>ENA-UONX01000009-UONX01000009.1-human-gut-metagenome-genome-assembly--contig:-P74old-NODE-9-length-307227-cov-51.212637_pt1 | contig 307227 bp, 276 predicted proteins | sample MGYA00242466_ERZ724013 | MGnify/ENA metagenome assembly ERZ724013 | reverse complement strand
CATGCCCCAAGGGGGCTAGTGCAAACCACCGGCACGGCCGGTGGTTATGATTACGGTTCCAGAAGCCTGCGGGCCTGCGTGAAAAATTCTTCGCGGGAAAACAGGACGTTGAGCGCCTGCAGCAGCGCGTTTGCGCTCATGTGCGCGGGCAGACTGAGCGCCTTTAAAAGCGCGGCGCGCTTTTTTGCGCTTTCAGGGCCGCCGGAAAGGCCGAGGGCGAACAGATCCTGCTTGGTGATCGGCTCCCTTGCGGGCGGAGGCGTACTGCCGTCTGCAAATTCAGCGCCTGCATCGCGCAGGGCTTTGAGAAGAATTTCGGGCGTCATGCCCTCCACGCCGAGCAGTCCTTCTTTTCCGGGGGCTGTTTTTCGTTTTTCTTTGCCGGGAAGATCGGGAATATACGCGTGCAGCACGCCCGTTTCCGGCAGCGCGCTTTTGAGCGTGTTGCGGATGAGAAACCCCGCGCCGTCCGAATCGGTCAGGATCACAAGGCCGGTCGTCTGTGCGGCCTGCTGCAGCAGGCGCAGGAGGGCCGGGTCTTTCATATCGGCGAAGCCGTTTGTTGTAAAAATCGCCGTGTCAACGATCTGGCGGAGCGTATTCTGATCGTATTTTCCCTCAACGACGATGGCCTGCCGGAGTTTCAGCTTATCCATGCTGCGCCTCCTGCGCAAGCCGGACGAGCAGCAGCTCCAGAAGCCGCTCCGGCTCGTCCGCGCTCGTCTTCATGGCGAGGTCCGTATCCAGAACCAGCTGGATGGCGCTCTGGCAGAAGCGGTCGGTCACACGGCGGGCCGCCGTCATGGTCAGACCCGCGGGATAGCTCTTGAGCCCCGTCAGCTCCATCAGCTCCTTCTGTCCGCCGCCAGAGGAGAGAATGACCCGCGCGTAATAGAGCCTGCGCAGCTGCGCGCCGATCGCGCCCAGCACAACGATGGGGTCGGTCTGCATGGCGTAAAGCTCCTGCAATTTAAAGAGGGCCTTTTCAAAATCCCGGTTCACGACCGCATCGCTGATATCAAAGGTCTGTGCGCTGAGCGCCGGAATGACCACTGCGTCAATGGCCCCGCGCGTGATGGCCTCGCCCTCCTGATAGGCGGCGATCTTGTCGATCTCCCCGCCGAGCGTGGTCATCAGCCCGTCGGTGCGGAAGATCAGATACTGACACAGCTCGTCCGTGACGCTCTTGCCGTGCGCGCGGAAGTGGCGCGTGATCCACGCGCACAAACTGCGCTCGGACTGCTTGCCGAACGAAACGATCTGCGCGTGCTCCTTGACGGCGGCCGCCAGCTTTTTCATCGTGCTGTTGATCTTAAATTCCACCGTGTCATAGACGAACAGCACGCAGCAGTAATCCGGGATATCGGACAGAATGGCGGCATATTGCTCCCGCGCGCCCTCCGGCTGCTTGAACAGGTCGACGTCGTCCACGCGCACGAGCGTCCGCTCGGCCATCATGGGCATGGCGTCGATCGCGTCAGCCAGCGCCTGCGGCGTGCAGTCGTCGGCGGAAAAGCGGTGGAAGTTAAACTCGCCTGCCGGGCCGTCGGTGAGTTTTTTCGTGGCAAGCTCCACATAATGGCTGCGCAGAAACGCTTCCTCGCCGCAGATAATATAAAAGCTGCCGAGCGTTCCGGCCTTCAGATCCGCTTTGAAGCGGCGCTCAGCCTCGGCAGCGGCGTCGTCAGGCTTTTTTTTTGCCATTTGCTTACCCCCTGATGGTGATGGTGCCGGACAGATCGGTGCGGAAGACCGCCGCGCCGGCTTTTTCAATGCGGCGGAGCGTTTCGTCCGCCGGATGTCCGAATCGGTTGTCCGCACCCACAGAGATGAGCACGGCCTCCGGCCGGATGGCGCGCAGAAGCGCCTCAGATGTAGACGTAGCCGCGCCGTGATGCCCCGCGACGAGCACGGCGGCACGCGGCAGCGCATGCGTGGACAGCAGCCGGTACTCCGCCTGCTCGGACAGATCGCCGGTCACTAGAATATCATATTTTTCGTCCGCTGCCAAGACGCAAAGCCCGGTATTGCTTTCCTCCGCGCTTCCGGTGGGCGCAAACATGCGCATGCCGTCCGGCAGCGTCAGATCGTTCGTGACAAACCGGATTTCAGCGCCCGCCTGCGCGGCGGCGAACAGGATTTTCGTGCGGAGGTTACTTTCCGGCGATACGTCCGGCACATAGAGCGTTTTGACGCGCACGCGCCGCAGAAGCTGCCGGACGCCGTTGCAGTGGTCAGCGTCAAAGTGCGTGAGAATGAGCCGGTCGACCTGCGTCACGCCGCGCGCAAGCAAAAACCGCGCGGCTGTCTCGCCGCTGGCATCCTCCTGCCCGCCGCAGTCGATCACGCTGACGCTTTCTCCGCTGCGGCTGACGAGGCACTGTCCCTGCCCAACATCGAGCATGGAAAAGCAGGCCTCCGGCAGCGCGTAATCCGCGCAGGAAAGCCCCATGCAGCAGGCCGTGACGAGCACGGCTGCGGCAGCGGCCTGCCAGAACTGGACGGCCCTCGGGCGCAGGGCCAGCAGAAGCGCAAGCCCATAGAGAAAGGCCGCCGCTGCGATCAGATATCCGTTTTCAAGATAAAGCGCCGCGAACGGGAGCTTTGCCGCGCTCCGCACGAGCAGCAGCACCAGCCGCACTGGCCAGCTCAGCGCCCATGCGCAGACGCCTGCCGCCGCCGGAAGGGCCAGCGCAAGCAGCGCCGTGAGCAGCCCGGCACAGAAAACGATCGAGAGCATCCAAAGCGCCAGCACATTCACGACCGGCGCGGCAAGCGAGACAGTTCCAAATTGAAGCGCCGTAATGGGCAGCGCGAAGACCATGGACGAGATCGTGCAGCAGAGCGCCGTCAGCATGGCGCGCAGAAGCGAGCTGAGAACCGTTTTGGGGCGCAGCAGGCGCGTAAGGAACTGGTTTTCCGAAAGGCTCCGGTAAAGTCCGCCCGCAAAGAAGACGATCCCCGCCGTCGAAGCGAACGAAAGCTGCAGCCCCACGCTCAGAAGCGACCACGGGTTCTGCATCAGCAGCACGAGAAGGGCTGCACAGATAGTCGTCGGCGGGTCATTCTCCCGGCGCACGAGCGGCGCGCACAGGACCAGCGCCTGCATCACGCCTGCACGGACTGCGGAGGCGGGTGCGCCGGTCATGACGATAAAAAACACGGCGGCAGGCAGACCGAGTGCCGCCGCAAGCCGGTGGTTCCCGCCGCACAGCAGCAGGATCATGCCGAGCAAAATCGAAACGTGCATACCGGACACGGCGACGGCATGGTAAATGCCCGCGATGGCCAGATCGTTCTGATCCTCGTAGCGGAGCCCTGTTTTATCGCCCAGCAGCAGCGCCTGTACAAAGCCCGCCGTGTCAGACGGGAATGCGGACTGGATCGCCGCGCGGAGGCGTTCGGCAAACAGAGCCGGGGCAAGCCAGACTGATGCGCGGCCCGGCTCGGCGTGCAGCGTTTCGCGGCAGCTTGCCGTCAGGAATACGCCGCGCGACAGATCGTAATCCTTGCCGCGCAGATGCTTTTCCTGCGCCGTGGTGAACTTTGCCGTGCCGGACAGGAGGCTTCCGGGAAGGATCTCACCGTCGGCCTCGTCAAAGTAAATGACCGCCGTGCAGCTTTTTCCGTCCAGCGTCAGCCGGGCGGAGACGGACTGCCCGTAGCTGCTTTCCTGCGGCGCGGCCAGCGCCTGCGCGGAAAACGCGGCTGTTTCGCCGGAAAGGTCTGCAAACGGGCGCAGAAAAAGCGCCTCGTACCCACGGCACCAGGCAAATCCGGCCAAAAGGCCCAGCACGCAGACCGCCGCCCGGCGCAAAATCGGACGCCGGAGCAGAAACAGCAGCGCACAGACCGCTGCAAGCGCGGCGAGCAGCACGCCTGGCGCACCGTGCAGCAGAAACAGATACAAACCAGCGGCAGCGGCGAAGCCGCCGGTGAACAGGCAGAGCCGTCGCATGGGCCGTCTCCTTCAAAAAGCAGAAAAACCGGGCGCACTGCGAGCAATGCGTCCGGTTCTGACAGGCTTATTCTTCTGTCTTGGGGGCGTCCTCGGCGGGAGCTTCCTCAGCGGGGGCTTCTTCCGTCTTCGGAGCCTCGACGGCGGGCGTCTTGTCAGCCTTGGGCTCGTCGTCGGCGACAACGATCTCAAAATCGTCGTCCGTGGGAGCGGCCTCGGTCTCGGCGGGCGCTTCGTCTTCGCGGAGGGAGGCGATGAAGTCCTTCAGCTCGGCGATGGCCTTCTTGGACTCGTCGATCTTCTGGCACCACGGCAGATACTCGGCAGTGTCGAGCTCTTCACCGACGGCATAGTCGCGGTAATACAGCTTGCCCAGCTCGATCTCGGCCTTCTTGACCTTGTCTTCCTCGGCATAGATGGAAATGTTGGCCTTTGCGACGGCGGCCAGCTCCTTCGCCTTTGCGGCAGCGGTCTGGGCGGCCTCTACGGCCATGTTCTTTGCAGCTTCAAAATTTTCAGAAAAACGCATGGGAGAAGCTCCTTTCAGCAGCATATTTGCTTTGTTATTTCCTGTAGTATACCACCTGCCCGAAAAAAATGGAATAGGCAAGTGATGCGGAATGTCAGTTATTTTGTAAATTTTCTTTTAATCGGCCTGCTTTTCGTCCGCCTGCGGTTCTTCGCGTTTGCGGTTGACGTAGAGCGATTCGCGCGCGGGCTTCTTTTTGACGAGCACCCACGCGAGGATTCCCGCCGCGGCAAGGAAGGAGACTGCCGCCACGAGCTGGCTGACGCGGATGCCGGTAGAGAACAGGTACAGACTGTCGGTGCGCAGCCCCTCGATCCAGACGCGGCCGAGGCCGTACCACGCCACATAGGCAAGGAACACCTCGCCGTCGAATTTCCGCTTTTTCGAGAAGAAATGCAGACCGATGAAGCCAATCAGGTTCCAGACGGATTCATAGAGGAACGTCGGGTGGTAATACGTCACGACGCCGGACGCATCCTGCAGGCCCATCTTCAAAAACGTATCCGTGACAGCGCCGTGCGCCTCGCGGTTCATAAAGTTTCCCCAGCGGCCCATAAGCTGGCCGATGATGACGCCCATGCCCGCCACGTCGAGCAGGACGGGAGCCGGGATTTTCTTGCGCTTCGCAACGACGAGCAGCGTGATCGCGCCGCCGATGATGCCGCCGTAGATGGCAAGTCCGCCCTCCCAGATGTAGAGGATGGAAATGGGATCGTCGGCGTAAAGCTCCCAATAGAAAATGCAGTAATACAGACGCGCGCAGATCACGCCGATGGGTACGGCCCAGAGGATCATGTCAAGCACGTCGTCCTGCGTGATGCCGAAGTCCTTCGCCCGCGCGAGCATATAGAACACGGCGAGCAGGAACCCGGCGGCAATGATGATGCCGTACCAGTAGATGTCCTTCCCAAAGACCGTAAAGGCCACGGGGTTTGGATCGATCTCGATGCCGAGATTCGGGAATGTGATGGGAGATGCGAGAAACATATGAATTCCTCCTAATGAATTGAGAGGCGTTTGCCTCCGGCGGCCCTGTCTTTTCGCTCGCAAGAGAAAAGACAGGGGAGAAAAGAGTGCTGGGACGCGTTTGGTGCCTGCTGCGGGTACAATTCAGGCGAGGACCTGAATTTTAGTCCCTGCGAACACACCAAGTCACCTTACGTGCGCTGTGGTACGCGCCGCCTGTTATGGTACAACAGATTTGTAGGTAGCTGCGTTTTAATATCTGCGGTAAAAACGCTTTGCGTTCGAAATTTGCAGGGCAGTACGGATTCGCCGAAGAGTTCCGTTAAAATAGTGCATTCTGCCGGGCCGATGTGGGCAGCAGCCCCTGCAATTGGTGCGTCCAAAATCTACGCTTCTTCCGGCGCAGCAACGCTGAGCGCGGCGCGTTCCGGTGTGACTGTCTGCATCAGCAGCGCTTCTGTGTCGGAAAGCGTGATGGAATCCAGCAGATCAAACTCGCAGAAGCAGTCTCCGCCTGCGAATATGGCCTCGCATATACGATAGCAGGTCGATTCGAATCCGTCAAGCTCCCGCAGGAGTCTGCCGCGCACGGATTTTTTCAGCCGTGCAAAGCGCTCCGGCGAAAAGCTGGTCTTCGGCGCCTGCAAAATGGCCTCCAGCACCGCCTCCGGGTCACGGCCCGCGCCGCCGGCCTGCAAAAACGCCGCGCCGGGTACGCGTGTGAAGCCGGAGGAAAAGTCCGCGTCGATCAGGCCGCGCGTATAAAGGTCCTCGTACAGTGCCGCGCTTTCGCCCAGCAGCAGCTCTGCGGCAAGCTGTCCGGTCAGCTCCTGCCGGAGCGGGTCGGCGGACGGCGCGGTCTTAAAGCCGATGGCAAACACCGGCTGGCTGACCGGGAGCGTCCGGCGCGTTCTGTGCCGGAACGCGCGAGCAGGCTCCGCTTCACCGCAGGGACGCGCGGGAGGCGGCGAGAAGTCCGGCGGCAGGACCTCCCGCGCAAGGCGCGAGACGGCCTCCGCGTCCACGTCGCCCATGACGGTGAACGCCATGTTGGACGGGACGTAAAACGCGTCAAAGCAGCGCCGCAGCAGCTCCGGCGTGACGGCGCGGATGGAGCGGCGGGAGCCTGCGATGGGGATGCGGATGGGGTGGCGGCGGTAGAGCGCGCGGCACAGCCGCTCCTGCACGCAGTCCTCGGGCGAATCATCATAGAGCGCGATCTCATCGGCAATGACGGCGCGCTCGGCCGCCATGGCCTCCTGCGGGAAATATGGCGTCGAGGCCATCCGCAGAAGCAGGCGCAGACAGTCCTCAAAGTGTTCCGTGCAGGTGAAATAATAGGCGGTCATCGCATAGTCGGTAAAAGCGTTCGACTCCGCACCGAGGCGGGAAAATTCCGCCTCCGGGTCGCAGTCCGGGAGGCAGAACATCCGGTGCTCGAGAAAATGCGCCGTGCCGTCCGGCACGGTCTGCCAGCCGCCGCTTTGCGGAAGCTGTGTGTCGCATGAGCCAAAATTCACGCCCAGAAACGCGAATTTCCCGGCAAAGCCCGGCTTCGGCACGACGCGCAGACGCAGGCCGTTCGGCAGCGTTTCCAGATAACAGCGCTCACTGAGCGCGGGATAGTCCTTCCAACTCATGCTTCCTCCAGCGTATAGACCGCATCGGGCCGCACGCGCCGCGCAGCGGCGCAGACGTCCTCCGCCGTGACGGCGCAGAGCGCTGCGGCCAGTTCGGCGGGGCTTTGCGAAATGCCCTCCGCTGCCCGGCCTGTGTAAAATTCATCGAGCCTGCCGGGGCTGTCGCACAGCAGCCGCAGATCGGAAAGCAGCCCCGTGCGGGCCGTTTCCAGCTCAGACTGTGAAAAGCGGCCCGCGGCCAGCTCCGCAAGCTGATGCAGAATTTCCTGCTCGACAGCGGGCAGATCCGTGCGCCCGCAGCCTGCGGACGCAGCGAGAATGCCCTTGTGCCCATCGTACCAGCTCCCGGCCTCGTAGCACAATGCCATCCGCCCGCGCACGACGGTATAGAGCCGATTCTGTTCGCCTCCGCCGAGCATCGCGTTCAGAAGCAGCATCGCGGGATACTGCGCGCTTCGCAGCGTCACATCCGTGCGGAAGCCCAGCGAGATCCGGCTCTGCGCAAGCGGCATTGTTTCGGAAAACCTCCGAAGCTCCTGCGGCAGCGGGCTGGGGTTTGTTCCGACCGGGACGCAGGCCGTGCGCGGCAGATGCGCCAGAAGCGGCTGCAGCAGCGCCTCCGCTTCTCCGACGGATTTGCTGCCGAGATAGAAAAGCTCCACGCGCGACGAGGCCAGCACCGACTTATCGTGCGCCCAGAGCGTGCGCACGTCGATTTTATCAAGCTCTTCCGGCTCTCCGAGACGGCCGCAGGCGTAGCGTTCGCCCCGGCACATGGCCCGGAGCAGCTGCCGCTCACAGTACGCGCTCTTGTCGTCCAGTACGCTCTGCATGGCGTTTTGCAGATTCCGGCATTCCTGCGAGACAAGCTCCGGCACGAACGCGCCGTGTTCCGTTCGCGGGCAGAACAGCAGCTCGGAGACAAAGTCCAGCAGGTGCGAAAAAACGGCCTCGCCCGCATATTGGTCTTCCAGACAGTCGGCAAACAGGCCCGTGAGCTGAATTTCTCCCTTTTTGCGCACCAGCGCACCAATGGACGCGCCGTGCAGTTCGTCCAGCCGGTCGGCGATGGCGCGGATGGAGGGCGTTTTTTCGCTGCCGCGCAGGAGTACGCTCGGCAGCAGCGCGTTCATGGCCGCCTCGCCTGCGCGAAGCGGCCTGAGGAAGCTGAGGCTGAAGCAGGCGGTCTTGAACTGCCCGTCCTGGATCGACGTGAGGAACACGCCCGGCAGGAGCTCTTTTCTTGTCGTCATGTTATTTCTTGTCTGCCTCCGTGCGCAGACGGATGATCTCGTCGCGCAGCACAGCGGCATATTCGTATTCCATCATGTGCGCGGCCTTGCGCATCTGCGCTTCGAGCTTTTCAATCTCACGCGCAAGCTCCTGCCGCGTCATCTTTACGCCGCCCTTGCCCTTGTGTTCCGGCGTGGGGGAGGCGGAAATTTCGATGAGGTCGCGGATGGATTTTACAATGGTTTTCGGCACGATGCCGTGCGCCCTGTTATAGTCGTCCTGGATCTGGCGGCGTCTTGCCGTCTCGTCCATGGCGGCACGCATGGCGGGCGTGATCTTATCCGCGTAGAGCAGCACACGGCCCTGCGCGTTTCTGGCCGCGCGTCCGATGGTCTGGATAAGACTCGTTTCCGAGCGCAGGAAGCCCTCCTTATCGGCGTCGAGGATCGCAATCAGCGATACCTCCGGCAGATCAAGGCCCTCGCGCAGCAGGTTGATGCCGACGAGCACGTCAAATTTCGCCATGCGCAGGTCGCGGATGATCTCCATGCGCTCCATAGCCCCGATGTCCGAGTGCATATAGCGCACGCGGATGCCGTTTTCAGTCAGGTATTTCGTCAAGTCCTCTGCCATTTTCTTCGTCAGCGTCGTGACGAGCGTGCGCTCGCCCTTGTCCGTCGTGGCGTTGATCTCGCCGATCAGATCATCGATCTGCCCCTCGATGGGGCGCACGAAGACCTCCGGGTCAAGAAGGCCCGTGGGGCGGATGACCTGCTCGGCAATCTGTCCGGCGCGGGAACGTTCATACTCGGCAGGCGTGGCGGAGACGTAGATGGCCTGATGGATGCGGTCTGTAAACTCGTCGAAGGTCAGGGGGCGGTTATCATACGCCGACGGCAGGCGGAAGCCGTAGTCGACAAGACTTTTCTTGCGCGCGTGATCGCCGTTATACATGGCGCGCACCTGCGGCAGCGTCACATGACTCTCATCGACGAAGAGGATGAAATCGTCGGGGAAGTAGTCCAGCAGCGTCGTCGGCGGGGTGCCGGGGGCGCGGCCGGCAATAACGCGGGAATAATTTTCAATGCCGGAGCAGAAACCGATCTCCTGCAGCATTTCCAGATCGTACTGCGTCCGCTGGCGGATGCGCTGCGCCTCAAGCAGCTTGTCGTGCTCCTCGAAAAAGCGCACCTGCTCCCACATTTCGGCCTCGATGTCCTTCATGGCGCGGGCCATTTTCTCTCTCGATGCGACGTAATGTGACGCGGGGTAGATGGCGACGTGGTTCAGAATGCGTTCCGGTACGCCGGTGACGGCGTTGACCTCGGAAATGCGGTCAATTTCATCGCCGAAAAACTCAATGCGGATGGCCCGGCCAGACCAGTAGGCGGGATAGACCTCCAGCGTATCGCCGCGCACGCGGTAGGCGTTGCGGACGAAGTTGAGGTCGTTGCGCTCATAGCGGATCTCGGTCAGCTTGCGCATAAGCTCGTCCCGGTCGTATTCCATGCCGGGGCGAAGCGAAATAACCATGTTTTTATAGTCGATCGGATCGCCCAGACCGTAGATGCACGACACGGACGAGACGACGATCACGTCCCGGCGCTCGGACAGCGCGCTCGTCGCGCTGTGGCGCAGGCGCTCGATCTCGTCGTTGATGGCGGAGTCCTTTTCAATGTAGGTGTCCGTCTGGGCGATATACGCCTCAGGCTGGTAATAGTCGTAGTAGGAAATGAAGTATTCCACGGCGTTTTCCGGGAAAAACTCGCGGAATTCCGAGCACAGCTGCGCAGCCAGCGTCTTGTTGTGCGCGAGGACCAGCGTGGGCCGGTTGACGTTGGCGATGATATTCGCCATGGTGAACGTCTTGCCGGAGCCGGTCACGCCGAGCAGGACCTGATCGCTCAGGCCCATGTTGAGGCCCTGCGTCAGCTTCTCGATGGCCTGCGGCTGGTCGCCGGTGGGCTTGAATTGGGAGTGCAGCTTAAAGTTCATACGGGTCCTCCAGAATGCCGTCGTCGCGCAGGGAGACAAAATCGTCGTCCGCGACAATGATATGGTCGGCCAGCACGATCCCGACTGCCTCCAGTGCCGCCTTTAATACCAGCGTGGTCTGCCGGTCCTCGGGACTGGGCAGCGCAAGGCCGCTGGGGTGGTTGTGCGCAAGCACGACGGAGGTCGCGTTCGCGTCCAGCGCAGCCTTGACGACCTTGCGCGCGGCGATGGACGCGACGTTCACGCCGCCACGGTGGATGAGCACGCAGTCGAGCGCCTTGCACTTCGCGTCGAGGCAGAGAAGATACACGACCTCCTCGCTTTCGCCGTGGAAGTACGGCAGCAGGTATTGACCGCATTTGGACGTAGTATCCAGAATCTCAATCTGCGCGCTGCGGCTCATGAGGCAGCGCCGCGCCACCTGCGGCACGAGCCGGATCAGCTGCGCGGCGGCGTCTCCGACGCCGTTTACTTTTTTCAGCTCGGATTCCGGCGCGGAAAACACGCTGTCGAGCGTCCCGAAGCGACTTAAAAGCGCGTGCGCTGTCGGGTTCGTATCGCCGCGCGGCGCGGCGTAATACAGCAGCACCTCCAGCACCTGCACGTCCGAAAGGGAGTCCATGCCGCTGGTTTTGAGCTGCCTGCGCATCCGGTCGCGGTGGCCGTCGTGAATGGACATGGGCGTCTCCTTTCCGCTTCCGCTCACATCAGCGGCGCGAGCAGCCGCAGCAGCGCCCGCAGCACACGCTGCGTCAGGTGCGTATGGCGGCACTGCTCGGCTGTGATCTCTCTGCACTGGGGAAACGTTTCTTCAAAATCCGCCTGCACCTGTGCGTTCACAGTGGTGTCATAGAGATACACGGCGTCTTCAAAATGCAGATACAGGCTGCGGAAGTCCAGATTGACCGTGCCGACAACAGCCTGCTTCGTGTCGGCCAGATAGACCTTGGAGTGGATGAAGCCCGGCGTATATTCGAAGATACGCACGCCTGCGCGCGTCAGCTCCTCATAGTTTGCGCGCGTGACCGCGTGGACATACCATTTGTCCGGGATGCCGGGCGTGATGATGCGCACGTCGACGCCTGTTTTTGCCGCGACGCACAGCGCCGTGGTCATTTTATCGTCCAGGATCAGATACGGCGTCATGATCCACATCCGCTCCTGCGCAGAGGAAATGACGGATTGCAAAATCGTCGCGCCGACGTCCTCGTTGTCGAGCGGACTGTCGGCAAACGGCTGGAGAAAGCCCGTGCCGCCCCGCTTTTCCGGATAGTCTGCGCGGAAGCGGCTCACATCCTCCTCCGATCGGTCAACGTAGCCCCAGAGGGACAAAAACATGACCGTCATTGACCACACGGCCTTGCCGCGCACGAGAATACCGCAGTCCTTCCAGTGACCGAAGCGCTTGTATTCGTTGATATATTCGTCGGCCAGATTGACGCCGCCGGTAAACGCGGCCTTGCCGTCGATGATCAGAAGCTTGCGGTGGTCGCGGTTATTGAGGCGGGCGGAAAGGATCGGGATATAGGGGTTGAACGCGTGGGCGCGGATGCCCATCTCGCGCAGCTTTTTCGCGTAGCCCATGGGAAGCCGCGTGATGCAGCCGAAATCATCGTATACGACGCGCACGTCGACGCCTGCCGCCGCCTTTTGGCGCAGAAGCTCCAGCATGGGGTCCCACATCTTGCCGGTGGCGATGATGAAAAACTCGATGAAAATATAGCGCTCCGCCTTTTTGATCTCCTCCAGCATCGCAGCGTAGCAGCTTTCGCCGCTCGGGAAATACTCCGCGTCCGCGTCGTCGTAGATGGGGTAGCCGGAGGCCGAGAGCAGATAGCGCGCGTGGTTGAACGCGGGCGTTTCAGCGGCGGCCAGCTCCCATAAGGGCGCTTCGTCCTGCCGCAGCTGCTGCATGGTGACGGCCTCGATCGACTGCATCTTCCGGTGCTCGTAGCTGGAAATTTTGTTGCCGCCGAAGAGCAGATAGATCGTCAGTCCCGCCACGGGGAAGGCCAGAATCAGCACGATCCACGCGATCTTATAGCTGGGATTGACACCGCACGAGATGATATAAATAACGACTGCCCAGCTCAGCACGTTCATGGCGATCCGGATCCAGAAAAAGTCGGTCCGCAGATACGTCGCCATCACGATCAGAAATATGATCTGCAGCGCAATGCCGAACGACACCGCCACGACCCGCTGAAACACCAGCTTTAACAGGTTTCGCATACGCTTGCCTCCCCGCTGCTTGAATTTTCTATACTATAGCATGTTCCATCAGAAGCCGCAAGTCTCTGCTTTTGAGATTTAAAAACTTTTGTTTGAAAATCATGTTGTAGTTTTGAAAAGAATCTGGTATAATAAGCAGACTGATTTCTTCGATTTCTCATTTTTCTACTTTTTCTACACAGGAGCGAACCATGGAAAACTGTATCCGCGTGCAGGGCGCGCGCGTCAATAATCTGAAGAATATCTCCGTTGAAATTCCGCGCGACAAGCTGGTCGTCCTGACCGGTCTGTCCGGTTCCGGCAAGTCGTCTCTGGCCTTTGACACGATCTTTGCCGAGGGCCAGCGGCGGTATGTCGAGTCGCTGTCGAGCTACGCGCGGATGTTCCTCGGCCAGATGGACAAGCCGGATGTTGACTCCATCGACGGCCTATCTCCCGCTATCTCCATCGACCAGAAGACCACCAGCCGGAATCCCCGCTCGACGGTCGGCACGGTCACGGAAATTTATGACTATCTGCGACTTTTGTGGGCGCGCTGCGGCACGCCGCACTGCCCGAAGTGCGGCAAGGAGATCCGCTGTCAGACGGTCGACCAGATCGTCGATCAGATCATGGGGCTGCCCGACCGGACAAAGTTCCAGATTTTATCCCCCGTCGTGCGCGGCAAAAAGGGCGAGCACCAGAAGATCTTCGAGGATGCCCGGCGCAGCGGCTACGCCCGCGTGCGCGTCGACGGGAGTTTGTACGAGCTGACGGAGGATATTGCGCTCGACAAGAATAAAAAGCACCACATTGAGGTCGTCGTCGACCGGCTCATCATGAAGCCCGATCTTGCCCGGAGACTGACGGATTCCGTGGAGACAGCCTCCAATCTTTCCGGCGGCCTCGTCATTCTCAACGAGCTGGACGGGGACAAAGACACGCTCTTCTCCCAGAACTACGCCTGCGAGGACTGCGGCATCTCCATGCCGGAGCTGTCCCCGCGTATGTTCTCGTTCAACAACCCCTACGGTGCCTGCCCGGTCTGCGCAGGTCTTGGCACGCAGCAGGTCGCGGACCCGCTGCTCATCATCCCCGACCGCTCCAAGTCGATCCTGCAGGGTGCGATTCAGGCCAGCGGCTGGAACAACGTCCGCGACGACTCCATCTCCCGGATGTATTTTGAGGCGCTGGCGAAAAAATATCACTTTTCTCTGAGCGACCCCATTGATGCGCTGCCGCAGAAAGCGCTCGACGTCATTCTCTACGGCACGGGCACGGAAAAGCTCACGATCTATTATGAGCGCGCCAACGGGCGCGGCACGCTGGAGCGGCCCTTTGAGGGCGTCGTCAACAACGTCGCCCGCCGCCTCACCGAGACGCAGTCCGACGCCATGCGCAAGGAACTCGAAGAGTGTATGTCCGAGCGCCCGTGCCCCAAGTGTCACGGAAAGCGCCTGTCCGACATCAGCCTTGCCGTGACTGTCGGCGGCATGAACATCATGGATTTCTGCGCCATGCCCATCTCAGAGGAGCTGAAATTCATCGACAATCTGAAGCTGACCGGCTCCATGGCCGTGATCGCGGAGCAGATCGTGCGCGAAATTCGCTCCCGGCTGTCGTTTTTGCAGGCGGTGGGCCTGAGCTATCTGACGCTTTCGCGCTCTGCCGCCACGCTTTCCGGCGGCGAAAGCCAGCGCATCCGGCTGGCCACGCAGATCGGCTCGAGCCTCATCGGCGTTCTGTATATCCTCGACGAGCCGTCCATCGGCCTGCACCAGCGGGATAACGACAAGCTGCTCGACACCCTCCGCCGTCTGCGCGACATCGGCAACTCCGTTCTTGTCGTCGAGCACGACGAGGACACCATGCGCGCCGCCGATTTCATCGTCGACGTTGGTCCCGGCGCAGGCGTGCACGGCGGCGAGATCATCGCCGCGGGCACAGTCGACGATATCATTGCCGCCCCGCGCTCCATCACGGGCCAGTATCTGTCAGGCGCAAAGAAGATCCCCCTGCCTGAAAAGCGGCGGGAGGGCAATGGGAAAAGCCTGAAGATTTTCGGCGCGGCAGAAAACAATCTGCGCCACATCGACGTGGAATTCCCGCTCGGCACGTTTACGTGCGTGACCGGCGTGTCCGGCTCCGGCAAGTCGAGCCTCGTCAATGAAATTCTCTATAAAAAGCTTGCAGGCAGCCTCAACCGTGCCCGCACCCGTCCGGGGAAATTTGACCGCATCGAGGGGCTGGAGCATCTGGACAAGGTCGTCGGCATCGACCAGAGCCCCATCGGGCGTATGCCAAGCTCCAATCCGGCGACGTATACGGGCGTATTTAACGACATCCGCGACCTGTTCGCGTCGACGGCCGACGCGCGCACGCGGGGCTACGGCCCGGGCCGGTTCTCGTTCAACACGAAGGGCGGCCGCTGCGAGGCGTGCAGCGGCAACGGCCTTGTGAAGATCGAGATGCACTTTCTGGCCGACGTTTTCGTCCCCTGCGAGGTCTGCCGCGGCAAGCGGTACAACCGCGAGACGCTCGAGGTTCTGTACAAGGGCAAGAACATCGCGGATATCCTTGACATGACGGCGGAGGAGGCGCTGGCCTTCTTCGACAATCTGCCGCGCATCCGCAATAAGATTGCCACGCTCGTCGACGTGGGCCTCGGCTATATCAAGCTCGGCCAGAGCGCCACGACGCTCTCCGGCGGCGAGGCGCAGCGCGTCAAGCTCGCAACGGAGCTTTCCCGAAGAGCGACGGGCCGCACGTTCTATATCCTCGACGAGCCGACGACGGGCCTGCACATGGCGGACGTGCACAAGCTGATCGAGGTCCTGCAGCGGCTGGTCGACGCGGGCAATACCGTGCTCGTCATCGAGCACAATCTTGATGTCATCAAGGTCGCGGACTATATCGTCGATCTCGGGCCGGAGGGCGGCTCCGGCGGCGGGCAGATCGTCGCCTGCGGCACGCCGGAGCAGATCGCCGCCTGCCCGGAGAGCTTCACGGGGCAGTATCTTAAAAAGATGTTGAAATAACCAGCCGCAACCGCTTTTTGCGCGATAGTTGGTGGCGGAAACCGGGGATTTCTGCAATACTGAAGCCATCCCAAATACAGAAAGGATGGATCCTCTCATGAGAACACTGATTTTTGGACTGTTCGGCATCTGTATGTTCGGCGCGACCGTATTTCTGTTCGTGCTTTTGATCCGGGCGCTGCTCAAATACCTGCGTTCCGGCGAGGTGCGGAAGGAAAAGGCCGAGGCGAAGAAAACGCTCGGCGAAGCGTTAAAAGCGCACCGCACGCGCTGCAAGATGACGCAGGAGTTTGTCGCAGAATCGCTCGGCGTCAGCCGGCAGGCCGTCAGCAAGTGGGAGTCCGGCGCGTCTGACCCGTCAACATCCAATCTGCTCGCCCTCGCAAAGCTCTACGGCGTATCCGCCGAGGAGCTGCTGCGGGAGGCGGCGGGGACACAGCGCACATAGAAAAGGAGTCGCTTTGAATTATTACCTGTCCCTTGCGGCGCTGGTTCCGGCGGTCATTCTGTTTGTCCGCATTTATCAGCTCGACCGCATTGAAAAAGAACCGCGCAGGCTGCTCGGTATCCTGCTGTTGTCCGGCGCGCTGCTGGCGCTCCCGGCGGCGGGTATCCAGCTTCTTGCGTCGCGGACGCTGGGCAGTGCGCTGAACCGGCGCTCGGCGGCGTATCTGCTGCTGGACAATTTCCTGGTGGTCGCCGTGAGCGAGGAGGTCTGCAAGATCGTCCCTGTGCGTCTTGCCGCGTGGAAGCACCCGGCGTTCGATTACCGGTTCGACGCGGTGGTCTACTCCGTGTCCTCCGCGCTGGGCTTTGCGGCGGTGGAGAATATTCTGTATGTCGTGCAGTCTGACCTCCAGACGGCGGTATCGCGGGCGGTTCTGTCCGTGCCGGGGCACTTTTTCTTTGCTGTTGCGATGGGACTGCTCCTCAGCCGGGGCAAGCAGGCCGAAAAGCAGGGGAATGGCCGCAGGCGGACGGTTCTGTGCGCGCTGGCGATCCTCATGCCGGTCGTGCTGCACGGGATCTGGGACGTTCTGCTTGCCGTCCGCAGACCGTGGGCGACAGTCGTGTTCTATTGCTTTGTGATTGCATTTTTCATCACGGCGGACTGCGGCCTGCGCCGCGCCTCACAGACGGACGCACATCTGTGAGCGGCGCGTTTTCGAAATAGCCGAACAAAAACCGGGCGGATCACGTTGCAGTCCGCCCGGTTTCTGTATTATAATAGTTCCATCTGACGGGAGGGCGACGGAATGATCTATCTTGACAACGCTGCTACGACGCTGCGCAAGCCGCCGTGCGTGATTGACGCAGTTGTGAACGCAATGCAAACCATGGGCAACAGCGGACGCAGCGCGCACGCGGAAAGCCTTGCCGCGTCCCGGACGATCTATGCCGCGCGGGAGGCGCTGGCCGCGCTCTTCGGCTGCGAACGCGCCGATCATGTGTGCTTCACGGCCAATTCGACCGAGGCACTGAACATCGCCATTTCCGGGCTGCTTGCGCCGGGCGACCACGTGCTGTCGACCGATCTGGAGCATAATTCCGTCCTGCGCCCGCTGTACCGCGAGATGGAGCGGGGCGTTTCGGTCAGTTTCCTGTCCGCAGACCGGAAGGGCTGTATCGACTATGCCGATTTTGATCGGCTGCTGCAAACAAATACCAAAGCCGTCATCTGCACGGCAGGCTCAAATCTGACGGGGAATCTGCTTGATTTGACGCGCATCGGCGCGTTCTGCGCAGCGCACGGACTGCTGTTCGTGGTCGACGCGTCGCAGACGGCAGGCGTGTTCCCTATCGATCTGCGCGCGCAGCACATCAGCGTCCTCTGCTTCACCGGCCACAAGAGCCTCATGGGCCCGCAGGGCACGGGCGGCCTGTGCGTGGCGGAGGGCGTGGACATCCGCCCGTGGTGCGTCGGCGGGACGGGCGTGCAGACGTTCCTGCCGTCACAGCCGCCGCAGTATCCCACACGGCTCGAAGCCGGAACGCGCAACGGCCACGGCATCGCGGGGCTGCTTGCCGCCGTGCATTTTATTCAGGAGGCGGGCATGGATGCCATCCGCACGCACGAGCTTGCGCTGGCCCGCCGGTTTTACGAGGGCGTGAAGGACGTGGACGGCGTATGCGTCTACGGCGATTTTTCGGATTTCGTGCGCGCGCCGGTCGTGTCGCTCAATATCCGGGACGCGGAATCATCCATGGTCGCGGACGCGCTGGCGGAGGACTATGACATTGCCGTCCGGGCTGGCGCGCACTGCGCGCCGCGTATGCACGAGGCGCTTGGAACCGTGGAGCAGGGCGCGGTGCGCTTCAGCTTCGGCTATTACAACACGGAGGAGGAAACGGACGCGGCCATCGCCGCAGTCCGGGAGCTGGCAGAGCAATGAGAGAGAAAAAGCAGTGGCTCATCGTCACATTTTACACCACAAGCGCCGCTATGGCGGCGGAAAAGGCCTGCGAACAGGCAGGCCTCCCCGGCAGGATCATCCCCGTCCCCCGCGAGATCACCGCAGACTGCGGCCTCGGCTGGCGCACAGCGCCGGAAAACCGCGAACGGACCGAGTCGCTGTTCCAGTCACTGTCTCTGGAAACAGACGGATACCATATCTGTATGCTGTGAGGAAGCAGAAAAATGCCCCGCTGCCGGTCAATTCGGCAGCGGGGCGTGTGCGTATTGAGGCTCAGATCGTGGGCTGGTTGGCAGCCTCGATGATCTTGACAAACTTTTCGGGGACGAGGGAAGCGCCGCCGATCAGGCCGCCGTCGATGTCGGGCTGGGCCAGCAGGTCATAGGCGTTCTTTTCGTTCATGGAGCCGCCGTAGAGGATGGAGATCGCACGGGCGACCTTTGCGCCGTAGAGCTTGCGGATGACCGCACGGATGTGCTCGCAGACCTCTTCGGCCTGCTCCGGCGTGGCGGTCTTGCCGGTGCCGATGGCCCAGATGGGCTCGTAGGCAATGATCATCTTGCGGATCTTGTCCTCGCCGATGGAGGCAAGGCCGGTCTTGATCTGCATGGTGATCCACTCCTCGGTGATGCCCGCTTCGCGCTGCTCAAGGCTTTCACCGACGCACATGATGGGGATCAGGCCGTTGTCGAGGGCAGCCAGAACCTTTGCGTTGACGTCTGCGTTCGTCTCGCCCATGGCGCGGCGCTCGGAATGGCCGAGGATGACGTACTTGCAGCCAGCGTCGAGCAGCATATTGGCCGCGATCTCGCCGGTGTAGGCGCCGGAGGCGTTGGCGTTGCAGTTTTCTGCGCCGATGCCGATGCGGGTCTCACGCATGGTGCGCACAGCTGCCGGGATGCAGACGGCGGGCACACACAGCGCCACGTCGCACCAGCGGCCGCGCGGCATGATGGTCTTGAACTCGGTCATGAAGGCCTTCGTCTCGGTCGGGGTCTTGTTCATCTTCCAGTTGCCGGCGATGACAGTCTTGCGGTATTTTCTGTTCATGGTGTGAAGTCTCCTATATCTAAATCAAAATTACAATTTATCTGTTCCGTCTTGTAGGGGCCGACGGCTCTGTCGGCCCGGAGAAAGGCTGTGATGGGCGGACAGGGTCGTCCGCCCCTACATACTTCGTCACCGGCGAGAGATTTTCGTGCAGGGCAAGGCGTGCGGGCGCAGGCGTACATACGATACGTCAAGTCCGGCCGACGCGGCCATGCGCGGAAAGATCCGGCGGCGTAGTTCGGGGCTTTATTTGTCCTGCAGGCAGGCGATGCCGGGCAGTTCCAGACCCTCAAGGAATTCGAGGGATGCGCCGCCGCCGGTGGAGATGTGGGTGATCTTGTCAGCAAAGCCAAGCTGCTCGCAGGCAGCTGCGGAGTCGCCGCCGCCGACGATGGTCACAGCGTCGGAATCGGCCAGCGCCTGCGCAACGGCGATCGTGCCCTTGGCAAGCGTCGGGTTCTCGAACACGCCCATCGGCCCGTTCCAGACGACGGTCTTTGCGCTCTTGACCGCGTCTGCAAACAGCGCGCGGGTCTTCTCGCCGATGTCCAGACCTTCCTTGTCAGCCGGGATCGCGGTCACGTCGACGGTTTCGACCTCGACAGGTGCGTCGATGGGGTTCGGGAAATCAGCCGCGACGACGGTATCGATCGGGAGCAGCAGCTTTACGCCCTTCTCCTCGGCCTTCTTCATCATATCCTTGCAGTAGTCGACCTTCTCCGCGTCAAACAGGCTCTTGCCGATGCCGTAGCCCTTGGCCGCGACGAAGGTATAGGCCATGCCGCCGCCGATGATGAGCGTGTCGACCTTCTCAAGCAGGTTATTGATGACGTTCAGCTTGTCGGAGACCTTCGCGCCGCCGAGAATCGCGACAAACGGACGCTCCGGATCGGCAAGGGCCTTGCCCATGATGGAGACTTCCTTCTGCACCAGATAGCCGCAGACGGCGGGCAGGTAATCTGCAACACCGGCCGTGGAGGCGTGCGCGCGGTGCGCGGTGCCGAAGGCGTCGTTGACAAAAATATCAGCCATGGAGGCAAGCTTCTTGGAAAGCTCGGGGTCGTTCTTCGTCTCGCCCTTTTCAAAGCGGGTGTTCTCAAGCAGCATGACCTCGCCGTCCTTTAAGGAAGCGGCCAGCGACTGTGCGCTCTCGCCTACAACGTCCTTTGCCATCTTGACCGGCTGGCCCAGAAGCTCGGACAGGCGCTCGGCCACGACCTGCAGGCTCAGCTCAGGCTTGACCTCGCCCTTGGGCTTGCCCATGTGGGAGCAGAGGATGACGCGGGCGCCGTGCTTCACAAGATACTGGATCGTCGGCAGCGCGGCGACGATGCGCTTGTCGCTCGTGATCCTGCCGTCCTTGGTGGGGACGTTAAAGTCGCAGCGGCAGAGCACGCGCTTGCCGGCGACGTCGATATCTTCAACAGATTTTTTGTTGTAGTTCATAGTAGTTCCTCCTTATTTGATCGCGGGTGTGGCCCGCTTTGTTTACAGGTTCCAGTCTGCCATTTTTCCTTCGGTCTTCAGATGCGGGAAATCCTGCTGCCGCAGCGCCTCAAATACGCCGACGGCGGCGGAATTGCTGAGGTTGAGGCTCCGTGCCTCCGCACGGATGGGGATGCGGACGCAGCTGTCGTAGTGGGCAGCCAGAAACTCCTCCGGCAGGCCCTTCGTTTCCTTTCCGAAGAACAGATACGTCCCGTCAGGGTAATCGGCCTCGTCGTAGCGGCGGGGAGCCTTGGTCGAGAACAGGCGCATACAGGCAGGCTGGTTCTTTGCGAAGAACTCATCCAGATCCTCATACACGCGCACGTCGACCAGATGCCAGTAATCAAGCCCGGCACGCTTCACGGCCTTGTCCGAAATATCGAAGCCCAGCGGCTTTACCAGATGCAGGACGCTGCCCGTCGCGGCGCAGGTACGCGCGATATTCCCGGTGTTGGCCGGAATTTCAGGTTCTACCAGTACAATATGCAGCATACGAAAAAACTCCCTGTCCGCCGCTTTGCGGCAGGCAAGCATATTCTATGACAGAACATCGCAGATTTCAACTGTTTTTCAGAAAAAAATAAGGTTTTTTACGAAAAAAATTTCTTTTTGCTGCGCATAAAATTTGGCTGATTTGCCGTCCTTATGGCTGCCAGTCGATCTGCTTCTGACCGTGCTGCGCGAGAAACGCATTGATCTGCGAAAACGGCCTGCTGCCGAAGAAGCCCCGATAGGCGCTCAGGGGGCTTGGGTGCGGGGCCTGCAGAACGAGGCGCGGATAGGGGCTGCGGGCCGCGATCACGGCTTTTTTCTGCGCGTGCGCGCCCCAGAGGACGAACGCGACGGGCTGCGGCAGCGCGGCCAGTCTCTGCACGACCGCGTCTGTAAACGTCTGCCAGCCGAAATCCTTATGGCTTGCGGCCTTTCCTGCCTCCACGCTCAGGCTGCTGTTGAGCAGGAACACGCCCTGCCTCGCCCACGCAGTCAGATCGCCGCTGTCCGGCGGCGTGATATCGCAGTCTGATTGCAGCTCCGCAAAAATATTGCGCAGCGACGGCGGCAGCTTCACGCCCGGATTCACGGAGAACGCCAGCCCGTTGGCCTGCCCCGGCTCGTGATACGGGTCCTGCCCCAGAATCACGGCCCGTACCGCCTCCGGCGGCGTGAGCCGGAAAGCAGCAAACAGCGCCTCGCGCGGCGGATAGACCGCCGACGCGGCGTAGGCCGTGTCCACCCGCTCCGAGAGCGTCTGCCAGTACGGCTTTTCGAATTCCTCCTGCAAAAGCGCCTGCCATGCGCCGAGTTCTTCCGGTTTCATGGTACATACTCCTTAGTATTTCCGATTTTTCCGCAATATTGCTATGCAAAAGCATAGCAATATTCAGAAATGTGCCATTTCCTCGCCCCTGCGGGGCAACCGGAAATGATGCACAAAAACTTCATGCACCGCATCTGCACATTTTCGCGGTGCCCATACATGAAGTTTTATACCATATAAAATACCGGAACACAAGCGCCGCCCGGCGCATAGGGTTTTGCGAGGTGATCGTGTGCAGATCTATGTGGTAAAGCCCGGTGATACGCTGTATTCCATCGGCCGGGCGCTTTCTCTCGCACCGGGGTTCCTTGCGCGCTATAACGGCCTGCGGGAGCCGTACCGGCTGGCCGTGGGGCAGAGTTTGCTTGTCCTGTACCCGGAACGGACTGTGACCGTCCGGGCGGGGGATGCGCTGTCGTCCATCGCAGCCTCGTCCGGGACGGATGTGCTGTCGCTATTCCGGATGAACCCGAACCTGTCCGGCTCCGACCAGCTCTATCCGGGGCAGGTTCTCGTGACGCAGCTGGAGCAGAGCCGGACGCGCAGCGCGTTTGTCGGCGGGTACGCGTATCCGTATGTGCAGGAATCCGTTTTGCGCGGCATTCTGCCGTTTGCCGGGGCGCTGATGCCGTTTACCTACGGCTTCACGCCGGAGGGCGCGCTCGTGCCGATGGACGACGAACGGCTGCTTGCGCTGGCAGGGGAGTACGGCGTGCGGCCGTTTCTGCACCTGTCGACGCTGACGGCAGCCGGAACCTTTTCCGCCGCGCAGGCGGCGGTCGTGCTGCGAAGCGAAGCGCTTCAGCAGACGCTTGCCGAGGCGGTGCTGCAAAAGATGCAGGAAAAGGGCTATATGGGCCTGGACGTGGACTTTGAATATCTGGGCCGGGAGCTGGCAGAGGCATACGCGCAGTTCCTCTCGCGTCTGCACGGGCTGCTTGCGCCCTACGGCCTGCCGCTCATCGCCGCCCTTGCGCCCAAAACCTCCGCCGATCAGCCCGGCACCCTCTACGAGGGCTACGACTACGCCGCTGTCGCCTCCGCCTGCGACGCAGTTCTGCTGATGACTTATGAATGGATGCAGTTAGCACACAAGCCGAAAAGCCTTGAAAATCAAGGGGAAAATGAGAAACAGTATTTGCAAGGCGTTCTCATGGACAAGCTCGGTAAACCTGAATATTATGAAAAAGCACGATTTGACAAGAAATCAAATCGTGCTTTTTCTATCACATAGATTATCAACCCAAAACAGAGAAAGGAGCGGCAAATATGGCAGCGGTTATCGTATCAGATTATTTTTACGGCGATGAATCAAAGGAGTTCAGCTACTTCCGTATCCCCCGCCTGCTGATTACGCACCAGCGATTCAAAAACGTATCCGTCGAAGCAAAACTGCTGTATGGTCTGCTGCTTGACCGCATGGGGCTGTCCGAGGAACACGGCTGGTACGACGAGGACGGGCGCGTGTTCATTTACTACACAGTCGAAGAAATTGCCGACGATCTCTGCTGCGGGCGTGACAAGGCGATGAAACTGCTTGCCGAGCTGGACAAGGCAAAGGGTGCCGGTCTGATCGAGCGCGTCCGCCAAGGACAGGGCAAGCCGACGAAGATATACGTCAAGCGGTTTACAACCCGCGAGGTTCCGCCCAAAAAAGAGGAAATTCCTGCGCCCATTTCAGAAGTCGAAATTCTCGACGTCCAGAAGTCGGAAATCCCGACTTCTAAAGGTCGGAAACCTCGACTTCAAGAAGTCGGAATTTCCGACCCAAGTTATATTGATAATAATTATCCTGAGTTTAGTTATCCTGATCCATCTATCTCCCCTGCGAAACCGCCGGGAAATGGAGATCGATTGATCGAGCGATGGAGCTTGAAAGAACGTGTCAAAGAGCAGATCGAATATGACGCGCTCTGTACGCAGTACGCTGTCGAAGACGTGGACGCGCTTGTGGAGCTGATCGCAGAGATGCAAAGCAGCACCGCCGCTGCCATCCGTCTGGGAAAAGACCAAATCCCCATCGAGATCATCAAGGAGCGGTTCCGCCAACTGAACCAGATGCACGTTGCCTATGTTCTGGACAGCCTGCGGACAACCACAACACAAATCAATAACATCAAAGCCTATCTTCTGACCGCGCTCTACAATGCGCCGATGACGATGGGCTTTTTCTATGCCGCCCAGGTGCGGCATGACTTCGGCAGAAAATAAGTCTTACGGTAGAAATGAATCTCACGGTGAGACGTATTTTTTGATATAAAAAACATTTGGAGGTAACACATGGCAGAAGAAAAAGCCCGCGACCCCACAAAGCAGGAAAGGAAACCGGTCAACATTCCGCTTTCTAAAATCCATGACTTGCCCGGCAGCGTCTTCGCACCGCCGAGCCAAAAAAGTCTCGAAGCGTTGACAAGCAGCATCGTCCTAAAAGGCGTACAGGAGCCGGTTATCCTGCGCCAGCGCGAGGACGGAGAGTTTCAGATCGTCTCCGGCAATCGCCGCCGCAAAGCAAGCGAATTTGCAAAGAAAACGGAAATTCCCGCTTTTATCTACGACATGACCGAGAAAGAAGCAAAAGACTTCCGTTTCCGGAACAAAGGCGAAGGCACACCACCCGGAAAGCTGCTGCCTGAGAGTGAAATCGGCAAAAAGCGCGACACGACCGAAAAGGCACCGGATAAAGCGGCAGACGGCAAAAAGCCAGACGTGCCGCTGAAATCTCCCGAGAAGCCAGCCGAGGTAAAACCTGCGCCAGCACCGGGACCGAAGAAACCGGAGGAAAAGCCGAAAGCGGCTCCATCTCCGGAAAAGGCAGATGCAGACGGAAAAAAACCGGACGCACCGCCGAAGCCGCCTGAGAAGCCAGCCGAGGTAAAAACCGCACCGGCACCGGAGCCGAAGAAACCGGAAGAAAAATCGAAAGCGGCTCCGTCTCCGGAAAAGGCAGATGCAGCCGACAAGAAATCGGACACGCCGCCGAAGCCGCCTGAGAAGCCAGCCGAGGTAAAAACCGCACCAGCACTGGAACCGAAGAAGCCAGAGGAAAAGCCGAAAACGGCTCCATCTCCGGAAAAGGCAGATGCCACCGGTAAAAAACCAGACGCACCGCCGAAGCCGCCCGAAAAGCCCGCTGCGGTCAAACCCGCACCGGCGTTCATGCCTGGCCCTGCCGCGCTGGGTCCTTCCGGTACGAAAATCACGAAGATTTTTGACGAGCGGCTCATGCCCCCAGATGAACAGGCTATGAAAGATTTGCCCGTTCCGAAGGACGGCGAATCCTACTTCATCACGCTTCATCCTGCGTATCTGGAAAAATCCGAGTTCAACACCGTTTCCGTCGATGTGACCAGCGACGATTACAAGGAACTGAAAAAGTCTATCGAGCTGAACGGCGTAAAGGACCCGGTATTGACGCGCCTGAATCCCAAAGGCGGTTTGGAAATCCTCTCCGGACAGCGGCGGCACATGATCGCGCGGGAACTGAATTACCCGGTTCCTGCCATCATCCAGAAAATCGACGATAACGACGCCATGATCCTCGTTGCGGACAGCAACCTGCACCGCCCGCACATTTCTACCTACGATTTGTCGCGTACATTGCGGAACAAAATGACCGCGATGAAGCGCAAGGCAGGACGGAAAAAACGCGGTGAGCCCAGCGCGGATGAGCTGAACAGTGATGAAATGCTGGCAAAGGAAATGGGTATCAGCACAAGTAAGCTGAACCGTATCATCCGTCTTTCCGAAGCGTCCAAAGAGGTCTGCGAAGCAGTTGACAGCAATTCGCTGGAATTATCCATTGCGTCAGCGCTGTCCTTCCTTAAACCTGAGAACCAGACTGCGGTCATTGATTTAATGGGGCTGAACCTCAAGCCAACAGTCAAACGGGTTCAGCGCCTGCGCGACGCAGAAAAAAGCGGCAAGCTGGACGACAAAACGATACGCGATATTCTGGAGGATAAAGACCTTCAACCGGTCAAACCGCCTGAACCACCGAAGCCAGAGCCGACGCAGACAGCGCCGCCGTTTCCGGTCGCGTCAATGGTAACGCCGAGTACACCGACGCCACCCACACAGCCGGTCAATACGCCACCTGTCGCGTCAACACAGACACCACCCGCGCAGCCCATCAATACACCGCCGGGCACTTCGGCACCAACTACGCCGCCTGCGCCCCCGGAGATGAAACCGGTCATTCAGGAGCCGCCGAAGCAGGAGCCTGCGCCGCAGCCGCCTGTCATGCAGGCAGCAGAAAAACCGGATACAGCACCGGAGCCTGCCAGCAATGTTATTCCGCTCAGCGCAGGCGATAAAAAGCCAGACGAGCCAAAAACGGCAGCGGACGAAGAACCGATTGAACACAATTCTCAACGCGACAATATGTACGCGACGAAAGTTACACTGGGCGGCGACCGGCTGCGCAGATATTTTCCGGATGTTACCATGACGCCGATGCAAATTGTAGAAAGCATCTATTCTGCGCTGGAGGATCGTCGCCAGCGCGAAGCACGGATGAAGCAGAAAACGGAAATTCTGCATCCGGGCAAGCCTGCTCCCACACGCTGATATGCACCACCGCAAGCTATTGCACCGTCTGGTGGTGCCGCCCTGACAAATTTATTTTTAGGAGGATTCGCACATGAATTACCATCCCAAGCACACGTCCAACTCGCGCACGCCCGTCTGGATCGGCGCTGGCGTTCTCGCCGCCGTTGCCATCGGCGCGATCATTTTCATCACCATCACGCTCCGCACGCCTATGACAAAGGAAGAAGCCCGCGCCAAAGCTGGAATCGTTTATGATTCTTCCGCCACTGAGGGCGGTTGGGATAACCTTTCGCCGGAGGAGATCGAAGCGCGTTTGAATGAAAAAGTAGCCGAGGGCATGATTAACATTTCGGCCAACACCGCCCCAATCTTTGAGGACGGTTCTTCGGAGGGAAACTTGATGCTGGTCAACGAGAGCATCAATAATTATCCACAAAAGGTCCAGATTGTCCGCAATGACACGGGCGAACAGATTTACGAATCCGGCGCTATCGCCGTCGGCAGCAAAATTGAACGCGCGAAGCTGGATGTTGTTCTCCCCGCTGGTACATACGAATGTACCGCGTATTTTCACAACTTGGACCCCGAAACCGGTGAAATCATCGGCACGGCCGGGGCAATCATCAACATTACCATCAAAAACTGATTATCAAAAATAAGGAGATTTTAACTATGAAAAACACCAAGAAGATTATTTCCATCGTTCTCGCAATTTGTATGCTCGCATCCCTCGCCATTTCCGCTTCCGCTGCCAACACTGTTGACGCATCCGGCGGCACTGGCACTTCGTCTGTTACCCTGTCCAGCACCGCAGACGGAAGCCTTGATGGTGATCCCTCGGCTACTAAAATGTCCGTAGTCGTGCCGACTGTGTTGCCCATCGCCGTTGGTACGGACGGTTCCGTTGCGACCGCTTCCGACGCGAAGATCATTAACAACAGCTATGGCGCTGTCAAGGTCAATTCCGTGAGCATCGAAGCCGCGCAGGGTTGGTCGCTGGCCGCGTTCGGCAGCAAGGACACCCTCGCCCATGAGAAAGTTAACAGCAACAAGTTCGGTTTCCAGCTCGCCATCGGCGGCGGTGCTGCTGCGGCGACTGATAACAAGAACGCCAGCAAGCAGACGCTTCTGGACAGCGCCGTGGAGGGCTGCTTCATGTCCGGCGTGGGCGACACCTCCGCAAACTCCATCGGGATTAGCTATGACGCCATCGTGACGCCGGTTTCCGAGGCCGTCACGAACGCTGCCATCGCGTCTGTACTCTTCATTATCGCGTGGGATGCGGTCTGATCGCAATTCATCCAAGGGGAACGCCCAAGCGTTCCCCTTACCTGATTCTACAAGGAGGACTTCAAAATGAAACGAAAAAGAATCCTCGCAATGATCCTCGCCGTCGCATCGTGCCTGTCGCTGGCAGTCAGCGCGTCGGCGGCAGGAACGACTACACGCAAAGCAACAGATTTCAAGGACTATGACCGTACCGCATGGTATGCCGCAGCCGTGTCCGCAGCCGTGGATAACGGCCTGCTTTATGGCAAGAGCGCAACCGTCATTGATCCCAACGGCGACATGACCCGTGCGGAGATGGCAGCAATCATCAACCGCTCATTCGGGTGCTATAAGGCGGCAGACATCAGCCAGTACAAGGACGTTGCAAAATCCAAGTGGTATTACAAAGACGTTGCAATGGCCGTGCAGATGGGCACTTATAACGGGCGCAGCAACTCGACAATGGCCCCGGACGCACCGATCAGCAGGCAGGAGGCAATGACAGTTGTAGCAAGAGCGTTAGAGTTGGACTATGACGCATACGCGAAAACGGACCTGTCCGCATTCTCCGACCGCAGCGAGATTTCTAATTGGGCGCTGCCATACGTCCGCGCAATGGTCGGCGCAGATTACATCCACGGCAGAACCAAAGGTCTGGAGCCGCTGGATAACATCACGCGCGCGGAATTTGCGCAGATTTTCCATAATATCATCGGTAGCTATATCACCGTAAAAGGAACCTACGACAAGGATATCAAAGGCAGCGTCCTGATTCGCACCGACGATGTAGAATTGAAAAACCTGACCGTGGATGGTGACCTCATCATTGGCTGCGGCGCGGCGGATGGTAAAATTGTGCTGGACAATGTGACCGTCAAGGGTCGCCTGCTCGTATGGGGCGGCGGCACGAAAGCCGTGTACTGCAACAACGGGACGAATATGCCCGCTGTTGTCGTAGCCCGCGTAGACGATGCGGTCAAAGTCATTTATGACAGAGATTCCACCCTCGCCGTGATTGACACGATCAAAACCAGAATCACCGAGCGCGCGAAGCAGAACAAAGAAACCGAAATCATCTTTTACGATGTCAGCGGACTGCGTGAAGCGCAAAAGCAGCTCAACGCCATCGTCGCGGACAATCAGATTGATATTACTGCTCCTGCTCATCTTTACGCGCTTGTCGGGGCAACCGACGTGAAGGCTGAGTTCACGAACAATAGCAAGGGCGATACCTACAAAATCGAGATTCGCCGCAACAAGGACAATGCACTGATTGCCGACGCTTTTGAGCTGGCTGCGGGCAAGAGTATTTCGACGCTCACGCTGTTGGAAGCGCCGGAGTTTGGGAACGTGGATTGCACCGTAACGATCACGGCGTTCCGCGACGGCAAGCAGATCGGTTCCGTACAGACGGAGTTGACGCTCCATACCGCATACCTCTGGCCGAAGGAGGTGCGGTGATGGATAAGAAGAAACTTATCACTTTACTGTTGGCACTGACAATGATCCTATCACTGGCTACGGGTACGTCGGCAGCGGAAACAACTGAGGCCCGTGTGCCGGTGACGCTCACCGTGGTCAACACCGTCGCGCCAATTTCGTGTACAGTTCCCGCTGCGCTGCCGGTTTCTCTCGTTGACGGCTATGTGGTCTGCGCCAACAATGCCGCAATCACCAACACCGGCAAGACCGGCGCAATTCGTGTGACCAAGGTAGATGTTCAGGCGGGCACGTTTGAAATCGGCAATTTTGACGATTTCACGGCATCGAAGAACAGTATCGCGCTGTCCATCAATGGTTGTCCGACTAAAGGCGCAGGCAGTCTGACGCTCGTAGACGGCGCGTTTCCACCCATTGCCGCTGAAAAGAATCTCACCATCCGCTACAAGGCGAAAGTTTCCGCGAGTGAAGCAGTCACGAACATCAACGCCGCAACAATCGTGTTCACCATCGCTGCCGTGAATGAAAAGGAGGCTGCATGATGAAGAATTTCAAGAAATTTACTGCATTTGTGCTGGCTCTTTGTATGCTGTTTTCACTGAGCATTTCCGCGTTTGCTGCGGAGAAAACGCCCACAGGCTACCTGACATGGACGCTGGATGACAGCGGCACGCTTACCATCTCCGGCAACGGCAGAATTGCTGCGTTCACAAGCGCAGAAGACCAACCGTGGCACGAAATGCGGGAAAACATCACAAGCGTGAAGTTTGATCCCGGCGCACATATGGTTGTTCCCGACGTTGCGTACTGGTTCGCGGGCTGTGTCAATTTGAAATCTTGCATCCTGCCCTCGTTTGCAAACCTTGGCGCGGATGCATTCAAGGATTGCGCAAATCTGAACCGGTTGCAGCTGCACTACAACGACGAGAGTTTTTACATCTCGGACACTGCATTTTCGGGCGTAGATATGTCTGCGCTCGAAATCGTAACCTGCGATGAGGTCACGATGGGCATTCTTGACGCAAAAGGCATCACCTTTGTCGCGGCATACCCCGTTCTTATGATTTCCTCCGGCGCTTGCGGCGTTTCGGGCTGTAACTGCTCGTCTTGCAGCTTCACCTATGATTATGAGCAGAAGGATGAATCCAAGCATTACGTCTGGGAGTGCTGTACGAATTGCAGCGCAAACGAGTATGCGTATCGCCACACGCAATCCCATAGCTTCAACTCGCGCGGTGTTTGTACCAAATGCGGCTACGAAGAAGATACGTCCTGCCAGCACAACAATACCTATACGTCGTGGGATGGATGTGATTGGGAAGAAATTTGCCGGGACTGCGGCGAAGTCGTTGATTGGGGCACGTCCCACGGCTCGTATTCTTATGGTGACTGGGAATATTACTCGACCAGCCAGCATCGCCGGTATGGCACTTGCGACGATTGCGGCGGTGGTGGAAAATATCAATACGGTCGCCACAGCACAAGCACGCAGTATTATGAGTACGACGATACGAAGCACTCCGTGGAAAAGCATTGCAGCATCTGTAATTCTGACGTCGGCTCCAGCACCACGCAAAGCCATTCCCTGAAATACGGAAGTTGGGAAAATGACTCGGATACCCAGCATCGCAGAAGCGCAACGTGCAGCCTTTGCGGCTATTCCGGTTATACCTATGCCAACCACAGCTTCAAATATGGGACGTGGGCAAATTTCAGCGATAGCCAGCACAGACGCACGAGAAGCTGCGCAACCTGCTCGACCAGCGACTATGAGTACGCTGGCCATTCTTTTACTTACGGCAAGTGGTCAAGCGTAAGCGATACCCAGCACAAGCGCACGAAAACCTGCTCCGTCTGCAAGGCAAGCAGTGAGGAATACGCAGACCATGTGGATTCCAACGGCGACGGCAAGTGCGACGACTGCGGCGCAACAGTTTCGTTGACCCTCACATGGGATGCCGGAACGAACGGCGGCACCATCGACGGCAAAGCAACGTACAGTGAAACTGTTCAGCCGAACAGCAAGCCGACGGCGCCGGGCAATGTGCCGATCAAGACCGGCTACACGTTTAAGGGATGGTTCACATCTAAGAGCGGCGGCAGCCTTTACAGCACCGTCACGATTACTGCCAGCACGACGTTTTACGCGCAGTACACCGCAAACACCTATGACATTACATGGGACATGGGAAACGGCGAGAGCGAAACGACGCAGCAAACCTACGACAAAAAGCTGGTTTTGCCGACGGAACCGACGCGCAAAAACGCAGAGTTTTTAGGTTGGTTCACCGAGGCGACCGGTGGTTCGGAGGTTGCGGAAGATACCATTTTCAAGGAAACTTCCGCAACGACATATTACGCACACTGGGAAATTACAGAGGTGTTTTCGGTAACAGTTCCGGTCACTTTGCCGCTCGTCGTTGATGAAAACGGCAAAGTCTACACCGGCAGTGCCGAGATCATCAACGGCTCTACCGGTGCGGTTGTCGTGTCCTCAGTCGAGATCTTTGCCAAAAACGGCTGGACGCTTGTTCCGTTCACAACGGATATGGCGCATGAGCCGGTAGACAGCCAGCAGCTCGGCTTCAAGATCAACAATGTCCAGACTACCAAAGAAAACGGGTTTGAGACGTTTCCTTTGACGCAGCCGTGGCAGATTGCGGAAAACAGCAGCCTGCCCATTGATTACGACGCCGTTGTATCGGCAGTCTCGCAGCCGGTCACGGAACAGGACGTTTTAAGTGTCGTGTTCGTGCTGGAATGGGCAAAGGAGCAACCGTATGGCTGATGAACAAAGTGCCGTAGAGCAAATGACCGTGCTTGTCGTCGAGCCGGGCTATGCGCCCTATGAAAAGACGATTCCGCATGAGCTTCATGCCATGCAGGAGATTGTAGGCGGCCTGATTACTGCTATTTATCCATACGAGGAACCGGTCGGCATTGTTGCAAACGATGAAGGACTTCTTTTGGATATGGATTTCAACCGTAGTGTCGAGGGCGGCTATGGTGGTCTGGTGGGTCCTTTTTTCGTGTGCGGTTTGACGGAGGACAGCTTTTGTTCGCTCCCTCCCGACCAGATGGAACGCTTCAAGAAGAAATTCCATAAGGCTGAGATTCTGGTAGGCTTTTGCGGAAATGAACCAGTCACATTGAAGGTCGAGCCGAAGCAGAAGGTTTTGAACCCCGAAAAGCAGCGCAAACCACCGTCGCAGGAGCGTTGAAATGGGGTTTGAACTGACCAGTGCAACACCGGACGAACGTCTCAAAGAACTGACCGAAAAACTGGAACAGGGTGTCAGCGAGATTTTTACCAGTGGGCGCTACGCGGAATATCTGTCTGCCATGTCAAAATTCCACACATACAGTTTCGGCAACGTCATGCTCATTCTCATGCAAAACCCGGCTGCATCCTGTGTGGCCGGGTTTCACACATGGAAGAAAGAGTTTGGGCGCAATGTAAAGGCACATGAAAGCGGCCTGAAAATTCTCGCTCCGTGCCCGTATCGGCGGTTCATTGAGCAGGATAAGTTGGACAAAGACGGTACGCCTGTGCTTGATGCGGCGGGCGAACCGCTCCGGGAGCGGACGCTTGTGCAGTATATGCGTTTTCGCATCGTAACCGTTTTTGACATTTCACAGACCGAGGGCAAGGAACTTCCCAGCATCGGCGTATCGGAGTTGAGTGGAAATATTGACCGGTTTGAGGAACTGGCGAACGCGATCACAAGTGTTTCGCCGGTTCCCATTTTGTATAAAGCGCCGCATGGGGCAGCAAAAGGCTGCTTCAACCACGTTACGGAAGAAATTCTGATACGCCCCGGCATGAGCCAGAAGCAGACGGTCAAAACCATGCTGCATGAAATCAGCCACGCCACACTCCACCGACGTAAGAAAAACGTTCCGCCGTCCAAAGATCAGCATACGCGCGAGGTCGAAGCCGAAAGTGTGGCGTATGTCGTTTGCCAGCATTTTGGGATTGATACGTCGGATTATTCTTTCGGCTACGTCGCCGGGTGGAGCAAGGGCAAGGAACTGGATGAGCTGAAAGCGTCACTTGATACCATCCGTTCCTGCGCCGCTGGTCTGATCGACGCTATCGAAGAAAAATGTTCAACCTTGTGTCCGCAGAAAATTCAGCTGCAAGAAAAATCGCACGGAGGTGAAGCGAGAGCATGACGGACTATCAGCCGGATATTCTCAAGTTTTTAGAAAGAATCGTCCAACGGAACACCGTTGCCTATCTGGAAGACTTTGATGTTGATAAAGAACTTCTCTGGAACAGCGCGCAGGAATCCAGTTTGGGGCATCGTTCTTTCCTCTGGATGAGCCGTCCGTATGGAACATGGTGCGTTCCGGAGCGAGAAACGTTTTTACGAGACAGCCGCGCTTATAAAACGTGGACGTTTTATGCAGACCAGCCAAACGGCATCAAGGCGTACCGCATTGTGATAGATGGCGTTCGAGATGGCAAACTCGCAGGCAAGATCGTTCCGGTCAATTACGCAAGGCAGGTGCAGCGTGTAGTCAAATCTGCGCTGCCTATCGCAAAGGTACAGTACCGTGACCGTGACGATTATTTCTGCGAAAGCAGCTATGAAACCTTCATTCACGATGTAAGCAGAACCGAAGAAAAGATACACGACATTCGCTATGTACCGAAAAGCGAAGCGGAGCTGCAAAGTCTTTTGATGCTGGAGCATCAGCTGGAACAGCAGGATAAACGCCCGAAGCGGACAAAATCTGTTACAAAGCAGCCAGACACCCGCTGACACCGCCTGCGGTGCCAGCGGATAGCAAGTATGTCGTTTGTTAAACGACCCTTGTTAGGGGTGTACCCCTAAGACCCCCGCGTTTTGCGTCTCACCGTGAGACGCATTTTTCATACGGTGCAGATCACGAAATACGTCTCACGGTGAGACGTATTTCCATTCAAAACGAAAAACACGGAAGAAGGTGCTTCAACGAATCAGAACGAATACAAATACTATTCCTGCAATCGCCCCGTGGATATCGGCACTTATCCGCGCCCCGCAGAGAATCCACCGTTGTCCATTTCTAATTATGAATCGTATTGTGCCGTGGAAAATGGTGCATTTCTGGCATGGGGTGAGCTGATCTACGCAAAGCCGCTGACCGCAAAGGAGCAGCTTGCCTATGAGCTTCGCCCCGCGCGGCTAAATCCGGATGTGCAGAAGGAAATGGACGCGCAGGCGCAAGTCGTGGGAAAATGGGAAGATGCAAGGCACGTTCCGGAAACAAAACGTCTGACGTGGTTCTATTCGGATTTTGGGAGCTACGTTCCAAAAGAATTTGTGACACCGGAGCAGCTTTCGTCTATGCACAGCATAGTAGAACGGCTGCAAGCAGCCAAAGCCCGAAAAAGGCAGGCACACAACATCATGCAGGCTTCTGCAAAAAAGAACCGTGCCAAAGAGCGTTAAATCGTACTGATATAACGCGCAAATGCGTCTCACCGTGAGACGTATTTTTCATATAGCGCAGATTGCGAAATACGTCTCACGGTGAGACGTATTTCAAATAGATAGGAGGGATTTTTTGCGCAGTCGATCACATTTCACAGGCGTCTGGCTGAGTGACACGGAATATCGGCAGCTTATGCAGCTTTGCAAGAGCAGCGGTCTGTCTGCCAGCGCCATGATCCGCAAATGTATTCTGGGCGAAACCGTCAAGCCGCGCCCGCCGGACTGTTACGCGGAGCTTTTGCGTGTGCTGTCCGGTATCGGCACAAATATCAACCAGCTTGCGCACTGGGCAAATGGCAAGGGCTACGTCACGCAGGCACAGATCCATGATGCCGCACGCTTTGCACGGGAGGCGTGGGAGCTGGTGCGGGAGTCGATATAATGGCATACGATAAGATCATCGTCATTCATTCCCGGCTGGATCGGTGCCTGGATTATGTTCAAAACGACGGCAAGACGGATTTGGGGAACGCCGTAGATTACATCTGCAATCCCGTCAAAGCTGGATTCCAAACCGCAATCAACTGTACGCTGGACAACGCATTTTTGCAGATGCAGGCGACAAAGCAGCGATGGGACAAATATGGTGGGATTCTCGGGTATCACATCGTCCATTCCTACGCGCCGGGCGAAGTGACGCCAGAACAGGCGCACGAAGCAGGCGTGGAATTTGCGCAGCGGCTGTTGGGCGACAAATACGAAGCCGTTGTCTGTACACACACCGACCGCGACCACCTGCATTGCCACATTGTTTTCAACTCCGTTTCTTTTCTGGACGGCAGAAAGTACCGCAGCGACTTCAAGAGCTATTTCCATGATTTGCGCGACACATCAAACGCCGTAAGCCGGGAATATGGCTTTTCTGTCATAGATTCCGATGGAAAAGGCAAGCATTATTCTGAGTGGAACGCTGAGCGAAGCGGCAAAACAACCGTCCGTGACCTCATCCGTCGTGACATTGACGCGGCGCTGGACGGGAGCCTTACCTATGATATGCTTCTGGAAACCTTGCGGCGGCAAGGTTATACCGTCAAGCGCAGCCCGAAAGTCAAGCACACGGCAATTCGCCCACCCGGAGGGCAGCGGTTCGTCCGTCTGGATAGTCTTGGAGAAGGATACACAGAGCTTGATCTGATGCAGCGTCTGAACGAGCAGCGGTATGAATCGGCACCGGAACCGCCGGTATTTTCAGCGCAAAAGCGCTACACCATCCGCAAGCGTCCGCGCCGCTATCCACCCGTCAAACGCGGCAGTTTCCGGGCGCTATACCTATACTATCTGTATCTGCTGTCACCGCGAAAGAAACGCCCGCAAAAAGTTCCGTTTGAAACGCGGGCCGAAATTCGCCGTGCAAAACAGTACCGGCAACAATTTATGCTGCTGCAAAAGTATCACATAGATACAAAACCGGAGTTAGAAACGCTGTCTGATGCGTTGTCAAATGAGATGCAGATAATCGTAGATCGGCGCAAAGAATTATATGCGCTACGCCGGGAGCAGCCGTCTGAGCCGCTTAACGCGGACATTGATGCGTTGACCGCGCAGCTCAGGTCCTTGCGTCGGGAACTGCGGTTATGCGGAAAAATCGTGGAATATGCGCCGCGGATGCTGCGGCAGGTGCAGGAAAGCACTTTACCATCAACAGAAAATCATTTGCCAAACAAGGCAAAAGAAAGGAGGCACAGCCTATGGAGGTAAGCGGCGAAGCTGCTGATCTCGTGATGAAAGAGGGCGTACAAATTTCAGAAGAAGCAATTAAACTACTTGCGCGGGGCGCAAAGAATCTCGCGGCACTCTTGTATGCACTGGCAAAGGATCAGAAAAAGCTCTACGGCAAGGTCAATATGAACCGACTTTTGAGCGAACAGCGGCCCATTGAAGTTCTGCCTTTACGTACAGAGGATTTTGACGAGTTCAAGCGCAGAGCCAAGAAAGTCGGCTTGTTATTTTCAACCATTTTGGACAAGAAAGGCGACGCGCCATACCTTGAAATCCTGACCAACATTGACCATCTCTCACAGGCAAATTATATCCTAGAGCAGATGGGATACCAGCCCAGACAGTTGGAGGACGCGCAGCCAAAAAAAGAGCAGACCCCTGCCCGACCAGAACCATCCTTGCAAAAGCAAAGGAGTGGCTTGACGCAGGGGCCGATTTCGACCAATGAGGAAAAGCAGCCCGTTCGCGGACGGCTGGCAGCATTGCGCGCCGCCGCAGAGCGAACCGGACCGGAACCCCAGCGCGAGCTGGAGCATATCAGATAAGGAGCGTGAATATCATCGCAAACTTAGGCAGTATTATCAATGAGAAAAATCAAAGCGCGGAACTCTGGCAGGCGCAGCGACAGGCCGACCGAGAAAACACAAACGCTATGCAGGACGCGGGCATCGTTCGGATCACCAGTGACCCGGAAACGTATCTGCGGTATTTGAATTGTCAGGCCGACAATCCGAGTTATAGCGCTGGCAATGTTGCGCTCGTTATGGTGCAGGATCAGGATGCAACCATTTTCGGAACAAAAGACCGCTGGAAAAGTCTGATGCGCAGCGTATCTCCGACCGAGGAAAAGAATGGCGTGAAAATTTACACCCGTTCCTCTTTCGGCAAAGGGTATGTACTGACGGACGTTTACGACGTGCGGCAGACAAGCGGGCGCGACCTGAAGCACACCGTTTTGCAGCCGGGCAGCAAAGAAATGACGGAAGCCCTGAAAACGCTCCTGAATTACTGCGTTGTGCCGCTAGTAACAGATGAAAGTATCCCCATGCCCGCGCTTTACGATCCGAACCAGATGAAAATGGCAGTCAATCCGAAGTATAGCAATGCGGAAGCGTTTGCAGGCATCGCAACAGAGATCGCCCACGTCCGTTTTCATGCCAAAGGCTATAATCAGAACTATTCGCGGGATGATTATGAGCTGGATGCGCAGAGCGTCGGCTATATGATCTGTCGTCGCTTTGGTGTTCCGTGCGAAGCACCCGACGTATCAAATCTGGCGGCATTTTATGACGGCTTTGAACCGCAGGATCGGCGGCAGGCGCTTGGACAGATTCAGGACATGGCGCAGAAGATCGGCGGCAGCATTGAACGCGCAATTTCCCCACAGACACGCACAAGAAATATGAATCGTACTGCGCGATAAAGTGATTCGCCGTCACGATCCGAAACCGCTTTGACGGTTGTGCTCCCCTTGCGGGGAACATACTCCGCTGGCCGTCCGCAGTCAAGGCCGGTCGATGCTGACGCATCGACCGCAGAGCCAGCCAGTGTGCGCACTGGCTGGGCCTTGACAGCAGCCACCCAGCGGAAGTGTGGCAGCCAAGGGGAGCAAACCAGAGAAGCCCGCTTGCGCGGGCTTCTCGATCATGGGGAGACGTGCGCGCCCGACCAGAAATGCGTCTCACCGTGAGAATTATTTTATGGAAAATGGAGGTATTGAACGTCTATGAAAAAACTGCTTTTTATCATTCCATCGGTCCTGCTTCTGCTGGCGGCTGGTACGCTCATTCTCTGCAAGCACCATGCTGAGCGCACCGGTCTGGCCTGTATGGATATTGACCTGTGAGGAATCAAAAGAAGTCATTTCGCAGCGCCGCCCCAGTGTGGGCGGCGCTTGTCATACCTATCGTCTGGCTGGCAATTCTTATGGCAGGGCGTTATGAAACCGGCATGACGGTCTTTGATCTTGCCGCACAATTCTCCGAAGCGATGAAAACGCCGTTTTCCCTGCGCTGGACACCGCACACGGCAAAATTTATTGGAATTTTTCTGCTGCTCTACGGCGGCGCGATTTTATTCTACTACACCGGGCAAAAGAACACCCGCCCCGGCGAGGAACATGGCTCCGCGTCGTGGGGCAGTGTCCGGGAGCTGGATAAGAAGTACAGCGACAAGGATGCAGGCAAAAACGTCATTCTGACGCAGCATTTGCAAATGAGTATGAACGGCAAACTGCACCGCAGAAACCTATTGCAGATCATCGTCGGAGGTTCTGGTTCGGGCAAGACGCGATTCCTCGCAAAACCAAACCTCATGCTTGCCAATGCGAGTTTTATCGTCACTGACCCAAAGGGCGAAATGCTCCGTGCCGTCGGAAATCTGTTTCTGGAGGAGGGGTATGTGCTGCGCGTGTTTGATCTGATCGACCCATCTAAATCCGACTGCTACAACCCATTTTGCTACATCCGAAAGGATGCGGACGTGTTCAAGCTGATCGACAATTTCATCAAAAACACCACGCCGAAAGGTGCAAAAGCAAATGATCCATTCTGGGAGAAATCGGAAACAGCACTTGACGCCGCGCTCATGCTTTACCTGCTCCACGAAGCCCCGCCCGAAGATCAGAACATGGAAACGATTTTGTATATGATTGAAAACGGCGGCGCAAAGGAGGAAGATGACGATTATCAATCTCCGCTCGATCTTCTCTTTGAAGCCTTGGAGGAAGAACAGCCTGACCACATTGCCGTGCGGCAATACCATATTTTCAAGCAAGCCGCGGGCAAAACTGCAAAATCGATCTTGGTGAGTGCCGCTGTCCGCCTTGCATCATTCACTTTGCCTGAAATACAACGCATCACCGCCAGCGACGATATGGAGCTTGGCAAACTGGGCGAACGGAAACAGGCCATCTTCTGCATCATCCCCGACAGCAACGACGCATCTCTCAATTTCCTCGTCGGTATGCTCTATACGCAAGCGTTTCAGGAGCTTTACTATCAGGCAGACAAGGTGCATCAAGGAGCGCTGCCCGTGCCAGTGAGATTGATGTTTGATGAATTTGCGAATGTGGCTCTGCCCGACGGCTACGCCCGGTTGCAGGCGACCATGCGCTCCAGAAACATTATGTCAACTATCATCCTGCAAAACATTTCGCAGCTAAAGGCGCTGTTCAAGGATGATTGGGAGGGAATCATTGGCAATGCGGACAGCTTTGTGTACTTAGGTGGCAACGAACAATCGACGCACAAATATATTTCGGAGCTGCTTGGAAAAGAAACGATTGATACGCGCACGTCAAGCCAGAGCAAAGGCAGGAACGGTTCTTTCTCGCAGAATTTCCAACAGACCGGGCGCGAGCTTATGACACCGGACGAGGTGCGGCGCTTGGATAATAAAAACGCAATCGTTCTGATTCGAGGCGAGAAACCAGTCATTGACGAGAAGTATGACATCCTGAAGCACCCGAATATTCACCGCACGGAGGACGGCGGCGCGCCGCCGTATCTTCACACGCCGCTGCGCGCGTTCGCAGCGGACGATCTTTCATTCCCCATTGAAAACATCGACGATATTGAAATTTTGGAGGAATCTATATGAAACATGAATTAACCCCGCAGCGTAAAGAGCACCGCATCATGGCCATTTGGACAAGTCTTGTACTGACGACGGCACTGTTTACGACCTCGGCGTTTGCCGCCGATTCTGACCCGCTGACCATCGTAAACAATCTTTCTGATTTTATCTTTTCCTGCATCAAGGCGATCGGCATTATCATCCTCGGCTGGGGCGTTGTGCAGCTCGGTATGTCTGTGCAATCCCACGACGCGACGCAGAGAACACAGGGCGTTCTGTGCCTGTTCGGTGGTCTGCTGATCGCGTTTGCAAAGGAAATTCTGACGGCAATCGGCGTGGTGTAAGCGATGAAGCAGGCGAAAAACGCAGTCGAGCGCCATGTGATTTGGAGCGACATTCATCTTGACTTGGACGATTGGCGCGACTTTCTTATGGAAAACTATCCGGAGCTGCCCGAAGATAAGCTCTATGAAAAGATGCACGAGCTGAACGCCGAATACCTCGACGACGAGCGCCGAAATCTGAACATTCAATTTTCACAGCCGATCCTTGTTATTGGCGACATTGGCCGATGGAATGGCAGGGTGCAGGGATATAAGATGGTCAACTCCGGCAATATCCGCGACTGCCTGTACTCGGATACAGATAGGACAGAGTGGTATGTGGATAAAAATGGCGATCTGCGTGCAGATGCCATTCACCACGACGGCACAAATCACTATCTGTACCGTGTGTTCAAGCGCGGAGTTACCGATGCGCAAATTGAGAATCTGCAAGACAAAATTTATTGCAGGCGAGCAACGCGCGCGGACATTACAAGGGTCACACAGCGGCTTGGCGACAGCATTGCAGCCGTCTATGGATTTCGGATTCCAAAGCAGCGGACACGGCAGCGTGACGCGAGGTAAAACAGGACACGCAGAAATGCGTCTCACCGTGAGACGCATTTCTGCGAGATCTTCACCGAGGGGGTGATTGAAATTTGAGTGATAACTGGGTCGTCTCGACCCTTGAAAACGCGCTTTCCAACTGGAATGACCATTTGAACGAAATCTGGTCGCTCGTTTCGCAGACACCAGAATCGTTCCGCGGCGGTGAGATATGGACGGTGATCGTCAACATTCACAACGCACTGGCAGGCTTCGGATATGGCCTGCTGGTGCTGTTTTTTGCAATGGGTGTGTTCCGTTCGGCAGCCAGCTTTCGGGAACTGCAAAGACCGGAGTTTGCCCTGCGGCATTTTATCCGGTTCCTGCTGGCAAAGGTGGCAGTCGGTTCGTCGCTGGAGCTGATAACTGCCATCTATAAGATTTGCGGCGGCGTGGTAAGTACCGTCATGGGCGGCATCGGCGCGTCGATTTCTACGACGGCAACACTTCCGGACAAAATCGTGGAGTCTATCGAAGACGTGAGTTTTCTGGAATCCATTCCGCTCTGGCTGGTGTCGCTGCTGGGAAGTCTGCTAATTACGGTCCTGTCCTTTGTGCTGATCCTAACCGTCTATGGCCGCTTTTTCAAAATTTTCATTTACACAGCCATTGCGCCGCTGCCTTTGGCATCGTTTGCGGGAGAAGCTACGTCCAGAACCGGGCAAACGTTCTTGAAAAGCTACGTCGGTGTCTGCATGGAGGGCGCGGTCATTGTGCTGTCCTGCGTGATCTACTCGGCGTTCCTGTCTGGCGGCAGTACGGCGCTGGATGAATCGCTGCCCGCCGTCACGATGGTCTGGCAATATCTCGGACAACTCATGTTCAATATGTTGGTGCTGACCGGACTTGTCAAAGGCTCTGACCGGCTGGTACACGAAATGCTCGGCGCGTAATCCGTGTAATTTTCTCCGCTCTGGCAGATACTATCCAAAACGCAGGCTTGATATTTTAGCGTAATTATGCTAAACTTCAAGAAAGGGAGGCTGATACTATGAAAATGATCCGACCTGTTTCCGACCTTAGAAACAACTTTGCGGAAATATCCAAAACCGTCCACGAAACCGCGCAACCTGTATTTCTGACGAAAAACGGCTACGGTGATATGGTCGTTCTGAGCATGGAAGCGTTTGAAAATCTGCAATTTGAAAGCGAGATTTACTTCAAGCTGCAAGCCGCCGAGCGTGAAGCGGAGCTGTCCAGCGAACGCTATTCCTCCAAAGATGTCCTGAAAGCTATGAAAGACGCAATCGGAGGATCGAGAGTTGTATAGTGTAGAGTATATGCCGCTTGCCGTGCAGGACATGGTAGAAATTGTCGTGTATATTACGCGGGAATTAAACAATCCGACTGCGGCAGAACATATTGCGGAACAGTTGACAAAAGCAGGGGAAAGCCTGCGAGATTTTCCGTATGCGCAGCCTGCCTATACACCGCTGCGCCCCTTAAAGCATGAGTACCGCAAGCTGCTTGTCGAGAATTACATGATGCTCTACTGGGTGACGGAGACTGAAAAGCGCGTGACGATTGCCAGAGTGGTCTATGCCCGCAGGAATTACGCGAAGCTGCTAGAGTGAACAACTACATAGAAGCATCAAAGGCGCGTTGCCCGTTGTGGGCGACGCGCCTTTGATATTACAAAAATTCCAGTGTTCTGGATTCTCCTGGCTTCAAATCCTTTGTGTAGTAATGAAGGAACTCTGCCATGATCTGTTCTTCGCGTTTTTGGCGAATGTAGCGGATTGTCCAGCACAAGACGAAGAACAGCACGCAGGCAATGAAGATCAAAATACAAGCGGTTCGGTGCGCAAGCGCCCAGCGCGGCCAGAAGAGTTTCGTTGCCACAAAGTAGCAACCGAGCGGCAGAAGCCGCAGCTTCCAGAGGATACGGATTGCCATTGGCAGGCTCCCCAGTACCAGACCAACGATCAAGAGTTGACGGCCTATTTCCTTGAATAAAATGAGTGTAGAGTTCATAGCATTTTCTCCTTTTTGTCAAGTTTTTACCTATAAATATTATCTCATATCCTAAAAATTCTGTCAAATTTTCAACAAATCGGAGGCGATTTTTATAGAAGTCAAAATTCCAAAAGAAATCCGTGCGCACCGGGAAACAATCTTTTTCGGTCTGTCTGTGCGGCAGTTTATTTGTGCGGTGCTGGCAGTCGGTCTGGCGGCCGGTATCTATCTCGGCGTGGGCGGTATCATCGGCAAAGAAGCCGCAAGCTGGCTGTGCCTGCTGGTAGCCGCGCCGGTTGCGATTGCAGGATTTTTTCATTACAACGGCATGAGCTTAGAGCAGTTTCTCTGGGCGTTTGTGAAGTCTGAAATTCTCTGCGCAGGTCCGCGCCGGTTCGATTCCGTGAATCTGCATGAGGAAGTCTTTGCAAGCATTATGGAGGACACATTGGAATGATGAAATCGTTGTTGGCTGCAAACCGCAGCGAGAAAGATTCTTTTCGGATTCCGCACAGTGTCCAACAGTCCATCCCTGTCCGCCGCATCTATACGGACGGCATCTGGCAGGTTGGGCAAAAATACAGCAAGACATGGCGTTTTTCAGACATCAATTACGCCGCATCGTCGCTGGACGACCGGCGCAGTATCTTCCGTTCGTATGGTGCGGTTCTGAACAGCCTGCCAACCGACGCGACTGCAAAAATTACGATCATCAACCGCCGCCTGAATCCGGTTGACTTCCAGCGCACGATGCTCATGCCGGAGTGCAGCGACGGTTTGGACTACTATCGCGGCGAGTACAACCAGATCATCTTGGACAAAGCGGCTGAAAGCAACAATCTGGTGCAGGAAAAGTACATCACACTGTCAATCGGCTTACGGAAGATCGAGCAGACCCGCGCCTATTTCCGCCGCGTCGATACCAACTTGTCTGCCAGCTTTGGGCGGCTGGATTCCGGGGCCTATGCCATTTCCTGCGCTGACCGGCTGCGGCTCCTGCATGACTTCTTCCGACCTGGCGAAGAAGCGTCTTTCCGGTTTGACCTGTCCGCGAACATCAAACGCGGTATTGACTTCCGCGACCTGATTTGCCCGGATGGGCTGCAATTCCGTGCAGGCTATTTTGAAATGGGTGGCAAGTTTGGCAGAGTCCTTTTCATGCGCGACTACGCATCTTTTATCAGCGACGAAATGATAAAAGACCTGTCCGACTTCTCCCGGAACCTGCTGCTGTCCATTGACATTTTGCCTATCCCCACTGAAGAAGCCGTTCGGGAGGTGCAGTCCAGAATCCTCGGCGTGGAAACAGATATAACCCGCTGGCAGCAAAGACAGAACCGGCAGAACAATTTTACCGCGACCGTACCGTATGATCTGGAACAGATGCGTACCGAATCCAAAGACCTGCTGGAAGATCTGACCGCCCGTGACCAGCGGCTCATGTTTGCCTGCGTGACGCTCGTACACATTGCCGATACGCTGGAGCAGCTTGACGCGGATACACAAACGCTGCAATCCATCGCGCAAGAGAAATTATGTGGATTCTCTGTCCTGCGCTATCAACAGGAGGACGGCTTGAACACCGTCTTGCCGTATGGCCTGCGGCGTATCCATGCTTTGCGGACGTTGACCACCGAGAGCTGCGCCGTTCTCATGCCGTTCCGGGCGCAGGAGATTCAAGACCCCGGCGGCTTGTATTACGGTGTCAACGCCATTTCCAAAAACCTGTTGATTTGCGACCGCAAGCGGTTGATCTCGCCCCATGCGTTCTATCTCGGCGTGTCCGGTTCTGGTAAATCCGTGGCAATGAAAAATACCATCGCTAACGTCGCGCTCTCTACCAACGACGATATTATCATCATCGACGCCGAGCGCGAATATGCGCCCATTGCGCGGGCACTGGGCGGCGAGGTCATTGAAATCTCTCCGAACAGCCAGCACCACATCAATCCGTTGGATTTACAAGATGGCTATGAGGACGGCGAGAATCCCATCGCCATGAAATCCGAACTGATTACAAGCATCTTGGAGCAGCAAATGGGCGCGGGGTTACTGTCCGGTTCTCAGAAATCCATCATCGACCGATGCACGGCGAGTGTGTACCAGAACTATTTCCACGCAAGGGGCGAGCTGCCTATGCCGCTCCTGTCCGACTGGCGTGCGGAAGTGTTAAAGCAGCCAGACCCCGAAGCACGGGAAATTGCGCTCGCCGCCGAGCTTATTACAGAGGGCAGCTTGAATGTTTTTGCTCATCCCACGAATGTGGACATCAATAACCGGATCGTCGTGCTGGATTTGTACGAAATGGGAGAGCAGCTTCGTCCGACCGCTCTGGTCGTAGCACTCGAAGCCATTCAGAACCGCGTCATGGAGAACCGCAAGCGCGGAAAATACACCTGGGTGTTCCTCGACGAAGTGTACTTGTATTTCAAGTACAAATATTCTGGCGAGATTTTGTATCGCGCGTGGAAGCGATTCCGTAAATACGGTGCAGCGTTGACGGCTGCATCGCAGAACGTGGAGGAATGTCTGAAATCTGAAACCGCGCGTCTGATGTTCGCCAACTCGGAATTTCTGCTGCTATTCAATCAGGCGGCAACCGACCGCGCAGAGCTGTCGAAGCTGCTTCACATTTCCGATACGCAGCTCAGCTACATCACGAACGCTGAAGCCGGGCACGGTCTGCTGCGCATGGGCGGCTCCATCGTGCCTTTCGTCAATACCATTCCGAGGGATACGGAACTATACAAATTGATGACGACAACGCCGGGAGAAAATTTAGTATGACGATCATGTTGGGGAGTTTGTTTGATGGAATCGGCGTGTTCCCGCTGGCGGCAAGCAAATGCGGTATCACGCCGATCTGGGCGAGTGAGATCGTGCCGGACGCCATCTCCATCACAAAGCGCCACTTCCCGGCGATGGAGCATCTGGGCGATATAACAAAGCTGGACGGCGGGAAAATCCCCGCCGTCCACGTTATCACGTTTGGCTCTCCCTGCCAAAATTTATCATCCATCGGCCCGCGAGATGGCTTGTCGGGCGCAAAATCCAGCCTGTTTTATCAGGCAATTCGTATTATTGAAGAAATGAGGGATGCCAGTGGAGGGCTATATCCAACTGTCGTTGTTTGGGAAAACGTCATTGGAGCTATGCAGCAAAATCTTAAAAATGACTATCTTGCCGTACTGCGATCCTTTGCGGGCGCCGAGGTTTCAATGCCTGATTCTGGACACTGGGCAGATGCCGGAGTGGTGCGAGGGCGACGGTGTGATCTGGCATGGCGTGTCATGGACGCCCAGTATTGGGCGCGGCCCCGGCTGGCCCGTCGGGAGCGAGTCTTTGTTGTGGCAGATTTTACAGGACAGCGTGCCGCAGAAATACTTTTTAACGCCCGGTCAATGCACGCGGATTCTCGGATTTGCGGCGCGGGTGGGCTGCCCACCGCCGAAGATCATAGAATCGCTTCTTCTGAAGCAGGGCGGCAAATACCCGTCATTTTGCCCTTTTACGGATTCAAAATGCGCGGAGCGGCCGCAAACCGAAATCGGCAGCAATTCATCCGAAGTTTCGGAAAGCGGACAGATGTGTTTCCAACTATTCTAGCGTCCGAGCAGACCGCATTTGCGTATTACTATGAGGACGATCCGCTTGTCGGCTGTATCCGTTATCCGACCGAAGCGGAAAGTGAACGCCTGATGGGGCTGCCCGCAGACTGGACAAAGTATGGCGCAGACGGTGAGGAAATCCGAAGCTCCAGCCGCTATGCCGCGATTGGAAATTCCATCGCGCTGCCCTGTGCAGAGTATATTATGGCTGGCATCGCAGAAGCATTACAAAAATAAATCTCACCGTGAGACGCATTCCTAAAAAATCATGGTAGAGAGTATTTGTAAAATGCTAATTCTTAAATGGCGTTATTTCTACTATTTTTCCAAAGCGTGTTTGACCAGCTTTTCTTGACAGCTCATATTCAATGTGAAATTGTTCTCCTAGTATATTTGTTACCTCAAATCTAAACCGTAATATTTCGTTAGTTGTTAGATTTAGTGGGAAGTCAACAAGACATACTTCACCCGGATCTAAGGTAAAATACTCCGGCGAGGTTTTTGCTGGTTTCCATGTCCCGTCAATTTCAATTTCACTACATGAAAAATTTAGAATCCCGTAGGATCCTAAATTTTTCAGGTGTGCAGTAGAAGAAGGGACCGGGTTTACGTTCGCTGGTTCGTCAAGTCGAATGTATAGATGGTGATTGTTACGACCAATAGTTGCGGAATCTCCAAGTTTAGCTCCAATGCAGAAAATCGGCAATAGCTTTTTTGTCTCAATTTCTTTAATCAATTTTACCTGTTTTTCAATATCCTGCTGTATTTGCTTAAACTTTTCGTTTGTATCGTTTGCTATTTTGTCCTGTGCTTCTTGAAATTTTTCCGAATCCTCTTTGTAGCGCTCATTTTGCTTATAGGCAACCCATGCCAAAATAATTGTGCTGATGTACGACAGGAGGTCGCCCGCGCCCCATTTTGCTTCAAAGAATGGCGCTGGTGCAGAAAAGTAAAAAATGATATGAATAAGCATTGCAAGAACTGTGGATAACACGGCCCATTTCCAGAACGCATCTAATCGCACATCAATATGCTTTCTATTTTTGTCTTTCATAACAATCTCCTATTTTTGTTTGGGTTATTTAATAATAGCACAAACATGGTAGTAAGCAACATCAATAGCATAAAAATGCGTCTCACCGTGAGACGCAAATCGGAGGTGATCCCCATTCCAGACATCCGGGAACGAAATGACCGGCCAAAGGACAAGCCACCAAAACATCAAGTCACATCCACTATTCAGCGCCAGATGGTGCAGAAATTTGTAAAAGAGCTGAATAACAGTGCAAAGCAGCCCGAACGCTCGGACAGCGCTGAGCATACCGCTACGGAGCAAGTAGAAACGGCTGCCCGCGAAATTGTCCATGAAGCCATTCAACTTCCGCGCAGCTTTTCCTATCAAACGCCCCGTGCAGAAACCACGGAGCAGTTACAGCCAGAGCAGCCTGCGCCGCCACGCCAAACATCGGCCCCACCACAGCAACGCACGGAAGACGTGCGATCCAGACCGGACACCACGCCGCACACCGTACCGGCACCTACACCGCAGGAACAAGGGCGGCATGCCTACGTTCAGCAAGCGGCAAAGGCGGCGACAGCGCCGCCGATCACGCCAAAAGTGCCACAAAAATCTCCGCCCCCAGTCGTGCCACTACTGGAAAATGTACCGCGACAGGCACCGGAAACGCCCCGTTTGCGCCCAGACGATATACGCTTACGCTCCGAGCCAGAAGTGCCGCAGCACATGCCAACCCCGGCACCACAGGAGCAGGGGCGGCGTGCTTTTGTTCAGCAAGCGGCAGAAGATACCGCAAAAGCACCTGTTCGGGAGCCAGTGTCCGAGCGTCCATCTGTATCCGATACACCGTCAACCGAAAAAATGCCACGCTTGCGCACGGATGATGTGCGCACACGCCCGGACGCGCAAAAGCCGCATAATACCTCCGCGCCAACAGCACAAGAGCAAGGACGGCGTTCATATGTGCAGCAGGCAAAGAAATCCCACGCAGAAAAAACGTCTGCGTGGGATGATTTTCGCACAGAGAAATCGGAAATTCGCCTTGCTGAAGATCTTCCCGAGTATGAGCCACCGCGCATCCGTGAAAAGTCAACGCTTACGGAACTGCGCGGTGACTTGCCGCCTGAACCATCGCTAGAGAAAGCGCCGAACATTCGGCATATTAAGCAGACTGGCACATGGGCGCCGCGTGCCGCTGAACCATCTACCATGTGCGGCATTGAACGTCCTATCCGAGAACGCACAGCGAATACGCCGACGCATGATATACCGTCCATACCGCAGGTGCAGGCACGGCAAGCCTTTGCAGAAAAGCAAGGGCAGCTTTCTCAAAATCCATCCATCGAATCCATCTATCCATCCGAACCGGCTGCCCCCATTTCACCGCAGCCGCCTGTTTTGGACACACCTGCGACCACGCCGAAGCGCCAGCCGGTCACGGCTGGCAGCGGCAAACCATCACCGCCCACACCGTCCGTTCAGCCACAGGCACCAGCGCAAGCTCCACCAGCGGAGCAGCTGCCCGCCATCCGCGAAAAACCGAAACCAAACGCCGCACCGAGAGAAAAATCCCGGCGCGGCGTTTCCATTCGGACAAAAGATACGGAGCAGATCAGTCCGCCAAAGGTGCCACCAAAAACGTCTGTATCAAAAATTGATACAAAGCGTGCGCGAAAAGCGGCGACGCAGGACGCACAGAGGAAGATGTTCCAAAAGAGCAATTCCCGTGCGGTAAGAGCAGCCATTGCAGCGGCAAAGAAGCTGGGCGAAGCGGCGGCGAAAGCGGCAAAAGAATTGATCGACGCGCTGATCGCGTTGGGCGGCGACACAGCGCTTTTCGTCGTGTTTTCTATCATCATTGTCGCGGGCGCGTTCCTGGCTTCTCCGCTCGGCATCCTCTTTGCGGATGAACAGCAGGCAGACGATACTGTTCCGCTGGCAACTGCCATTGCGGAAATTCAGGGTGAATATCACGCGGAACTGGAGGAATTGCAAAACGGCGATTATGTGTCTATCCAGATCGTTGGACAAGCTCCAGACTGGCGCGAGGTCGTAGCTGTGTTCGCGTCCAAAGTGGCAGGCGTGGAAGACGGAATGGACGTTTTCACACTCGATGATGAACGTGTGGAGCTGCTGCGGCAAGTCTTTTGGGAAATGTGCGAGATCACGACGGCGACGCAAACCGTTGACGTTCCGGACAGTGATCCGGACGACGATGTGGACGACAGCCACACAGGGATTGCGCTGACCATCACGATCACGGCCAAAACCGCCGAGCAAATGCGTCTGATCTATGCGTTTACAAAATACCAGAACGATGCGCTGGATATTTTGCTAGAAAACCTCGGCAGTCTAAATGTACCTATGGGTTCGCTGACCATTTCGCAGGAGGACGCCATTGCACTGCTTGAAAATCTTCCGGATGATCTTGACCCGGCACGAAAAGCCGTTTTGGAAACGGCGGTTCAGCTTGTCGGTCGCGTGTCGTACTTCTGGGGCGGAAAATCTTTGACGCTCGGCTGGGACGACCGCTGGGGCGTTCCAACGGAGGTCACAGCGGCGGGCAGCGGCTCCACCGGCACGGTGCGCCCGTTCGGACTGGATTGCAGCGGCTTCGTCGATTGGACGTTCTACAACGCGACGAACGGCAGCTACTACCCCGGACGCGGCGGCGGAGCTGCCACGCAGCACAGCTATTGCACGAATATCTCATGGAGCGACGCACAGCCGGGCGATTTGGTGTTCTATCCCGATGATTCCCATGTCGGCATCGTCGGCGGCAAGGACGCGGACGGCAACCTGTTAATCGTTCATTGCAGCGGCGGCGCGAACGGCGTTGTTATCACCGGCTCGGCAGGCTTCACAGTTGTCGCAAGACCAGATTTCTTTTCGTGAACCGCTGGACAAACATCTTTCGCCATAGTTTGTCGGCAAATTATCCAAAATAGCAGAATGTTTTTTGTGCATTTAATTTTGAAATAGTTCTTGACTTTTGGAACGTTCTAAAATATGATGTGTTTAGATTCAAAGAAAGGGTATGCGAAGTGGCCACAATTATTGATGTTGCCCGATATGCTGGAGTTTCCAAGAGTACCGTGTCCTTAGTTTTAAATAACAGCCCACTTGTGAAAGAAGAAACCCGGATTCATGTTGAAAAAGCAATTCAAGCGCTTGGTTATGTGTGCAACAACAATGCGCGCGGTCTTCGGACAAAGGAAACCAAATGTCTGGGCGTGATTATTGCGATTGAACGTTCTTCAGCGCAATCTTATGACTATAACCATGAAACGGGCTTGTATTCCTATAACATTACAAATGGCATTCCCGATGGCTTACTCGGCACGGACTACGGCTTAATTACAGAGAGGTATTGCGCAAAAGATGCAAACGGCTCTTTGCCGCAAGCTGTCCACAACGGAAGAATTGATGGTGCTTTTCTCGTCGGCGGTCTGTTTGACAATGCCATTATCGATGCTATTTTGAAGCGTGGGCTTCCCACTGTTGCAGTCGGGCGGTATTACGAACAAATTGACTCTGTGTCTGTAGATGTTTCTGCCGGTACCAAAATGGAAGTATCCCATCTGCTGGAAACCGGTCATAGAAAGATCGCATATATCAACTGTCCGCAGATTTACCGCTCCAGCCAAGATCGTCTATGCGGTTTGCAGCAAGCGCTGGAGCCTTACAATGGTCAGGTTGAACAGACTTGGACCGCCTATTGCGCCGAGAATACCGGAGAGGGTGGCTATCTGGCCATGAAGAAGCTTTGGGAATCCGGCGCAAGACCGGATGGCATTGCCGCCGCCAACGAACCGATTGCGATGGGTATTATGCGGTATCTCTACGAGCAAAAAATCAGGATTCCGGATGATGTTTCCGTCATTGCTTACGAAGACTCTGTTCTGGGCGGCTACGCAACCCCGGCTTTGACGACTGTAAATATTCATAAGGAACAGATGGGCGCGATTGCGGCAAACCTTTTGCTGAAACGAATGGAAGCGCCGGAAAGGCCTTTGGAATCTCGCATGGTTCAGCCGCAGCTGATTCTGCGTGCCAGTGTTGCACAGCGTAAATAAGTGTTAGAAACGAACGATATGAGCGCAATTTGCTGCTCATATTGTTTTGAAACAAAATAGGAACGTTCCAAATCGGATGGAGGATGAAAACATGATCTATAAAAAAGCGATAGACGCCGAGCAAGCCTGCAACGTCCTTGTCGTTGGCGGTGGACCGGCAGGCGTATGCGCCGCCGTGTCTGCAGCTCGGCAAGGCGTAAAAACCATTTTGGTAGAACGCTTTGGCGTTCTGGGCGGCATGATGACCGCCGGACACGTCGATCCAATTCTTGGCTCTGTTGCACCCGGAACGATGTATGACGAGGTCGTTTCTCTGCTTGCAAAGGCGCATCCGCAGAGCGTAACGCCTGTCACGCGAAATGGCCGAGAGGTTCCGGTCGATGCGGAAGAAGCCAAAACCATTCTGCAAAATCTGGTTCACGAAAACGGCGTACAGCTCTTTCTGCAAACGACCGTCATTGACGTTTTGAAAGAGGAAAACCGAGTTGCAGGCATTGTGCTTTCCACACCGACGGGACTGATGACAATTCGCGCGAAGTGCATTGTGGATGCGACCGGAGATGGCTTTGTTGCTATGTCGGCGGATGCCGAATACAAGGTCGGTCGTGACGGAGATGGACATTGCCAACCTGTAACATTGGAATTTGTTGTCGATCAGGTAGATGAGAGCCGCGCTATCACCTGCTTTGGCGGCAGCGACCCCGTCTGTTTGCCGGATGGACGGAAATACGCAGAATTCTGCAAAGAAGCAAATCGAGCAGGTGAGCTTCCGAAGAACGTTACAATCGTCCGTCTGCACCGCACGCATTACGCAGGCGAACGAAGCGTCAACGCAACACAGGCCAACGGATACGACACATTGTCTTTGACCGGAATCAGCGATGCAATAACAGATCTTCGCAATCAGATTGCAATGGTTGTGAAGTTCTTGCAGAAAAATGTTCCCGGTTATGAAAACTGCCGTGTCAAATCTTCTGCGGATGTTCTTGGCGTGCGTGAAACGAGACGGATCATGGGAGATTACATTCTTCAGGACTCCGATGTTGAAAACGGTGCACATTTCCCGGATGCCATTGTTCATAATGCGTGGTTCCTGATCGACATTCACAATCCGACCGGCGGTGGACAAGCGGAAAAACATTCCCAGCCAGCAAAGCCATATGACATTCCTTATCGCTGCTTCCTCCCGATCGGCATTGAGAATCTACTGGTGGCCGGACGCTGCATTTCCGGTACGCACCGCGCACACGCATCGTACCGTGTGATGGCAATCTGCATGGCGATGGGTGAAGCTGTCGGTGTTGCGGCGGCGCTCAGCGCACAGCGCGGCGTCACACCGAAAAATGTTCCTGCGGAAGACATTCAAACCGTTCTTATGAAACGCGGCGTGCAGCTGTTTGATAACAGCAATTCGTAAAACAAAACACATTTGGCTCTTGTGATAAACTCCGTTTTCGGAGAAAATCAATACAACAAAATCTATTGGAGGTACATGAAATGAAACGATTCCTCGCGCTTGCACTGTCGCTGCTGATGCTCTTCTCTCTGGTTGCTTGCAGCGGCAACACGGCCCCCGCAGCGGATGCGGACAACACCCAGCAGACCGAAGCAACTGCACCTGAAACCCCCGACAACGCGGAACAGCCGCAGGAAAGCACCGAAACGGTCACAGGCGAACCGAAATGGCTTGCCGACGACACTTCAATTTCCGGTACCGTTCGCTTCTGGATTCCCTTCAAAGGTGAGCAGGGCATGAACGATCTGATTGCAGAATTCAACCAGACTTATCCGAACATCACGGTTGAATTGACCCCCTACAGCAACAACACCGATGGTAATACCGCCGTCAACACTTCGCTGATGTCCGGCGAGATCGACGTTCTGTGGAGCTTCGAGCTGCACAATACGTTCAAGCGTTGGGAGAACGGTCTGTATATGGACCTGACCGACTACCTTGCAGCAGATAACATCGACCTGACCGAAAACTGGGGCACCGACAGCTACACCTATGACGGCAAAATCTACACGCTCCCCGCTGGCGGTCGTTCGTTCTATGTTGCTATCAACAAGACCATGTGGGACGAAGCTGGTCTGGGTGAAATTCCGACAGCTTGGACGTGGGATGAGTATCTGGAGGCCTGCAAGGCCATGACCAAGGCCGACGATGCAGGCAATGTTACTGTTTACGGCGGTTCCGAGTATCAGGCAATCAACTCCGTTATGAACACCATGTATCAGGTTTATGGCAAAAACGCCATGTACCATGAGGACGGCACTTCCAGCTTCGATGATCCTGTTATCCAGAAAGCGCTCGCCCGTGAGGTTCAGGCTGAAAACGTCGATCATATCTGGTTCCCGCTGACAACATACCGTTCGGACAACATTCAGGCGCAGACCACCTATCTTGGAAAGCAGGTTGCTTCCTGCGTCAACACCAACCTGGTCCGTTTTATCCGCGACACTGAAACCTATCCGGTTGACTTTATCACGACCTTCGCCCCCTTCCCCACCGAAGAAGCCGGTCAAGACAACCACATGGAAGGTATCTCGACCTTCTCCCATGTCGGTATTGCCGCAAACTGCAACATGGACAACTTTGATGCGATTTATGCGTTCCTGAAATACGTCGCAACTGACGGCGCAAAGTATCTGGCAATGGCTGGTCATATGCCGACTTGGACCGGCACGGATGTTTCCAACATCGTATCTCTGATGTTCGGTTCTGAGGAAGCCGCTGCCAAGCTGATTGACGTGGATGCATTTAAGAATGTTGTCTGCAACTTCGACGGTCTGACCTACGTTGATACCGAACTGACGGCTTACAGCGAGGTCAACAGCCTGATGCAGGAATATGTGATGTATGCGCACAACGACGAGTTGAGCGTGGAAGATGCGCTGAGCGAACTGAAGGTTGAAGCGGACGCTGCGATTGAAAGTGCTGGCTAAATCTTAGCGCCCCAAAGCAATTTCAAGAGCATTTGAAAAGTACAAACGCGCCGGATCTTACCATTCGGCGCGTTTGTACCCAAAGAGGGTATTTACATGAAGAAACACAAGTACAAAGATAACTTGACGGCATTTACATTTTTACTGCCGACAAACGTTATTTTTATCACGTTGGTTGTCGTTCCAATCTTGTTCTCTGCGTTTTTGTCCTTCACGGACTGGAACTTCCTTTCCGGTCTGTCCGGTATCAAATGGGTGGGGCTGAGCAACTTCAAAAAGCTTCTGGCAGACAGAACCTTTGTCCAAGCTGTAAAAAACACATTCATCTATACAATCGCCACAGTCCCTGTTTCCATTTTTATTGCGCTGGTTCTGGCCTATGTATTGAATGAAAAAATCTATGGCAAGAAATTCTTGCGCCTTTGCTTCTTTATCCCGTATGTCTCCAACGCCGTCGCGCTGGCGGCAGTCTTCAAAGTCCTGTTCCGTGAGAACGGACCGATCAATATGTTTTGCCAGTATGTCCTGCGCATGGAAGAACTTCCGCGCTGGTTTGCTGATTCCAGTCTCAATAAAATTCCGATCATTCTGTTTTTGATCTGGACCTCGATTGGCTATGAGCTTGTTGTCTATATGGCAGCAATTCAGAATATCTCTCCGTCGCTTTATGAAGCGGCCGAAATCGATGGGGCCAACAGCTTTACAAAGTTTATTAAAATTACCGTTCCGCTGATTTCCCCGACAACATTCTATCTCGTAATCGTTCGCCTGATCGCAACGTTCAAGCTGTTCACGGCGGTAAATATTATGACCTTTGGTACCCCGGCTCGTGCAAATACAACCATTGTGACGCGTATTTACGAAGAAGCCTTTAACAACTATAAGTTTGGCTATGCAAGCGCGGAAGCATGGGTGCTGGTGCTGATTATCCTTGCGATTACTGCCCTTCAATTCTGGGGTCAGAAAAAATGGGTTCACTACTAAGGAGGGCGTAGGTATGGAGCGTCAGAAAACACTGATAAAACTCATAAAAACGCTGATCGTTACCGGAATTGCGCTGCTGTTTTTGCTGCCGCTGCTGTGGATGATCTCCGGCTCTCTTAAAACGCCGCTTACGATTTTTGATTATCCGATCAAATGGATTCCGGGATCCCTGCAATGGAAGAACTACGCTGAGGTCTGGACAAGTGAATCCATGCCGTTCTGGCGTCTGTATTTCAACTCGACATTTATTGTGGTGTTCAGCCTGATCGGACAGCTTCTGTTCGCATCTCTGGCAGCGTATGCCTTCGCCAAACTGGACTTCAAAGGAAAAGACCTCTTATTTATGGCTTTTCTTGCCGCAATGATGATTCCCACACAGGCAACCATTATTCCGCGATACATGATTTTCCGCACAATCGGTCTGTACGATAACCTGTGGGCAATTATTTTGCCATCGTGGTTCAATGCAACAGCGATCTTCATGCTTCGTCAATTCTATCTCGGCATCCCGGCCAGTTTAACGGAAGCGGCCAGAATTGACGGCGCCAGTCATTTTAGAATTTGGTCGCAGATCACAATGCCGCTTACAAAACCCGCAATGGTATCGCTGGCAATTCTCGGCTTTATCGCATCATGGAACGAATATCTCTCGCCGCTGATCTTCTTGATCGATAAAAAGTATTACACAGTTGCGCAGGGCATCCGGTTCTACTTCTCTGATGAAGCGCAGGAATTCAACATCACTATGGCCGCGGCGGCGAGTGCAATCGTCCCAGTACTGGTTCTGTTCTTCTGCTGCCAGAAGTATTTCATTGAAGGCATCGCCACATCCGGCATGAAGGAGTAAACAATGGATTTTACAGTCAGTGCATTAAGCTTTGTCGGTCCAAAAATGAAATGGATGGCGCAGCTTTCCAAAGATATGGGCATTGAAATTTTCTGGGAATACGGAAGTGAGGACTACTGGAAGCAAATGCTTCCAGTCCTGCTTTCTGAAAGAAGCGGTGCGTTCAGCATCCACTGTCCATCTGTCTGCGAAGATATTTCTCAGGCAGGAAATACAGAAGCAATTATGAAACGGCTGTGCAGGCCCTTTGATGTCTATCACCAGTTTCATAGCCGATTTTATGTGCTGCATACCAACGGAAAAATGCCGCCGAACTTAACACCAGAGGAATCAGCACAGCGAAGAGCGATTGCACTGGAACGCATTGCTGCTTTCCAAGAGCGATGCACAGCGTCCGATGTCACACTGGTCGTTGAAAACGTCAATGGCGCTCCTGGTATTCCTCCACTGTTCTCGCAGACAGATTTTCTGGATATTTTCAAGCAGCTTCCTGATCTCTTGTGCCTTTTGGATACCGGCCATGCGCTTATGAGCCAGATGGATATTTCTGCGATACAAAAAACGCTTGGCAGCCGAATTTTTGCCTATCATGTGCACGACAATGACGGAACTGCCGATCAGCACAAGCGGATCGGACAAGGTGTCTGTGACTGGACAGAATGGGCAGCGCATTATCGGCAGTACACGCCATCGGCTGAAATCGTTTTTGAATATGACGGACTGCCGCAAGTATCCGTCTATCAGGAAGACCAACTTTATTTAGAAAAAATTATCACGCATAGGACTTAATGAAAGGAATGATTGTCCATGTCTTGGCTTAACTTAGAAGGAAAAGCAGTCATCGTGACCGGAGGTGCATCCGGAATCGGCAAAGCGATCGTAGAAGAGCTGCTTGCAGACGGCGCGCAGGTCGCCGTATGCGATATGAACCCGCAGTCGCCCGTATTTGAAGGAAATACGGAAAATATGATTTATATTCACACCGACGTCACCAGCCGTCAGAGCGTGGAGGATATGGTCAAGCAGACCGTAGATACCTTTGGGAAACTCGACGCCATTGTCAATAATGCCGGCATCAATATCCCGCGGATGCTGGTGGATGAAGGCAACCAGTACGAGTTGGACGAAACAGTCTGGGACAAGGTGATGAACGTCAATCTGAAGGGTCTGTACTTCTGCGCGCAGGCCGCGGCAAAGGTCATGGTGCATCAGGGCTTCGGCACGATTATCAATATGTCTTCGGAGTCTGGGCTTGAGGGCAGCGAGGGACAGAGCGTCTACGCAGCCAGCAAGAACGCTGTGAACTCGCTGACGCGCAGTTGGGCAAAAGAACTGAGCAAGAAGGGGCTTCGCGTTGTTGCCGTCGCACCCGGTATTCTGGAAGCGACTGGCCTTCGTAGCCTTTCTTACGAAACGGCGCTGGCCTACACGCGCGGCATTACCGTCGAAGAGCTTCGCGCGGGCTATGTGAAGCCCGGCATTACCCCGATGGGCAGAAGCGGTAAGCTGACGGAAGTAGCAAATGTCGTGGCATTTTTAATCAGTGACCGCTCTTCTTACATTGACGGCGTTACCATCAACATCGCCGGCGGCAAAACCAGAGGATAAGGAGTTTTATTATGCGGATTCGCCCAGATACCCCCGTACTGCTCATGCTGGCAAAAGCCTGCAATATTATACTGTTGACACTGGTGTGGGCTGTTTGCTGCGCACCGGTCGTGACGATCGGCGCGGCAACAACGGCACTTTATACCGTTATGTGGCGAATCAGTGCCGGGCAGGACGTTCGCGTCATACGGGAATTCTGGGATGCTATGCGCACAAACTGGAAGGTTGCAACAGCGTCCTGGGGGATCATGCTGCTCGTCGGGTTATTGCTGGCTGGCAACATGGTTGCACTTTCCGGGGTTCAGGCACCACCTGCTCTTTTGACACTGATGAAGGGCGCTGCTGGGCTTGTCCTGATTAGTTATCTGATCGTCCTACACTATCTCTTTGCGGGCATTGCAAAATATTATGTGACAATTTCGCAAGCTTTCAAAAATGCTTGGTTGTGGGGCATGGCTTCTTTGCCGCGGACGCTCGTGCTGTTTTGTCTGAGCGCTGTATCTGTAATCCTAGTGTATTTTCTGGAATGGCTTTCCATTGTTCTGCTCGCTTATACTATCTATTTGCAGGCAGTCATTCTGAATCATATTTTCCTGCAATACGAAAATCGCAAACACACAGAGCGGTAAATAATTTACACCGATACTGTTTTATGCTGCTGAAAAATTTGAAACAAAACCTCCTTCCAAAAAGGAAAGAGGTTTTTGCTTGATTATTGCTTTGCCAAGCCAGATGTGTTGCGCAAACTTTTTCAGCAAGCCGGGCAGACTGTCACAAATGCACAAATTCGAAGTCACAAAAGGATGCTTTTTTATTAAATGACCATGTAAAATAGACGCAACACTATTTTAGGAGGCATACTATGAAAAAGCTGATATCCATTGTCATTGCGGCAGCATTGGTATTGCTGTTGCCATTTTCACCAGCGTGTACAGCGGCTGATGGTGCGATTCACATTGAAGAAGAAGCCAGGCTTGCGGTCTTTGTTGGCGGCGAAAACTGTAGCGACAGCAATTCAGGCCTTCGTGTGGATACAGCGGTAGCCACTCTGGATAGGGCTTATGAGATTTTGTTGAGCCTAAATGATGGGGCAATTTCTCACGACAGCGAAAAGTGCGGAACAATTAACGTGTGCGGCACGGTTGAAATCAATAATAATTTCAATATCAACAGAAATATTTTACATGAGGGAACTGTCAAGATCATTGGTATAGGTGGTGAAGCAGTCCTTCGTTTCTCTGGCGCTGGAGAGCAGGCAATTCAATTAGGCGGCCCTACCTTCTTGAACCATATCACTCTTGATAGAGCGGCGGGTTCTGCGTATACGATATATACCGTAGGGAGCCTTAAAATCGGGGACAACGTTGTTTCTCAATTCAATGGCACATTGACAAATAAGGGTATCACGAACGCAGATATGCAAGGTAAGTGTATCATTCGCGGCGGCTATTATAATGCTCCCTATACTGGCGACATTTCTATTTCCATTGCCAGCGGAACATACTGGTTTGTCTCTGGCGCAAATGCAACGGCAAACGGAAGCGTTACAGGCAATGTGTCTATTGCACTCAGCGGGACAGCGTGGGCAGCGACCATTGTCCCCGGAACACAGGCGGCCAGCAGCAACATTTCAACCAGCATGATTCAGATTTCAGGAGATGCGTATGTAAACTGCTTAGCAGGCAGCGGCGATAGCGGCATTATTGAAAACAGTGTTATCACGGTTACTGGCGGTACAGTAAACGAATTTTTGACAACAAGACCCGGGAAGACGGGAACAATTACAAATCTGGCTCTGGATATACGGTCTGGCAACTGTGCAACGGATATTCCCATTGTGGCTGCCCAACGGAAAATTTCTCTTTCAAACATGAATTGTGCGATCACTTCTGTGCTACCGTGGGACGAGGTTACGCTTTTGGATCACAGTACGGTTGAACTTGGCGGCGGCGTAAGTGTCGGGGCAAACGCTACTGTAGCACGCGGCAGCGTGCTCAGGCTGGCCGCGACAAGCACACTGACACGTTGGAACGGCTGCGGGGAAGTATGTTTTGGCGGTGAAAGCAGAATGAATCCGCATATGTGGGACGAAAACGGTATATGCACATCCTGCCATGTAAACCGTTATATTGTGTTCGCCGATGAAACAGCCTTGACTACAGGTGATGGATATTCGGCAGACCTTCCCGTAGAGAGCCTTGTTGATGCATATGAGACTCTTTTGAGTGGAAACGGCAATACGCTTGCGTCTGATGCAGCTTCCAACGGTGAAATCATTATCAGCGGTGTTGTAACCGTCGATGGCAATCATTTCAACCTTGCTGGTTCATACGAACATATGGGAACGGTAAAAATCACAAGCGTGCATGATGCAGTTGACTACAGGGCAAACAACTCCGCTGCACTTTGCTTTGGAAGCAAAGGAAATGAATCGCAGATTCGTTTCCAGTGCGGTGGTCCAACTATTTTCGACGACATCGTAATCAATCGCTTGAACCGTGAAGACGGCAGCGCCGGTGCAAGTCTGACGATATACGCCGCCGAGCAGCTCCTGATTGGCGAAAATGTAGAGACGCGAAATACAAACTGGGTCAAAGTTCCCGCTCTTACACCAGAACAAGCTAAAAACGTAAAGCTCAGTTCTCACATGGGGTATCATGAAAATGCCCCAGCAAACTCCAAACCAGCGTTCATTCAGGCCGGGCAGTTGGGGTACTGGGCGATTGAAACGGACGTATATACGACAAAAGATGGCGTCCTCGTTTGCTGCCATGACAATACGATTGATGCCATGTATAACGGAACGGGCAAAATCTCTGATATGACGTATCAGGAATTGCTCCAGTACAAAATTGATGCAGGAAATGGTCTGAGTCAATATACGGATGAGGAACTGCGGATGCCGAGCTTCTCGGAGTACCTGACCATATGCGCCCAGTATGGCGCTTTACCGTTTATTGAAATCAAGGCTGCAAACGTGGAAGCCGTAATCAATGAGGCCAAAGAGTATTTCGACGAGAAGGATATCATCATTTCAAGCGCGAACTTTTTACACCTGCGGCAGGCTCGGGCGGTCTCGGCGGATGTTTTTATTCATCATATTTTCAGTGATGCAAGCTATATGGACAGTCTGGCATCGTTGGGAAACGCAGGGATGGCTTTTAACTACACATATACACAGTTGATAGATGCTGGCACATATACTGCCGTGCAAACCCTCATCCGTACGGCACATGAAAAGAACATTCAGGTTTGCCTGAGAGCTGGAGACAACAACGAAGCTGTTAGCCTTATGCTGACGCTCGGCGTAGACTATATTCCAACCAACACCAGCACACCCGCCAGCATTGTTAGCGCTGGCTATATGCCAAACAATGGCGGGAAAATCTTTATTAGGGGCGGTTATGGATACAAGGCGGCGTCAAACCCTGTCAATATAACGGTTCAATCAGGCGCCTTTGACTTCGTAGCGGCATCTAATGCAGAATATGCGTGTTCGGGTAATTCCAGCATCCATGTCGGCGGCGCGGCATTTGTTGGAAGGCTTGTAATGGGGGTAACACATAACGGAAATTCTACAATTGCTGCAAGCACGTGCAGCGTTTCTGATGATGCTGAAATAAGAACACTGTATGCCGTCGGCGATTATGGAAACGTCCTGGATACGCGTATTTTCATCAACGGCGGAACAGTGGGAAGCGTCCTTGGCCGTAGAAATAATATGAATGGAACAGCGCAGGATATTTTACTCGATATTGCAAACGAAAATCTGCGGCCGGAAACAATCGAGCTATCTGCCCCATACATTACGGGATCCGTTTCAATTACTGTAAATGGAACATCAGATACGGATTGAAAACAGAATGGTATAAACAGCTTGACGGACAGCTGGAATACAGCTGTCCGTCGGATTTTATATGTTCTTTTCGTGAAGATCCGGTTTGCCGGACTGTTTGTATTTGGATGGGGTTGTTCCCGCGCAGGCCTTAAATGAATTTACAAAGGAGGACATACTGCGGAAGCCTGATAAATCTGCTACATACTGTATGCTCTTTCCCTTCTCCAGTTGTTCTTTTGCAAAGGCAATTTTCTGCATTGTTAAATATTCCGAGATATTGATATTATAATACTGCTTAAAAATCCGCGACACATATTCACGGCTATAGAAGAAGTGGTTTGCGACATCCGTAACAGTTACGATGCTCTGGAAATTGTGATCGATATAATTCTTGACCTCATAAACATTTTGAGGAACGGCCGCAATACCTTTCCTGTTTACAGCGCTGCCGTTTGCAACGAGATATAGGATCTGAAGCATATAACTGTATGCAAGAAGTCCGGCATCCGGTGTCTCTTCGCTGAGCGTGTGCTTTAATTTTTCAAAGGCATAAAAGAACTCTGCGCGTGCATCGCTGGTAATGTACCTGCAACTTGGCTTGTTCTCGCAAAAAACGTGCGGTGCGGCAGACAGCCCTAAATTTTTGAAGACAGCAGTTGAAAAGTAGAATACATATCGTTCATACTGCCCGGCTTCAAGCAGCCTTGCTGTATGTGTGCAGCCGGGCGGTATGATTAAAATATCATTGCGTTCCGGGAAGATTTCCTCGCTTCCAGAGACAAAAGATATTTTCCCCGAAATGTATATATCCATTTCATAGAATTCATGGGCGTGCAATTTTTCTGGGAAGATATTTATACTATAATCGGTAATACGATGAGAAAACAGAATATTTCTTCCAATATACCAATCCTGCCATCCGGCCTTGTTTGTGCAGCAAAGTAGCCCCGCAAGCGACTTTTCCTCGGGCAAATATCGGTTTTGCCGATGTTCAAAAAGGTAAGAATTCATTCACGGCACCTCGTTATGTCACAAATCGATAAATTCTTGGTCACAAAGACAATAATCGCTCGAAAAAAAGAGAGTATAATGGGATTATAAGAAAAAATCAATCGAATGTCAAGAAAGGGCGTGTTTGCTTATGGACAAGCTCAAAACACAAGTGCACGACGTGGATATTTGCGTTGTCGGCGGCGGCATCGGTGGAATGTTTACCGCCATAGCAGCTGCCAGAAACGGTGCAAAGGTTGCACTCATGCACGACCGGCCTGTGCTGGGCGGCAACGCGAGTTCTGAAATCCGTATGTGGATTTCAGGCGCAGGAACGCGCGTTAGAGATTTGCAGGAAACCGGTATCATGGAAGAACTTCTTCTTGATAATATGTACTCAAATCCGAAGCGTAACTATTCCATTTGGGACAGCCTGCTGTACGAAAAAATCCGGTTTGAGCCGAATATCGATTTGATGCTCAACTGTTCATGCTGTAAAGCGGAGATGGATGGAGATCATATTGTTTCGGTAACGGGCTTTCAGCTGACAACGTATACCTGGCACACTGTAAGAGCGAAGATTTTTGCAGACTGCTCTGGTGACAGCATCCTTGTCCCGTTGACAGGCGCGGACTTCCGGGTTGGCCGGGAAAGCAAAGCGGAATTCGGTGAAGAATTCGGCCTTGATAAAGCGGATAGTCATACGATGGGCATGAGTCTTCTGATTCAGGCGAGAGAAACAGATCATCCCGTAAAGTATACGCCGCCGAAGTGGGCGTACACCTACAAAACGGATGAGGAGATGTATAACAAGCCGCACAACATCCGTGCAATCAATACAAATTTCTACTGGATCGAATTGGGCGGCATGGGAGACAGTATTGCCGATACAGAAGATGTGCGGGATGAACTGCTGAAAATTGCATTTGGCGCATGGGATCACATTAAAAACTGGGGCGACCACGGCGCGGAGAACTGGGAGCTTGAATGGGTTGGTTTCCTGCCGGGCAAGAGAGAAAGCCGCAGATATGTCGGCGATTATACGCTGACACAGAATGATGTTGAAAATTGCCCTGTGTTTGAAGATACCATAGCGTATGGTGGATGGCAAATTGACAATCACCTTCCGATGGGCTTCTATACAGAAGGCGAGCTTGGCTCGCATCTCCAGAAACGCCGTCTTTCCGAGCCATACGGTATTCCGTATCGCTGCATTTACTCCAAAAACATTGATAACCTGATGTTTGCCGGTAGAAATATCAGCGCAACACACATCGGCATCAGCACATCCCGCGTTATGGGAACTGTAGGTGTTTTAGGGCAGGCTGCCGGAACCGCGGCCGCAATCGCAGCAAAGAACAATATGTTGCCCAGAGAAGTCGGCCAGAAAAAAATACGAGAAATTCAGGCGCAGCTGATGGAGGATGATTGCTTCCTTCCAAAATTCAAACGTGAAATCTCTGAACTGTCTCGTAACGCAAAATTGAGCTGTGAATATGGAGACTGCTCAGCACTTCATAACGGTATTGATCGGCGCATATGGGGCTGCGACAACGGGTATTACGGAAAAACGAACAAGGCGATCACATACACCTTCGATAAACTGACGCACGTCCGTGAATTCAGACTTGTTGTGGACAGTGATCTGAACCGGGAATATACAGACGGAAACCCGGATGGTCTGAACACATCTTCGGTATTGTTCTTCCCGGCCAGCTATGATAATACGAGCTTTGGCTTCCCGAAATGTATGCTCAAGTCGTTCCGGATTGAAGCAGCCGATCAGAACGGAAACTGGAAAACCGTATATGAAACGCATGAGAACCACCAACGCTTAATCAGAGAACCGTTGGATATTGATGCGACGGCAGTCCGTCTTATCCCGCTTTCTACCTATCAGAGTGAACTGAAAGGCGAAGATTACGGCAGCTCAACTGCACACATTTTTGCCTTCGAGGTTCGTTAAAATACGGCTTAATTAAATTAAAATAAGCAAATAAATGGAGGAAAACGTATGAAAAAAGCACTGATTCTCTTGCTGGCACTGTCTATGGTGCTCGCACTTTGCGCTTGCAGCCAGAGCGCTGAACCGGCTCAGGTCGAAACTCCGGCGCAAACGGAAACTCCGGCGCAAACGGAAACCCCGACGCAGAACGAAGAGGCTGCCCCGTCTGCGGAAAACAACGGCGACCCCGCCTATATCAACGCAAATGCAGCAGACCTGACAGGCAACGTTCGCTTCTATACCTGCTTCGCGGGTGAAGTTGGCACGGATGCACTTATCGCAGAATTCAATTCGTATTATCCCAACGTTACGGTTGAGGCAACAACCTATAAGAACAGCGCTGACGGCAACGTCGGTCTGGATGCTGCCATGATGGCGGGCGAAGTTGATGTCGTTCTCAGCTTTGGTGTTGCGAATACTGCAAAGCGTTGGTCGACCGGTCTGTTTATGGATTTGACCGATCGCCTTGCCGCCGACAACCTTGACCTTGTTACTGAATGGGGCACTGACGCATATAAGTACAATGATCGCGTGTATGTTTTCCCGTCCGGCGGCCTGTCTTGCTATGTTGCAATCAACATGGACAAGTGGAACGCAGCTGGTCTCGGCGAGCTTCCCACGGAATGGACATACGATGAGTATCTTGAAGCTTGCAGAGCAATGACCGAACGCGACGCTGACGGCAACGTGACCGTGTATGGCGGCACGGACTTTAACCAGATCGATTACTGGACCTATTCTGTTCGCCAGTCCAAGGGCTTCAACGCTTTCTACAACGAAGAGGGTATGTCCGACTTTGACAATCCTCTGTGGGCAACCGTTCTCCAGCGCGAGGTCGATGCCGAAAATGAAGGAATCTGGTACTCCAAGGCAACCTTCCTCGCAGACAGCACCAAGTCCCGCGACAAGATTATGGCCGGCGAAATTGCTTCCGGTATCGAGTCCATTATTACCCGCTATATCACGACCTCTGACATGACCTTCAAGATGGGTTATGCGCCCTATCCGGTCAACGTAGCTGGCGAGACCAACTACATGGGCGGTGCGATTCCGAACTCCTTTGTTGGTGTTACCAGCAATGCGCAGGACTCCGAAGCGGCATATGCGTTCGCAAAATTCTGCGCGACCTATGGCAACAAGTATATGTTCTGCGCCGGTCACGCCTGCACTTGGACTGGTGTGGATCCCGAAGAAATTCTGACGGTCGTGTTTGGCAGCGCTGAAGAAGCAGCCAAGAAGATCGATGTTGATTCTTTTGTTTCCTGCGTTGTCGCCGCTGGCGAGCCCGCATATTCCGAAGACCGCATTGTTGCGTTCGCTGAGATTCAGTCTCTCGTTGAGGAATATACCAAGTATGTCATCAATGGTGAAATGTCGGTCGATGAGGCCATGACAAATCTGAAGACTCTTGCCGACGAGGCAATCGCAAGCGCATCGTAAACAATATACACTCCGGGCGCATTGCGGAACGTACTCTCGCAATGCGCCCGTTTCGCAGAGGTGTCAAATGAACAAAAACAAGAAAAAGAACAAAGAGGCTCTGGCGGGCTGGCTTTTCCTGAGTCCCGCCCTGCTTGTTTTTCTCGCGCTGGTTGTTTTGCCGATTATCATGTCCTTCCTGCTGTCGTTCACGGATTGGAACTTTCTTTCCGGATACAGCGGAATCAAATGGGTAGGGGTAAACAATTTTACAAAGCTTTTCACGGCAGATCATAAATTCGGAATGGCTGTGAGAAATACCTTGATCTATTCGATAACCACCGCGCCGGTTTCTATCCTGATTGCGCTGGTTTTTGCGTATATGCTCAACGACAAGGTATATTTCAAAAAATTCAACCGTATGTGTATGTTCATCCCGTACATTTCCAGTATGGTTGCGCTTACGGCGGTATTCCGTTTCCTGTTCCGCAGCGATGGCCCGATCAATGCAATTCTCACAAAGTCTTTTCACGTCGAAGAGATTCCAAAGTGGCTGACAAGCACCTCACTGTGCAAGATTCCGATCATTTGCGTTATGATCTATGCGGGTGTGGGCTTTAGTCTGATTGTTTATATGGCAGCGCTTCAAAACGTGCCGAGTGATTTATATGAGGCGGCAACAATTGATGGCGCAGGCAGCTTTACAAAGTTCGTAAAAATCACGTGGCCCTTGATATCGCCGACAACATTCTATCTGTTTATTGTGCGGCTGATTGCTGCGTTTAAGGTCTTTACTGCAATTAACGTTATGGGTATGGCAGATACCGCGCCAAGTCTTGTTTCGGAAGTCTACAGCAAAGGCTTTAAGTCATACAGTTTTGGCTATGCAAGTGCGGAATCATGGGTTCTGGTTGCAATCATTCTCGTAATAACCCTCATCCAGCTCTGGGGCCAGAAAAAATGGGTGCATTATTGAAATGAGGTACTCCGAATATGAAAAAACATGACAAAAAGTTCCGAGCCATAAATACGGCGTGGGTCACATTATGCGGAATCCTCTTTCTTTTGCCGCTGCTCTGGATGCTGTCTTCTGCTGTAAAAACCGGACCAGAAGTTTTCTCATCCAATTTCAAATGGATTCCGGACGAAATTCAATGGGAGAACTTCAAAACCGTATGGACTCATTCCAAAGTTCCCTTCTGGAGATTATACCTGAACTCGTTGACAATTGCGGTCATCGGTACGGTCGGACAGCTGATTATTTCGTCTCTTGCAGGATATTCTCTGGCAAAGATTGATTTCAAAGGTAAGAACCTTGTCTTCATTCTGATGCTGATTACAATGATGATTCCGGTACAGGCGACGATTATTCCCCGCTTCATTCTGTTCAAATCGATTGGTATCTATAATACGCTGTGGTCGTTGATTCTCCCTGCGTTCTTTAATGTTACGTCGATTTTCTTGCTTCGGCAGTTCTATATGAGCCTGCCAGACTCTCTTGTGGAAGCAGCTAAAATTGACGGAGCCAGCCACCTTCAGACGTGGTGGCGAGTTATGATGCCACTTACGAAGCCCGCTATGGTTACTGCAAGTGTGCTGGCCTTCATTACTTCATGGAATGAGTATCTGAACGCGCTGATTTTCTTGCCAAGCACAAAGAACTATACAGTTGCGCTTGGCATTCAGTACTGGATGGATATGACGGATGAGTACAACCTTATGATGACTGCTGCGGCAAGCGCCATTCTGCCGGTTATTGTGCTGTTCCTGTTCACGCAGAAGTACTTCGTCGAAAGCATTGCAACAACGGGAGTGAAGGGATAAGAGCAATGAAGGATATTATCTACCGGCCTAATACGGTACAGGCCCCTAAGCTGATTGCGCACCGCGGTTTTGCTGTTGACGCACCGCAGAATTCCATTCCGGCCTTTACCAAAGCGGGCAAACTGGGCTTTTGGGCAATTGAGACGGATGTCCACGCAACAAAGGATGGCGTTCTCGTCTGCAATCACGACGCGAATATTGACAGTATGTATAACGGTTCCGGCAGCATAGCAGATATGACGTACCTCGAATTGTCAAAATATCGTTTCAGAGAGACGTTTGGCATCGATACGGATGAGGAACTTGGAATCCCAACCTTTGACCAGTACCTGTCTATTTGTAAAGAATATGGTGCAATTCCGTTTATCGAGACGAAGACGGAGGATATAGAAACAGTCCTCTCAAAGGCCGCGGAATACTTTTCGGAGGACGAAATTATCATATCCAGTCTGGTACTGGCACATCTGACGAAAGTACGGGAGATTTCGCCTAAGATATTCATCCACCATATCTTCAGTACGCCTGATACAATGCACGCGCTTGGCGAAAACGGAAACTGCGGCGTGTCCTACAACTATCCTGATCTATCGGCTATCCCATGTGGTCTGATTGAAGATACGCATACACATGGTGTTTGCCTGTGTCTGCGAGCAGGCGATACGCCGCAGCTTGCCCGGAAAATGATTGATTTGGGGCTGGATTACATACCGACAAATTGCACAACAAATGGGCAGGTCGGGACATATGAATAAATGGGGCACCTGAAAAATCCGGTTTCTCAAGGAAAATACATCTTGATTTCCGTTAATCTTTGAAAGAATATCTTTTTGGACATAGGGAAAGGAACGAATATCCATGTCTTGGCTTAACTTAGAAGGAAAAGCAGTCATCGTGACCGGAGGTGCATCCGGAATCGGCAAAGCGATCGTAGAAGAGCTGCTTGCCGACGGCGCACAGGTCGCTGTATGCGATATGAACCCGCAGCCGCCCGTATTTGAAGGAAATACGGAAAACATGATCTATATTCACACCGACGTCACCAGCCGCCAGAGCGTGGAGGATATGGTCAAGCGAACCGTAGATACCTTTGGGAAGCTCGACGCTATTGTCAATAACGCAGGCATCAATATCCCGCGTATGCTGGTGGATGAAGGCAATCAGTATGAACTGGACGAAACAGTCTGGGACAAGGTGATGAACGTCAATCTGAAGGGGCTGTACTTCTGCGCGCAGGCCGCGGCAAAGGTCATGGTGCATCAGGGCTTCGGCACGATTATCAATATGTCTTCGGAGTCTGGGCTTGAGGGCAGCGAGGGACAGAGCGTCTACGCAGCCAGCAAGAACGCTGTGAACTCGCTGACGCGCAGTTGGGCAAAAGAACTGAGCAAGAAGGGGCTTCGCGTTGTTGCCGTCGCACCCGGTATTCTGGAAGCGACTGGCCTTCGTAGCCTTTCTTACGAAACGGCGCTGGCCTACACGCGCGGCATTACCGTCGAAGAGCTTCGCGCGGGCTATGTGAAGCCCGGCATTACCCCGATGGGCAGAAGCGGTAAGCTGACGGAAGTAGCAAATGTCGTGGCATTTTTAATCAGTGACCGCTCTTCTTACATTGACGGCGTTACCATCAACATCGCCGGCGGCAAAACCAGAGGATAGCACGCAATAATCCTTGGTATTTCCTCTGTTTGAACTGGCTTTGGTAAAATCCTCTTTCCGAACCGGAAAGAGGATTTTGCTTTTCCATTTCAAATTTGCCGCGTTTGTTATCGTAGGTCATGGAGCATAAACAAACGGCGACACTATGTGCTATCTATGTTCTGAGGTCTAAGTTAGTCAAAGTGGGTCAAAGAATGGCAGAAAACCTGCAAACTGTTCAGAAATGTTGTAATCTTATATCAGCTCGAACGGGAAAGGAATGTATAACATATGAAGGATGTCCAGAACGCTATATACTCCATCGTCGAGACGCGTGGCAAGGAGTGCTATTGCATTTTATGCCACGCAATTGATATTGCGATTGAATACCAGCCTAATGTTCCTAAAATGCAATTTATTTGCAATGAGGTAAGAAGACGCACAGGAAAACGTACAAATGCAGCAGTTTCAAAGGCGTTGAATCGTGCAGCCAAGGATATTTGGATGAATGGAAGACGGCGCGATCTACGCGCTTACTGGATTGAAGAGCCGCCTACAGCAAAGGAACTGATTACGTTGATGTCGGCAAAGCTTTGGGCGGATCGGCAGGAATAGACCAAAATTCTCTTTGCGTGGCAACGGTCAAACATTACCCAATTACGTCTCACGGTGAGACGTAGTTCAAAATAGCTCTATGTAATACGCGGCAAACGATTTCAATTCTCCAGATGAGCTGACCAATCTACGGGGCAGCCATCACTTCCAGACAAATTGTCATTCTGGAAAAGCGCATTAACGATCAATACGCTTTTGCGGGCTGACAATCCCGTTTGACAACTGAATAGGGTCAAACAGATACGTTTTTGTATGTGTGAGCCAGCGATGGGTGCGCGGGGATGCGACGGAACAGGGGGGTGAACCGATTCCGGAGCGGAGCGACGAACACCAGTATTGCGGACAAGCGTGGCATGCTTGTAGGCGACGACCACATACAAAGGATAATGATACTTGCGTTGGCTATGCGTCACAGCGTAGAACGCCCCGCCATAAGTATGGGGGGAGGTAAGAGCCTATGGAGCAGCCTTGCCCGCTGCCGTCTGCTTGAACTATGAGAAAGCAAAGTACGCAGCATAGATTTCCGTATGAATCCGTATGCGGTTTCATAGATTGCATCAAGGGGGCGACGCACATGGAGAATACCTATAATTATGTCCGGGAGGTCAGGCGTGAGGACGGCGTGACGATCCGTTTGCACTTCTCATCCGGCAGCGTTACCTTGCAGGAATGTATGGTGCGTATTTTAGAAAAACATATTGAAAAATCATCGAAAAGTTGAGAATTTGGACAGTATTTGCTATAATAATATTGCAAATACTGTTTCTTATTTGTTCGGCAGAAAGGAGAAAATATGACCTTTGTGCAAAACAAAAAGAAAGAGAAACCAGATCATCTTACAACGAAATGGAGCGTGGGAGAATACAACCGGCTCAGCAAAGAAGACGGAGACAAGCCGGAGAGCGACAGCATCCAGAACCAGCACAGCATCAACCAGAAGCACCTGGATTATCTGCGGGAGCAGGGCGAACAGATCGAGTCTGTGACCGTCTATTCCGACGACGGTTACGCAGGCGGCAGCTTTCAGCGTCCTCGTTATCAGGACATGATCCGCGACATCGAGCGCGGAAAGATCAACTGCATCATTTTTAAGGATAACTCCCGGCTGGGCCGAAATTATCCGGAACTGGGGCGGCTGATGGAAGATTACTTCCCGCAAAAGGGCGTCCGTGTGATTTCTGTCCTGAATAACCTAGACAGCGTCAAAGACCCGCGCGGGTATTGCAGCGCAATTGTGTCCTTTTCCAATATCGTCAATGATGATTACATTCGCCAGCTTTCTATTAAGATCAAATGCACGTTGGCCATGAAACGCGAACGCGGCGAATTTACCGGAAACTATGCGCCGTTCGGCTATCAGAAAGACCCGGCCGATCATCACAAGCTCGTGGTGGACGAAGAACAAGCGGAAATCGTGCGGAAGATATTTGATTGGTATGAGGGCGGAATGTCCGCAAATTCGATTGCAAAGCGCCTGAACGCAATGCAGGTTATGACGCCGGGCGATTTCAAAATCCGCGACGGCTGCAAGAGCTTCATTACACACGATCAAAAAAGCAGCAAAATCCGGACGTGGGCAGTCAACACGGTTGCGACGATTCTAAAAAATGAGGTCTACATCGGGAACATGGTGCAGGGCAAACATAAAAGTGCGTCCTATCGCAGTAAGAAAATGGTGTTGACCGATGAGAGCGAATGGACAGTTGTAGAGGGCACACACAAGCCAATTATTTCGGACGAACAGTTTGCAATCGTACATGAGCGGTATGCCAGAAGAACGCGTGTGGCACCGGAGCAAACGCATACATATATCTTCTCTGGTTTGATTGTCTGCGGACAATGCGGACATACCATGAGCCGCGTTGTCTCTCAAGGCTATGCACGATACCGCTGCCTGACGCGGACGTATGCGCCCGACAAATGTCAATGCCCGTCTGTGAAAGAGGACTATCTGGAAGAGCTGATCTTGCAGACTGTGCAGTCACAAATCCGGCAACTTGTTGATGTAAAAGCAGTCATTGATGCGGCGCGGCAATTCAAATCGACCAACGGTGTAAAGAACGAATATATGCTGGCGCTCAATAAAGCAAAGCGTGAACAGGAGCGATTGCAGGATGCGCAATTTCACCTTTACGACGATCTGCAAAGCGGTTTACTCCGGAGAGAGGAATATGTCCGTTTTCGGGAGCGCTATGAGGCTGAGATCGCAGCGCAGGAAGCGAAAATCGAGCAAATGAATCAAAGTCTTCTTCAGCTCAAAGAAGCCCGGCAACAGGACGACGAATTTGTAGCCTTCTTTCAGAAGTACGGCAATATTGAAAGGCTTGACCGCGATACCGTCAATCAGCTGATTCAAAAGATCGTCTTCCATGACAAGCAGAACATCGAGGTTTACTTCCGCTTTGCAGACGAGTACGAAAAGCTATGCAGTTTTGCGAACACAATCCGAGAGCAAACTACATCTAAATTTGCTGCTGCAACCTGAGTAGCGTGCATTAGCACATAAATCGTCAAAAAACTTTGCTTAGCGAAAAGCCGAAATTTTTTGGCGTTAAAAAACGACATATTATATCAAAACAAAGAAAATTTGAAACCCATGTGTGCAAACATCCGTCATTCATATGAATGGGGCTACACCTATGGCCCGCCGATGGCGGTGGCGCCGATTGGGGCGGTGCGGCGGGTGGTGGAGTTTGCGCTGACGCAGATGGAGCCGGGAAAGATTCTGCTGGGGTTCCCGAACTATGCTTATGACTGGACGCTGCCGTTCACGGCGGGGGCGACGCGGGCGCAGTCCATCGGGAACGAGGCCGCGCCGCTGCTCGCGGCGCAGTACGGCGCGGAAATTCAATTTGACGAGCAGGCGCAGACACCGTATTTCACTTATCAGGACGAGGCCGGACAGCCGCACGAGGTCTGGTTCGAGGACGCGCGCAGTGCGCTGGCAAAGTTCGGACTGTTGACGGAATATGGCCTGCTGGGGCTTGGCTACTGGAACTTCATGCGGCCCTTTGCGGCGGGGTTCAGCCTGCAGAATTACCTGTTTTCCATCCCTTGAGTAACCGATGATTCAATCGTCCGCGGCTGTCAGCGGATCTTTTGCCCCAACTGTGCAGTTTGAAAAACTTGAAATACATACAGTATTCCTGCGCTTTTCAAACTTTCATTTGGGACAAAATCTCCCGCTGACAACTCTTGCCGATTCGATCGGCGGTTACTTGAGTGTCTGCGTTGACAAAATCCGGCGGGTGCGGTATGATGAAAAAACAATAAAAGGAGGACACCTTCATGCCTGCATCCAAGGTTTATTTTACCGATTTCCGCTGCCGCAACGGCGTGAGCCAGCTCGATAAGCTTCGGAAGCTGCTGGAACAATCAGAGTTTTCTCAGATCGACTTTGACGGCAAGTTCGTCGCCATCAAGCTGCACTTCGGTGAGCTCGGCAACCTGTCGTTTCTGCGCGCGAACTATGCCAAGGTCGTCGCCGACTTCATCAAGGAACGCGGCGGCAGGCCCTTCATCACCGACTGCAACACGCTCTATGTCGGCAGCCGCAAAAACGCGCTCGAGCATATGGACACCGCCTACTTAAACGGCTATTCCCCGTTCTCCACCGGCTGTCATGTCATTATCGCCGACGGCCTGAAGGGCTCGGACGATATCGAGGTTCCCGTCGCGGGCGGCGAATACTGCAAGACCGCCCGTATCGGCCGGGCCGTGATGGACGCGGATATCGTGATCTCACTGGCGCACTTCAAGGGCCATGAGGAAGCGGGCTTCGGCGGCGCGCTCAAGAACATCGGCATGGGCTGCGGCTCGCGTGCGGGCAAGATGGCCATGCACGCCGACGGCAAGCCGTATGTCGAAACAGACCTGTGCGTCGGCTGCGGTGCCTGCGCGAAGATCTGCGCGCACAACGGCCCGCAGATCGAAAACAAAAAGTGCCGGATCGATCAGAACAACTGCGTCGGCTGCGGCCGCTGCATCGCGGTCTGTCCCAAGGACGCCATCCATCCGACTTTCCAAGCCAGCGTCAGGCTCCTCAACTGCAAGATCGCGGAATATGCCAAGGCCGTTCTGGACGGGCGCCCCAGCTACTGCATCAATATCGTCCGCGACGTCTCGCCGAACTGCGACTGCCACCCGGAAAACGACGTCCCCATTGTCCCGGACGTCGGGATGTTCGCATCCGCCGACCCCGTCGCGCTGGATCTGGCCTGCGCCGAGGCTATCAACCGTCAGCCGGTTCTTCCAAACAGCGCCATCACCGATCTGAAGCACGAGCACGACTGTGACCGCTTCCATGCCGCGCATGACAACACGCACTGGCAGGATCTGATCGAGCACGGCAAAAAGCTCGGCATCGGCCAGGATACCTACGAGCTTGTGACCATCCGCTGAGACGCTAGGGTGTATCTGAAAACTCCCAACGCACCCGGACAGCGGGCCTTTTTGCGGTGCGCCGCGTCATTTTTCCTTGAAATACGTCAGTATTCCTGCGAAAAAATGTCTTGCGCAACGCAAAAATCCCTCGCTGCCGGTCACATCATGAGTTTTCAGATACACCCTAATCAAAAATCCGTGAAGAACCGGTACAAGTTTCGGTTCTTCACGGAATTTCTGTTTGTGCTGATTATTTTGCGCGGCCGCGTCTGGAAAGATGGATCGCCATGCCGATGACAAAGCCGGCAACAGCCGGGAGCAGCCAGCCGAGGTTCAGGTCGAACAGCGGCAGATACCGTTTCGCCAGCTCGACCGGCGCGTCGAGCCGCAGGGCCGTCCGCACACCGGTGGGCAGCGTCTTGAAAAAGTCGAAGATCGCCGCAGCCCACGTGAAGATCATGGTCGAAAGATACACGGCGCGGTCGTGCCGGAAGAGCTTGCCCGCGAAGGCCAAAATGATCAGTGCGGTGGCGGGCGGATAGATGAGCATGAGCACGGGGATGGAATACTCGATGATCGCACTCAGGCCCACGTTGGAGACGGCGAAGGAGAACAGCGTGAACAAAATCGCCCAGAGCTTATAGGAAATTTTCCCGTGCGTCATCTTGACGAACGTTTCCGAGCAGGAGGTCACGAGGCCGATGGAGGTTTTGAGACAGGCGAAGGTAATGGTGACGGCGAGAATGATCTGGCCGACGCCGCCGAAGTAATGCCCCGCGATCTGCGTCAGGGCGATGCCGCCGTTGTCGGAGATCTCAAACAGCCCGCGCGACTGTGTGCCCATGAGGATCGTAACGACGTAAATGACCGCCATGAGAAGCCCAGTCAGCACGCCGGAACCCAGCACATCGACGGCGACCGCGTCGTCATTGTCAACGCCCATGCGGCGGATGACATCGATGACCACAATGCCGAAGGCAAGACCCGCGATGGCGTCCATGGTGCCGTAGCCCTCGATGAACGAGGAGAAGAACGCGCTTGTTTTGGTGGCGTAAGGCTCGGTCGGGGCCACGTCCGAGATGGACGCGCCGGGCTTCAGCAGCGCCGCGATCACGAGCACGGCCAGAAACAGCAGGAAGACGGGATTGATGATCTTGCCGATCCAGACCGTGATCTTGCCCGGACGCAGTGAGAAGAACAGCACGAACGCGAAGAAGACGGCGGAGAACAGCAGCAGCGCCAGCGGCTGCGCGGCCTCCGGGAGCATCGGAGAAACGCCGGTCGTAAACGAGACGGTTGCGCATCTGGGAATGGCGAACAGCGGGCCGATGGTCAGATAGAGCAGGCACGTGAAGAAAATGCCGTAGCCCTTGCCGACCTTGCCGGAGAGCGTCTGCAAGCCGTCCGAGTGCGTCACGCCGATGGCGGCGACGCCAAAGATGGGAATGCCGACGGCGGTGATAATAAAGCCGATGATGGCCGGGATCACATTGCTGCCCGCCATCTGGCCGAGGTGGACGGGGAAAATAAGGTTGCCTGCGCCGAAGAACATACCGAACAGGGTCGTCGCGACCAGAATGCGCTGTCTGCGCGTCAGTTTTTTTGTCGTCATTTTGTGTGCGCTCCTTTAATTTATGAACTGATTGTAAACGCAGGGCTTGCAAAATGGAAGCGCGTGATTATAATGGTTCTATGACGGTTTATCATATCCCTTGTCATACCCACCCGGAAAGGAGCGGCGCATGGACAGCAGAAAGCTTGAAATTTTAATGACAGCCGTTGATCTCGGCAGTCTTTCCAGAGCGGCGGAGGTCGTCGGCTATACGCAGTCGGGGCTGACGCATCTGGTCGACAGTCTGGAACGGGAGATCGGTCTGACGCTGGTGCAGCGCGACCACAGCGGCATTGCCCTGACCGAGGAGGGCAATGCGCTCATGCCCGCCATCCGCGAATTTCTGCGCGCAAACGCGCGGCTGGAGAACCAGATCTCCGCAATCACGGAAAAATCGGCGCAGACCATCCGCGTCGCGGCCTATGCCAGCATCGCCATGCGCTGGATGCCGGAGATCCTCTACCGGTTCCGGCGCGTCTGCCCGCACATCGACGTCGATCTGCGGACGGTCGACCATGAACTCGAACCGTTCGAGCTGCTTGAGGCGTGGCGCACAGACGTGATCTTCGCTGCGCGGCAGAGCGCCTTCGCCTGCGACTGGACGCCGCTGCACAACGACGCGATGTACGCCATTTTACCGGCGGATTACCCTACGGACGACCGCGAGACGTTCCCAATCACGGAATTCGAGGGTCGGGACTTCCTGATGCCCTATGGCCGGTTCGATATCGACGTGGGCGCGGCGTTCCGGAAATACGGCGTGAAGCCTGTCATCCGCCCCTGCCACGTCGACGACGAGACGGTCATCCGCATGGTCGGCAAGGGGCTTGGAATCTCGATGATGGCGGAGATGATGCTCCGCGGCAAGCTGAACGGTGTGAAGACGCTCCCGGTCAGCCCGAGCGTCAGCCGCGAACTCGGCATGGGCCTGCGCCCGGGCGGCCATCTGCCGGAGAGCATCGCACGCCTGCGCGAATGCGTGCTGGAATTTATCGGGGAGCTTTGAATATGAAAAAGGCTGCCGGACGGCAGCCTTTTTATCTGAATTTTACCGTTTTTCCGTCAGGATCCCGCGCAGGTCGCAGATCGCATGGCGGGGGCATTTGACGGCGCACTGGCCACAGGACAGGCAGACGGACTCGTCGATGTGGGAGAGATTGTCCGTCACGGTGATCGCGCCGGCCGGGCAGACCTTCTGACAGATGCCGCAGCCGATGCAGCTGACCTGACACATCCTCCGCGCGTCCTTGCCGGGGTCTTTGTTGGAGCACTTGACGGCGACGGGGTTCGCGCATTCGTGGATGCGGATGAGCTCACGCGGGCATTCGCGCACGCATTTGCCGCAGGCGATGCACTTGTCCTCGTCGACCTCGGCCACGCCGTATTCATTCAGGGCGATGGCCTCGAATTTGCATACGTTCACGCACAGCTCGCAGCCGACGCAGCCGTACTGGCACTCTGCCGTGGCGCGGCAGCCGCCATTGCAGGCGACAAAGGCCGCCTTATAGGGGAAGCGTTTTTTGACAGCCATCTTACTTTCCCCTCCTTTCATACGGCGTGTTGGCAAGCGGCAGCTTCGTGCGGCGCTCACCGTCATAGCGGAAATAGGCGTCGGCAATGGCGGGCGCGGTGGGGATCGATGTGATCTCGCCGATGCCGATGGCGCCGCAGGCGACGTCGAGCCCCGGCTTATCGACCACGATGGGCACGATCTTCGGGATCTCGTGCGCCCGGAACAGGCCGAGCTCGCCGTATTTTTCGATGGGCTTGCAGTTGCCGTCAATCGGATACTGCTCACGCAGGGCATAGCCCATGCTCATGACGACGCCGCCCTCGATCTGTCCTTCGCACGAGCGGGGGTTGACGGCCTTGCCGACGTCATGCGCGGCGACAAGCGATTCGACCTTTCCAGTCTTCTTGTCGACGACGCACATCTGCGTGGCGTAGCCGTAGGCCACATGCGAAACAGGATGCGGCACGTCCGCGCCGAGCTTATCGGTCTTTGCAAGATACTCGCCGTAGAATTCCTGACCGGCAAGCTCCGCAAGCGTGTGGGTTTCCAGCGCTGCGGCGAGCTTTTCGCAGGCCCGCCGGCACGCTTCGCCTGTCACGAGCGTCTGGCGGGAGCCGGAGGTATCGCCGGAATCCGGTGCGATCCAGGTGTTCGAGCGCTCATAGACGATATCGCCGCGCGTCAGCGGCGTATTCGTGACGATCATCTGCACGAGCACCGTACCGACGCCCTGCCCGATGCACGAAGCGCCCGCGTAGATATGCACCTTTGCGTCGTCTTCCACGATCAGCTTGCAGCGGCCCCAGTCTGGGATGCCGACGCCGACGCCAGCGTTTTTCATCGCGCAGGCGATGCCGACGGGCTTGCCCAGCTTCATGGCCTCGTCGTAATACGGCTTGACCGCCTCCAGCGTCTCGACAAGGCCCGTCTCCGCGCCGACGATCTGGCCGTTCGGCAACTCCTGCCCGGGCCGGATGGCGTTGCGGTAGCGGATCTCCCATGGGGTAATGCCGATCTTGTCGGCCATTTCGTTCAGAAGCGTCTCGGTGGCGAAGCACGTCTGCGTGACGCCGAAGCCGCGGAACGCGCCCGCGGGCGGGTTGTTGGTATAGTAGGCCGTGCCTTCGATCTCGAAATTCTGATAGTTATAGGGGCCGGCTGCGTGCGTACACGCACGCTCAAGCACCGGGCCGCCCAGAGAGGCGAACGCGCCGGTGTCGGAATAGACCTTGGCCTTGACGCCCTGAATGATGCCGTTTTCGTCGCAGCCCATGGTGAAGTCCATCCAGAACGGGTGGCGCTTGGGGTGGATGAGCAGGGATTCGGGCCGCGTGAGCTTGACCTTGACGGTCCTGCCGGTCAAGTACGTGATGAGCGCGGCATGGTGCTGGACGCTCATGTCCTCTTTTCCGCCGAAGCCGCCGCCGACGAGCTGGTTCTGCACCCGGACCTTGTCAGAGCCGAGCAGGAGCTTGCACTCGTGCAGCGTCGTGTGCGAGGACTGGTCGGTCGAAAGCACCATCACATAGCCATCCGGGTCGATGTACGAGACGGCGCATTCCGGCTCCAGAAACGCGTGCTCCGTCCACGGCGTCTCGAAATGCTGCGAAATGACGTATTTGGAGTTTTTGATGGCCGTATCCGCGTCGCCGCGCGCGATATGCTTATACGCCTGCACGTTCGATTCTTCTTCGTCAAATACACGCGGCGCGTCCTCCGCCCACGCCTCGGGCGGGTTATGGACGGCGGGCAGCGGCTCGTAGGTCACCTTTACGAGCTTTTTCGCCTTTTCCAGAATCTCAGGCGTTTCCGCGACCACCAGCGCGATCGCGTCGCCCAGATAATGCGTCAGCCCGCCGATGGGGATGAGCGAATACTGGTCGTGCTTCAGATGGCCGACCTTGTTTTCGCCGGGGATATCTGCCGCCGTAATGACGCGCACGACGCCGGGCAGCGCCTCCGCCTTCGACGTGTCAATGGCAAGGACTCTGGCACGCGGATACTGGCTGCGGACGGCGGAGCCGTAGCACATATCGGGCAGGTACCAGTCGTCTGGATACTTGCCGTAGCCCAGCACCTTTTCCTCCACGTCGATGCGGTGGACGCTCGAGCCGAGCTTCCAGTCGTTTTCCGACGCTTCGGGGATCACGCCCTCGCGGCGGCATTTCGCTGCCAGACGCACAGCGTCCATGATCTTCACATAGCCCGTGCAGCGGCAGTAATTGTTGCGCAGGGCATAGCGGATCTGATCGTCTGTCGGGTTCAGGTTCCGGTCGAGCAGCGCCTTTGTGCACAGCACCATACCCGGAATACAGAAGCCGCACTGCACGGCTCCGGCCTCGCCGTAGGCGTAGGTGTAGAGCCTCTTTTCTTCATCCGTCAGACCCTCGACGGTGATGACGTGACGGCCCGCCAGCGAATCGGTGAACGGTGTGCAGGCGCGGATGGGTTCGCCGTCAATGAGCACGGTGCACGCGCCGCAGGCGCCCTCCGAACAGCCGTCCTTGACGCTTGTCAGGTGCAGCGTGTCGCGCAGATAGCGCAGCAGGCGCTGGTTTTTCTCCACCGTGACTTCCGTTCCGTTTACAAAAAATACGGCCATGGCAAAAAACTCCCTTCATTTGAATCTCGGCTCTCACGTCACAGCCGCAGCTGTTCTCGGCACATGGCCACCGTAATTCCGAAGTTTCCCGGCCACGGGACATAATTCCTAAAAATCTTTTATCATTATACAATATTTTTTTGTATGTTGCAAGAAATGTGCCGCCGTATCGTTATTCTTTTTATAAATAACGGCAGGCGGTGGGGTTTATGCGGCACGATTCGGCAGGTTCTCCACAATTTCCACACGGTTGTCCACATCTTGTGTTTCCTGGCGATTTCCCGCCACAATTTATTGTGGCGGGCGTCCGTTTTTCGCGCGTTTTTGCGCATGGCTTGTCCTACTATAGAGGTGTCAGAAGTCCTTGCAGAGGAGAGAAGCTATGCCAAAGACGAGAAGTCCGTCGGTACTGGGGTCTGGCCGGGTCCTGTATCTGCCGACAGCGCGGATCCGGCCCAATCCCATGCAGCCGCGCAAGCATTTTGATACCGGCGGCCTGCAGGAGCTGGCCGGGAGCATCCGGCAGTACGGCGTTTTGCAGCCGCTGACCGTCCGCAAGGCGGGCGGTGCGTATGAGCTGGTGGCGGGAGAGCGCCGCCTGCGCGCAGCGCGGCTGGCCGGACTGACGGAGGTCCCGTGCCTGCTTGCGGACGTGGACGAGGAGGCGTCCGGGATGCTGGCGCTGGTGGAAAATCTGCAGCGGCGCGATCTGGATTACATTGAGGAGGCCGAGGGCCTGCAAAAGCTCATGCAGCAGTACCATCTGAGCCAGGAGCAGGCTGCCCGCCGCATCGGCAAGAGCCAGTCCGCCGTCGCAAACAAGCTGCGCATCCTGCGCCATCCGCCGTCCGTTCTGCAGGCGCTGCGTGAGCATCACCTGACCGAGCGCCATGCCCGCGCGCTTCTGCGCCTGCCGGACGAGGAAGAGCGCCTGCGCGTGATCGGCCTGATCGTCCAGGGAGAGTGGACGGTCGCGAAAACGGAGCAGTACATCGATGCGCGGCTCGCGCCCAAAGCGCCGCAGCGGCGCGAACTCGGTACGTTCGTCCTGCGCGACGTGCGCGTGTTCTTGAACTCCATTGACCACCAGCTCGACCTCGTCCGCGCCGCAGGTGTCAGCGCCAGCCGCGACAGGCAGGAAACGGACCGCGAGATCGTCCTGACCATCCGCATCCCCAAGGCAAAGCCGCCCGCAGCCGGATAACGCCCGGCTGCGGGCTTTACACGTGCGGATCAGGAAATCACTGCAAATCATGAATGTTTTTTACAATATGATTTCTGATATTGCAGCCGTATTTTGCTGATATGGCACTTTCGCCAGTTTTTCAGATGCAGGCTGTCTCGAAATCTAACATTTTTTTAGCGAAAATAAAAACTTTTTAGATTGCAAACCCCCGGAAATATGGTATAGTATGTATTTGTCTGAAGAATCTGAAGGTATAAAAAACGACATGGCGGCGGCGCAAAGGGCGACCGGCCGCGACACTGGAAAGGGGTTTACCAAATGTCTCACAAGTACGTCTATCTTTTCTCCGAAGGCAACGGCAAAATGCGCGAGCTGCTCGGCGGCAAGGGCGCGAACCTGGCCGAAATGACCAACCTCGGTATGCCGGTCCCGCAGGGCTTCACCATCACGACCGAGGCCTGCACGCAGTACTATAAGGACGACCACCAGATCAACGCCGAGATCGAGGCCGAGATCATGGAGTACGTCGAAAAGCTCGAGGAGATGACCGGTAAGAAGTTCGGTGATCTGTACAACCCGCTGCTCGTCTCCGTCCGCTCCGGCGCACGCGCTTCCATGCCCGGCATGATGGACACCATCCTGAACCTTGGCCTGAACGACGAGGTCGTCGTCGCCTTCGCCAAGAAGACCAACAATCCCCGCTTTGCATACGACTCCTACCGCCGCTTCATCCAGATGTACTCCGACGTTGTCATGGAGGTCGGCAAGAAGTATTTTGAGCAGCTCATCGACGAGATGAAGGAAAAGAAGGGCGTGAAGCTCGACACCGAGCTCGACGCCAACGATCTCAAGGAGCTGGCTGAGAAGTTCAAGGCCGAATACAAGGACAAGCTCGGCGAGGAATTCCCGCAGGACCCGAAAATGCAGCTGATGGGCGCCATCAAGGCCGTCTTCCGCTCCTGGGACAACCCCCGCGCGATCTACTACCGCCGCATGAACGACATCCCCTCCGACTGGGGCACTGCTGTCAACGTCCAGTCCATGGTCTTCGGCAACACCGGCGATACCTCCGGCACGGGCGTCGCGTTTACCCGCAACCCCGCCACCGGCGAAAAGAAGCTGTTCGGCGAGTTCCTGATGAACGCGCAGGGTGAAGACGTCGTGGCCGGCGTCCGCACCCCGCAGACCATCGACCAGCTGGCCGAGGTCATGCCCGAGGCATATAAGCAGTTTACTGATATCTGCGCCAAGCTCGAATATCACTACCGCGATATGCAGGATATGGAGTTCACCATTGAGGACAAGAAGCTCTATATGCTCCAGACCCGCAACGGCAAGCGCACCGCTGCCGCCGCGATGAAGATCGCCTGCGATCTCGTGGACGAGGGCATGATTACCGAGGAAGAGGCTGTCGCCATGATCGACCCGAAGAGCCTCGATTCTCTCCTGCACCCGACGTTCGATCCTGCCGCCCTGAAGAAGGCCAAGGTCGTCGGCACGGGCCTCGCCGCGTCTCCGGGCGCTGCCTGCGGTCAGATCGTTTTCTCCGCCGAGAAAGCAACAGACTGGGCCAAGAACGGTCATAAGGTCGTGCTTGTCCGTCTGGAGACCTCGCCCGAGGATATCGAGGGTATGCACTACGCGCAGGGCGTCCTGACCGTCCGCGGCGGCATGACCTCCCACGCGGCTGTCGTCGCCCGCGGCATGGGCACCTGCTGCGTCTCCGGCTGCGGCGCCATCAAGATGAACGAGGAAGCCAGAACCTTTGAGCTTTCCGGCAAGACCTATAAGGAAGGCGACTGGATCTCCATCGACGGCTCCACCGGCAATATCTACGGCGAGAAGATCAAGACTGCCGCCGCGACCATCTCCGGCGATTTCGACCGCCTGATGAGCTGGGCCGACAAGTTCCGCCGTCTGCAGGTCCGCACGAACGCCGACACCCCGCACGACGCGCAGCAGGCAGCCGCCTTCGGCGCAGAGGGCATCGGCCTGTGCCGCACCGAGCATATGTTCTTCGAGGCTGACCGCATCAAGGCCATGCGTGAGATGATCGTCTCCGAAACGTCTGAGCAGCGCGAACGGGCACTGGCCAAGCTCGAGCCGATCCAGCAGGCCGACTTTGAGGCTATCTATGAGGCCATGAAGGGCCGCCCGGTCACCATCCGTCTGCTCGACCCGCCTCTGCATGAGTTCGTTCCGACCGACCCGAAGGATATTGCGGATCTGGCCAAGGAAATGAACCTGAGCGTCGAGCATCTGAACCAGGTCATTTCCTCTCTGCATGAGTTCAACCCCATGATGGGCCACCGCGGCTGCCGTCTGGACGTCACCTTCCCGGAGATCGCCAAGATGCAGACCGCCGCGATCATCAAGGCCGCGCTGGCTGTCCGCAGCCGCCGTCCGGCATGGAAGATCACGCCGGAGATCATGGTCCCGCTGGTCGGCGAGGAGAAGGAGCTGGCCTTCGTCAAGTCCGTCATCGACAAGACTGCGAAGAAGATCATCAAGGAAGCCGGTTCCGACATGACCTACAAGGTTGGCACCATGATCGAGATCCCGCGCGCTGCGCTGACCGCCGACGCCATTGCCAACGAGGCAGAGTTCTTCTCCTTCGGCACGAACGATCTGACGCAGATGACCTTCGGCTTCTCCCGTGACGACGCGGGCAAGTTCCTTGCGTCCTACTACGACCGCAAGATCTACGAATCCGACCCGTTCTCCAAGCTCGATCAGGCAGGCGTCGGCCGCCTCGTCAAGATGGCGGCGGAGCTGGGCCGTCAGACCCGCCCGGACATCAAGCTCGGCATCTGCGGCGAGCAGGGCGGCGACCCGTCCACGGTCGAATTCTGCCACAAGATCGGCTTGACCTACGTCTCCTGCAGCCCGTTCCGCGTCCCCATCGCAAGACTTGCCGCCGCGCAGGCCGCGATCAGAAACGCTGGGAAATAAATTCGCATAAAAGGCGATCCGTCATAAGCAGCCCCCAACCAGCCCGGCTGGTTGGGGGCTTTTCTTGTTCAGATGCTGATGATTACCGTTTTATCTTCCCATTTCTTTCGAAAAAACTTCATCCCGATTGCATGGCAATATCATGAAGAAAATCCCGACGCTCTTTGAGCGGGTATTTGACAACCATCATAAAGTCGGAATTAACAACAAGGTTCATTCCGGCATGGAATGGGTTCTGTGCGGAGAAGGCATAGCGACCGAAAAAATCGACGGCAGCTGCTGTGCGGTGATAGGCGGAAATTTCTACAAAAGATACGATGCAAAACGCGGCAAGATTCCGCCGGCGAATGCGGTTCCCTGCTGCGATCCGGACCCCATAACCGGCCACTGGCCGCATTGGATTCCCGTGGACGAGAGCGATAAGATCAATATCTGGTTCATGGAAGCCTATCGCAATGCCGACTGTCCTACGGAGGAAGGCACTTACGAAGCAATCGGCCCGCATTTCCGAGCAAACCCATATGGACTTGAAAAAGATGTAATTGAGAAACACGGTATTCGCATTTTGCTGGATGTGCCGAGAGATTTCGAGAGAATTCGTGATTACCTTGAGAAGCACAACATCGAGGGCATCGTATTTTGGAAGGATAGACAGCCGCAGTGCAAGATTAAGCGCAGCGATTTCGGGTTCCCGTGGGGAGAATGACAGGTACCATCTGTTCAGTCGCCTGATTTGAAATCGGGCGGCTTTTGCATGAATGGTGAAAGCCTGTGCAGACACGCATAATTGCCGCCCGTGTAGGCTAAAATACAAGTGCATCGTATTTTGGCCTAAAAATATTGATGTTTCCTCTCTTTTAGGCTATAATAAAGGTGCATCGTATTTTGGCCTAAAGGAGGCAGGGCAATGTATATTGAGAGACAGCTTGAAAAGAAGTTTATAGCGGTAAGCGAGGAGTACGCTTGTGTGCTGCTGACGGGTCCGCGTCAGGTGGGAAAAACCACTATGCTGCGGCATCTGATGGAGGGGGCGGCACGAGCCGAGGTTTCGCTGGACGATTTGGAGGAACGCAGGCTTGCCAAAACCGATCCTGCAATGTTCTTGAAGCTGCATCCCGCGCCGGTTCTCATCGATGAGGTTCAGTATGCACCGGAGCTGTTTTCATATATCAAGATCGCCGTGGATAACGGCGCTGCACCCGGCTCCTACTGGCTGACCGGTTCTCAGGCGTATCGTCTGATGGAGTTGGCACAAGAGTCGCTGGCCGGAAGAACCGCCATTCTTCATATGTCGGCACTGTCACAGTCGGAGCTTTGCGGCGCGGTGGAAGTTTTGCCCTTTTCGTTGGAGCTTGATGAATTGCAGAGGCGCAAGGCGTTGCTTTCCCCAGCCGCACCGAACGAGATATACCAGAGGATTTGGGACGGCGCACTCCCCGGCCACAGGAGCGGCAAGTATAAAGACCGGGATGTGTTTTACAGCAGCTATATTCAGACCTATATCGATCGGGATGTGACCACCGACATTCCCGGTGTGGATAAGGTGATGTTTGCCGACTTCATTCGTGCTGCCGCCTGCAGAAGCGGCCAGATGCTGAACCTGCATGACATCGCCGGAGATGTGGGGGTCAGTGACGATACCGCAAAGCGCTGGATGAAGGAGCTTGAAAAATCCGGGATCGTGTTCTTCCTGCACCCCTACTCCAACAATCTTCTGAAGCGGACGATCAAAACGCCGAAGATGTATTTCTTCGATACAGGGCTGGTCTCCTATCTGACCCGGTACTCAAGCCCCGAAATTTTGATGAATGGCGCAATCAACGGAGCCATCTTAGAAAACTATGTTGTGTCGGAAATCATCAAGACCTACGGCAACAGTGCGCAGGACTGCCTGCTGCATTATTACCGGGACAAGAACAGCAACGAGATCGACTTAATTATGGAGAGCGACGGTCAGCTGCACCCCATCGAGATCAAAAAAAGCATCAATCCGCCCACACAAATTACGGGCGCTTTCAAGCTGCTGGATAAGGCCTCTGTGCCGAGAGGGACAGGCGCGATCATCTGCCTTCGGGAGACATTGAGCGCAATCGACAGCAGCACATACATTGTCCCCGTGTGGATGATCTGATTTCGTTCCAAAAACAAATATTCTATACACAGCCGCTTGGTTTCAGTGCGAAATCAAGCGGCTGTTTCTATAGAGCGTGTTATCCCAAAAACATAAATGAAGGAGGAAGCAAAATGACAAACGAAGAACTGAACACCGCCTTATATAAGAAGGTGTTCGCAGAACAGGAGAAGTATCGGGAGTGGCTTCTTTCCCAGCCGCCCGACGAAATCCTGAACCATTGCTACGAGTACACGGTACGGGAGGACATCGTGCTGGCACTGGAGGAATACGACTTGTCCGATAAGCAGTGCAAGGCACTCCTGAAGTCGCCCAGGCCCCTTGCGGATGTGTTCAGGGACTTTGAAAAGCGGGAGACCGACCACATGGACAACATCCGGGACACCATCGAATGCCGTGCCAACGCGGTCATCCGGGCCGATTTTCTGAGAGACCAGCGTGAAGCGAGGTGATGCCCTATGCGCTATATTGCCGCGGAGGATGTTGCCAAAGCCAAGGAAATGGACCTTTTGACTTGCCTCCGCAATTATGAACCGCAGGAGCTCGTCCATGTATCCGGAAACACCTACTGCACCAAAGAGCACGACTCCCTGCGAATCAGCAACGGAAAGTGGTGTTGGTTCTCCCGGGGCATTGGCGGCAGATCGGCGCTGGGCTATGCAGTGACATTTTGCTTCGCAAAAAGAAAATCGAGGAGAATCTCAAAAAGTATAAGCAGATTTTGAATATTGCTGAATACAGAGAGTCAATTGCATCTGCCGGAAGTTCGGTACCGGTGGAGAGTTTTAACCACGAACGGCTCTTGAAACTTGATCAGCTTATCCTTTTGCTGATAAGGCAAAATCAAATCTTGTGGAGGTGAGACGGGTGAATACCGCATCAACCATTTCTCAGCGCGATGCCTACAAACTCATGCTGAAAGACTATGGTAGCAGGACATCTCCGCGAAAAAAGCGGATATTACTACGCCGTGTTGAACTACACCGATTCTCTCGGAAAAAGAAAGACCAAGTGGATTTCCACCGGGCTTACTGTGAAGGGAAACAAAAAACGCGCCGAAGCAATCCTGATGGACGCACGACGCAATTTCAATCCCGAAGAGCCGAAGGTCATGAACGGAGACATTCTGTTCGCGGACTATATGGAAAAGTGGCTCGACATCATCAAAAGCTCGGTTGCAGTCCTGACATTCGCTTCATACTCGACTACGGTTAAAAAGATTGTAGCACCGTACTTCCGCGAAAAGGAAGTGACGCTCAAGAACCTGACCGCAAAAGACATTCAGGAGTTTTACCTGAGTGAGCTTGAGCGTGTCAGCCCGTCCTCGGTCATTCATTATCACGCCAACATTCACAAGGCACTCAAGTATGCCGTGAAGATTGACCTGATTGATGTAAACCCGGCGGATAAGGATGAGCGTCCGAAAAAAGATCGCTTCATCGGCAGCTTCTATGATGCAGAAGAGGTAAACAAGCTCTTCGAGGTCTCCAAAGGAACCAAGCTGGAATTCCCGATTCTGTTCGGTGCATTTTATGGACTGCGCCGGAGTGAGGCTCTTGGCCTGAAGTGGGATGCCATTGACTTTGAAAATGACTCCATCACGATCCGTCACACCGTAACATCTGTGACTCTGGATGGGAAAGTCCAGCTCGTCGCGGCAGACACGACAAAGACCAAATCGAGCCTGCGGACACTCCCGCTGGTTCCGTTCGTGAAGGAACGTCTGCTTGTCTTGAAGAAAGAGCAGGAAAACAACCGCCGATTATGCGGTCGGTCATACCATAAGCAGTTCGCCGGTTATGTCTGCATCAACGAGATGGGAGACCTCATCAAGCCGCATTATGTGACGGAGCAATTTCCGAAGCTGCTGGATGCAAACGGCCTGCGGCGCATTCGCTTCCATGATCTCAGACATAGTTGTGCCTCACTCATGCTGGCAAACGGTGTTCCGATGAAGCAGATTCAGGATTGGCTGGGACACAGTGATTTTTCCACGACGGCAAACATCTATGCCCATCTAGACTACAGCACAAAGCTGTCCTCGGCAGATGCCATGCTTTCAGGACTTGGATTTCAGACGGAAAAGGCGTAGTTTTTTCTCTCCTGTTTTCTCTCCAAAAGCCCGGAAAGCCTTGCTGCACAAGGCGTTTTCAGCATTGAAATTTGCAGGAGATAAGAATTTGCCCCACATACAGTGGTCGGAAAAAACTCGAAAAAGTCGTGAAATATAGTGAAAGTGTTCAATCAGAACGCTTCTGATTGAACACTTTCAACAAGAAATTGGCGGAGTGGGTGGGATTCGAACCCACGGTACCGTTGCCGGTACACCTGATTTCGAGTCAAAATTCGCTATTTAGAAATAAGCGGAATTAAGAGAAATTGAGTGATGATGGCGGAACTTGAAGAAGCCCGTAATTCAAGGGTTTTTCAAGGGTAAAAGCTTGGAAAATGGAAAAACGCCCAAAAATCAATGAGTTCGAATAATTAGCGGTTTCACTGCTTTTTAGGGGAGAACTGAGCATTTTGGGGAGAACTAGGGGAGAACTGGGGAGACCAAACAAGAAAAAATCGCAGTTCCTACGACTGCGTTTTGAACAGATTTTCATGGGAAACCACCTGCCGTTGACCAATATGAAAAGGTGGTTTGAACATGAAAAATTTAGAAGCGCATTTCAAAGAGATCAAGAAGCAATACCCAAAAACCATGAGCAAGGATCAGCTATATCGGGTGGCCCACATCAGCAAGGCAACCGCACTCTATTTGCTTCAAAGCGGTGCAATTCCATGCAAGGACACGGGTAAAAAAACACGTCGCTATACCATTAAGACAGACGATGTGATCGAGTACCTGCGTCAGAGGGAAATATGCCCGGAAAAGTACAAGGCCAGTGAAGGATGGTACGCAGGGACAGCAGGTGCTAAAAAAGCAATAGCTCCAAGCTGCTGGATAACGCTGACTCCTGAGCAGACGAAACAGTTTGAGCTGTTTTTTGAAGCGGAAATGAAGGAGATGGCGGACCTTATTACAATCGAGGAGCTTGCCGTGTTTGCTGGATACAAATCTACCTCTGTAGTAAACTGGTGCAGCAGCAAAAAGATGAAGGCATTTAAGATTGGAGGGAAATATTTTATCCCCAAAGAGTGTGCTATCAAATATTTAGCTTCAGCGGCAATGTGCCGTAATCCGCAACAGTCGTACAGGTACAAGCTGTTTGTCACAGAGTTCAGAAAACAATACAACATAAAATCATGAAAACAGTACATAGCGCGTCTGTTACCCAAAGTGGCGCTTGGGTCGGCAGGCGCGCTGTTTTTATGCCCAGATGCGGGCGAAGGAGGTGTTATTGTGAAAGCATATGGGAAGTCGTGGGGCTACAACGTATATGACTGCCGGTACTGCCTGTACCGGAAGGGGAAGCTAAAGGGCTGCGTCTACCCGGACGGCTGCTGCTGTCCCGTCCCGCAAAAGCCCGCAAGACGGAACGGCATAGAACAAGTTTACGATGCAGCTGCGGACAGCGCCGCTCCCGTTTCGGAGTGCGAGGGCTGTCCCTACGGAAGGGCTGCCCCCTGCATCGGATGGTGTACCAAAGAGGTCATGCGCGCCGCAGGACTTCCAAAGGAGCGTGACAGAAGCCATGTATGATTATTTCTACGGCGCAGAAGCGGAACAGTTCTCCTTCTACCGCATCCCCAAGGTGCTGTTCACGGAGGAACGGTTCAGAACCGTTTCCGCAGAAGCCAAGGTGCTCTACGGTCTGCTCCTTGACCGCATGAGCCTGAGCTGCAAGAACGGCTGGCTGGATCAGGCGGGGCGTGTGTATATCATCTTCACCATCGAGGATGTCATGACCGCCCTGGGCTGCGCCGACCAAAAGGCCGGAAAGCTGCTGCATGAGCTGGAGAGCAAATGCCGCCTCATCGAGCGCAAGCGGCAGGGGCTGGGCAAGCCCAACCTCATCTACGTCAAAAACTTTGTGGATAAGGATGTGGATAACACATCGGGCAGTAGCACCCCCTCCCCGGAATCACGATTCCAGAACCGTGAAAATCACGATTCAGGAGCAGTGAAAATCACGGATCAAGAATCGTTAAAATCACGATCTAATAATACTGAGAATAATGATACTGATTTTAGTGATACTGATTCCTTTCCCTTCACTTCGTTCAGGAGGGATCACGGGCGGGAAGCGAAAGGAAACGAAGCGGCTCTGAGAGAGCGGTACAGAGAGCTTATCGCGGAGAACATCGCCTACGACGCACTCCTGACAGACTATCCATACGAGCAGGACACGCTGGAAGAAATCCTGGAACTGCTGGTGGATGTTGTCTGTACGACGAAAAGCTCCGTCCGCATTTCCGGCGACGATAAGCCCGCCGAGGTGGTCAGGAGCCGTTTTTTGAAGCTGAACAGCGAGCACATCCGCTTTGTGGTGGGCGGGCTGAAGGAAAACACCACACGCATCCGCAATATGCGCCAGTATCTTTTAGCCACGCTGTATAACGCCCCTCTGACCATCGGGAACTACTACCGAAGCCTTGTCAGTCACGATATGTCGGAGGGATTCATCTGAGCCGCAGGTCAGCGCCTGCGGCTTTGGCATTTTCAGGAGGTGATACGACCGTGCCGAAACAGAAACCCAACGAACAGGTACAGCAGATACCGCTTTCAGAGATTCGTCCCTTCAAGAACCACCCTTTCAAGGTGACGGATGATGAGCTCATGCAGCAGACCATCGACAGCATCATGCAGGTGGGCGTCCTCAACCCCGCCATCATCCGCCCCGCACCGGAGGGCGGATACGAGATGGTAGCCGGACACAGGCGGCTCCATGCCGCAGACCTTGCGGGGCTGAAAACCATACCTGCCATCGTCCGCAATCTTGACGACGACGAGGCGGTGATCCTCATGGTGGACAGCAATTTGCAGCGGGAAACCATCAGCCCCATGGAGCGGGCGCAGGCGTACAAAATGAAGCTGGAAGCGTTGAAGCATCAGGGAAAACGGGTGGATTTGGTGGATAAGTCAACTTCTCGCCAAGTTGGCGAGAAGTCATGGGCTGTTGCCAAAGTCGGTGCTGATGCAAACGAAAGTGAAAGACAGGTACACCGATATATCCGTCTCACCGAGCTTCTGCCGGAGGTACAGAAAAAAGTGGACAGCAAGGAGATCGCGTTCAGCCCCGCCGTGGAGCTGTCGTATCTCACCCGTGACGAGCAGAAGCAGTTTCTGGACGCAATGGACTATTCCCAGAGCACGCCCTCGCTTTCCCAGGCACAGCGGCTCAAGAAGCTCAGCCGGGAGGGAAAATGCACGAAGGAGGCCATGCGCTCCATCATGTCCGAGGAAAAGAAGGAGGAACAGGAGCGCATCACGCTGAGCAGCGATACCCTCCGCAAATATTTCCCCCGAAGCTACACGCCCCTGCAAATGCAGCAGACCATCATCAAGCTGCTGGAGCAGTGGCAGAAAAAACAGCAGCGCCGGAACGAGCGCTGAGAAAGGCAGGTTTATCCATGAACGTAACCATCAACATCTACGGCGACGTACACATCCACTGCGACTGCTGCGACGGGTGCGGCGTGTATGACGACAATTTCGACGATGCCCTCGAAGCGCCGCATGAAGCTGTACCGGATGCGGAGGACGGCGGCGAGCAGATCGGCCCGACCGCCGAAGAAGCGGAAGCGGCGGTAAAGGCATTGGCGGCGTTTTTTCTTCCGCTTTTTTCGGAGGAGACCGACAAGGGAGGCGGCGCGCATGAAGGAATTTGACGTGACCATCACCGAAACGCTGAAGCTCACCGTGTCCGTGGAGGCATCTTCCAAAGAGGAAGCCCAACAGATGGTAAGCGACCAGTGGCACGCCGGGGATCATATTCTGGATGCGGACAATTTTGTGGAGGTGGAGTTTGAGAGCAATGACGGCAAGGAAATCTCCGCCGAAAGAGCGCCGGACGACACCCTCGAGGTGCTCATGGTGGAGCCGGGACAGTACCCGCGCGTGGAGCGCATCGGCTCCGACCTCGCCTCCTTGCAGAAGGCTGTGGATGGCTATATCGAAGCGATTTACCCATATGACGACCCCGTGGCGCTGATCTGCGGGGAGGAAGCCAAGCTGGAGGGCAAGCCCCTGAACCGCGCCCTGCGAGACGAGGACGGCGATATCTACGATATTGTGGCCGGTAAGTTTTTCCTCTGCGGTCTGGGGGATGAGAACTTTGCGTCTCTGCCGAAGGAGCTGCAACAGAAATACGAGGAAAAGTTCCGTCAGCCGGAAGCCTTTTTGAAGATGGGCAGCAAAATTATGGCGATCCCTACCGAGCCCGCCAAGGCTGCGGGCAAGGGCAAGACCGCTCCGGTGACAGAGCGATGATACCATCACTCCCAATGCGAACGGAAGGAGGAAAAACTCATGCAGGAAGAAATTGAAAACAGAACTGTCACTCTGATCATCTCCGCCGTCAAGCTGACCGCACGGGAGCTGAAGGCCGGGATGGATAAATATCTTTCCGAAAAGAAGAGCAAAGCCATGGAAAAGGCGCGTGCCGCGCCTGAAAAGCCCAGCGGCAAGCAGACGGTGAGGCAGCTCATAGGGCAGAATCAGGGCGTATCCAACATTGAGATCACCAACAGCAATATCAAAGGCTTTGAGCGCATAGCCCGGAAATACGGCGTGGATTTTGCCGTTAAGAAAGACCGCAGCGTTTCACCGCCGAAATACTTTGTGTTCTTTAAGGCGAGGGACGCGGACGCACTGACGGCGGCGTTCAAGGAATACACGGCATATGAGCTTAAACGCGCCGCCAAAGCGCAGAACCGTCCCTCCGTGCTGGCGCATCTGCAAGCACTCAAGGCGAAGGTTCAGGCCATTACGCCGGGGAAATCCCGAAATCAGAACAGGGGCATCACGATATGAAGAAACCTCTGAATATCAAGAAGTTCCTGCTGCCCAATATCCCGTATGTCTTTATCGCCCTCTTTGCCACCAAGCTGGGACAGGCGTGGCGGCTTGCCCCCGGCATGGATTTCTCGGGAAAGGCGCTGCACCTCATGGAGGGCTTTGCCGCCGCGTTCCAATCGGCGCTGCCCAGCTTCCACCCCATCGACCTGTGCGTGGGCGTCGCTGCCGCCCTGCTCATCCGTCTGGCGGTGTATGTCAAGGGCAAAAACGCCAAGAAATTCCGCAAGAATCTGGAATACGGCTCTGCCCGTTGGGGCAGGCCCGAGGATATCGCCCCTTACGTCGATCCGAAGTTTGAGAACAACGTCATTCTCACCCAGACTGAGCGGCTCATGATGTCCAACCGTCCCAAAGACCCCAAGACGGCGCGGAACAAAAACGTGCTGGTGGTGGGCGGCTCAGGCAGCGGCAAGACGAGGTTTTTCATTAAGCCAAATCTCATGCAATTACACAGTTCATACGTTGTCACCGACCCGAAGGGCAGCATCGCCGTGGAGTGCGGAAAGCTCATGCTCCGTAATGGCTACAAGGTGAAGATATTCAATTCCATCAACTTCAAGAAGTCCCACCACTACAACCCCTTTGCGTATATCCACAGTGAGAAGGATATTTTGAAGCTGGTCACGACCCTCATCGCCAACACCAAGGGGGACGGGAAATCCGGGGACGACTTCTGGCAGAAGGCCGAGACGCTGCTCTACACGGCGCTTATCGGCTATATCCACTACGAAGCCCCCGAGGAGGAACAGAACTTCGCCACGCTCATCGAGTTCATCAACGCCATGGAGGTGCGCGAGGACGATGAGACCTTTGAGAACAACGTGGATCTGGCCTTCAAGGAGCTTGCGCAGCGGGAGCCGAATCACTTCGCCGTGCGGCAATATAAAAAATACAAATTAGCGGCGGGCAAAACAGCTAAGTCGATCAATATTTCCTGCGGCGCGCGCCTTGCGCCCTTCGATATCCAGGAGCTGCGGGAGATCACCATGTACGACGAGCTGGAGCTGGACACCCTGGGCGACCGGAAAACGGCGCTGTTTCTCATCATGAGCGACACCGACAGCACCTTCAATTTCCTTATCTCCATGATTTACAGCCAGTTATTCAACCTGCTGTGCGAAAAGGCCGACGACGTATACGGCGGCAGGCTCCCCGTCCATGTGCGCTGCCTCATCGACGAGTGCGCCAACATCGGGCAGATACCGAACCTGGAAAAGCTCATGGCTACCATCCGCAGCCGCGAGATCTCCGCCTGTCTGGTGCTGCAAGCCCAAAGCCAGCTCAAGGCGCTGTACAAGGACAACGCCGACACCATCATCGGCAACTGCGACAGCTCCATCTTTTTAGGCGGTAAGGAGCCCGGTACGCTGAAGGAGCTGAATCAGGCGCTGGGGAAAGAGACCATCGACACCTTCAATACCGGTGAGAGCCGTGGACGGGAGGTGTCCCACAGCCTGAACTATCAGAAGCTGGGCAAAGACCTTGCCACGATAGACGAGCTGGCGGTGCTGGACGGCGGCAAGTGCATCTTGCAGCTTCGGGGCGTGCGCCCCTTCCTCTCGGATAAGTACGATATCACCAAGCACCCCAATTATAAGTATCTGTCGGACGCGAACCCAAGGAACGCCTTTGATATCGAGAAATACCTCTCCACAAGGCTGGTGCCGAAAGCGGATGAGGTCTACGAGGTATTCGACGCTGGCCGCGTCTGAATGCACAAGCCCGCTGCCCTCACGCGGCGGCTTTTCATATAGATACGGATGAGAAAAGACGCTTCCTCGCTTGCAGGGTCGGAACGAATCCACGAACGAAAATTTGAAAGGAGAAGCCGGAATCGGGGCTGCATCGCAGCTTTCGCTCCGGCTCCTGCTGTACCCGCGAGATTTCAACACAACCAACACCCAATGATTCCGGCAACACAAATATGGAATTTTTCAACTCTGCTGTCGGCGTTCTTCAAACTTTGGTAATTGCCCTCGGTGCCGGTCTCGGCATTTGGGGAGCCATCAACCTGCTGGAAGGCTACGGAAACGACAACCCCGGTGCAAAAAGTCAGGGCATGAAGCAGCTCATGGCGGGCGGCGGCGTTGCGCTCATCGGCGTCATTCTCGTACCCCTGCTCTCCGGCCTGTTCGGTTAATCGCCCGCACGAATCCTTCGCGGCGTCCGCCCCTCTGGGCGGGCGCTGCGGGAAAGGAGGGTAAAGCCCATTGGATTTGATATGGCAGAAATTCACCGAATGGCTGAAGGAGCTGCTGGTCAGCGGCATCATGGACAATGTGAACGGGCTGTTTGACAACGTGAACAGCCGCGTGGCGGGCATCGCCGGACAGGTGGGCGCTACGCCCCAGGGTTGGAACAGCGGCGTCTACGGCATGATCCGAACGCTGTCGGACAATGTGATTTTGCCCATCGCGGGCGTGATTCTCGCATTTGTCATGACGCTGGAGCTGATTCAGCTCATTACGGAAAAGAACAACATGCACGACGTGGACACCTGGATGTTCTTCAAGTGGATATTCAAGACCGCCTGCGCCGTGCTCATCGTCACCAACACATGGAACATCGTCATGGGCGTGTTCGAGGCTGCTCAGAGCGTTGTCAACAGCGCGTCGGGCATTATCATATCGGACACGTCTCTGACGTTCAACGAGCATATCGCGGGATTTGAAGCAAAGCTCCTGGATATGGAGGTCTGGTCGCTGCTGGGACTGTGGCTGGAGTCCGTGGTCGTGCATCTTTCCATGTGGGCGCTGACCATCTGCATTTTCATCATCTGCTACGGCAGGATGATCGAGATCTACTGCGTGACCTCCATCGCGCCCATCCCTATGGCGACCATGGCCAACCGGGAATGGGGGCAGATGGGCCAGAATTACCTCAGAAGCCTGCTGGCGCTGGGGTTTCAGGGCTTCCTCATCATCGTCTGCGTGGCGATCTACGCGGTGCTGATCCAGAACATCGTGGTGGAGAGCAGCGTCTCGGCAGCCATATGGACGTGCATGGGGTACACGGTGCTGCTGTGCTTCACGCTGTTTAAGACAAGCTCCCTTGCCAGGAGCCTGTTCCATGCCCACTGACGGAGGTGATGAAATTTGGCATACGTTCCCGTACCCAAGGACTTGAACGCGGTGAAAACCAAGGTCATGTTCAATTTAACAAAACGGCAGATTCTGTGCTTCGGCGGCGGCGCGCTCATCGGCGTACCGCTTTTCTTTCTGCTCAAGGGCCATATCGGCAGCAGCGCGGCGGCCCTTTGCATGATGCTGGTCATGCTGCCCTTCTTCCTGCTGGCCATGTATGAAAAGAACGGTCAGCCGCCGGAGAAGCTCATCCGCAACATCGTGCAGGTGTGCTTCCTGCGCCCCAAACAGCGCCCGTACAGGACGAACAATTTCTACGACCTGCTGAACCGGCAGGATATTTTGGATAAGGAGGTCTACGCGATTGTCCACAAACAAAACCCCCGCAAGAAAGCTCACACGAGCCGAGCGAAAGCAGATCGACGCGGCGATTGCAAGAGCAAAGCGTCAGGATAAGCGAAAGAAGTCCGCCCAGGACAGCATCCCCTTTCAGCGGATGTACCCCGACGGCGTGTGCCGCGTGACGGACAATTACTACACGAAAACCGTGCAGTTTCAGGATATCAACTATCAGCTCAACCAGAACGAGGACAAGACCGCCATTTTCGACGGCTGGTGCGATTTCCTCAACTATTTTGATTCCTCCATCCGCTTCCAGCTCTCCTTCATCAACCTCTCCGCCACGCGGGATACCTACGCCCGGCGCATCGCCATCCCTTTGCAGGGCGACTGCTTCGACAAGCTCCGCACCGAGTACACCGGGATGCTGCAAAGCCAGCTTGCCAGAGGCAACAACGGGCTGATTAAGACCAAGTACCTGACCTTTGGCGTGGAGGCGGACAGCCTGAAAGCCGCAAAGCCCCGATTGGAGCGCATCGAGACGGATATCCTCAATAACTTCCGCCGTCTGGGCGTGCAGGCGGAAGCCCTGAACGGGATGGAGCGCCTGCGCCTGCTGCACGGGATGCTCCACATGGACGAGCCGCAGCCCTTCCGCTTTTCGTGGGACTGGCTGGCTCCCTCCGGGCTGTCGGTGAAGGACTTCATCGCGCCCAGCGCCTTTGAGTTCAAAACCGGCAGCAGCTTCGGCGTGGGCAGCAAGACCGGCTGCGTATCCTTCTTACAGATTTTAGCGCCGGAACTCAACGACCGGATGCTGGCGGATTTTCTCGATATGGAAAGCTCCCTCATCGTCAGTATGCACGTCCAGTCCGTGGATCAGGTGAAGGCCATCAAGACCATCAAGCGCAAGATCACCGATTTGCAGAAGATGACCATCGAGGAGCAGAAAAAGGCGGTGCGTTCCGGCTACGATATGGATATTATCCCCTCCGACCTCGCCACCTACGGCACGGAGGCGAAAAAGCTCTTGCAGGAGCTGCAAAGCCGCAACGAGCGTATGTTCCTTTTGACCTTCCTTGTGGTGAACGTGGCGGACAACAGGCAGCGCCTCGGCAACAACGTCTTTCAGGCGGGCTCCATCGCCCAGAAGTACAACTGCCAACTCACGCGGCTGGACTTTCAGCAGGAGGAGGGCTTCATGAGCAGCCTCCCCTTGGGGCTGAACCAGATCGAGATCCAGCGGGGGCTGACCACCTCCAGCGTGGCGATCTTCGTGCCGTTTACCACCCAGGAGCTGTTTCAGGACGGCAAGGAAGCCCTCTACTGCGGGCTGAACGCCCTTTCCAACAACCTCATCATGGTAGACAGAAAGCTGCTTAAAAACCCGAACGGGCTGATCTTAGGCACGCCCGGAAGCGGCAAGTCCTTCTCCGCCAAGCGTGAGATCGCCAACGTGTTCCTCGTCACAAACGATGATATCATCATCTGCGACCCGGAGGCGGAGTACGGCCCGCTGGTGGAGCACCTGCACGGGCAGGTGGTGAAGATCTCGCCCACCTCCACCGACTACCTGAACCCCATGGATTTGAACCTGAATTACAGTGACGACGAAAACCCGCTGAGCCTGAAATCCGACTTCATCCTCTCCCTGTGCGAGCTGATCGTGGGCGGCAAGGACGGCCTCATGCCGGTGGAAAAGACCATCATCGACCGCTGTGTGCGCTCTGTTTACCGGGAGTACCTGAGCGACCCCCGCCCGGAGAAGATGCCCATTTTGGAGGATTTGTACAACGAGCTTCGCAGGCAGGATGAAAAGGAAGCGCAGTATATCGCCACGGCGCTGGAAATCTACGTCACCGGCTCCCTCAACGTGTTCAACCACCGCAGCAACGTGAATATCGAAAACCGCGTGGTCAGCTTCGATATCAAGGAGCTGGGCAAGCAGCTCAAAAAGATCGGGATGCTGGTGGTGCAGGACGCGGTGTGGAACCGCGTCACGATCAATCGTGAGCAGCGCAAGTCCACCCGCTACTATATCGACGAAATGCACCTTCTTTTGAAGGAGGAGCAGACCGCCGCCTATACGGTGGAGATATGGAAGCGCTTCCGCAAGTGGGGCGGCGTTCCCACGGGCATCACCCAGAACGTCAAAGACCTGCTCTCCAGCCGTGAGGTGGAGAACATCTTTGAAAACTCCGACTATGTGTATATGCTTAACCAGGCTTCCGGCGACCGGCAGATTCTGGCGAAGCAGCTCAACATCTCGCCCCATCAGCTCTCGTATGTGACCCAATCCGCCGAGGGCGAGGGGCTTTTGTTCTACGGCAGCGTGATCCTGCCCTTCGTAGACCGCTTCCCCAAGGATACGGAGCTGTACAAAATCATCACGACAAAATTGTCCGACCTCTCCGAACAAACCGGGGAGGAAGCGAAGGACGCAATTACAGTGTAAGGAAGGAGAAAAGACTATGGATAACCACCTTATGATTTTTGAAAGCGCAGATTTTGGTCGGGTGCGTTCCGTGCTGAAAGACGGAGCTCCTTGGTTTGTTGCGGTTGATGTGTGCAAAGCTCTCGGATTGAACCAGGTTACGCGCGCAATGTCCAGATTGGACTCGGATGAAGGTGGGTTACTTGAAGTACCCCACCCCCAGAACGCCGATAAGACGATTGAATTAAATGCAGTAAGTGAAGCCGGACTCTATCATTTGATCCTTTGTTCCAAAAAGCCGGAAGCGAGAGCCTTCAAGCGCTGGATCACCCATGAAGTCATTCCCTCCATCCGCAAGCACGGCGCGTATATGACGGACAGCCTGTTGGATGCGCTGGAGGCGCACCCCGAAGCCGTGCCAGAGTACCTGAACCGCCTGCGCAGCGAAAACGCCCGAAACCGGGAGCTGAACCGCCGTCTCCGGCTTGCCCTCCCCAAAGCGGAGTATTACGACGCCTTTGTTGACCCTGCGGACTGCACCAACATCCGCACCACCGCCAAGGAGCTGGGCGTTCCCGAAAAGCAGTTTACCCGGTATCTGGAGGAAAAGAAGTATCTGTTCCGGGACAAGAACCGCAAGCTCTTTCCCCGTGCGGTCAAAAAGAGCGCCGGTCTGTTTCTGGTGAAGGACTTCTACACCGAGCGCGGCAAGCTGGGACACTATACCCTCATCACCCCGGCGGGCAAGCGGCATTTTCTGGAGAGAACGGATGAAATTCTGTTTGAATAACGCTCTTAATCCATCAGCAGCCCCATCAGGAGGTGATGAATATGGCAAAACGCTCGCCAAGGCTGATTTTCACCGAGGAAGAACGCGCCCTGCCGGAGCTGGAGCGCGTCGTCCGCAAGGCGGACAGGGCGGCGGATAAGCTGGAGAAGGCCGAAGCGAAAATTCCCAAGAAAACCGTTAAGGTCAAAAAGCGCGTTGTGGACAGTGAGAGCGGCAAGGTCACGACGCGCCTTTTCTTTGAGGAGGCGGACAAAAAGCGTCCGCCCTCCAGGCTGGCGCACGCCGCAAGGAAAGCGCCGCTGGATACCGTCCGCAGCGCAGTCCACCGCAAGCTCCGGGAGGAGGGCGATGACAACCCCGGCACGGAGGCGGCGAACACCCTGACCGAGACGGCGGAGCGCACCTGGCGCATTGCGGAATCGGCGCACCGCTCCCATGCGGAAAAGCCCTACCGCAGGGCGGACAAGGCGGAAGCCGCCGCAGACAAAGCCAATCTCAAGGCGCTGAACAAACAGTACGAGCAGGAATACGGCAGGGCTTCCAACCCCTATTCCCGCTGGCAGCAGAAGCAGGCCATTAAAAAGGAATACGCCGCCGCAAAAGCGGGGAACGGCGCGAGGAATACCGTCAAAGCGTCCGAGACCACCGCGAAGGCGGCAAAGCGCGCCGCCGAGGGGAGCAAAAAGGCCGGCAGCTTTTTTGTCCGGCACAAGAAGGGCTTCCTCATCGCGGGCGGTATCGCCGCCGCGATACTGCTGCTCATGACCTGCATTTCCTCCTGCTCCACGCTGTTTCAGGGAGGAATATCCGGTGTTGCATCCTCCACCTATCCGCTGGAGGATGCGGATATGCTGGCGGCGGAAGCCGCCTACTGCGCCATGGAGGACGAGCTGCGGGAATACCTGAACAGCTATGAAAGCACCCACGATTACGACGAGTACCACTTCGACCTGGACGAGATTGAGCACGACCCCTATGTGCTCATTTCCATGATTACCGCCCTCAAGGGCGGAGAATGGACGATTGACGAAATAGGCGGGGTTCTGGAGACGCTGTTTGAAAAGCAGTATATCTTAACGGAAAGCGTCGCCACGGAAACCAGATACCGCACCGAAACGCATATCGGCTATTACACCGACGAAAACGGCAATCTGCAAAGCTACGAGTACGAGGCGGAGGTTCCCTACACCTACTATATCTGCCATGTGGAGCTGGAAAATTTCAACCTCTCCCATGTGCCGGTGCATATCATGTCCCACGATCAGCTCTCCATGTACGCCGTGTATATGAGCGTGCTGGGCAACCGCCCCGACCTGTTCCCCAATTCCCCGTATGTGAACCGGTACTACCACACCCAGTATGAGAAGTACGAGATACCCCCGGAGGCACTGGCGGATGAACAGTTCGCCGCAGTTATAAAGGAAGCGGAAAAGTATCTGGGCTACCCTTACGTCTGGGGCGGCAGCTCGCCCGCCACTTCCTTCGACTGCTCCGGCTTCGTTTCGTATGTCTACAACAACTGCGGTCTGCACTGGAGCTTCGGCAGGCTGGGCGCGGAGGGGCTGCGGGGCATGTGCGCCTATGTCTCCCCGGAAAGCGCCCGTCCCGGCGACCTGATATTCTTTGAAAAAACCTACGACACCGCAGGCGCGTCCCATGTGGGCATCTATGTGGGCAATAACAGGATGCTCCACTGCGGCGACCCCATCCACTACGCTTCCATCGACACGAGCTACTGGCGAAGCCATTTTCTCCAGTTTGGCAGATTACCTTAACAACAACCATATCAACGCAAAAAAGGAGGATGTTATGAACCCGCGACTTGAAAAGCTGCGTCAGGAGCGCGAGAAGCTGGCGGAAAAGCTCACATCGCTGACCGCACGGCTCAAAGCCCTGGACGAGCAGATTCTGAAGCTGGAAAACACGGATATTGTGGGCATCGTCCGCGAGAACGGGCTGACCATCGAGCAGCTCGCGGCGCTGATGGAGATGCTGGAAAAGCGTCCCACGGCGGCGCTGCCCGACGAATACAGAAAAACGGAGGAATTTGTGGATGAAGAATAAATGGAGATTTTTTGCCGTGACGATGGCCGTCGTGCTCTGCATGACGGTCTTTTCCGTTACGGCCTATGCAGGCGGCGGCGATATGGTCGATTCGACAATGGGCGACCCGACCATGGAAAACCCAACTGCAACCACACAGCCGGAGAATACGAATACCGGTGAGCAGACCCCAAACGGACAGACCCTGACCGTGCTTGTGACCGAAAACGCGGACGGAAGCCATACCGTGACCATCGGGGATCGGAGCTGGACGCTTCCCGCCAAACGGGAGCAGTCCGGAAAGGTGGTCAACGTCCGCACCTATTTGAACCTGCGCACCGGCCCCGGCACGGACTACACCGTGATCGGGCGTCTGCTCAACGGCGCGGAGGTGAAGGTGCTGGAGGAAAGCAACGGCTGGTACAAGGTGGTCGTGCCGGAGCAGACCGGCTACATCTGCGGCAAGTACCTTGAAATCATGGATTTTCCGAAAGAAAACAGCGGGAACACTGCGGATACGGCGGGGCTGCCGGATATACTGCTGCAATATTACGCCGCTGCCGGAGGTTCCGCTCCCCTGACCCCGGACGGCAACCTGACGCTTATGGACGACATCGGCTCCGCTTTCGGCGCAGGCAAGCAGTTCATCACCGTGACGACCAAGGGCGGCAACACCTTTTATCTCATCATCGACCGGGACGATAAGGGCAATGAGAACGTCCATTTCCTGAATCTTGTGGACGAGGCCGACCTGCTGGCGCTGACCAAGGACGGCGAGAGCATCGTCCCCGCCTGCTCCTGCACGGACAAATGCGCCGTGGGCAAAATCAACACGGGCTGCAAGGTATGCAGAACCAATATGAGCGAGTGCGCGGGTAAGGAAGTGACGGAACCCACGCCACAGCCCGCCGAGCCTGCGGAGACCGTGCCCGAAAAGAGCGCCAACGGCGCGGGGCTCATTGTGGTCGTCCTCCTGCTTCTGCTGGGCGGCGGCGGTGCGCTGTACTGGTTCAAACTCCGCAAGCCCAAGGCCGACACCCGTGGGGCGGACGATCTGGACGATTACGACTACGGCGAGGACGAGGAAGATGAGGATTACGAATTTGAAGATGAAAACACTGCTGACAGTGAGGAGGACAAAAACCAATGATGAATACGACCTGTTACCGGCTTGTTGTGTGTGAAAAGCCCTCCGTGGCAAGGAGCATTGCCGCCGTTCTTGGCGCAGGCAGGCGCGGGGACGGTTTTCTTTCGGGCGGCGGCTACCTCGTCTCCTGGTGCTTCGGACACCTTGCGGAGCTTTCGGATGCGGACGCCTACGATGAAAAGTATGGCAAATGGCGAAGGGAGGACTTGCCCATCCTGCCGGATAGCTGGCAGTACACCGTGGCGAGGGACAAGCAGAAGCAGATGAACACCCTGCGCACCCTCATGCACAGAGAGGACGTTTGCGAGGTCATCAACGCCTGCGACGCCGGGCGCGAGGGCGAGCTGATCTTCCGCACGGCGTATAATCTCAACAACTGCCGCAAGCGCGTAAAGCGGCTCTGGATTTCCTCCATGGAGGATGCGGCGATTCTTCAGGGCTTTGACAATCTCCGCGACGGCGCGGAGTACGACAACCTCTACGCCTCCGCCCTCTGCCGCAGCAAGGCGGACTGGCTGGTGGGCATCAACGCCACCCGCCTGTTTTCCGTGATGTACCACCGCACCCTGAACGTGGGGCGCGTGGTATCGCCCACGCTTGCGCTGCTGGTGCAGCGGGAAGCGGAGATCAACGCCTTTCAGCCGGAGAGCTTCTATACCGTCCATCTGGACTTTGACGGCTTCTCCGCCGCAGGCGAACGCATGAAGGAGCAGGCAGAGGCGGAGCGGCTTGCCGGGGACTGCAACAGCAAAGCCGCCGCTGTTACCTCCGTCGTGCGGACGGAAAAGACAGAGAAAGCCCCGGCGCTCTATGACCTGACCACGCTCCAGCGGGATGCGAACCGCTTGCTTGGGTACACGGCGCAGCAGACGCTGGATTATCTGCAAAGCCTCTACGAAAAGAAGCTCTGCACCTACCCCCGCACCGACAGCCGATATCTCACCGACGATATGGAGGGCGGCGTAAACGCGCTGGCGCTGTGCTGCGCGGGCGTCTGCGGCACGGAGCCGCCCGCAGCCGTCTGTTCGGGGCAGGTGTGCAGCAGCAAAAAGGTCAGCGATCACCACGCCGTCGTTCCTACGATGGCGGCGGGCGAAACGGATTTGGAAACCTTGCCCGCAGGCGAACGGGAAATCCTGCGCCTTGTTTCCCGTCAGGTGCTTATGGCGGTCAGCGCGCCCTTCGTCTATCTGGAGACCGAGGCAAGGCTGGACTGCGGCGGAAATGCCTTTTCCGCCAAAGGGAAAACAATCCTTCATATGGGTTGGAGGGCATACACGGAAAAGGGCAAGCAGGACAGCACCCTTCCGGAGCTTTCCGAGGGACAGTTGCTTTCCGTTTCCTCCTGCGCGGTCAAAGAGGGCAGAACGACCCCGCCCAAACACTTCACCGAGGACACGCTGCTCTCCGCCATGGAGACGGCGGGCAAGGAGGATATGCCGGAAGATGCCGAGAGAAAGGGATTGGGAACTCCCGCGACAAGGGCGGCGGTCATTGAAAAGCTGGTGGCCACGGGCTTTGCGGAGCGCAGAAAGGCGAAAAAATCTGTACGCCTCGTTCCCACCGAAGCGGGCGTGTCCCTCATTACCGTGCTGCCCGAACAGCTCCAGTCCCCGCTGTTGACCGCCGAATGGGAGCACCGCCTCAAGGAGATCGAATGCGGCGAGCTGGGCGCGGACGAGTTCCTCGCCGGCATCTGCGATATGGTCGCAGCGCTGGTTCGGGACGCTGCGCCTGTGGACGGCGCGGAGGTGCTGTTCCCCTCCGGCAGACCCGTGGTGGGTAAATGCCCCCGCTGCGGCGCAGAGGTCACGGAGAGCAAAAACGGCTATTTCTGCGAGAGACGGAGCTGCAAGTTCGGGCTGTGGCGGGATAACCGCTTCCTTGCCGCCAAGAAGATCAGCCTGACGAAGAAGATGGCTTCCTCGCTCCTGACGCAGGGACGCGCCTACGCCAGCGGTATCTACTCCGAGAAAACCGGCAAGACCTACGACGCATTCATCGTGCTGGAGGACGACGGCGCGCGTTCCTCCTATAAGCTGGACTTCACCAAGTGACCCTCACAGGCTCCCGCACGGGCGTTTCATTCCCCTGCGGGAGCCGCTGTTTTTACCATGATTCAAAGGAGGTATGCACCCAATGGCTGAAAAACAGACCAACAAGGAACGGCTCAAGGACATCACCGACAGCATCGAGACGGGCATAAAGGAGCTGTTTGAGAGCGACAAATACAGGCAGTACCTTGCCACCATGAGCCGCTTTCACCGCTACAGCGTCAACAACACCATGCTCATCTATATGCAGCGCCCCGACGCCACCCATGTGGCGAGCTTCAACAAATGGCGCGACCAGTTCGGAAGGAGCGTTAAGAAGGGCGAAAAGGGCATTAAGATCATCGCCCCCACGCCCTTCAAGAAGAAAATCGAGCAGCAGAAATTAGACCCCGACACCAGACTCCCCCTGCGGGACGAGAACGGCGATATTATCACGGAGGAAAAGACGGTGCAGATTCCCATGTACAGACCCGTGGTGGTATTCGACGTGCAGCAGACCGCAGGCAAGCCCCTGCCGGAGCTGGCGGCGAACCTTACGGGGGACGTGCAGAATTACGAGGTGTTCATGGAAGCTCTGCGCCGCAGTGCGCCCGTCCCCATCTTCTTTGAGAAGCTGGCGGAGAATATGGACGGCTACTTCTCCGCGGACAAACAGCGCATCGCTGTCCGCGAAGGTATGAGCGAGGTACAGACGGTCTGCGCCGCCGTCCATGAGATCGCACACTCCAAGCTCCACAATAAGGACGAAATCGGAGAAAAATATCAGGCGGTCGAGCTGTTTGGCAAGCCCGCGCTGTTTTCTAACGGACGCATAGACAGGGATAAGCTGCCGGAGGGCTTGTATGCGTATGACCTGCGCGGCTCGGATGACGATCCCGGTATGCCGGTAACGCTTGAAAGCCATGTCACCGTCAATCATGCCGCCTCCGTCATCACAGCAGCGCCCATTGAGCTGCCGGAGCAGGGCTTTTTGTATCTGGGCGAGGACGGGCTGAACTTCACGGGCGGCGAGCAGACCGTGAAGGAGTTTTGGCACGCACAGTACCCGGAAAAGGCAAAGCTCTCCCGCGCCGCCGAGGAGATTCAGGCGGAGAGCATCTCCTTCGCCGTCTGCGCCTATTACGGCATTGAGACAGGCGAAAACAGCTTCGGGTATCTGGCGACCTGGGCAAAGGACAGAGATCTGACCGAGCTTCGCGCATCGCTGGAGACCATCAACAGAACATCTTCTTCCCTGATTACGGATATCGACCGGCATTATGCGGAAATCTGCAAGGAGCGCGGGCTGGACAAGGAGACGGAGAGCCTTGCCGCCCAGCCTGTGCAGGAGATCGCCGTGCAGGAGCCGGAGCCGGTCACAGCGCCGGACAATGGCTGCGTCCCCGACCCCGCGATTTCTGTTGAGAGCATGAACGCCTACGGCTACACCGATTCCAATATGCTGCCGCTGACAAAGGAGCGTGCGCTGGAGCTCATGGAACGGGATGTAAGCGTGTATATGCTTCACACCGACAACACCGAGGCCATGGCCTTCGATGCAGAGGAAGTCCGCAGCTTTGACGGTATCTTCGGCGTGGAAGCCTCCGAATGGGAGACGGTCAAAGACCGCCTTACACCGCCGGACTATGAAAAGGCGTTCCTCGACAACACCGCCGACAGCTTTATAATCTACCAGCTCAGGGGCAGCGACGACACGGCGCAGCTTCGCTTTATGAACGCCGAGTATCTGGCGCAGAAGGGGCTTTCCATTGAAAAGGAGAATTACGCCGCCGTCTATGCGGGCGGCCTCTACCATAGGGGCGATACGCAGGACAGGTTGGACGTGCTGTATGAGACCTTCAACATTCGCCGCCCGGAGGATTTTCGCGGCCACAGCCTGTCCGTCAGCGACATCGTGGCGCTGAAGCAGAACGGCGTGGTATCCTGTCATTACGTTGATTCCCGGGGCTTCAAGGCGCTGCCCGACTTCCTCAAGCCGGAAAACTATCTCAAAAACGCGGAGATGGCCATGGAGGACGACTACGGCATGATCGACGGCGTTATCAACAACGGGCCGAAGCAGACCGTGGCAGAGCTGGAGGAACAGGCCAAGTCCGGCAAGCCCGTCTCCCTCATGGAGCTGGCGCAGGCGGCGCGCCGGGAACAGGCGCAAGCGGCACGGCAGGAGAAGAAGCCCTCCGTGCTGGCAAAGCTCTGTCCTCCCGTCAACGAGCCGAAAAAGACAGCGCGTTCAAAGCGCGCGGAAAGAGAGCTGCTATGATGATTTTTACCAACGATGAAATGAACCTCATGTGCATCTACCAGAGCGACAGCCTCAGCGGGCTGATTGCCGCCCTCACCGAAATGCGCGGATACCTTGACGAGGACGAAGCCCAGCTGCGGGAGCTGACCGACAGCGCCCTGCAAAAGCTGGGCGAAATCACCGATGAGGACTTCGCAGCGCTGGAGCTGGTGCCGGACTTCGACACGGACGAATAAGGCGGATGCGGCGGGAGCGGCTTTCGGGTCGCTCCCGCTTTGCTCCCGCGATTCTATTTCCCAAAATCAAAAAAATATTGATTTTGGGAAATAGATTGTGATGCTTCACTTGTCTGCACTGCCGCATTGTTGGACAAAATGCGTGTATCCGCAAAAATGTTCAATAGATGCGGTTTGCCCTTCTCTTTACAAAAATGTCCGTTCGAGTGCGTAACATCCACGGAAAACGCACAGAATGAGCAGGAAAGAATCCGCACTATTTTTTGAAATCACTTGATTTTCACCGGATAGTTGCGTATAATAAGACTGCGAGGTGAAAATATGATAAAGACAACAGCGATGCTACTGGAAGAATTGAAGGGATACGGTTCTCCGAAGTCAAAGTTGGCGCGTATGGCGGAGCGAGGCGAGTGCTTTCCCATTACAAGGGGACTGTATGAAACTGACCGGAACGCTCCTGCGTACCTGCTTGCGGGCAGTATTTACGGGCCTTCATACATTTCCTTTGAATATGCCCTCAGCCGCTACGGGCTGATTCCCGAAGCGGTATATGCCGTTACCTGCGCCACCTTTGAAAAGAAAAAGAAAAAGAAGTATGAAACGCCCTTCGGAACCTTCACCTATCGGGATGTGCCGTCCGAGGCGTTCCCGCTGGGGATTCGGCTCGTGCAGGAGGGCGATTATTTCTATCGGATCGCAGAACCGGAAAAGGCACTGTGCGACCAGCTCTATACTATGCCGCCCGTACCGAACACACAGGAGCTTTTCCGGCTGCTGACGGAGGATTTGCGGATTGAGGAATCGGAGATTGGGAAGCTGGACGGAAATAAGGTTTGCAAATACAGCGGAGCGTATCATTCCACGAACGTAAAGAAGCTCTGCTCGCTTTTAAGGAGGCTTTGACATGAACAGCGCCATTGAACAGATGCTGAAAAGCTACCATGTAGAGAATATCTACGACAGAAAGAACGCCATGAAGGAGATCATGCAGGAAATTGTGCTCTGCGGCTTGTCCCGTGCGGGCTTCTTCAAAAAAGCGGCGTTCTACGGCGGAACCGCCCTGCGAATCTTCTACGGTCTCGACCGCTTTTCCGAGGATCTGGATTTTTCGCTGGAAGCGGAGGATTTGGACTTTGACCTGACGGCCTACTTTCCCGTGCTGGAGAAGGAAGTGAAAGCCTTTGGGCTGAACGTGGAGATTCAGGAAAAGGAAAAGACAAAAGAAAGCACCATCCGCTCCGCCTTCCTGAAGGGGAACACAAAGGAACATCTCCTGCTGTTCTACGCGGATGAAAAGGTGGCGGGAAGCGTAGCGAAGAATGAAGCGGTCAAGATTAAGTTCGAGGTGGACGTTAACCCGCCCGCCTTCGCCGCATTCGAGCACAAATACCGACTGCTGCCCGTGCCGTATGAGGTGCGGCTGTACGATATGCCCTCCCTGTTCGCAGGAAAAATCCATGCTGTCATCTGCCGTGCGTGGCAAAGCCGCATCAAGGGCAGGGATCTGTACGACTATGTATTCTATCTTTCGAGGAACACCGCCGTCAATCAAAAACACCTTCGGGCACGATTGATTGATTCCGGATATATTTCTGCCGATGCGGACTGTTCCTTGCCGAAAATCAAAGCGATGCTGGCGGAACGCTTCGACAGCATCGATTACGCACAGGCAAGGCAGGATGTGGAGCCGTTCATTCACGATTCCTCCGTGCTGAATATCTGGAGCGCAGACTTTTTCAAACAAATCACGGAGGGACTGACTGCGGTATAGTCCCCGACTGAAAACCGAATACCGCCCTTACATAGAGCGTCCGTTCCGGGCGCTCTAAATTTATGCCATGAAGGAGGAGCAATATGCCGAGCAAGCTACAAACGTATATGCAGATGGCGGACGAGGCGCAGCGGCAGATCACCGGCAGCTACCGGGGCTGGACGGGCTTTCTCACCACCGCCGCAAGGCTGTACAAATACCCCTACGCCGAGCAGGTCATGATCCACGCCCAGCGTCCGGACGCCACCGCCTGCGCGGAGTACGATTTCTGGAACGAAAAGATGGGCCGGTATGTCCGCAGGGGCTCCAAGGGCATCGCCCTCATCGACAGCAGCGGCGAAAGGCCGAGGCTTCGGTATGTGTTCGACGTGTCTGACACGGGCGGCAGAGAATTTCCCAAGAGCCGCTATCTGTGGGAATACCGGGAGGAACATGCGGACGCGGTAAGCGCCATGCTGGAAAGCCGCTACGGTGTGGACGGAAAAGGAGGGCTCCCTGACCAGCTTGAGCGCATCGCGTCTCAGCTTGCGGAGGAATACTGGCGGGACTATAAGCGGGATATCCTCGCCATCGTTGACGATTCCTTTCTTTACGGGTATGATGAGTTCAACGTAGGAGCGGCCTTCCAAAGCGCCGCCGCCGTCAGCATTGCCTACTCGCTCATGTCCCGCTGCGGGCTTGAAGCGGACGACCGCTTCGAGCATGAGGATTTCCTGAGCATCTTCGATTTCAACACCCCGGAAGCAGCCGCCGAGCTGGGTACGGCGGTGAGCAGGATCAACGGAGAGGTGCTGCGGCAGATCGAAGTCACCATCAAGAATTACGAGCGCGAGAAACTCGCGGAAAGGAGCCATAGCCATGACAGAACTGACCTACACCAAGAACGGGGACTACCTGATTCCCGACCTGACGCTGAGCGAGACGCCGGAGGACGCGAGACCCCTGGGCAAGTACGGGAGACTGCGCAGGAGCTACCTTCAGGAGCACAGACCGGGGCTGTACAGCCGTCTGGTGCTGTCGGAGAAGCTGTTCCCGCACCTGCGGGAGATCGACGAGACGGCGAATCGGAGGCTGGAGCAGATGATGCCGGAGCTGATGAAGTCGGCGGGCGTGACGGAGGAGCTGAAAGCCCGCGACCAGATGAAATGGGTGGGGCTGATGAACAGCCTGAAAGCGCAGGCCGAGGAGATTATCCTCAGCGAGCTGGTGTACAACTGACCAATGACGCGCCGGAAGCGGAACCGGCGCAGCCTCCGATACCGCAGGCATACCAACTGAGCCTGTTCCCCACGGAGGATGAGCAAATCGCATATATCGCAGAAGCGGAGAGCTACACGCCCTCCGCTTTTTCCATGTCCATCCCGCAGGCGGATATCGACCATATTCTGCGCATGGAGGGCAACGCCGACTATGCCCACATGAAGATCGCCACGGAGTTCTCCAAGGGCAAGAGCGTGGAAGAAATCGCAGCGTTTCTTCAAAGCAGCTTCCACGGCGGCAACGGCGTCGTCACCGAAAATGGCAGATATTCCGCGTGGTACGCCGAGGACGGCATCCACATCGCCAATGGGGACGCGGCAAGATACCTGACCTCCGCAAAGGTCGTAAGCTGGCAGGAGGCGGCGGAGCGCATTTCCGAGCTTTTGGAGCAGGGCGAATACGCCGCCAATGTGGAGCTTGCGGAAGCGCCGGGGCATGAGCGCACGGAGTTGGCGCAGTCTATCTGGTATCTACGACAGGATTTAAGCGAAAAGGCGCGGGCGCAGGGCTATCTCTCCTGCCTGTCGGATATGCGGGGCGGCGGTTTCCCGGAGGAAACGGCGCGGCTTGCCGAGCGGCTGAGAGACCCTGCGTTCCGTGAAGTCCTCATGGACGATTTAGCACAGCTCCGATCCGACTGCCGGGAGGACAGGAGTCTGCTGCGCTTCCATTATCACAAGCCGGACAAAATCGAGCAGGGTTTGCGGGAGCTGTCCCTGCCCCGCAGGGAGTACCGCACCGAAATGGCGGAGATCCCCGCCGCGCAGCGGTTCATTACCGAGGACGAGATCGCCGCGACCCTGACCAGCGGCAGCAATATTGAAGGGAGCAAGGGGCGCATCTACGCCTATTTCAAAGAAAAGCATACCCCCAGGGAGCAGGCGGACTTCCTGAAAGATGAATACGGCATTGGAGGCAGCTCCCACGCGGTATCCGGCGCATCCCACAGCGGTGAGGATCACAGCGGCAAGGGCGTCAGCTTGAAAAAGCAGGACTGCCCGGAAATTCAACTGAACTGGGCGAACGTCGCCAAGCGTATCTCCGAGCTGATCCGAAAAGACCGTTTCCTGACCCCGAAGGAAAAGGCGCGCTTTGAGCAGCTTCAGCGGCAGACCGCAGCGCGAAGCGCAGCATGGAATGACTACAACGCCGTAAAGGAAGCCCACCCGGACGACCTCGTGCTGTTTCAGGTGGGGGATTTCTTTGAGCTGTACGGTGAGGACGCAAAACAGGCGGCGGAGCTGCTGGATATGAACCTGACCTCCCGCAGTATCCCCGGTGCTGGCCGTGTGGAAATGTGCGGTGTACCGTTGCACAATTTAGAGATGTATGTAGAGAAACTGCGCGATAAGTATGATGTGACGATTGCCGAAGCGCCGGACTTTAGAGGTGAGCGCCGCGTCTATACCCTGCGTTCCGTTGACCATGAAGCGGAGGCCGCCATCGACGCGCAGGAAGCGGAGTTCGGTGCAGATGGCACAAGGGTGTTCCGCGACCCCGCCGCAGAGCAAGTTCAGCCCACGGTGCAGGAGCTGTTCGAGAGATACCGCCTGAGCGTGGGCAACGCGCTTTCCAAGGATGAAGCATTTCTCAACGCCTGCCGCAATTCCGACCGTCAAAACGCCTATCTGGAGGGCGCGGCGGCAATCCGGCGCATCGTCACAGAATCCGGCGATTTGCAGCTCACACGGCTCTATTTCGATATGCCCGCGTTCCACAACCGGCTCCATCAGGAGCTTTTGGACGAGCTTTACCCCACGCTGGCAACGACGGTTACGCCCTCGCCCTACAAGGTCACGCAGGCGGACATTGACGCGGCCTTGCAGCAGTGGAACGGCAGGATTGAAAGCAAGCACGCAGTTGTCCGCTATATGAAGGCTCACGCCCGCGACCGGGATACCGCCGCATGGCTGGCGCGGGAGTACGGCTTGAAGGATACCTCTAAACCGCTGCAAATCTCCGTGGGCAATTCCGAGCCGGTCACGCTGTCATGGGCGAAGGTGCAGCGGCGCATTGCGCAGCTCATTCAATCCGATAACTTCTACACCGAGCAGGAACAGGACAACTTTGACAATATTGACCCCATCGCCATCCGGGAAGCGCTTGCTGAACGCGGTATTGTAAATGGGCAGGTTGTGGATGCGGAGGCTAATCGCAACAGCCCCTTCATCCGGCAGGTTATGGCGGATGTGGAGCGGATCGCGGCGCAGGAAGCGCAGGAAAGAATGGCACAGCAGGAAGAACCTGCCCTTGACCCCGCAGACCGTTTCCATGTGGTAAGCCTTGACCGGGGCTTCCGTACCCTGTACGCCGTGTGGGACGACGAGACCCACGGCTACTATGTGGACGCGGACGGCGTGACCGAGGAATTTACAAGCGAATGGCAGGCGGAGGCATACCGGCTGGAACTGCAAGGACAGGCGGAGCAGGCGCTTTTAGAGCGTGCAAAGGGGCTGATCTCCGACTTCTGCCGGAGTGAATACGGCTCAGAGGCGGATTTCAGCGATCCGGAGAAGATCGGCATCGCCTACACCACCGTCACCGACGATGAGATTCCCATTCAGGTGAATATCGACCTTGTGAACTTCCGGCTGGAACGCTATCTGGACGATGAGCATCTGGAAACCCGGCAGTACGCCTCTTTGCAGGAGCTTATTTCCAATGAGCTGGAAAACCTCGATTTCAGCGACCTCATTCATGTTTCGGATGAGGATGTGGAGCAGCACCGCTGGCAAGCGCCGGAGGAAGCAGTTGCGGAAGTTCCAGAAACGGCTCCCGCCCCGCAGCCGTTCCCGTATTCCGCAGGCGATACAGTATATTTGGAGGACGGCAAGCCGTTCATTATTGAGCGCATCGGGCTTTTTGATATTTCTCTCCGCGACCCGTCGCTTCTCTACCCTATCTCCCGTGCGGAGAGCAGGGAGAGCTTCGCACGGCTCATGGAGCGGTATCCGCAGCCGGAACAGGAACCTGCTTATACCGAGGAAACCGTGGCGGTTTATCCCGGTGACAAAAACAACCTCCCCTATGATGTGGAGATTCGCACTCTGCGTTTTGACGAGCCGGAGCATGACCCACCCTCTGCGGAACCCGCCGAGCCTGAACCTCCTGCTATGAGCGAGGAAGAAGCGCTGCTTCTGGAACAGGAAGGCCGAGCGGCACTTTCGGAAATGGGCGAATTTGTGCCTGATTTTGATGATGCCATCTCTCAGGCCGAGATCGACGAGCCTCCCACACACCGTCATGCGGTATCCATTTCCATTGACGGCGAGTGGCAGGGCTTTCCCAGTGCCGACGCCGCGGAGCAGGCCGCTTATACGGACTTCAAGGCAGCAAGCCACCGCAACGCGCAGAATTTCCACATCACCGATGATGCCCTCGGCATCGGCGGCGCAAAGGCCAAGTTCCGGGCAAATATGGCGGCTATCCATCTCCTGAAGGAGCTGGAGTTTGAGGGCTTGCAGGCCAGCCCGGAACAGCAGGAGGTCTTATCCCGTTACGTGGGCTGGGGCGGGCTTGCGGACGCTTTTGATGAAAGCAAGGATAACTGGAAAGCCGAATTTGCGGAGCTGTACGCCGCGCTATCCCCGGAGGAATACGCCGCCGCCCGCGCCTCCACCCTCAACGCCCACTACACCAGTCCCACCGTTATCCGCGCCATTTACGACGCGGTGGAGAACATGGGCTTCCAGACCGGCAACATTCTGGAGCCCAGCATGGGCGTGGGCAACTTCTTCGGTATGCTGCCGGAGAGCATGAAAAGCAGCAGGCTCTACGGCGTGGAGCTGGACAGTATTACCGGCAGAATCGCAAAGCAGCTCTACCCCAAGGCGGATATTACCGTGGCCGGCTTTGAAACCACCGACCGAAAGGACTTCTTCGACCTCGCCGTGGGCAACGTACCGTTTGGACAGTATCAGGTCAGCGACCGGGCTTTTGACAAGCTCGGTTTTTCCATTCACAACTACTTTTTTGCAAAAGCGCTGGAGCAGGTGCGTCCGGGCGGCGTGGTGGCCTTCGTCACCTCCCGCTATACCATGGACGCCAAGGACAGCGCCGCAAGGAAGTATATTGCCCAGCGCGCGGACTTCCTCGGCGCGATCCGCCTGCCCAACAATGCGTTCCGCGCCAACGCCGGTACGGATGTCGTTTCGGATATTATCTTTCTTCAAAAGCGGGACAGACCCATTGAGATCGAACCCGATTGGGTACACACGGGTATCTGGCGAAACCCGGGAGCGAACGCGGACGGCTTTGCCATCAATCAGTATTTCATCGACCACCCGGAGATGATTTTAGGCAGACAGACCTCGGAAAGCACGCAGTACGGCAGGCAGGACTTTACCGTTGCGCCCATCGAGGGCGCAGACCTTGCGGAGCAGCTCAGCGGCGCAATTAGGAATATCCGTGGAACCTACGCGGAAGCGGAGCTGCCCGATCTGGGCGAGGATGAGACCATCGTGGAGACCATCCCGGCAGACCCGAATGTGCGGAACTTCTCCTACACCGTGGTGGACGGGGAGCTGTACTACCGTCAGAACAGCATCATGACCAAGCCCGACTTCAACGCCACCGCAAAGGAGCGTGCCAAGGGCATGGTGGAGCTGCGGGACTGCGTGCAGAAGCTCATATCTGAGCAGATGGACGGCTTTATTTCGGATGAAACCATCCGGCAGACGCAGACGGAGCTGAACACCCTCTACGACGGCTTCACCGCAAAGTATGGGCTTATCAACTCCCGCGCCAACGCCCTGGCCTTTGCCGAGGACAGCTCCTACTATCTGCTCTGCTCTCTGGAGGAGCTGGACGAGGACAAAAACCTCAAGCGCAAGGCGGATATGTTCACCAGGCGAACCATACGGGCGCACGAGGCCGTGACCAGCGTGGACACCGCTTCGGAGGCGCTGGCGCTGTCCATCTCCGAAAAAGCCTGCGTGGATATGGAGTATATGGCGCAGCTCACCGGCAAGGACGAGGACGCTCTCGCCTCCGATCTTCGTGGTGTTATCTTCCGCAATCCCGAAAATAAGCGCTGGGAGACCGCCGATGAGTACCTCTCCGGCAATGTAAGGGAAAAGCTGCGTATCGCACAGTCTGCTCAGAATTTGTTTGAGGGCGATTACGCCGGAAACGTGGAAGCGCTGAAAGCCGCGCAGCCCAAAGACCTTGATGCTTCGGAAATCGAGGTGCGGCTTGGAGCAACGTGGATCGACCCCTCGTATATCCGGGAGTTCATGTGGGAGACCTTTGAGACGCCCTTCTACCAGCAGCGCATGATCGACGTGACCTATTCCGCCTTCACCGCCGAGTGGAACATCAGGAACAAGAATGCGGTCAGTTACAGCAATATTGCCGCATATATGACCTACGGCACGGAGCGCGCAAACGCCTATAAGATTCTTGAAGATACCCTGAATCTGCGCGACGTGCGCATCTACGATACCAAGCACGATGCGGACGGCAGGGAGCGGCGCGTACTCAACTCCAAGGAAACCACCCTCGCCCAGCAGAAGCAGCAGGCTATCCGGGACGCTTTCCGGGACTGGATATGGCGCGACCCCGACAGGCGGCATACTCTGGTCGCAAGGTACAACGAGCTGTTCAATTCCACCAGACCCCGCGAATACAACGGCAGCCACATCACCTTTGCGGGCATGAACCCGGAGATCCGGCTGCGGGAGCACCAGCTCAATGCGGTCGCCCATGTGCTCTACGGCGGCAACACCCTCCTTGCCCACGAGGTGGGCGCGGGCAAGACCTTCGAGATGGTAGCCGCTGCCATGGAATCCAAACGGCTGGGGCTGTGCCACAAGTCCCTGTTTGTCGTTCCCAACCACCTGACGGAGCAGTGGTCGGGCGAGTTCCTGCGGCTGTACCCCTCCGCCAACATCCTCGTGGCTACGAAAAAGGACTTCGAGCCGAAGAACCGCAAGAAGTTCTGCGCCCGCATCGCCACGGGCGAATACGACGCCGTTATCATCGGCCACTCGCAGTTTGAGAAGATACCCGTCTCCATGGAGCGGCAGCAGCGGCTTTTGGCGGAGCAGATCTTTGAGGTGGAGGAAGGACTGCGGGAGCTGAAAAGCCAGCGGGCGGAGCGGTTCACCATTAAGTCTCTGGAGCGCACCAAGCGCGGCCTTGAAGCCAAGCTCAAAAAGCTCCAGGACAGCTCCCGAAAGGACGATGTTGTGACCTTTGAGCAGCTGGGCGTAGACCGCCTGTATGTGGACGAGGCGCACAACTATAAGAACCTGTTCCTCTACACAAAAATGCGAAACGTGGCGGGGCTGTCCGCCACCGACGCCCAGAAATCCTCGGATATGCTGCTCAAGTGCAGGTATATCGACGAGATCACCGACAGCCGCGGCGTGGTATTCGCCACGGGCACGCCCGTCTCAAACTCCATGACCGAATTGTATACCATGATGCGCTATCTCCAGCACGACGCCATTCGCGGCAAGGGACTTGCCCACTTCGACTGCTGGGCTTCCACCTTCGGGGAGACGCAGACCGCCATCGAGCTGGCTCCCGAGGGTACGGGGTACAGGGCGAGGACGCGCTTTGCCAAGTTCTTTAATCTGCCGGAGCTCATGACCCTGTTCAAGGAGGCAGCGGATATCAAGACCTCAGACCAGCTCAATCTGCCTACGCCCACGCCCATCTATCACAACGAGGTGGCGCAGCCCACGGAGATACAGAAGCAGATGGTGCAGGAGCTGTCCGAACGTGCAGCAAGGGTACACGCCCAGCTTGTTGACCCCGGCACGGACAATATGCTCAAGATCACCTCGGACGGGCGCAAGCTGGGGCTTGACCAGCGCATCATCAATCCCGACCTGCCGGACGACCCGAGCAGCAAGGTCAATCTGTGCGTGGACAACATCCACCGCATCTGGCAGGACGGACAGGCGGAGAAGCTGACGCAGCTCGTGTTCTGCGACCTGTCCACTCCCAAGGGCAAGGCGGCGCAGAGCGGCAGGATCGCCGCGAAAGGCACGGACAGCCCGGAGCTTCACGCGCTGGAGGCTGCCATTGACGCGGAAACCGAACCGGAGGAGCCACCCTTTACCATCTACGACGACATCCGGGAAAAGCTCGTTGCCAGAGGAATCCCCCGCGAGCAGATCGCATTCATCCATGAGGCGAATACGGAAGTCCGAAAGAAGGAGCTGTTTGCAAAGGTGCGCTCCGGTCAGGTGCGTGTGCTCATGGGCAGTACCTTCAAAATGGGCGCGGGCATGAACGTGCAGGACAGGCTCGTGGCGCTCCATGACCTTGACTGCCCGTGGCGGCCGGGCGATCTGGAGCAGCGCAGCGGGCGCATAATCCGGCAGGGCAACCGCAACAAGGAAGTGCATATCTACCGCTATGTCACGGAATCCACCTTCGACGCCTACCTCTGGCAGACGGTGGAGAATAAGCAGAAGTTCATCTCGCAAATCATGACATCAAAATCCCCGGTTCGTTCCTGCGAGGACGTGGACGAGACTGCTCTTTCCTACGCCGAGATCAAGGCGCTGTGCGCCGGAGACGAGCGTATCAAGGAGAAGATGGACTTGGATGTGGACGTTGCCCGCCTGAAGCTCATGAAGGCCAGCCATCAGAGCCAGCAGTTCCGTCTGGAGGACAATCTGCTCAGGCATTTCCCCGAACAGATCCGGCAGAACGAGAGCTTCGTGGAGGGCTTCACCGCCGATATGCAGACGCTCACCGGGCATCCGCACCCTGTGGACGGCTTTGCGGGTATGGAGGTCAAGGGCGACCTTCTCACCGACAAGGACAACGCGGGCGCTGCCATTCTGGAAGCCTTCAAGGACGCAAAGGGCATGGAGCCCGTGCCCATCGGCAGCTATCGGGGCTTTGCCATGTCCCTGACCGTGGAGGACTTCGGGCGGGACTTTATTCTCACCCTCAAGGGTAAGATGAACCACCGCGTGACGCTGGGCAAGGACGCGCGGGGCAACCTCACCCGCATTGACAACGCCCTGAACGCCATGCCGGACAGATTGCAGAATGTCCGAAACACGCTGGACGCGCTCACCGCGCAGATGGAGACGGCAAAGGCGGAGCTGGGCAAGCCCTTCCCCCAGGAGGATGAGCTGCGGACAAAATCCGCGCGGCTTGCGGAGCTGAACGCCGAGCTGAACATCGACGACCGCACGCCCATGGAGCAGATGGCGGAGGACGCGCCCGCCGTGCAGAGCGCAAAGGCGGAGCGTCCCTCCGTGCTGGCAAAGCTGAAAGCGCCGCTGTCCCAGCCCTGCGCCGAGGACAAAAACAAACACAGGAACAAGGCGGAGCGATAAAAACCGGCGGCTTCGGCGAAGAACGGATTTTGTCGGAGCCGCTTCACTACAGCTTAATGAAAGGAAGGATGCACCAATATGAAGGATATTCCCGTTTACAGATTTCCCGCCGAGCACGCCCGTGAAAACGGCGAGCTGGAGCTTTACCGCGCCTCCAACAAGGCCAGCGCCGCCTGCAAGGAGGCCATTGAGAAGGCGATCTCCGAGCATTATTTCGATAACGTCCTGCACAGGGAAGCCGTCGCGCAGGTGGCGGAGCAGTTCGGGCATGAGCGCATTTTATATGTGCTGGCGATTACCATCCGGCAGAAGGATTGGGACGGGCGGTTCTCAGCGGACAACAAACAATGGGCAAAGACCGTTCCTGTCGCGGAGAACCCCGACGCATGGGGGACGGATCGGAACTGCTATCTGGCGGTGAACAGCCACAGCGGGCTGGTTGATTTGTTTACCAAGCTGGCGCGGGAGGACGCAAGGGCGCATGAGCGCAGGCCCTCGGTGCTCGGCAGACTGAAAAGCAGACCGCCCGAAGCGGCGGCGGAGGCAGTCAAAAAGACAAAGGAGCCGTCCCTGTGAGCGCGCAGTTCATGCGCCGGAGCATCCGCATCTCCGTTCGCCTGACGGAGGAAGAGCACCGGCTGCTGAAGGAAAAGATGGCGCGGATCGGCGTGACCAATCAGGAGGCGTTCCTGCGGAAGATGGCGCTGGACGGGCTGGTGATCAGGCTGGATCTGCCGGAGCTGAAGCAGATGATCTCGCTTCTGCGCTACACGAGCAACAACATCAACCAGATCGCCAAACGGCTCAACGAGAGCGGCAGAGCCTACGACACCGACCTTGCGGAGATTCTGGAAAAGCAGAAGCAGCTATGGGGACTTGCCAACAAAATTCTTATGAAGCTGTCTGCCATTCAGTGAGCAGGCAGAAATATACGATAAGCCCATGCTGCCGGCATCCTTGTTTTAGGGCAGCTCTTTCTGTATAATGAAATCAAAAAGGACGGAAAACGACTATGAAATTCATTTTGAAACTGCTGCTTGCGCCCCTTATGCTGGTTTTGTGGATCGTGGAATGGGCGCTCACGCTGGCGCTCAAGGCTTCCGCCGTGGTCTGCGTCATCGCCTCCGCCCTGTTTCTGCTTTCAGGTGTTTTTTACTTTGTGGACAGCAACGTGCAGAACGGCTGCATCTGTCTGGGCATTGCGTTTCTGCTCTCCCCCTACGGACTGCACTATTTGGCGGTGAAGCTCACAGCGCGGTTTATCGGTATGAGAATGCTGCTCAAGGAGCGAATCTACGGATAAACGGAATATGCGTAATGTGAAAAGGCGCAGGCTCGTCCCTGCGTCTTTTTCCATGGAGGGAATATGGCGACCACACGAATCATACCCATGCACTTAAACAAAGGCAAGACGCTGGCGCAGTGCCTTGCCGACCGGACGGAGTACGGAATGAACCCGGATAAGACCGAGGGCGGTGCGCTGATCTCCGCGTTCGCCTGCGAGCCGGAGACCGCCGTTTCCGAATTTGCCCTGTCCAAGCGGGAGTACCGGGAGCTGACCGGGCGGGTGCAGGAAAGCGACGTCATCGCCTATCAGGTACGGCAGTCCTTTAAGCCCGGAGAGGTTACGCCGGAGGAGGCCAATCGCATCGGCTACGAATTTGCCAAACGCTTCCTAAAGGGCCGGCACGCTTTTCTCGTCTGCACCCACACCGACAAAAAGCACATTCACAACCACATCTACTGGAACTCCACGGCGCTGGACTGTACGCGGAAGTTCAAGAACTTCATCGGCAGCTACCGCGCTGTCCGCAGGCTGTCCGACCTGATCTGCGCCGAGCACCGGCTGTCCGTGGTGGAGAATCCGCAGAAACACGGGCTGAGCTACAACAAATGGCGCGGCGGTCACGACAAGCTCTCCAACCGCGATCTTCTGCGCATGGCGATAGACGCGGCGCTTGAAAAGCAGCCCCAGGATTTCGACGCGCTGCTGGCGCTTTTGAAGGATTCCGGCTATTCCGTCGCCCGAAAGAGCAGGCTGTCGCTGCGGCACGAAAACCAGAAACAGAGCATCCGCCTGGAGTCCCTGGGCGAGGGATATTCCGAGCAGGAGCTGCGCGCGGTCCTTGCGGGAAGCAGGACGCACAAGCCATTCGTCAAAAAGAAATATCCGAAGCGCAGGGAGCGCGCTACGCTGATTGCCGATATTGAGGCAAAGCTCAATTCGGGGAAAGGCTACCGCTACGATCAGGCGATGAAGGTGGTAAAGCTCAAGCAGATGGCAAAGACGCTGATATATCTGGAGGAAAAGGGCTTTGCCGATTTCGACGCACTTGTCAATGCAGCCGCCGATGCGGAGAAGCAGTTCTATGATTTGAAGGCGGCCATAAAGGCGGCGGAAGCGCGGATGGGCGAGATACAGACCCTGCGGACGCACATCATGAACTATTCCAGGACGCGCAGCGTTTACACCGGCTACCGCAAGGCGGGGTACTCGAAAAAATACCTTGCGGAGCATGAGGGCGACATTCTCATCCACAAGGCGGCGAAGAAAGCCTTTGATGCGTTTGGCCTGAAAAAGCTGCCCACGGTCAGGAGCCTGAACGAGGAATTTGCAAGGCTGCTGGCAGAGAAAAAGGCGGCCTACGCCGAGTACCACCGGGCGCAGGAGCAGATGCGGGAGCTGCTGATCCACAAGGCGAACGCCGCCTATCTGCTGGGGCTGGACGAACAGAACCGGCAGACCACCGAGCGGCAGCGCGAGGAAAAATAGCGATGGCACATCGCGCAGCCACAGATGAAATCTGTGTTGCAGGGGGTATGGGGAACGCCCCATCAAGCAAAAGGCGGGGACTCGTCAGAGTCTCCGCCTGGTGTCTTTTGGCTCCAAAAGACCTTGCTTGCCACGGTATCTCTTTCTCTACCACTACTACGGTAAAGACCCTCCATTTTTCCATACGGAAAGAAAAAAGAAAAAAGTTTATTAAGTTGTAACCTGTTTCCCTGCGATAATCGTTTATTAAATAGAACAGTAACTTGACCTGTTGCTGTCTTTAGGAAACAATCAACTGAAAGGAGAAAAGAACTATGTTCAAAAGAAGGAAAAGCATATTATGCCTACTGATCGCTGTCTTGATGATGGCATCGGCATCATCGGCGGCAATGGCTGCCTCACCGTATGAAACACGGTATAACAATACCGTAATGGCAAGCAGCGTTGCGTCCATTTCTGAAAGCGGACTGTTGACCGTGGATAATCAATTTCAAGGAATTAGAGGAAAAACGACTAAAGGCGAGATCACAACTTATGTTGAGAAGAAAACGCTGGGGCTGTTTTGGACGCGCGTTGATATTGGACAGCCCAATAATCAATGGGTCGATGTTGTATATGATTATTTATACGACGGAACCCATACATTCCAGTTAAGCAATCACGGGACATATCGCATCACGGTTGTTTATGTGATTTCTGGTTCGGGAGGCGCTGCTGATACCATCACGCAGACCATGACAAAGACATATTAAAGACATCACCAAACATCCGCGCAGGAAGGGGATGGTGCTTATTTGGATTCTTTAATTGAATAATGCAGACAAATGAGAATGCCTGCTTCACGACAGAAACTGTTTGCTATCTGAAAGGAGAAACATCATGAAAAAACTAATCTCAACAATACTAACACTGGCATTGATTTTTGCTGTAAACACAACGGCATTTGCCTCCGAAGCGAACAAGGCATTGCCTGCAGCCGAATCGGTAGAAACCACAGAAGTATTCTTTGGTAACACCGACGCTGTACGTATCGGTTCTTCCGAAGAAACGCGGTCAACATCCTTGCCGACAAGTTATTGGAGTCTGGCACAGAAAAGCTATACGGCAGATCTACAAGTCGTTGGAAAGCACTGGTTGTATACGAACTATTATTACCATCCCAATGGTGACGGCAAAATATACGTTGATTACAGTGTTAGAGCCGACACAAGCACTACAACATTTTACATTGGTTTATATGACTTGACCCAAGACAAATTGGTTGTAGAATTCACAGTTAATGACGTTAGAACAAGCGGAAAGACTGGGAGTATGAACTTTTACAACCTCGTTCAATCGCACAACTATGCTGTCTGTTTTCGCGCTCATCCATCTTCACTAAATGGAAGTGCTGTAATCAAACATTAACCGTAAAAAAGAAAGGAGACCACACCATGAAAAAACGTATACTTTCTTTACTCCTTGCGCTCGTTCTCGTTATGCAATTTGGTATTGTTGCGTTTGCCGAGGAAAGTAATCGCGAGACATCAGCTGATTATTATTCAGAGCAGGAAACCAAAACTGGCAAGGAAGCACTTTCTGTAATTGACATTGAGAGAGTTGCAAAACACTATGCTGACGTTCAAGAAAAAAACGGATATGAAGTTGTATCCGCAACCAAACAGACAGTATATGTTATCGACACTCTGAATGACAGAGGCGAAGTCTATAATAGTAGGCTAATGATAGTAACCGAAGCTTTACAGTATAAATCTGATCTTAAACTGAAAGGAAACACATGGGTTGGTGAGGATGGAGAAACTCATCAGGGCGGAAAGCTGTCCATTTTCCTTGTAGTTTATAAAGATTCAAGTCGAAACTATTACGCCTATGGAACCGCAGATTGGGAAAACGGTGTATACTCTGGAGGCATAAACGGTCCTGCTGCTGGATATGATTTTCTTGCTATTACATGGGGCGGCGGTGGTGAACTCAAAAACACCGACAGAAGCATATCCGGAGCATATCAATATAATCAAGGGAATATCTCGTTTAGTAGGGCACAGTCGGATACTTATTGCGGATATTGTTGGCAATTCAACGAAACTAAAGGGGCATATTTTGCCGACTATATTGACTGTTATGCAAAGCTTCAAAAGACATACAGTACCTATAAGGGAAAAGAAACAAACATTCGATTGACTTATATCCACACTTATCAATCAACAGTAGGCAGTATTTCCTTCCAAGGTGGTTCCAGCGGTGTAGCTGCGGGAGTTAGTCTTTCACGCTGTGACAAACAATGGCAAATTGAGATTGATGTACCAGGGATCTATTATTAACCACAAATGTTTGTGGGGCTATGGAATCAATTTCCATAGCTCCACAAGAAAGAAGCTTTACAGGTAAGTGAGAATATGAATAAGAAGAGCCGGAGCATTATAAGAGCTATTATAATTACTCTATCAGTGTTTGCTGTGATAATAGTATCGTTGTCTTTTTGCTTGATGAAGCATCTTATGGGTGTTTCAAAAGAAAAGACCGAAGCAGAGGCGCGTGCGTTTCATAATATTGATGAAAGCTGGCAAAGCATTCAAGCCACGAATGATGATGTCTCGGCCATGCTGTTTTTTCCTGCCGACAGAAGCAGTCATTTCTATTCGATTTACTGCAAGCACAAAGGATTATCAAAAGGGTTTTTTTTCAGGATTGGCGGTACGATAAGCGAAATAAGCAGCGAATGTGTGCAATTCGTTTTTGAAGATAATAATAGCCAAATTTACGCCTCCATGAACAAACAGAAAATCTGCAAGGCAGAGATAGACGATGGCGATCATGTGAATACTATATCGCTGAATGAGGATGATCCGTTTATACTTGTCTTCCCATCAAACGCAGGAAATGTAACCTTATATAATACATACGGGGAAGTCGTTGCCCCCAGGAAAAGATATGTGCCATAATAAAAAGTATAAAAGCATTAACAGTGGTATAATCCTTCGGTTGCTATTTGGAGCATACTGTATAGCGTTATTTCTTGTACTCTTCGTGAGAAAAAGATTTAATATTGGTGATGAGCCATACTGGGAACAGGTGAAAATGAGCATAAATCTCGTTCCTTTCAGAACAATTTACGGCAGCGTCTATATAATTGTTCATAGAACAAATCCGTATCTGATACCTCATGAGATTATCAGTCTTTTGGGGAACTTCGCTTTATTCATGCCGTTTGGTTATTTCATTCCGAGACTGTTTGAGAAATACAGGGTGTTCATCAAGTTTATCTTGTTTACTTTTGTGGTTCTGCTATCCATTGAGACAATTCAAGTTCTAACAATAAGAGGCTGTTTTGACGTGGATGACATCATATTAAACCTCGCGGGAGCTGTCATCGGCTTTTTTATAGCAAGAATAGCGATGTCTTGGAAACGGAGTGATGCTGCAAGTTGACAACTTGCAGCATCACTCCGTTTATTATTACTCCTCGGTTTTACTGTCTTTTAACGGCACCAACCAGTTTCATTATAAAGTCCATGTCATAGTCCCCATAAACGGTAAGATGGAAAGCATATTCATCTTGCAGCCATATACCAACCGTACAATCATCAGATTTATAAACCGAAATATTCATGTCTGACAGAGTGATCTCGGAGAGTTCCCCATTTTCGTTATCAAGGAAAATGGAGTGATCCTCGGTTATGCTCTGCGTCAAAACAATCTGATCGCCTTTCTCATTTTGATAACACACTATACACCTTGCATCACTTTCTTTTCTGCCTATTTCAGCAAACCCATCGGGCAATTCGGTAATACCGTATTGATCTGAGATGTTATTGCTTCCAACACCACCCGTAAAAAGACGAATACAATTATCGTAGGTTTCTTTGATGAATCCTACAACTGCCGCCCGCACCGATGGTATGCTGCAAGCTGTCAGCGTGATTATCAAAAGCGAAGCCATGATTACAGCTATTCTTTTCGGCACCGTGCTTGTCATTCTCCAAAATCTGCTTTGCTCTGCCTTTGTGAGCTTATCCATCTTGCGGAGAAAGTCATCCGAAAATGTATGCGGATTCTTTGCCTCGTGTAAAATGGCATCAGAAAGCTCGCTTGAAACGGCTTCACGGAGCGCCCTGTTAAAATTATTCTCTGCTATCATTGCTTTCTCCTCCAAATAACTGCGCATAAAGCAGCTTCTTGCCTCGCACAAGCCTTTGCTTTACAGTAGAAACCTTGCAATTCAACATCTTTGCTACCTCCGGTATGGATAAATCCATCACAAAATGATAATACATAACTTCTTTGTAAATATCTTTCATAGATACGATTGCCGACAGGATCCGCTCATATTCAATGTTGTTGCAGATCTTTTCAACAAAGGCATCGTTCGTTAATACAATCGTGTCGGGAGTATTGGCTTCGATTTCAGCGTCCGCACTTATCCGCTCCCATCGATGCTTGCGCAAATGATCCAATGCAGTATGTTTTGTAGCGGTCAGCAGATAGTTCCTTAAATCGGTATCATTCTTTATCCTGCTGATCCTTGCCATGTGCTTTTTCGCAATTTTGAGGAAGACATCATGAACAATATCTTCAGCGTCGGAATCGTTTCCAAGCACGGATCGTGCCATGAAAAACATCGGATCCCTGTATTCTATGTATATCTTTTCAAATAGACGGCGATGTGATTCGTCATCTATGAAGCTCATGTAAAGTGCGAGCATAAGATCTCCTTTCAGTCCCGCTATGAGCTTTCAACATATAAACGTTTGAAAGCTCAAAACAGGTTACAAATTAGCGTTCAAGTATTTTGTTGGTAAAGGCTTCCCACTTATACCATCTTTCCGTCTGCTGCAACAGATATTCTTTTCCCTGTTCGGTTGTCCTGTAAAACTTGCGTTCTCTGCCGGACAAAGAAGCGGTTCTCGATGACAAAAAACCTCTATCCTCCATTGCCGCCAACAAGGGATATAAAGTGCCGGTTTTTAATTCAAACTCATCCTCGGCGCAGTTTTCAGCAAATCTTTTAATGATCTGAAAACCGTACATTTCTTCCTTGCTCAAAAGATGCAGGATCAGGAAATCAAATCGTCCTTTCATAGAGGGCTCCTTTGCTTTTTACAGTAGATTAACTATAGTAGCGATTATACTATAAATAGCTCTGTATTTCAACTCGGGAAAAATCTCTGCATGAGTTGTAACCTGTTTGTGGCTGTGACGCGTTTGCATTATATAACTGCTTTGAAAAGGGATGAATGTAAATGAGGATAAAGCATTGGACACAGATAGCAGGAGGGGGCAGAAACGGTTTTATTGATAATAGGCCTTATATTGAAACCGTTTCTGCCTTGGAAAAGTATGTAACGCTTGACGATAGCGAGAGATCGGTAATAGCCGAGGCTGCCGACAGATTCCCCATGCGGATCACTCCGTATTACTTATCGCTGATTGATCCGAATGACCCAAACGACCCGATAAGAAGGATGTGTATTCCGTCTGCGGCCGAGTTGGACGCCTCCGGCTCCTATGATACAAGCGGTGAGAACGACAATACCGTCAGAGACGGCATTCAGCATAAGTACAAGCAGACTGCGCTTGTTCTTTCCACGAATGTCTGCGCCGCATATTGCAGGCATTGCTTCCGCAAGCGGATGGTTGGCGCGTCTGAGACAGAACTCAACAAGCAGGTCAGTCAAACCGTCGAATATGTCCGCGCACACCCGGAAATAACCAACGTTCTGCTGTCGGGCGGTGACGCGCTGATGAATCCGAATCGTATCATACGGCGCTATTTGGAAGAATTATGCGAGATTAAAACGCTTGATCTTATCCGGCTCGGTTCTCGTGTTCCGGTGGTGCTGCCAAAGCGTATTTATGATGACAACGAACTGTTTGATATTTTTGTCCGCTGCACCATCAAGAAAACGGTCTATGTTGTAACGCAGTTTAACCATCCTCGTGAAGTGACAAAAGATGCCGCGCTTGCAGTCAAGACGCTTCGAGAGGCAGGAGTGCATCTGCGAAATCAAACGGTTCTGCTGCGTGGCGTCAATGATGATGTGGCGGTATTGGGAACGCTGCTTCGCAAACTTACAGCAATAGGTGTTGATCCTTATTATATTTTTCAATGCAGACCGGTCAAAGGCATCAGAAAAATGTTTCAAGTTCCGCTCACGGAGGCTGTGCAGATTGTTGACAGAGCAAAAAATGTGCAGAACGGCATAGGAAAGTCCGTTAGGTTTGTTATGAGCCATCCAAGAGGAAAAATTGAAATCCTCGGCAAGGCAGCCGACGATGCTCTGCTTTTCAAGTTCCATCAGGCAAAATGCACGGAAGATGCTGCAAGGATATTCTGCGTGAAAGTAAAGCCGGATACGATATGGCTTGATGCAGATTTAAGGGGTGATGCTGAATAAAAAATATTTTTGAAAATCTTGTAACCTGTTTGCCGCCGTTATGCGTTTATACAGTAGAGGGGGTCTTTGAATAGGCGCAAATGCTCCTGAAGGAAATGATGCAACCTGTTTATCGGGGGTATCGTTGTAATAAATACAAGGACTACGGTTGATTAGGAAGGTGATGCCGCTATGATTGAGCTTCTCGAAAGCAATACGGTTACTCGAAACAAGAATGAACAGAAACGGAGGTCATAGAAATGAAAAAAACTATTTCTGTATTGTTGGCAATTATGATGATAATGCTTTCATTACTTCCCACAATGGTGCTTGCCGAGGAAAGAGACAAGACCTATGATGTTACGTTGGGAGAAATCCAACAAGAGCTTATTGACTATGCTTCTATTGCGGGTTCAAAAATTGTACCCGGTACAGATTCGTACTATGACTATGTTGTAAACCAGCTTTTGAATCATTCCGATCAAAAACTGTGCGAGCATCCACATTACGATTTGATCCATGCTTACATGGCAGAATATAAAGTTACCTATGAAGACTATTTGTTCTGCCGGGAAGCAGATGATAGTTACAAGGAAGACATTATCAATGCAATCACTCGTTCAAATGACTGTGTAAGGGCTAACATCGGCAACGACGAAGTCACTTTTGAACTTTCAACTTCATTTTTGTCGAAAACGATTTCTGATATTATTCGCGAGAATGAAGAAAAAGAAGTATTGAGCAAGATCTATGGAGAACCGATGAAGGTTTCGGGATATTCTGGCTCTCAGGCTGCATCCTATGCAAAACAATATGCTGATAGTTACAATTCGGCATATCCCCATTATTCGGCAGATTGTGCAAACTTCGTTTCGCAGTGTGTTTATTGGGGTGGGCTTAGTATGAACGGATCAAGCGTAAATGTCGGAATACATGATTCAACCACAAATTGGTATTGCATTTATATCAATACAATATTGTGGGTTCGCAGATATGCAGTAACTACATCTTGGATTCGCGTTTCTGATTTTAATGCCTATTTCAGTAGCATTGGGACAAAAACAACGAAGACGACAATATCAGCGCTTGTAAGTTCCTGTGCCGTAGGCGATCCGGTTCAGCTCGCAGATAAGACGACCGGGACGGCTTACCACACTATCATTATATCCGAGAAGGATTCATCGACAGCTTATTTCTGCGGACATACAAACAGCAGAAATAATGTGAACGTGTACGACTACTTAAATCAAAACCAGGATAAATTCATCCTGTTTGATATTACCTGACAACAAGGAGGATTATTCAAATGAAGGTCAAGAAATACTTATCTCTACTTCTTGCGGTCGTGATGATCGCCAGCGTTTTTTCCACAACCGCTTTCGCGTCCGAATCCGAACTCCCAGTCAACGAAGTGATCATTGGCGGAGATAGCTTGGAGTATCGGGCGCCTAATCCGCCAACATTGTTCTACAATCTGGGCGGGAGCGGGCAATACACGGCAACACTGATCGACTTGGCTGCTAATAGAGGGAGCTATACGAAGTACTATTTTGCCACAAGCACGGGCGAAATATACCTTAAGTTCGATTTGGAACGCTCAGGTACAACAACGAACAAAAATAGAGAACTGATCATTTATGTATATGAAAAGAAAACCGCGAGCGATACAGGCACTCTGGTTACCGCCGCAACGATTAACTTTACAACCGCAGAGTATACGACACAGCTTAAGTGTTATAATCTCGATACCAACAAGTTTTACTACTTTAGGTTCTTTAACAATTCGAACTCAAATCCTGCGAGCAGTATGGATATTAGTGGTTCCATCATTATTGATGATACCTATGTTTAATCTTTGATTGTTTCATGATGACATTGGCGGCAATCGCTAATGCCGCCAATGTCACCTTAAAGGAGTATATTATGATTGGTTGGCTAAGATTCCAAATGAACGATGCTTCCGTTTGGGGATACTTTCTGCAAGCATTGCCCATTAGTTTGATTGCGGGAATTGTTTATGCTGTAGTAAGATTCATTAAAGGGAAACGCAAGGATCGTCCGATACGATTGTTGAATGAAACTATAAAGTTTCTTTTTGTCTGTTATTTAACGGGTTTGATAAGTCTTGTTGTTCTGCCGGTAAACTTTTGGTTGAATATTTATGACGGCATTTTTCTCGGTTGGTGGAATGAGATACCGTCAATTTTCAGCTTTGGAGGTTTCAATTTAGTACCAACAATAATAAAAGCATTATCGGGCGAGATTGTTATCGGAAGCTGGGTAAAAACAATGTTGATTGGCAACGTTGCTATGCTTTTACCATTGGGATTCTTTCTACCCTTTGTTACGGAAAAGGTTAATAAAAAGAACATCTATGCAGTAGCTGTTGTTGTTCCGTCCATAGCGGAACTCTTACAAATGATTTTCGGCAGAAGCCTTGATGTTGATGATTTGATCTGCAATTTCATCGGTATTGTAGCAGGTTTCTTCATTGGTCTTGCTATAAGGAACATAAAAGGGAAGAACAAAACGATCAATGAGATGCCGACAACGAGGTCATTGCCTAAAGTGGTGGAGAAACAGAAGGAGAAAAGCTCATGAAAAAGAAAAGAGTTAAAGTTTTGATAATTATACTGGCGGCTGTGCTTGTTTTTATATTTGTATTTTTATGGATACATGGATTTCAGATTACAAAGTTCATTCCAAGGCGCGGGTACGCATAATTACTGAGGGTCTTGATATAGCTATGTTACATTGGATGGCGACTTGATTGGATCAAGAACCTGTTTTGTACCCAGCAATTAACGGAGGCGCGATACATGAAAAAGATATTAGCGTTTTGCCTGCTTATATCGTTGTTGATAGGGTTAGTGGGGTGCGGAAAGAAAGCGCATATTGTTTTCCCTTTTGCTGCATCGGATGTTACAAAAATCGAAGTGATCTATAAAGACGGGGAATCCGACGCGCAGAAAAAGACGGTCAACAAAGAAACGGAGATCGATTCTTTATATAAATCTTTTTCCGAGCTTTCCGTTCAAGAAAAAGATTGTGCATCTGCTGATACTCTTGGAAGTGTTGTATTTACTTTTTATTTAGCAGATGGAACATCTTATGAGATTAACTACCTGTCTTTCGCAACAAAAAGCGGAAGGTTGCAGTCTGAAAACGCTGGGTTTGATTATTTCACATCAGGTGATCTTGTCGGGTTATGGGAAAATCTATCTGGAGAAAGTAAAGTAGTTTCACCTTAGAACGCTGTTAGATATAAGCGTTTTCAAGAAATCACCAAACAAATCTTTGACTGCAAGGCATCCAAGCGTATTTTTCGCTTGGATGCCTTTTGTTATTTCAAGCAGTTCTCCGCTCTCTATTATTTCCTGTTCTACGAACAAGAAAAGGTTAAGTGTGATTGGCTCAATAGTTCAGAGCACGGCGTTTTCATAAATCTTTTCATCTTTTTTCGCCATATTTGGAAATACGGCCACCTGTCACCGTAGTAGTGGCGAAAGGGGAAAAGAATTATTACCCGCCTTTGCGGTTGCGAAGGGAGGTGAGAAAATGGAACCTCGTTCGCACGAAGAACACATACGGCACACCTTTGATGCGTTTTGCAAAAAGGTACTGCGGAATGAAGCAAGGGACTACCTTGACGAGTTGGCACGGAGAAGAAGCCGGGAGATCAGCTTTTCGGAACTTCCGGTTGAGGTCATGGAGCAGCTTTCGGTTTGTGATGATTACTTTGCCGAGGATCGGACGTTTGACGTTCTCGGCTATATCGTCCAGATCGCCAGCGACGAGCTGGCAGAAGCGATTACATCCTTGCCAGCAGAGAAGCGCAACATTATCCTGCTTTCATATTTCCTTGAAATGACGGATATGGAGATCGCGGAACTGCTGAACATGGTACGAAGCTCCGTCGCTTATCGCAGAACCGCAACGCTGAAACTTCTGAAAGAATTGATGGGAGGAAAGACCGATGACAGCTAATGTTGAAAATGCGCGTCTGCTGCCCTACGCAGTTATTCAGAAAGCAGCGGACGGCAACGTGGATAGCTTCCACCGCACAGGCTTCGGCAAATCGACCATCGGCTTGATTTCCGGGTAGGGAATCTTCTGTGCGGAGTGCTTTTCCAAATGCGGTTCTCTCGGTTGAGCGGGACGGGCAGGCTTATCTCCATTCACACGCTGCAACTCCTGTGTCTGGTGAACGATTTGGTCCTCCCAAAAGTATGCTGTCTTGACGACTTCCAGTTCTTGTTCTCTCATTGTACTTTCCCTCATTGATATGCTCCGTGCAGGCAGTCCGTCCTTACGGCTCAGCGTATAACTGCATAATGTATATTTATGCGCTCCCCTAATTTGGAAAACAGTATGCGAAGAACCGTCCTGCATAGTCAAATAATACCTATGTTCAGCGAATATGCTATCCTTTTCATGCCATTATTGTGCACAATTGTGGCAATATCTGTCAACGCCGCAAGTGTATAAATTTCATTATATGCAAATATATTTTCCTTATAAGTGGGCATTGCGAATGACGGGCAGCGTTGCGTGTAAATAGAAAAGTAAAGCCGCCTCAAGCGGGAGTTTTATGGGTATTCCTCAACCAATGTTTAGTCAGCACCTGCACCATATAAAAACGCAAGATCTGTATTTTTTATCTGATTCTGCGTTTAAGGAGCCATTCCCCAAAATGTGACCGTGGTGCCAGCGCAGTACCAGTGAATCTGAGTAAGTATTTCGTCACCCTGAATCACGAATCGCTGATGAATCTTCTGCGAAAGAATATCCACGACAAACGTGGCATTGAGCTGGTGAAACGGGATTTGAAGGCCGGAGTCATGGAAACGGGTTGCCGGCGAAAGCAAAGGAAGGCGTTCCGTAGGGAGGACGGCATCCGTTCCCTCTGTTGGTTTGCTCTGAGACTTCCACGTACTCTCTCCACAGCAGCTTTGCATTTTTCCCTCTGCTGCCTACAACGCCGGGCAAGCGTGTTTTTCCAAAGACGCGAACAACTTATTTTGAAAATGGGCGTAAAAAAACCGCAGAAACTCTCTGCGGCTGTGGCTATTTGATTTCCTGCGTTTGCTCCCCCTCTTATTAAAGAGAGAATTTATCTCGGTTCTTATGCCACATTTACAAGAAAATGTCCCAAAGTGAGCGATCAAGACGTTGAGACTGCCTTTAGGATATGGTATACTATTCATGAAGATGTGAAAGCGTCTATCTACAACGATTGGAGGTAACACCATGTATCGACCCTGCGACACAGGCTTCGGCTTTGCATATTGGCGCTATTGGTGCGGCTCCCAATTCTGGAGAGGTCGCATCAGGGGTGTAATCTTGTGCGCATGAGTCGGACAGTTTCTTTTCGGCTTGTGCGCTTTTCTATTATGTGTTCAGAATAGAAGCAAACCACAAAGGATAGAGGAGGTGAAAATGATGAAAAAGATTCTACGTACAATTCTACGTGCAATTCCCGTTGTGCTGGTTTTGGTTTTCTGCCTATCTGTTACAGCGATGGCCTATAGTGGTAGTGAGAGTGTGACTTTGAAAACTACGCAGAATGAGGCTACTTCCGGCAGCCTCTCGTGCCATCACGCAAAAGTTTCCGCTACCAATAGTGCGTCATCTCAGCATAACGTAAGTGCTGCTTTGCAATTGTCTTCCGGGAGCTGTTGCATTTGCATATTATAACGATGTAAAAGCCGAAGATCCAAGATGTTGGGTAAGGGAGATCGGAAAGAAATGAAAAAGAATAATAATATCGTTTATATTGTAACGAGCCGGGCTTTTACTTCATTTGGCCAAGCTCTCATATTTGTATCATTGACTTGGCTTGCCGCAGAACTTACTAACTCCGCTAAACTGCTTAGCATGATGTCTGCTGCCAGAATATTGCCGGGAATACTTTTTTCACTTTTTGTTGGTGCATATATCGATAAAGTAGACAAGCGAAAAGCCTGGATCCTATTAGACTACACAAGATCAATTCTTATGTTCACGCTTTTCATATTATTTGCACTTGATAAAATAGGTATTTGGGGACTAATTTGTATTGTATTTTTAAATGCCACAATAGAGGATGCCAAAAATATGCTAACTTCTGCTTCAATTCCTCAAATGGTAACGAATGAACAACTACAAGAAGCAAATTCGAAAGTCAATGGTGCTGAAAATTTATTCCAGTTTTTTGGAAATGCGATTAGTGGGATGCTATATTCTATAGGAGGAGTAATTGTTTCGATAATCTGCACTATTCTTACATCTCTTCTCTCTGCGTTCTCCATTTCTAAAACTACAACACGAGGAAATGCGATGAGAAGTACGCCGACAAGCATGTTGCATAAAGAAATAGCATATGGAGTAGATTATCTTCTAAAGCACAAAGATTTGATATTGCTTTTTTCTATGTCTGTTTCCGCGAATGCTATGCTTTCTTCCGCAGGATTACTAGCACTGCACTTGCAAAGAACATTTGATGCTTCTCCAGTTGTATACGGTCTTATCGAAGGGGTTGATGCTGTAGGAGGAGTGTTTGCTGCCATATTGTTGAGTAAGATCCAGATAAAAAATGGTATGCGTTTTCTAACTTTTTGTAGTTTAGGTTTAGGGGCAGCGTATGCAGTTGAGGGATTTATGCCAAATTCCTATTTACTAGCTATTCTGATTTGTACTACAGGCATGATTCTGGTCGCATTCAACATTAGTTATATTACCGAGTTTCAAAAAGCTCTAGATGAGGAAGTTAGAGGCAGGGTTATGTCACTAACCTATATGATAACAACTATTGTTTATATATCATCTGCGTTTTTTTCTGGAGTACTGGCAGATATGATTGATATTAAAACTGTATGGGGACTATTTGGCGGCGCTCACATTATTGTTACGATATTGATTCTATCTGTTGAAAAAAAGTTAAACATAGCTAAACAAACATATGAATGGAGAATATCGTCGTATGAAAAGGTTAAAATTTCCAGTATATGCAACTTTTTGTATAAATTCATATTGCAATGCTAAATGTAAACATTGCTCAAGTGCATCCACAGCATTTCATAAAGATGACTTAAGCACAGAGATTATTCTATCGACACTTCGAGAAATGAGTGAGTTGGGAGTGTTTCAGTTAGGTATATCTGGAGGAGAACCGTTATTACATCCAGACATCGAAAAAATAATCTCAACAGCCAAAGGGTTAGGATTCTATGTTGGTCTAGGATCAAATGGTATGATTATTGATCAAGCCATGGCGCAAAAACTAAAACAATTGCAGGTTAATCATGTTCAGATTAGTTTGGATGGCGATAATTCAACAACACATGATTTTTTTCGAGGAGTGCCCGGTTTGTTTGATAAAGCAATTCGAGCAATTAAGGAACTAATCAATGCTGATATAAAAGTACATGTTTGTATGACACCAACCATATTAAATTACCAAGAAATGGAAGGAGTCATTGAGTTGTGCCTACAATTAGGCGTTTCTTGTTTCAATCTATCACAATTTGTTCCTGTTGGAAGAGGTTCAGTAGAATTAGATATCCCGCCTATTGCATGGAAGCAAATAATGCATATCTGGAAGGAAAAAAAAATAAAATTTGGAAATAAGATGAATTTCTACACACATGAGGCGCAGCAGATCCTTTTGGATGATTCGCTTTTTGATTTGCCATACTTTACAGGATGTCAGGCAGGCAATGGTGTTTGCTGCATCAAAGCAAATGGTGATATTCTTCCATGTGTTCTCTTGGACATTCCGATTGGGAATATCCGAGAAAACAGCTTTTCTACGATTTGGCTAAATAGCCCAATTCTTGAAGAGCTAAATAATCGACAGAAATATTCTGAACCATGTGTACAGTGTATTTATGTGGAGAAATGCGGTGGATGTAGAGGTGTAGCATATGGAAGTTTTGGAGATTATTTTGCTCCAGATCCTCACTGTTGGCTAGATTCAAATGGAGAAAGGCTGTGAGTTTTGTGTGTGAAACACATCAAGAATCTATACCTATAGAATTGCTGAAAGGATATTTTTCTAGAAACGGTTTTTTGCTTTGCAATGAGTGCCGTAATATGCCGTCGCTTTTCAATGTAGGAGGCGACTGGAATAGCATTGTACAATTAATAGAAGAAGGTCAAGTTTTTTATAGCAAATTATATAAAGGTCGGGTCACATATTTGTCCAGAGAATTCTATGCGCAGGTTAAACCTTATCGCCAGCGTATGGAGCCGATTTCAAGCCATAGTAGGTTAATATACAATTTACTCGATACCATTGGGTATGCTAACGCACAAGATATCAAACGTTTATTAAACCTTTCAAACAAAGTATATACGGACGCAATGCATGAACTAAGTCAAGAGCTTTTAATTACCGCAATTCAACGCGATAAAACGATAAACCAAAATTGGAGCTCATTTTATTGGGGGACATATAAGACATGGGAGTCTCTACATCCTATATCTGATATAGAAGTATCGACCAGTCGACTTAAGCAATTACTCGATAGATTAATTTCTGAAAAAGAAATTCATAAATTATTACAGTAAGACGATTTTAAGGAAATAAGACTATCTCTTTAATCAGTCTCAACAAGCTCCTGGTAAGTCATACTTATACTGTATCGGAAAGGAAAAAATAAAGAAGTGAAAATAATAGATAATAGTCTTTTCTTCCAAACAGGCGCTGTACAAAATTATCCTCCGTTCATGATGCCTTTTAGTCCAGAGGTCATGTTTTCAAAGCCGAAGGCAGCATTATACATCCATTTCCCCTTTTGCAAGAATATCTGCTCATTTTGTAAATATAATAGAAAAAATCTATATTCTTCCGCTGCCGAGAAAGAATATAGATCTGCATTATTAAAACATATTCAAATGTTTTCATCGTATTCTGAACATGATTATGACATCAGGTCGATATATTTCGGTGGCGGAACACCTAGTCTTATTACTGATAATAATCTAACTGCCATTTTTGAGACGCTTGATTTACATTTTGATTTGTCGAATGTTGAGCAAATTAGCATAGAAGCTACGACAGTTTCAATAAATGAAGAACAAGTAAAAAGACTCCAAAAATTTGGTATTAATCGCATAAGCATGGGATTGCAAAGTACAGATGATACATATCTAAAAATGTTACACACGCAAGGTAGATATAGGGATTTTTTGAATGCATATTCGTGCTGTGTAAATAATGGTATTACTAACGTAAATGTAGATATGATGTACAGACTTCCAGGGCAGGACACAGATCATTGGAGAAATACTCTGGAGGCAGTAATTGGTTTAGGGGTACCTCATATTAGTGTATGCGCATCTCTATGAGCGTTTCTATAAAAATCTTTTTTCGCTCCATTATCTATTTGGCGATTTGTGCCGTCCTTTTTCTGCTGTCTAATTTCTTTCTGCTGAGATTTTTCAATGTTTCCAATTATTTGGCAGAATTCCATGTGGCCAGCTTGAAGCTCGGCATCGTCGGCTATATAGTATTTTCCTTCTTAAGTTACGAATACACCAACCTGCCCCGGACATCTGCCTTACAAGAGGCATTAGAAATTATTCCTTCTTCAAGGTCGAAACTTCTTTGCTCTCAAAGTCTGGTTTTGATCTCGCTGCTGTTGATCTGGAGCATCAACATCTTTGGTTGGATACTCGGAAAATATGTGCAATTGCAAATTCACTACCCAGCGTTCTTCCTTAATTCCATTCCCAGCATCTTTATTGACTTCTTCTTGCCCGGAGTAATTGCCATATTAGTTGGGGCGCTCTTGTCACAAAAAACTGTTCGTGAAGTCGCATACTGCATTATCATTGTTTCTGCGCTGGTCTGCAGTCCTGTTCCCTCAGGGATATTTGCAAGCGAATCGATATTAGGATATCCGGTATTGGCGTTTTTCGATTGGTTTTCTATTCTTGCTCCAAATACAAGTTGGGTCGCAGACGACATATATGGGGCATCCATTGAAGCATATCGTTGGGTTCTTGCAGCATTCTGGATTCTGTTATTGACTGCGGCTATAGTTTTCGCAACGCCCAGACGAAATAGAAAAACCTATATGATGGCTTCTGTTCTTATTGTTCTTTCTTTACTTTGCGGCGTGCGGTTCGTTTGCCGCAGCAATGATAGCATTATACGAAAAGATTACAGACCCTATGGGACATTGCAACATGAATTCACTTACCGCCAAAAATATCCTGAGCAGCAAGAACTGCCGGCTGATTTTCATGTTTCAAAATATTGTATTGAGCTTACTGTTCGGAACAATACGAAGGCAACTGTTCGTATTGAGTTAAAAGAGAACGACCGGAACGAATATCGTTTTACCTTATACCACGGTTATGTTATAAACTCCATTAAAGACGGAAACGGAGACAAGTTGAATTTCGACCAAAATGGCGATTATGTTACAGTATATGCGCCTATGGGAACGAAAGAACTGAACTTTTCCTATTCCGGAAGTGCAGGAAAGTATTTTTCCAATTATCAAGGCATTGCGCTGCCGGGCTATTTGCCGTATTACCCCGTTCCCGGCTTTGTGAAATTTTATGAATCCGGGCAAATAATCGTGACTACTGATCTTGAACCCACATACTATGAAGTTTATGTAGATTCAAACATGGCTGTAGCATCTAATCTCCCCAAGACCGACGATAATACCTTTTCCGGAAATGCTGGTGCGGTATCGCTATACGGAGGAATGATTGTTTCCGAAAATACAGATGGCATAGTATACTGGTATAGCCCCATCGGTGCCCGGAGTATAAATATCGACGGATACCAAGAGGCTTGGAAAAGGCTCACCGATCAAGTTGGTGAAACAGCAGCATTCGACCTGATGGGAAAGACCATTTTCATGCAGCCTGTAACAATTATGGCTGTTAACTCTGTTCAGGAAGAGTATGTCGAATTCAGCGATCATATTATTACGGCAGACTGGTCGGTTACGGCAGATTCTCTTTGCAAACAGCATTTACTTGCAACGATGCCCAAGGAGAAAAGCACAATGCTGCTATATAACGTGTTCTCGGATTATCTGATTTTTGGCGGCAGCCGTGAAGCTGCTGAAATCCCGTGGTCGAGCATTGAAATTCTTACTCGATATGATTCTGCCAATAAAATAGAAGATTTGGAGGAATGGTCAGAGTACATAGAATCCAGCAATCTCTTTTCTGAACTGTTCAGCTATAAAGCCAACCTGTTAGGAGAAAACTTCGTCTTGAAAGCAGTTTATCAGTATCTGAAAAAATCGGCTCCAGAATGCAACCAAATAGAATTTCTTTATAGATTGGGGGAATAAGAATGCTAACAGTTGATAACCTTTCCAAGAGCTTCGGTAAGAAAACCGTTCTTGATAATATTTCTGTTCAGCTAACGCATGGAGTTTATGGCTTGCTTGGCCCAAATGGTTCCGGGAAAACAACCTTTATGCGGTGCGTTGCAGGAATTTACCGTTATAATGGAAGAATCATTACACCTTCCAACGTGGGGTATCTTCCTCAAAAATTTGGAGCATTTCGGGAACTCACGGTTTATGAGGTTCTGGAGTATTTTGCAGAATTGAAAGGAATACCCTCCAATCGCCAAGGAGAGAACATTCATAACTGCCTGGAAGATGTAAATCTTTGGGAGCGCCATTCTGATAAGGTAAAAACACTGTCCGGCGGAATGATCCGGCGGCTTGGTGTTGCACAAGCCCTGCTTGGGAATCCCGAACTAATCCTTGTTGATGAACCTACCGCAGGACTTGATCCTGAAGAAAGACTGCGCTTCAAAAATCTGATTTCTCAACACCGAGAGGACTGCACGATATTGATTTCAACACATATCGTGGAAGATGTTGAAGCTCTTTGCGACCATATAATCATACTGTCACACGGGAAAAGTATTTGCCAGGACACGCCGGAAAAAATACGGAAGGCTGCAACGAAGCATGTGTGGCATGTTTCAGAGAAAAGACAGAAAGAACTGACTTCTCCATACTACATCCTGCGCAGGGAGCAAATTGATGGGGAAGCATACCTGCGTGTGCTTTCCAACGAAGAACAACCCGGCAAATCGATTCAACCGGCACTTGAAGATGGATATATAAATATAATAAGGGGGATACGATGAGGCTGCGTTTGAAATTGTTACGCATTATTCTGCGTAATTGTAAGCCCCTGTTCTTCATTCCTATCATTATCGCATACTGCCTGCTGCCGGGCGTGTCTGCTTTCAAGTATTTTTATGTTGATCCCTCAGAGGCACGCAGCACTTTTATTTATATGTCACAAGTGTTTATTCCCTTATGTGGACTGCTTTGGCCGATGGGATATCTCCATGTCTGGGTAGAAGGCGACGGGTGTGAAGCGCTTCGTGCCTGCACAAAATACCACAAAACTTGTGTTGGCGAATTGCTTTTGCTTTGTTCAGCTTATTTGCTGATGGTCTTTCCCACAATTGCATTTGCAGTAATCATGTTCCATCTATCCTGGCTGGAATATATGCGTCTTGCCTTGCAGTTTGGTATTATAATCAATTTCCTTTATTTCATGATCATGCTGCTTAAAAATGTGACGATTGGCTGCATTCCTGTGGTAGCATATCTCCTACTTTGCTTCTATATTTCAGGGTCAGCCGATTTTGCGTCATTTTCGATTATCGCGCCGAATTTGCCCGCAGAATTTTCAAATTGGAACACCTTGCTTGTGGTTTTTTCATCGTCTTTGCTTGGCCTGCTGCTTGGGTATCTGCTGGACAGATTTTGGTATAAATAATTATGATGGTCAGGACGCTGGTATGTGCATCCTTTGGCGATTCGGTCAAAGTCCTTCCACAATAATCCGATGCCGTTTGGTCAGATATTCTGTCTTTTCTGCGATCGTCCGCTTAATCTTCTCTTGGAGTCCATTGGAACATCCGTTACTGTATTATAGAGCCAGCAAATAAGTTATGGGAAAGACCTTCCACTGCTGGAGACAATATGGACATCAATCCACTTCATTGCAGCTGACCTACAATTTACAGGAACAAGCTCCAGCAAAGGAGGAAAATATGGCACTCACAAACCGCACGCTCATCCTGTTCAAATACTTCTGGGAGACCACGGATGAAGCCCATCCGATTTCGCTTGCCGATATATCTGCCCATTTGAAGGAACACGGCATCACCGCCGACCCGCGCACGCTCCGCAATGACATTGAACAGCTTGTGGAGTTCGGCGTGGATATCGTCAAGGAACGCAGAGTGCAGAACCTCTACCATGTGGCAACCCGGCACTTTGAAGCCCCGGAGGTCAAGCTGCTCATCGACGCGGTGCAATCTGCGCGGTTCATCACGCCGGGAAAAAGCAAGGAGCTGGTCAAACGGCTGACGACCTTTGTTGCTCCCGGAGACGCCGCGCTGCTGGAACGGCATCTGTACATCGACAGCCGCGTAAAAGCCGTCAACGAAAGCGTCTACATCAGCGTAGACCGTATCCAGACCGCCATCGCGGAACGGAAAAAGATCGCCTTCCGCTACTTCGATTACTCTCCCGCCAAGGAGCGCGTCCACCGGCGCGACGGACAGATATACTTCGTTTCCCCGTATGCCCTGCTCTGGAATAACGATACCTACTACCTCGTAGGCTTCCACGAACACAGGCAGCAGATTGCGAAGTTCCGGGTAGACCGCATTGACGGTCTGGAACTCACCCAGCGATCGTCCGTAAAAAAGCCGAGGGGCTTTAACGTAACGGAGTATTTCTCACAGGAGTTTTCCATGCTCAACGGCAAGACCTGCCGTATCACGCTGCTGTGCGAAAACCCCCTCATGAACAGCATCATCGACCGCTTCGGGGAGGATGTTCCCACGCAGATCGTGGACGAGAACCATTTCGGCGTGGAGACAACCGTCAATCTCAGCAGCAATTTCTACGGCTGGGTATTCGCCTCCGGCGGGAAGATGAAGATCACTGCGCCGCAGGAAGCGGTGGACGGCTTTCAAAGGATGCTGGAGAGCTTCAGCGAACGGCAACCAGCCGATGAAACGCCCAGCATATCCATCGGTCAGGTTAAAAAATGAAGATTTTTCCCCGAAGGTGTGCATCTGATTGCACACCTTCTTTTTGCCCTCTTGATTTTCTCCGAATTATGTGTATAATGGAGCTATCAGGAACTTTTGTTCCAGATAGGAGATAAGTACAATATGAGAAGCAAGAGCGAGGAGCTTATGCTCCGCATCCGGGAGTACATCGAAGGTTACTTTGAGCGATATTCTTCTGTGCCCACCGTTCGGGAGATTGCCGGAGCCATGAGGATCGCGGTTTCCTCCGCACACAAATAGTGTCTACACAAGATCAAGCCAAAACAGCACACCAAATAGCAATGCAACGAATTTGCACTGCTGCCAGAAAAGATGTTGTAGTTTTGGCATATCGAGTAGCAACGCCTCGCCAGCGTTTCAGGTGCAAAAAAGCATTTTCCACCAAATGACGAAGCCGATACAAGTAACGGTCATACTCCCGCTGCTGCTTGCGATTTCGCTTAGCTGGAATGACGATATTCATTCCAGTATCAGCGGCATAAGCAATGATCTGATTGGTGTCATACCCACGATCGGCCAGTAATGTTTCCGCCGATATTCCATCAATCAAGTGAATAGCTTCTTTGCAATCAGCTCGGGTACCCTCTGTGATAAGTACTCGGACCGGCATACCATTTGCATCCACGGCAAGGTGAATCTTGGTATTGAGCCCCCTTTTGTACGGCTCATGTCCTGATTACCGCCCCGGGCTCCTGCCGCATGTGGATGCACCTTACAGTGACTGGCATCAATCATCAGCCATTCAAAATCAGGCTCATCAACCAGAATTTCCAGCAGTTTTTCCCAGATTCCCTTATCACGCCATCTGCGGAACCGCTGATACACGGTACCCCATTTCCCGTAGAACGGCGGTAAATCCCGCCACGGTGCCCCTGTGCGTAAAATCCAAAACACGCCATTGATAAATCGCCGGTTATCCTGTGCTATTCCACCCCACTGCCCTCGTTGTCCTGGCAGATGCGGCTCCAGAAAGCTCCATACCTCATCGCTGATGTCGTGGCGTTGTTGTTCATTGCTCATGGGAACACCTCTTTCGGATCTCTTGCTCCCATTATACCATATCGCTCGTGTAAACACTATTTAGCTAGCTAGATTCCAATAAATTTTAATGCGTTCACAATAATTATTAGTTATATAAGATAATACGGAAAATAAGATTTCGTATTCAAGTCAATCCACCATTGTTCCTTTTGCTGCCTTTCGTAGTATGACTGATGTACTGATTTCTTTTTGGATGAGTTCAGGTGCTTGACCACCAACAGTGGATACACCGATGCTGACTGCATAAATAACCCTGGCGGTACCGCTTGTGTAGTAACGCATTAACTCTTTTGAATTAAGGATAAAATGTTCATGGTCAAGTTTGATGAAGTGGACAAATGTTTCAAGATTGCTTTTCGCGTGGAAGCATGCTATAATAAAAAAGCTGACAACAATGGTTGCTATCAATCCTTTTGCCTGAAGTTTTAGCGGAACGGATAATCTTCATATTAAGAGTGCAATCGGGTTGGCTTGCAATGCTGTGCAAAGATAATTTGCGGGGTTGCAATGTTATGCAAAGATGTTTTGCGAGATTGACAAGCACTGTTGATAGACTGCAAATATAAAATCAAGTAAAATATAGCTGCAAGAAAAGGAGGTGCTTCACATGAGCAAAAAACTTGCAGATAGCATTATTTCTCTACGAAGAAAGCATGGATTTTCACAAGAACAACTTGCTGAAAAGATAGGTGTTACCAGACAGGCAATCTCAAACTGGGAACGTGGAACGGCGACTCCAGATGTAGAGACCTTAAATTTAATCGCCAAACTGTTTGATATGGATTTATTAGCGATAATAAATGGGGAAAGCAACGAACAGGAGAAAGCGAAGGATACAATCCCACATCGAACAGCACTTTTGATAGCAATAATCGTGCTGATGATCGTGCATTTCCTCCTCGCCTTTCTTAACAAGATTGAAATGATACAAGTGGTATTAGTTCCGGGAGTCCTTGTTGTGCTGTCAGTGTTAATCCACTTTATTTTCCGTCATGTAACTGCACAGAATGATTTTTCCATCATTGCGGGATTTGACAAGAAGAAGGACAACGTAGAGACTGTAAAAAAACAACTTGCTACAATCGACTTGCTCAATCTTGCTGTTGTGCTTTTTATCAATGTTTTGTTTTTTGCAATGTATACCGGGCCGAAGGAAGGGTACCTTATTGGCAGTTTAATCTTTCTGAGTACATATTTCATCATGATCATAATTATCATTGTCGGCGTGAACCTGAAAATTAAGACAAGATAGGTATACTGCACAATAACTAAGTAATTGATAAACATCTACCGGTTTGACCGGTGGATGTTTATTTTTGTTGCACTAAGAAACGCCTGTCCGAGTGTATTGAGTGCATATATCGCCCAAGTTTCTGAATATATTTTCATTTTCACGGTAAATTTGTTGCATATTTATGTATAATAGTGTATTATTGGTATAGACTGTAACCGAGGTGGTCAGGGAGGTTAGAATGGAAACAAACTTAGTCGGTCTAAGTGGCCCAATAATGATTTCAATCGATGTAACATATCGATGTAATTTTAGGTGTAAGCACTGTTTTAATGGAAGTGGTGCTCCTTTATTAGGAGACGAGTTGAGCGATGCAGAATTATTAACAATCGCTAAGTCAGTAGGCGTTTTACAGCCCAATGTCGTTTGTTTTTGTGGTGGCGAACCGCTTCTTAGATGGGAGATTCTGTGTGATGCTTGCGAGACAATTAAGTCTAAAAGTCCATATACCCAAGTAAATCTTGTTACGAATGGGTCTTTGGTTACAGAAACAATAGCAAACAGACTTAACAGGGCGGGTATTACGACAGTACAAGTTAGCGTAGATGGACCAAATAGCGAACTTCATGATTGGTTCAGAAACCATCCTGGAAGCTTTGACCTTGCCGTAAACGCAATTAAAATATTGCGCAAAGCAGGATTAAATGTTGTCGTTGCTGCTGCGCCTCACAAAAAGCACCTGTTGCAGTTGGAGGAAACCATTGATCTGTGCAGGCAACTAGGCGTTTCAGAAATACGTATGCAGCCAATTATGCCTTTAGGAAGAGCACTTGATAACTATGATGAGGTTGTTCCTAGCTATTTTGAATATAGGAGACTGTCACGCAGACTACAGGAACTAAAGTACAAAGCGATTGATAATGGTATGGTTGTAGATTGGGGAGATCCAATTGATCATTTAAGAAAATTTTCATCAAGTAGTTTTGTTTCTAATCCTAGTCTAGGTATAACTGCTTATGGAGAAATCACTGTTTCTCCATATCTCCCTATAAGCGTGGGTTGCATTAGGCGGCATTCGCTTGAAGAATATTGGGAAAGCGGCTTGAAAAACGTTTGGTCAATCGGAGTCATTCAAGAAATCGCAAATCTCATAACAAGCATTAATTCCATGGATTTATCCAAAGAAAACCTTCCAAAAATTAATTATGAGAAAAATTTGATGATTGATCTTATTGAAGATGACCGTAACTATATTAACCATATATCACTTGCGTCACTAGTAAAGCAAAGAGGTGGTCAGCACAGCATACGAAATATGGACACTTTAGTCTAACACTATTGCAGAATACAAGACGAGGTTTTATGAATACCCAAAGGAGCAAATATGAAAGAAGATTTCTTTGTTGACGAAACAGAAATAGTTAAGGTGCTGGAAAAAATAGAGCAGTGTGATAACTCGTCATTTGCTAGGTATATTTCGGACGAAGGTCTCAATCTTTGTGATGAGGCTGTTCTTAGAAATGCCTTTTTCAATTATAGCATAAGTGCTTATGGAAGAAGAAATGATGGAGAAATAACATCTATTGTAGTTGTGAGTATGCCCATTCCAACAAGCAAAGCGCAAAGTGGATATTTAATGGCTTGCTTCTTAAATGATGAGAGCAATTCTGCGCAATCCATTCAATTCATAAAGGATGCTTTTACTAATATTGTTTCTACGAATGAATTGACAAAGATTAAGGTGAAAATCAAAACAGACATTCATTGGTGGACAAGTTTTGAAGGGCTTGCAGACGAGCTAACATTAGAACAGGAGGCGAGCATTCCATCAGCATATGGGGATAAAACTGATTTGCTCATATATTCTTTCTTTGGAGAACATAATCAATGATTAGATGGGAAATTGAGCCAAGATGCAACCTAAAATGCAAACATTGCTTTGTGGCAGATACCGAATATGGATGTGCAACAACATCGCTTGAAAATGGTCTGTCCTACTTAAATAAGTTGCATGAATTAGGAGTAAGGACAGTCGTTTTTTCAACGAGGGAACCGCTTCTATATGATGGGCTTTGTAGGTTAATCTATGAGGCCAAATTATTAGATATGTCTGTCGCTATTGTGACTAACGGGATTCTTCTTGATGATATGGAACTGAGCAGGAAGCTTGTTGAAAGCGGCGTTGACGAAGTGTTCGTTAGTATAGAAGGAATAACCGCAGCTTCAAATGATTTTATAAGAGGTAAAGGGACTCTGGCACGTGTTATTAGGGGGTTAAGTAATCTTGAACGCTGCACAAGAGAAGGGAAAAAACTGGTACGGCTTTTTATTCAAATGTCAATTAATCAACTTAATATGGCTGAAGGTTCTGATATGCCAGAATTCTTTAACGTTTTGCCAATAGATGGGCTTATTATAAGCGCAATTGGAGCATCTGGGAATGCTGCTAAGAATCGGGATATCATATTATCCCAAGAAAGTGATGAATATATTGCCTGTTGCAAAACCATTATAGAGAAGTATTTAGAGTTAAAGACCAGAAATTACATATTAGGGTTTAAGTCACTTTCCCCTTATGATATAGTTTTGATAAACCATGAGTATGGGACAAACTTCTGTCCATATTTGCCAGGGTGCTCTGCTATGAATGGTGCGTATTCTTTATTGCCTAGCGGCAAAATAATTCCATGCATTTCTCTAAAAGAGGAATTGCCCAGTTCCCTGATGATTCCTAGCATTCTTGAAGTCGAAGCAAAAGACTATAGCAGTATATTCGACTTATATTTAAGCAAAATGCGCAATGAATTAGAGGCACACAAGGAAACCTGTACGGCGTGTTTTTTGCGGGAATGGTGTTGCCTATGTCCTGCGGGACTAAATCATATTGATCAGCTTTTGGTGGCAAAAAAAGCCTGCCAAAAATCTCTTGACAAATTTCTTGAAATGTTATCTCATGTTGAGCAAAATTCAACATTGTATTATATTGACTTCTCAGGTACAAAAGTAGTGCATAAAAATGATGAACTATTGCTTTCGAGATATTTTTCAGAAGGCATGAAAATTGAATATTTTTTCACAACTCCATTAGGGGAAGATCTTTATAGATTGTCCTCACAACATAAAAGTCTTTCGGCAATAGCTACAGAATTAGGCGTGAGTGTGCGGGATATAATTCAATCAAGTGCTTTACTAATAAGCAAAGGGTTTGGGAGGATGAAGAAATATGGCTCTTACAAGAATTAACAAAAAGATCGACAATGCAATACCGGTTAACACAGAGGACATGTTTCTGTACAAAAGAAAGGAAACGAACGGAGGAGAAGTTGTTGTTTCCAAACGGCATCCGGAACTTCAACAACTTGTTTTAAATTCTACCATGGTAGATATTCTTGAAAAGTGTGATGGTAAGACTGCGGTTCAGGATTTATTTTCAACACTATACGATGAATACAAAATGGTTGTTTCGCGTAATGAGTTTGAAGCTGATGTCTTTTCATCACTTCATTCCCTGTGGAGACTGGGTCTTGTTGAATGGATTAACCATCACCCATTTATGGATATGTACATTTCATCAGAGGAGAATTATGATTTTTCTCTTCTGACAGAAGATGAAGCTGTAGACGAGCTTCAAAAATATAATGGGCATATTTTTGAACCATACCTTCAACCAACTGTTTTTCAGTCGGAACGTGCTATAAGACAGAATGCATTTACATTTAACGAATCATTGTTCAAAATGACAAATGATAAAAAATGCATCGCAATGCTTTCGCTGATAACGCCGGTCTTTTTCAACACCACTCTTCTGCGTATGAGGTATTTGTCCTTTGATGATTCATTAGATATGGGAGAGTTAAAGAAATTTATCCTTTGGTGTGTAAACAAAATTGGAGAGATATTGAATAAATCATACACTGGTGTAGTTTTATTCAATGATACCACATCTTCCCACAGTCGGCAAAAACTATTAGAAACAGGCTTCACTATTTGCGGTAGTTTGAATAATGAGAGGTCTTCTATGGATACGCCTGTTGACATTTATTTTTTAAACACAATAGCCCTTGGACATATGTTGTAGTCCAGTTGGAAACGCTTGGTCTGCAAATTGGTTAGAGGAAGGAGGTGATTATTATGAAAGGAAGCTATGAGAAGCCCTCAATAACTAGCATAAACAATGGTGGTGATGTTAACCCAACAGCCTGTACGTTCTTTTTTGCTGTGTTGGTTCTGGCTCTTGCAATTGCGGCTGGAGGCGGTGTAGTCGTTTTGGCTGCTGCCGCTGCGGCTGGAGGTGTTGCTGCTGCTGCGGCAGCAGTTTGGGCTGCCGCTTGGTATTCCACAAGCACTTCCTCCTGCTAATTGCTGATAGAATAAATGTATAACGTAGCATCTTTTATTGGTGTGATTTAACGTTATAACCATATTAGAACTATTGTACCATCACATTAATAAGGGCTATTGTGTCATTACATCAGCAATAGATTAGAGATCACTATCTATATGCAAGAAAGCTAAATAATATGTAACAGGAATTTTCGATGCTCCTTTTAAGGGCAGCAAGTTCCAAATAATAGGAGAAAAATGGAAAAAAGAACGTATATAATAAAAAAAGCAAGCATCCCAGTTGCCGTACAGCGTATAACATGGAGCTTTGAAAGTAATAGAAGCAGACTAATTGTTGAAACGATGGATAATGAATTAAACTTACAGGCGAAGGAAAGGGTTAATCTCAATGCATTGAAAAGGATTGAAAATCCGCATCACGAAACACCCTTGCCACTGTATTCTATTAACGATGGGTGTAAAACTGCTTTTCCAACAATAATCAGTGAGGAAATGGTTGTATTTGGGAATCATGTCTCCACTTTCTTTTTACCTTTATTTTATGTTCCTGGGAAAGACAACCGACTTTTTGCACAAGATACTTCTGAACTAATTCCGATATTTGCAAAGTTGATGAAGACTGGAAGCAAAAGCGGTCTAGAATATAAAACTATAATGCCTGAAATATCTTATAGATATTATGATACAGGTGGAATTCTCACCGAAATGTATACAAAAAAATACCATATAGAGGTAACAGATGAAAGTTATTAAGTTCGTTTTTTCATTTTTGCACGACTTGCGATTAACATTTATAGTTTACTGCTTATTAAGCTTAATTACTGGTGGTATAGCAATTTACACACCTATAATTAACGAAAAGTTCATAGATATACTTACAGGAACAATTCAGGGGAGTTATACTTCATATATTGTGCAGTTCTGTGCTATTTCGATTATTAACCTGGGGATTACATATTTTATAAAAGTTTTGAGCGTAAAATTACAAAGAAAATCTAGTTATGGCATAGTATCGAAGACCATTTGTCATTTATCAGAAAGTGGAATATTGTATGGAAACGATTCCGTATATGCATATATAAGCCAAAGAATTAAGTCTGATGCTGATGCTATTTCATCTTTTTTCATAGACGCCACAGCAATTATTCCTGTAAACTCTGTTGTAGGAATTATATCAGGGTGCATTTTGTTTTATTATAATAAAACGATTTTTATTATTCTTGCATTCTTAGCCATTGGGTATTCTTTGCTATATTTGATTCTCAAGGAGCCGCTAAAAAAAGCCGGATTGAGAAGCAAACAAGCATCCGATATATATTACTCAAAGATCGAGATGTCAGTAAGTAAGCAGCAGTTTGCAAAAGTGCACGGAGTATTCAACAGATTCCAATTGTTTTTAAAGAATGCGTTTGATGTTGATTTATTATCTGCCATCAACTTCCAAAAAATTGCATTTTTAAACTTTAGCCTTGAAGGAATTATAGGAGCAGTAGCCCAAGCTGCAATCTATATTACTGGCGGTGCGCTTATTTTAGGTCATCAGCTTAGCATAGGCGGATTTGTGGTTATTGTAGTGTATTTTGCATATGTTACTAATGCGATTAAAAGAATATTCTCTCTAAATGAGAATTACCAGCTTGCTCGTGCAGCGCATGAGAGATTGCAAGAATATCTATGTATGCCCCTATCAACAGATGGTGGACTAACCACGTTGGAGATTCTTTCTATTGAGTATAAAGCTGTAGGGTTTTCTTTTGGTGGAAGGTTTCAACTATCTAATATTAATCTTGCTTTTAGGAAAGGTACTTTATATGGTTTGTGTGGAAAAAATGGATCCGGCAAAACCACTCTAATGCTATTGCTACTTGGTATATATCCTAACTATAGAGGCGAAATATTGATAAATGGCATTAATCAGAAACAATATAATTTAAAAAAACTTCGGTCCTGTGTAATACACTATACAGAACAGACACCAGTTTTTTTTGATGAGCCAATGGTCAAAAATTTTGAATTATTTGAGGGCGAAAGGAGACCTTTTTTACAAGTTAAAACTTATATTCAAATGCTTGGCCTTCATAATATTGTGAGTCTTGAGGATGACGCTTTGAGGTTTAGTGAACATTACCAATATTCTGCAGGAGAGCTCGCAAAAATTGCTATTCTTAGATCACTTGTGTTAAAAAAATCTGTTTATATATGGGACGAGCCGGATACAGCTTTGGATGAGGCAGCAAAACAAGCATTGATTAAAATTTTAAAAGAGCTTTCTAACGAGGCTATAGTGGTCATTATTACTCACAATTCTGATTTATTGAATGCTTGTGAGACAATTTATCATCTATGATTCAAGTTCGAAGACCCGATAAGCATATAATATTATTTAGTCTATTTCAAAAGCATAACAAACTCTATCTTAAAAGCCATTGCTAGGATGCTGACTTCCCGTAAATAAACTGTTATGAAAAGTTCGCTAACTTTCCAGTTGGCGAACTCTTTGCTGTTTTTTAGCTTAGCGGTTTATATGCGTTATGTCCTGCAATGTTGACAATCGTCAAACCGCCGCTTGCTGCATACTTCACTGTATACGCTGTCCCACCTGACGGTTTCGTCAGATAGCAGACGCACACGCTGCTACAGTCTACAAGATGCCGGTTGCGCTTGAACATACAATCTTGCGTGTACTCTTTGGAAATACAGACAACCTTGTCTGCCTGCGTTTTGATTTTCTCATAGACCCAGCGATCTGTGTGCGACCATCTATCTGCTTGTGAAACACAAGGCAGTACTAGAATGCGTACACCGCTCTGCAAAATCACCTACATTCAGGAGCACCACAACATCATCCTGCTGGGAGCCACCGGCAGCGGCAAAACCTATCTGGCCTGCGCTCTGGGCATGGCTGCTGTAAGACGGTTCTATGCTGTGAAGTACATCCAGCTCCCGGATCTTCTGGTAGAATTCCAGATTGCCAGGGGCAACGGTACGATTCGCAAGCTCATGGCCCAGTATAGAGTTCGGTGTGGATATTGTCAAAGACCGCAGGGTTCAGAACCGCTACCATGTGGCTTCTCGGCATTTTGAAGCGCCGGAGGTCAAGCTGCTGATCGACGCCGTTCAGTCCGCCAGGTTTATCACGCCCCGCAAGGGCAGGGCGCTGGTTAAACGTCTTTCATCCTTCATTGCTCCCGGCGACACAGCCCTTTTGAACAGGCATCTCTACATCGACAGCCGTTCCAAGGCCACCAACGAGAGCATTTATCTGAATGTAGACCGAATCCAGACCGCCATCACGGAGCGGAAGAAAATAACCTTCCGCTACTTCGATTACTCGCCCTCCAAGGAGCGCGTCCACCGGCATGACGGACAGCTCTACTCCGTCTCCCCATATGCCCTGCTTTGGAACAACGATAATTACTATCTCGTGGGCTTCCACGACCATCGGCAGCAGGTCGCAAAGTTCCGGGTAGACCGCATCGACGGCTTGAAGGTAACGCAGAAAGCCGCCGTGCAGAAGCCAAAGGATTTTGACGTGTCGGCGTATTTTACGCAGGAGTTCTCCATGCTCAACGGCGAGGAATGCAAGGTCAGGCTGCTCTGTAAAAACCTCCTCATGAACAGCATTATCGACCGTTTCGGGGAGGATGTTTCCACGCAGATTGTGGACGAAAGCCGTTTCGGCGTGGAGACAACCGTTGATCTCAGCAGCAATTTCTACGGCTGGGTGTTTGCCTCTGCCGGGAAGATGAGAATCACAGCGCCGCAGGAAGCGGTGGAAGGCTTTCAAAGGATGCTGGAAATCAACAGCAACCTGCCGGTGAAAACATCCCATCTGAAAGGCGGTCAGGCATAGATTTCATAGTTTTTCGCGGAAGGTGTGCATCTGACTGCACACCTTCTTTTTTCCCTATTGACTTTCTCCGAATTATGTGTATAATAAATCTATCAGGAACTCTTGTTCCAGATAGGAGAAAAGTACAATATGAGAAGCAAGAGCGAGGAGCTGATGCTCCGCATCCGGGAGTACATCGAAAGCTACTTCGAGCGGTATTCTTCTACCCCCACCGTTCGGGAGATCGCCGGAGCCATGAAGATCGCGGTTTCCTCCGCACACAGATACCTTGTGGCTATGGCGGAGAAGGATATGGTTTTCTACGAAAACGGCACGCTCTCCACGCCGAGGATCCGGAGGATGAATCCGGCGGTGAGCCCCGCCGCCATTGTGGGAACTATCCCCTGCGGCTCGCCGGAGGAAAAGGAAGCCCAGGTGGAGGAATACCTGCCCCTGTCCGTGTCCTTCTTCGGCAAGGGAGACTTCTACGCCCTCCGCGCCTCCGGCAGCTCCATGACGGGGGCGCAGATTGACGATGGGGATTTGGTTATCATCCGGCAACAGCACACCGCCCAGGTCGGAGAGATCGTCGTTGCCCTCACCGACGAGGACAAGAACACGCTGAAGCGGCTCTTATATGACGATGACCGGCAGAGCTATTACCTCCACCCGGAGAACAAAGACATGGAGGATATCTATGTGTCCGGGCTTCGGGTACAGGGCGTAGCTACCCATGTGATCAAAGCCCTTTGACGGAGGTATTGCCCATGCAGAAAAAATATGTGTCCGTCAGCGCGGAGGTGGACACGGACGGCGTGATCCGCCCGCTTCTCATCCGCTGGCATGACGGCAGACAGTGGGAGGTGACAAAGGTGCTTCATACCTGTACTGCTTCTCACGATGAGTTTGAAGGCGTCCGCTACACCGTCAAGATCGGTCGTGCGGTAAGATATTTGTATCGGGAGGGTCAGCGCTGGTATGTTGACCGCTCCCCATAGGAGGTGTTTGTGAGACATGAGGATTTTTTCCTATGAGGAACTCGACGAATTGGGCGAGGGCTTGATTCGCCAATATCTTGGGAAGGAAGCGGAGCGCACCTGCTGCGTGGATATCGAGGGGTTCGTTACGGACTTTCTGAAGCTGCCCCTGCTGTACCGCAGCTTTGCCGAGGAGGACAGCGATAAGATCGGCTTCATTGCGGATGGTTCAACCCCGCTTTGCGTGTATGAGAACGGAGAAATCAAAAATCGCATTTATCCAAGAGGTACGATTGTGATAGAGCGCTGCCTTCGGCGTGAGCACGAAAGCGGCAGGCGGCGCTTCACCATCAGCCACGAGTGCGCCCACTACATCATGGACAGGGCGGTTCCCTCTGCTGCTTTCCACAGAGAGTTTGATAACGAGCGCATCTACTCTCAGGAGGACTTCAAAAACCTGTTCAGCTTTCGGGAGACGCAGGTTGACCGCATGGGCGCAGCCCTTCTGATGCCCCGCTTCATGGTTCGCAATGTAGTTTCCATGTACGGATGCACAGACCGCATCCCCGTATATGGGGACAGCGTTCTGCGGACGGCGGACAAGCTCCGAATCAAACAGATGGCCAACGCCATGGGCGTGTCCTTCTCCGCCTTTCTCATTCGGCTGCGGGAGCTGGGCTGTCTGTGTTACAAACCGCTGGTGGAGTACATCACGGAGGAAATGGGGCTGGGACAGGACGGTGGCGCAGGATGAGAAAAGCAAGCGCTCCCCGTAAGCTCTCGCCGGATGTGTCACGCAGGCTGTCCGATTCCCGCAGGCAATCCGCCGCGCTGACACTCCGGGAGATCCACTGCCCCTTTTGCAGCTTTCTGGTAGAGAAGGTGTTCTCCGACGCAGCGGGACACAAAATGGTCTACTGCCGAAAATGCAAGTCGGAGTATCCCATCAATCTGGGCTGCTTCCGCAGGATGAAGGCGAAACAGGCCGTCTGCCGCCTGCTTTCCGGAAAACCGAGGCAGAAACGATAAACTGAATACAAAAACCGACTTTTAATCGAGCAAGCGGAGAGAATCAGATTCATTCTGAGGAGACTGCCAAGCGCCGTACAAAGTCAGACTGAACCGGTAAATGGGTTCGGTCTGCTTTGACGGCGCTTTTTTGCTGCCCGATTGCTTTGTACGGCGTTGAAAGTCCTTTCCCGGCTTGGCTCGGGAAGGGACTTTTTCCATGAAACGCCGCTTTGAACAATACATCTGCCGCTACCCGTGAGCTCCGAATTTTTGATTTCACCCAAATTCAAAAATTCAAAGGAGATCACGGCATGAAAACATTAAAGGAGTTCGATTACGACCTTTGGGCAATCGAGGAAAACGGAAGAAAGAGATATTTCGCCAGAATCAAAGCCACCGGAGAGGAAGCGGAGGTCAGCCTTGAGGTGATGCGGCTGCTGCTCAGTCAGGAAAAGCAGATGCGCCGGGAGTATGCAAAACAGCAGACCATCGGGCCGGTTCTGAGCCTTGACGCCATCCACGACGGCGGAAGCATGGATGAGGCCGCGTGGCTGCTGGATACGCGGCAGCGCATCGACTCCGAGGTGCTCACGGTAGAACTCACAGACGCATTCTGCAAAATGCTGACGGACAGCCAGCGTTCGATCTTTACGGAATGCCTCATCGAGGGGAAAAGCCAATCCGCATATGCTGCGGAGCACGGCATGGCCAGGCAAAGCGTGCATGACACAATCGCACTGATCCGCAAAAAAGCAAAAATATATTTTGCGTGATACCTGACAAAGGGCAAAAAAATGTCCATTGAAAGGTGAGAGGACAAATCTCACCGCAAGGGATACGGAGATTCAGTTTTCTCAGAGCCTTACGGCTCAGCGAACCTTGAAAACTGAATATCCAGGCATCAGGCACATTCCCAACGCTATGGGCTGAACCCCTGAGCCGATTTCGTGAGTGCGCCACGACCCCAGAAATGAGCGAGCGATACAACTTACACGATAAAAGCCGGGCTGCTCCCGGTGGAGGCGATGACAGGTGTTGGGGACAATGATACTTCCGTAATTCGCGGCCCGGCCACAATGAAGGCGGGGAGGTTCGATTCCTATGGAGCGGTGCAGCACACCGCCGTCTGATGCTCTCCCTGCTCTCGGGGCGTCGAGGACAAATAGAGAGCGTACATACCCGAAAAACCAAAACGACAAAAGACAAGGAGACGCAATATGAACGCACAGGACAGATACAACAGCGAGAGATATCCGGACATGACCTGCTTTCTCGCTTTGAGGAATATCGAAAGAAACGAAAGAAAGGAACGGAGATACCGCATGAAGGAAAACTGGATTTACCGCAGGGGCGACGTGTACCTGGCCAACCTCGACCCCTACATAGGCTCCGAGCAGGGCGGCACCCGCCCTGTGGTGGTTCTGCAAAACAACACCGGCAACTACTACTGCCCCACGCTGATCATCGCACCCATCACGTCCAAGGCCGGAAAGAAGCCGTCCCAGCCCACCCATTACTACGCAGAGCGCATCCACGGGCTGGAGCTTCCCGGCATGGTGCTGCTGGAGCAGATCAAGACCATCGACAAGCGGCGCGTGAGGAAGTACCTGGGCAGGATGACCCGGCAGCAGATGGACGAGATCGGGGAAGCCATCGAGGAAGCCCTCGGGCTGTATGTCCCCGAAGAAATGGAGGCCCCGTGATGAATCCCGTATTGACCATCGACCCGGAGTTCGAGGCGAAATGCCCGCCGCTGACAGATGACGAGCTTTCGCAGCTCGAAGAAAACATCTTGGAGGAAGGGCTGGTGCTCATGCCCCTCATCGTCTGGAACGATACGATTGTGGACGGTCACAACCGCTACCGCATCGCGCAGGCGCATCCGGGCATCGGATTCCGTACCCATGAAAAGCAGTTCAGCAACCGCTACGAGGCCCTTTCCTGGATTTGCAAGAACCAGCTCGGACGGCGAAATCTTACGCCCCAGCAGAAGAAATATCTGATCGGGCAGCGTTACGATGCAGAGAAAAAAACGCATGGAGGAGATCGGAAAAGCAATCTGCCAGAATCAAGTGGTCAAAATGACCACTTGATTGCAGCACAGAAAACAAGAGAGCGAATTGCTTCAGAGACAGGAACAAGTGAGAGCTATGTTAAACGAGCGGATCAGTATGCAAAAGGTGTGGACGCCGCTGAAGAAGTGCTTCCGGGCATCAAGAATGACCTGTTGCTCGGAAAGTTTAAGCCCAGAGAAACCGATGTGGCGGCTGTCGCCCGCGCATCTCCGGAGGAGCGCCGGGAAAAAGCGGAACAGCTCAGGGTGATCCCGGAAAAGAAGCCCAAAGCAGATAAGGAATCTGCCCGGAGCGGCACAAAGCGCCAGCAAGAGGTTTATGCGACTATCGACAAAAGCTATGAGGATATGAAGGACTCCAAGCGCGTCACGGAGGATTCGGCACTGGTAAGCCTGCGCTATACGGCGCGGAACATGGTCGAGACATGCGACGTGCTTTTTACGAACTTCCCCGGTCTATTGGAAAAGCCGGACTACAAAGATCAGGTCATTGAAATCATGCAGGAGCCAAAACAATACATTCTCAAATTGGAAGGAGAAACAGACAATGAACAGCATGAAAACACTCTACAAGCTGATGGAGGTCAGCAGCCGGGATTTGGAGATTCCCGATGCGTACCAGCGCAAGCTGAACACCGAGCGTGTGGCAAAGATCGTGGCCGGGTTCAATGAGCGTATCACCAACGAACCGAAGGTTAGCTTTCGTGACGGTCACTATTATGTGTTTGACGGGCAACATACTATTGTGGCGCGCAAGCACATGAACGGCAACAACGACCTGCCGATCCTCTGCAAAGTGTACTACGGTATGACAGAGGCTGATGAAGCTCTGTTGTTTGCCATGCAGACCGGCTACTCCTCAGCCCTGACGCCCAGCGCGAAGCTCCGCGCCAATCTTCATGGCGCGGACAAGGCGTCGGGCGAGTTCTACGAGGCCACAGAGGAAGCGGGGCTGCATGTGGGCTTTGAGCGAGGCGGCGGCACGGGTCGCATCCTCTGCATCAATACCGCCTTTGCGGAGTTCAAGCGCGTCGGCGCAGAGGTTTACAAGGAAGCGCTCACCATCCTGCTGGAAGCCTGGGGCGGCGACCCCGATTCCCTCCGAGCCGAGGTGATTCAGGGCATCGTCCACTTCGTGGAGCTGTACCACGGCGAGTACGACCGGGAGCGGCTCATTTACAGCCTCCGCGCCTACGAGCCCAAGTTTATTTACGCAGCGGGCAAGGCGGAAAAGGAGCTGCGGGGCGTAAAGCGCTACGTCAACCTGTTCTACCGCATCTACAACGGCAGGCGCAAGCACGAGATTCTTCCCATGAAGTTCTAAGGGAAGGCAGACCGCAAGAGAAATCGTGCGGTCATTTACATACAAAAACAACGCATAGGAATGGAGGTGCGAAACATGAACTCTGAAACCACTACCACGCTATCCCAGCGTGATGCTTACAAGCTAATGCTGAAAGAGTATCCGGATGTCATGGATATCGTTCAGATGTGCCAGATACTTGATGTCAGCACGAAAACGGGGTATCGACTGATACGAGAAGGCAAAATCTGCTGCATAAAAGTAGGTCGCGCCTACCGTATCCCCAAAGCACATCTTTTTACCTACTTATGCATCGGCTGTTGACTGCATGGAGAAATAAATCCGATTGGCGGCATCCTTTCCGCATCGGTTCGAATGATTTATACTGTTCTCAGGTCAACGGCAGGTGTTGCCCACAACAAGAGAGGAGGATATCTTATTATGGTGGCAGGACACCTTCGTGAGAAAAAGGGCTATTTTTATGCCGTACTAAACTACACAGACGCACACGGAAACCGCAAAACAAAGTGGATCGCAACAGGGCTTGCGGTCAAAGGCAACAAGAAACGCGCCGAGGCGTTCTTACAGGAGCAGCGGCGCAGTTTCCAGGAAGATGTGCCGATTACAGGAGACGTTCTTTTTGCAGACTTCATGGAACAATGGCTTACGGTAATAAAGAGTTCCGTGGCGGTGACAACTTTCGCCTCATACTCCAATATGGTCAAAAAAGTAATCGTGCCGTATTTCAGAGAACGGCAGATTGCATTGCAGGAGCTGTCGGCAAAACACATCCAGGATTTTTACCTGAAGGAACTGGAACGTGTGAGCGCGTCCTCGGTTATTCATTATCACGCAAACATCCACAAGGCGTTGAAGTATGCTGTCAAGCTCGACCTAATCTCCAGTAATCCTGCCGATAAGATCGAAAGACCAAAGAAGGAGCGTTTTATGGCAAACTTTTACGATGCCGATGAAGTGAACAGGCTTTTTGAAATCTCCAAAGGCACCAAACTTGAAATCCCCATTCTCTTTGGTGCTTTCTATGGGATGCGGCGCAGCGAGACCCTCGGTATGAAATGGGATGCCATCGACTTTGAGCGCGACACAATCACCATCCGGCATACGCTTACAACCGTTGCCCTTGATGGAAAGCGTATTACGGTCGCAGAAGATCGGACGAAAAATAAGTCCAGCATGAGAACGCTGCCACTGGTTCCTTTCGTAAAGGAACGGCTTCTGGAGCTTAAAGCAGAACAGGAGGAAAACCGGCGTTTATGCGGGCGATCCTATGTGAAAGATTACACGGGCTATGTGTGTATCAATGAAATCGGAGATATCATCAAGCCTAATTATGTTTCCTGCGGATTCCCGAAGCTTCTGGAGGAACACGGATTGCGCAGAGTGCGCTATCACGATTTGAGACATAGCTGCGCCTCGCTGCTTCTCGCCAACGGCGTTCCGATGAAGCAGATTCAAGAATGGCTCGGGCACAGCGACTTCTCAACTACGGCAAACATTTACGCACACCTTGAGTACAGTTCAAAAGTTATCTCCGCAGATGCAATGCTTGCTGGCTTAGGGATAGGAAACCGGGAATAAAAAAGAGAAGCCGGCAAAACCGGCTTCTCAGGTTGGCGGAGGGTTAGGGATTCGAACCCTAGGTGCCTTGCGGCACACGACTTTTCGAGAGTCGCACCTTCGACCACTCGGACAACCCTCCAAGTTGTATCTTCACCCAATCCGCTTTGGAAAATGGGGAGAACTGATGGGGAGAACTCAAAGATTTTTTCGTTTTCGAACCCTCGAAAACCTGCATAAATCAAGACTTTTTCGGGTGGAGCGTTCCACGAAGCGATTCCGATTTCGAGTCAGGGCCGTTATAACCACTTCGATACCACTCCGTGCGGGCATATTATAACAGGCGCGTATGGGAAAAGCAAGATAAATTTCGTGATCAGGTCTTTTTGATGAACTGACGGCTGCATTTCGGGCAGCGGATGTTAATTTTGCCCTTGCCGCGCGGGACGCGGACGACCTGACGGCAGCCGGGGCAGCGGAAATAGCGGTACTGCTTATCCGTCAGACGGCTGAAAAAGCGCAGGAACGCTGCGTTTTCACGCCGGCGCGCCTCAATGTTGCGCGAGTACATCCGGAACATCGACCAGATGAGCGGAACATAGGCCAGAAGACTCAGCATGGACATCCACTGCACCTGCCGGCCGCCGATCGCGCTGATCAGGAGCAGCACAAACGCCGCGCCCAGCAAGCACTGGTTCAGCCGGTCAGAGCCATAGCGCCCGGCCATAAACCTACGTAATCCGTCCCCGATTTTCCGAAACATGATCTGTCACTCCATCTGTAAATCGTTTGATGGAGTCTATTATAAAAATCTGCGGAGGAAATACAAGAGCGTGGGCGGAATGTTTATAAAAAGTTCAAACCTTTCCGGATTCTGCTTTTAAAATAACGGTTACGATCTCCGGGCGGTTGCCGATGCGCAGCGGCAGCTTCCGGCTGCCGCCGAGACCGCGGCTGACGATCATGCTGGTCTGACCCTTCCGGTACAGCCCTGCCGTATAGTCCGGGAACAGATCGAGGTGCGTTCCGAAGACGGCGCCTACGAACGGCAGGCGCACGATCCCGCCGTGGCCGTGGCCGCAGAGAACAGTCTGCACGCCCATGTTTGCCCACAGGTCCAGCTCGTCGTTGCGGTGCGAGAGCATGAGGATATACGCGTCCCTGCCCCGCGATTGCCGGATCTCGCGCACGAGCTGCGCCGGGCGCTTCTGGTCATACGGGCCGTTCGGGTCGTCGACCCCGGCCAGGACGATGGAGGCCTGCCCCTTTTTCAGCAGCCGGTACTCGTTTTGCAGGCGCACGACGCCTGCCGCGTCCAGCATGGAAAACAGCGCCTCGCGCTTTTCGCGGGAGAGCACCCACTCATGGTTTCCCGTCACATAAAATGTCGGCGCAAGCGCCGTCAGGCCATCAAGAAGCGGCGGGAGCATGGAAAAGTCCGTGAATTCGTCGGCCAGATCGCCGGTCAGGGCGATGAGATCCGGGCTTTGCAGGCGCACCAGCTCCAGCAGGTACCGGCTCTCTGCGTCAAAGCGCCTGCCGTGCAGATCGGAGATCTGCACGATCCGAAGCCCGGAAAACGCCTCCGGCAGCGCTGCGCAGGCGGCGGTCACGGTGCTCGTCGAGAGCGTGAAATTTTCAAACCATGCCGCGCCTGCCAGCACCAGCGCCGCCGGAAGCAGCCAGCGGCTGTGCGTCCTGCCCCGTTTTTTCTCCTGCATACCGAACCCTCCTGCGTCTCGATTGCCGCTATTTTAACACATTCGGGCCACAAAGAAAAGCAAAACGACGCGTCTGCGCGCCGGGACCGTCCGGCTCCTGCGAAAAATCCGTGCTTTGCGCCGCTGGTATCCACTTTTTGTATTGTGATATTCGGTTTGAAATGCTATAATAGCCGAAAAAGAAAAAATAATGGATGTGCATTGGAATTGAAGTACGGAACCTGGAAAATCTCGTCCTATGAGCCTGCCGACGCGAGGGCGCTGTGCGCGGCGGGCTTTTCCCCGATCACGGCCGCGCTGCTGTGCAGCCGCGGCTATCGGGATGCGGGCGCGGCCCGCGAATTTTTATCCTGCAGCTATCCGCTCTCGTCGCCGTTTGCCCTTCTGGACATGGACAAGGCTGCCGCCCGCGTCAAACAGGCGCTTTCCCGGCGCGAGCATATCGCCGTCTTCGGCGATTACGACGTCGACGGCATTACGGCGACCTGCCTGCTGACGGAGTATCTGCGCAGCAAGGGCGGCCATGTGACCAGCTATATCCCGGCCCGCCTTGAAGAGGGCTACGGGCTGAACCCCATCGCCATCGACACGCTCAAAAAGCAGGGCGTGGAGCTGATCGTGACGGTCGACTGCGGCATCACGGCCAATCACGAGGCCACGCTGTGCCGGGAGCTTGGCATCGATCTGGTCATCACCGACCACCACGAGTGCAAATCCGAGCTGCCGCAGGCCATCGCGCTCGTCGACCCGCACCGGAAGGACCAGCCGCAGCCGGTCACGGAAATGGCGGGCGTCGGCGTCGCGTTCAAGCTGGCTGCCGCCATCGAGGGCGAGCAGGAAACGCTTCTGGATCAATACTGTGATTTTCTCTGCCTCGGCACGGTTGCGGACGTCATGCCCCTCACGGGAGAGAACCGCACGATGGTCGCACGGGGCTTAAAGGCGCTGGAGAACCCGCGGCGCGTCGGCATTGCGGCGCTGATGGCCGAATGCTCCGTGCAGAAGGGGCCGGTCACGGCGGGCACCATCGGCTATACGCTTGCCCCGCGCATCAATGCAGCCGGACGCATGGGTGAGGTCGGAATTGCGACAGAGCTGTTTCTAACGCACGACGCGGGACGCGCGGTCGAGCTGGCGGGCGCGCTCTGCCGCCTCAACCGCCGGCGGCAGGAGATCGAAAGCAGCATTTATCAGTCCGCTGTCGCCATGCTCCCGCCCGGCGGGCCGCCGCAGGCGATCGTGCTGGCGGACGAGAGCTGGCACCAGGGCGTGGTGGGCATCGTGGCCTCCCGCATGGCGGAGGAATACAGCTGCCCGACGTTCCTCATCTGCCTCGACGGCGACAAGGGCAAGGCCTCGTCGCGGTCCTACGGCGGGTTCAACCTGTTCCGGTCGCTGGAGCAGCTGTCCGGCTTGCTTGAAAGCTACGGCGGACATGAGCTTGCCGCCGGATTTACCATCCGGCGCGAGAGCATCGCGCCCTTCCGCGAAAAGATGATGGCCCTGTGTGCGAGCTTCCGGGAGTCGGACGCGTGCAGCACGGCGCTTGCCATCGACTGCGAGATCCCGCCGGAGCTGCTGACCATTGAAAATATTCAGGCGCTGGGCGACCTCGAACCCTGCGGCGCGGGCTGCCCGCGTCCGGTTCTTTGTATGCGCGGGCTTCATGTGACGGAGCTGGCGGAGGTTGGCGGCGGAAAGCATCTGCGCCTGCGTTTGTCAAAGGGCACGCATACCTGGGGCGCGATCTTCTTCTCGACCAACGCGCAGCGTGCCGCCGTGGCGCAGGGCGACGTGGTCGATATCGCCTTTACGCCGCAGATCAACGAATACCGTTCCGTGCGCTCGGTGCAGCTGAACCTTGTGGATATCCGGCCCGACAAGGCCTTCCGCGAGGCGCAGGGGCATGACCGCGCGGTCTATAAAAAGCATCTGGCGGGCGGCGCGCTCAGCTGCGACGAGGCCGGGTGTCTGCTGCCGACGCGGCAGGATTTTGCCGCCGTCTGGCGGTATCTGGCCGCATTTTCGCAGGACGGCGTGCTGTCGGAAGAGCTGGGCTGCCTGAGCCGCAAAATTTCGCGCTGCGCGAAGCTCCCCTTAAGCGCGGGAAAAACACGCATCTGCCTCGACGTGCTGGCAGAGCAGGGGCTTTTGCAGCTGGAGCAGCGGCCAAAATCGCTGTGCATCCGCCTGTGCGCGAACGGCCGGAAGGTCGATCTTGAGAAAAGCCCGATTTTGATTCATCTGAAAAAGCAGAAGGCAGGAAACTGAATGGAAACCAAACAGGAGCATTACGAATCCATGATGCAGGCGATCGCCCGTTATGCGCCCTCCGCTGATCTGGAGGTCATTCAGCGGGCGTATGCATACGCCGACGAAAAGCATAAGAACCAGCTCCGCAAGTCCGGAGAGCCGTATATCATCCACCCGCTGGCCGTGGCCGAGATCGTGGCCGAGATCGGCCTCGATACCGACGCGATCGCGGCGGCGCTGCTGCATGACTGCCTCGAGGACACCGACGCGAGCTTCGAGGAGATCTCACGCCTGTTCGGCGAGACGGTCGCGAATCTGGTCGAGGGCGTCACAAAGCTGACGCGCGTGCAGTATTCCACGATGGAAGAGCAGCAGATGGAAAATCTGCGCAAGATGTTCATGGCCATGTCGAAGGACATCCGCGTCATCCTCATCAAAATTTCCGACCGCCTGCATAATACCCGGACGCTGCAGTACCAGACGCCTGCCAAGCAGATCTCGAAGTCCATGGAGACGATGGAGGTCTACGCGCCGCTGGCGCACCGGCTCGGTATGCAGAAAATCAAGTGGGAACTGGAAGACACTTCTTTGCAGTATCTCGATCCGGAGGGCTATCAGGAGATCATCGACTACCTCAAAAAGAACGAGGACAGCGCCAACAGCTTCATGAACGCCATCCAGTCGAAGATCACGACCCGGCTGGCCTCCGTCGGCATCCACGGATCGATCTATGGCCGCATCAAGCATACCTATTCCATCTACCGCAAGATGCGTGCGCAGAACAAGACCATCGACGAGCTGTATGATCTTTACGCGTTCCGCGTGATCGTGGACAATATTGCCGACTGCTATAACGTCCTCGGCCACATCCACGACCTGTTTAACCCCATTCCGGGCCGGTTCAAGGACTATATCTCCACGCCGAAACCCAATATGTACCAGTCTCTGCATACGACCGTCATCGGCTCACAGGGCATCCCGTTCGAGGTGCAGATCCGCACGTGGGAAATGCACCAGACGGCGGAATACGGCGTCGCGGCGCACTGGAAATACAAGCAGCACGCGGGCGACGGCTCGGAAAAGGAATTCGAGTGGGTGCGGCGTCTGCTTGAAAATCAGCAGGACGTCGAAGCGGACGACTATATCCATTCGCTCAAGGTCGATATGTTCGACGACGAGGTTTTCGTCTTCACGCCCAAGGGCAAGGTCATTTCCCTGCCCGCAGGCTCCACGCCCATCGACTTTGCCTACGCCATCCACTCTGCTGTCGGCAACTCCATGATCGGCGCGAAGGTCAATAACCGCATTGCAAGCTACGATGCGCCGCTGCACAACGGCGATATCGTTGAAATTTTAACGTCCAAATCCGCCAAGGGCCCGAGCCGCGACTGGCTGAACATCTGCCAGTCCAATCAGGCGCGCGTCAAGATCAAGCAGTGGTTCAAGCGCGAGAAGCGCGAGGAGAACATCGTACGCGGCAAGGCGAGCTTCGAGGCTGAGCTGCGCCACGCCGGTGTCGACCCCGATATTCTGCAGAACGCCGAGATCCTGCCGGTCATCCTCAAAAAGGTCAGCTTCGAATGTCTGGACGATATGTATGCCGCCATCGGCTACGGCGGTCTGACCGCTGCGAAGGCCGTGGGCCGCATCCGCGACGATCTGACCAGAGCGACCCGGACGCTTGCCCCCAAGCCGCTTGCGCGGCAGAATGCGCCCGCCGTCAATTCCTCCGGCGTCATTGTCGAGGACATCGGCTCGTGCATGATCAAATTCAGCCGCTGCTGCACGCCGGTTCCCGGCGACGAGATCATCGGCTTTATCACCAAGGGCTACGGTGTGTCCGTCCACCGGAAGGACTGCCCGAACGCCAGAGCCGCGCTCGACCCCGCGCAGAAGGGCCGCTGGGTCAAGGTCACCTGGGCGGAGGCCCCGGACGTGATGTTCTCCACATCGCTGGAGATCGAGGCCGACGACCGCGACGGATTGATGCTGGACGTGGCGACGATCCTCACGTCTTTGCGTCTGCGCACGAGCGAAATGAGCGCCCGCTCCGTCGGCGGCGGCACCGCCATCGTCTGCCTGCGCTTCGGCGTGCATAACCTCACGGAGCTTGAAAACGTCCGCACAAGACTGCGCGGCATCTCGGGCGTGCATAATGTCGAGAGAGGAACAGAGTAAGGACGGCAGCTTTTCGGAAAATCCGCAAGCATTTTCCTCCTCGTTTGTAGGGGCCGATGCCCACATCGGCCCGCGCAGAATGCAGCGTTTTTACGGTAATCTACGGCGAATTCGTAACTTCCCTTCGGGCCGACAGAGTCGTCGGCCCCTACAGCAGAGATTCATTCTCCCCGTACTCCGTAGGGGCGGACGACTCTGTCCGCCCGCAGAATGCACCGGTTTTTATGGGAATCTGCGGCGAATCCGCAGCTTCCCGGCGGGCCGATGTGTACCGGCAAGCGGCAGACCCACATCCGTAACGATCCTTCGTCGCGAACGGCTGTGACCGGCACCGGCCCCTACAAATTCTCGGCGAATCCGTACTGCCTCGCAAATTTCAAACGCAAAGCTGATTTACCGCAGCCATTCAAAGGAACCTGCTTGCAAATCTGTTGTACCGTAACAGGCGGCGCGCACCAAAACTCTCGTAGGGTGACTATGTGTGTTCGCAGAGACTAAATAATAGGTTCCTGCCTGAGCAGCACCCGCAGAATGCACCAAACGTAACCAAGCGCCCCTTTTCTCCCCATTCTTTTCCGGCAAGACGGAAAAGAATGGGCCGTCGGAGACATACCCAGCCTGCAAATTTGCAGGACACCCCTATAAAACGAAAGGATCTCACTATGAAAGCAGTCGTTACCCGCGTGAATTCCGCCAGTGTTTCCATTGACGGCGCTGTTCACGGAAAAATCGGAAGAGGCTTTTTGATTTTGCTTGGCGTTGGGCCGGACGATACGCCTGCGCTTTGCCGGAAGCTGGCCGAAAAGGTGCTGGGGCTGCGGGTGTTCCGCGATGAAAACGATAAAATGAACCGCTCGCTCGCCGACGTTGGCGGGAGCGTCCTTGTCGTGAGCCAGTTTACGCTCTACGGCGACGTGAGCCATGGCCGCAGGCCGAGCTTTATCGGCGCGGCCAAGCCCGATCTGGCGATTCCGCTTTACGAGCAGTTCCTTGCCGAGTGCGAACGCCTCGGCTTCCCGCCGCAGCACGGCGAATTCGGAGCCTATATGCAGGTCGCGTCGGAAAACGACGGACCTGTGACGCTGATCGTCGACACGGACGATCTGAAATAAGGAGACGCTATGAACATTCAGACGCTTACGCTGGGGCCGCTGGCCACCAATTGCTATCTTGTCCGGGCGGACGAAAGCAGCCGCGCCGTCATCATCGACCCCGCCGCGAACTCCAAACGGCTGCTGGCCGCGCTGGAGGAGCAGGGGCTGACGCTGGAGGCAATTTTGCTGACACACGCGCACTTTGACCATATCGGCGCGCTTAAAAATCTGCGCGCGGCGACGAACGCCCGCGTGTATATCGGCGAGGCTGACAAGGACGACCCCAGCCATATGTGCCACGATCTGCTGACCTATACGGATACGTATCAGGACGGCGATACCGTCGCGGCAGGCGGTCTGACCTTTCAGGTGCTCTCTACGCCCGGCCATACGCCGGGCTCCGTGTGCCTGCTGTGCGAAACCGTGCTGTTCTCCGGCGACACACTCTTCGCGGGTTCGTATGGCCGGACGGATTTCCTCGGCGGAAGCAGCCGGGACATGGCCGCGTCTTTGAAGCGGCTGTCCATGCTGCCGCCTGAGACGCGCGTGCTGCCCGGCCACGGGCCGTCCAGCACCATCGAAGAGGAGCTGCGCACCAATCCGTATCTGCGGGGGCATGGGATCGAATGAAGCTGTATCTGAAAAACCACGCCGAGCGTTACCCGGTGGAGCAGCTGCAGCTGCAGTTGTTTGCGCAGGAGCCGAGCGAGTTCTGCACCGAGCCGTTTGCCGGCGACGGGACCGTCTCGTCCCTCTCGCGGGGGAAGCGCTATCTGACGGCCACGGCGAAGGTCACGTATCAGGGGAAGACCGGCTTTGCCGTAAACCGTGTGCTGCTGGACAGGGCCGATGTGCGTGCAACGCGGCGCATTTTACAGCGCAGCTATTATCTGGCTGCTTTGCAGGTGCTTCCGGCTGCGCCGCCTTGGGGCGCGCTCTCCGGCGTCAGGCCGACAAAACTGTCGACGAAATGCCTGATGGCGGGCGGCAGTGAAAAGGACGCGGAAAAGCTTCTGCGCGAGGTCTATTTTGTCTCGCCGGAGCGGGCGAGGCTCTGCGTTGACGCCTCCCGGCATACGGTCGAAGCAGCAAAACTGCTTGACGCGGACGATCTTTCCGTGTATATTGGGATTCCGTTCTGCCCGACGCGCTGCGCGTACTGCTCGTTTGTGAGCCAGTCCATCGAGCGCTTCGGGGAGTTTTTGCCTGCGTATCTGGACGCGCTGCTGCGCGAGATCGCGCATACCGGCGCACTGTTAAAAAATTCGGGCTTCCACATCCGCACGCTCTACATGGGCGGCGGCACGCCGACGACGCTTTCGAGCACACAGATGGCGCGGCTGCTGGACGCGATCAACCGGAATTTTGATCTGTCCCGCTGCTTGGAATTTACCGTCGAGGGCGGAAGACCGGACACGCTGGATCCCCAAAAGCTCTGCGTCATCAAGGACGGCGGCGCAACGCGCATTTCCATCAATCCGCAGACCATGTCCGATAAGGTTCTGGAGGCCGTGGGCCGCAGGCACACGGCGCGGCAGACCGTCGAGGCGTATGAGCAGGCCGTTAAGGCCGGGTTCGACGATATCAATATGGACCTGATTGCGGGACTGCCTGCGGATGATGCGGCGGGCTTTGCCGATTCTATCCGGCAGGTGCTGGATTTGAACCCCAGCAATATTACAGTGCACACGCTGGCTCTGAAAAAGGGCGCGACGCTGTTCGGCTCGCGCATGGAGCTTCCGCCGCAGGAGGCGGTCGCCGCCATGCTCACGGGTGCGGAGGATGCGCTGCGGCAGAGCGGCTATGAGCCGTATTATCTTTACCGGCAGAAATATATGTCCGGCAGCTTTGAAAACACCGGCTGGTGCAGGCCGGGCTATACCGGACTTTACAACATATATATGATGGAGGAGCTGCATACCATCCTCTCTCTCGGCGGCGGTGGGATGAACAAGATCAATCTCCCGGAGGAAAAGCTTGCCCGCTACCACAATCCGAAAATTCCGCAGGACTATATCTCCCGCATCGACACGATCCTGCAGCAGAAGGACGAGATTTTCTCGATCCTGCGCGGGCTGCGTAAACAGAACCCATAAGGAGGGCTTCCATGGACACCTTGTTTTCTCATGTCAACGTCGTTACGATGAACGAGCAGATGACGCTCTGGCAGGATGCGTTTGTCGGCGTCACCGACGGCAAGATCGCCTATATGGCGAAAAAGCCGCCCGAGGAGAAGCCGAAGAAGATCATTGACGCGACCGGCATGGTCTTGATGCCGGGCCTCATCAACTGCCACACGCATTTGCCCATGTACCTGCTGCGCGGCTATGCCGATGATCTGAATTTGCAGGACTGGCTCCAGCACTATATTTTCCCGCGCGAGGACAGGCTCGACGGCCGCGCCGTCAAGGCGGCGACAACGCTTGCCCTTGCCGAGGCGCTGCGCTTCGGCACGACGAGCGTGTCGGATATGTATTACTTCTGCGACGAGATCTGCCAGGCTGTAGCCGAATCCGGCATCAAGGCCAATATCTCCCGCGGCACGTCCATGTTCCTGGGCGATGATTTCTGCTTCGATACCTTCCCGGCCTGCCAGGAGCTTGTTGCACTCAAGGACAAGTGGCACAACTATGACAATGGCCGCATTAAAATTGAAGCCTCCATCCATGCCGAATATACCTCGACGTATCAGCTCTGGGACGCGCTGGCGGAGTACGCCGTCAACAACGGCCTGCAGCTGCAGGTGCACCTGTCCGAGACAAAAAAAGAACACGACGCGTGCGTGGAGAAATACGGCCTCACGCCTGCGCAGGTGCTCGACTGCCATCATGTATTCGATGTGCCCGTGGTCGCGGCGCACTGCGTCCATGTGACGCAGGAGGATATGCAGCTGCTGGCCAAGCGCCATGTGTCCGCGGCGCACTGCCCGGTCAGCAATCTGAAGCTGGCCTCTGGCTGCGCGGACGTGCTCGGCATGGTAAGAGCCGGGATGAACGTCTGCCTCGGCACGGACTCTGTCGCATCCAACAACAATCTCGATTTGTTTGAAGAGATCAAGGCCGCTGCGCTCATGGCCAAGGGCAAGACCGGCGACCCGAAGGCGCTTCCGGCGGAGGCTGCGCTGATGATGGCGACAGTCTGCGGCGCAAGAGCGCAGGGCAGAAGCGCCGAATGCGGCGTCATCGAGCTTGGCATGGACGCCGACCTCATTCTGCTGGATTTCAACCAACCGCACCTGATCCCGTGCCATAATGTTCTTTCCCATCTGGTCTACGCGGCCTCCGGCCACGACGTTGCGCTGACGATGGTGCGCGGCAAAATCCTGTACGCGGACGGCAAGTATCCCACGCTGGATATCGCGGGCGCGCTGAAGGAGCTGCACGACTACGCGATCCCCAGAGTCTTCTCTGATGAACCGGAGGCGCAGGCATGAGCGGCGAAAAGGCACCCAGAAAGCAGAGTTTTTTGCAGGGCGTGGCGGTCTTGACCGCCGCGACCATCATTGTCAAACTGCTCGGCTTCATCTATAAGGTCCCCCTGCAAAACATTCTGCAGGAGCGGGGCTTCGGCTATTTCAACACGGCCTATGACGTGTACAACGTCCTGCTGATGATCTCCACGACGGGCCTGCCCGTCGCCGTCAGCCGGATGATCTCGCAGGCGCAGGCGCTGGAGAATTACGCGCAGATCCGCAAGATCTACTCCGTCTCCATGAAGGTCTTCCTGACCATCGGCGTGATCGGAACGCTCGTGATGCTCGTGTTCTGCAAGCCGCTGTCCGTCATGGTCACGACGAATGAAAATTCGTGGGCGGCCATCGCGGCGCTGTCGCCGTGCGTGCTGCTCATCTGCATCGTCTCGGCCCACCGGGGCTTCTTCCAGGGCCAGAGCAACATGACCCCGACCTCCGTCAGTCAGGTCTATGAGGCCATGATCCGCGTGGTCTTCGGCCTCGGCGGCGCGTATCTGATGCTCAAGAAGACCGGCAGTCTCATCTATGCGGCTGCGGGCGGCATCTTCGGCGTGACGGCGGGCTGCATCGTGGCGGTCGTGTATCTGCGCATTCAGTTCGGCAAGTCCAACCAGATCCTGCGGCAGGGCGGGGGAGAGGCCAAGTCCACCCGCCAGACCATGAAGGAGCTGCTCGTCATCGCCATCCCCATCACGCTCGGCTCGGCGGGCCTGCAGATCATCAATCTGTTCGACACGATGATCTATATGCGCCGGCTCACCGGCGCGCTTGCGTGGTCGTCCGATGCGGCGGATACGGCCAAGGGCATCTATAATTTCTGCCAGACGATCTTCAATCTGCCGTGCTCGCTCATTACGCCCATCACGATCTCGATCATCCCGACCGTGACGGCTGCGCTGACCAAAGGCAACACAGCGGGCGCGCGGCACACGGAGGAATCTGCCGTGCGCACCATGAGCCTCATTGCCATGCCGTGCGCGGTGGGGCTGGCCGTGCTGTCGGAGCCGATCATCCGTCTGCTTGCGCGCAACTACGGCCCCGAGAGCGTCGCGACCGCAGCGCCGATTCTGGCCTATCTCGGCATTGCCGTGATCTTCAACAGTACGGTCCTGCTGTTCAATGCCATCATGCAGGCGCACGGCGACGTGACGACGCCGGTCGTCAATATGCTCATCGGCGGTGTTGTGAAGGTCGTCGTCAACTATATCCTTGTGGCGATTCCGTCCCTCAATATCATCGGCGCGGCCATCGGCACCATCGTCTGCTATGTGACCATCACCGTGCTCGACCTCATTGCCATGCGCCGGTCCGTCACGACGCGCCCGGCTATTTTCCGCAATGTGATCCGCCCGGCGGCAGCCGCCGGGATCATGGGCGCGGCGACGTTCTTTGCCGCTGCGCTGCTGCGGAGCTTCACGGATTCGAATACCGTCGTCTGCCTCGGCGCGCTGATCGCGGCGGTCGTTGTGTACGTGATTTTCGTTGTGGTTCTGCGGTGCATCACGTACGAGGACTGTATGCTGCTGCCGAAGGGCGAAAAAATTGCAAAAATCCTGCATATCAAGCAAAAAACATGAAACTCCCACTTGCGAAAGAGACGAAAGTATGATAAATTTTACTAGCAAACCGCGCTATGCGCTGGACGACCTGATCCGGCTGGTACACGCGCTGCGCGCGCCGGGCGGCTGCCCGTGGGACGCGGCGCAGACGCACCTGTCCATCCGCCGTAATTTTCTTGAGGAGGCCTATGAGGCCTGCGAGGCGCTGGACTGCGACGACGCGGCCATGCTCCGCGAGGAGCTGGGCGACGTGCTGCTGCAGGTGCTGTTCCACGCGGATATCGAGGCCGACCGCGGCCGCATGACCATCGACGACATTGCCGACGCGGAATGCAGAAAGCTCATCTTCCGTCACCCGTTCCTGTTCGGCGGCGAAAACGCCAGCTGGGACGAGCTGAAACAGCAGGAAAAGGGCCAGAAAACGACCGGCGAGGCCATGCAGGGCGTCGCCAGATCGCTCCCGGCGACATGGCGGGCGGAGAAAATTCAGAAAAAAGCTGCGAAAACCGGCTTTTGCTGGAAATCCGCCGGACAGGCGCTGGACAAACTAGCAGAGGAAGCGCAGGAGCTGCGCGAGGCCGTGCAGGACGATACGAACATCGATGAGGAGCTGGGCGATCTGCTCTTTGCCGCCGTCCGCGTCGCCTCCACGCTGGACAAGGACCCCGAGCAGGCGCTGCACAGCGCCTGTGAGAAATTTATCAAACGATTTACCGCTATGGAGCAGAGCATACTTGCTTCGGGACGCACTCTGGAGGAGCTGTCCCGCGAGGAGCTGCTTGCCAGTTGGGACGCGCAAAAACGTAACGGGCGGTGAACAATAAATTCATACTTTAGGAAAAGAGGATCTACACATGAATAAGACCGAATTGATCGCGGAAGTCGCAAAGAAGTGCGGCATGTCCAAGAAGGACGCGGAAAAGGCTGTCACCACCACGTTCGACACCATCGCAGAGGCTCTGAGCCAGGGCGACAAGGTCCAGCTCGTCGGCTTCGGCGGCTTTGAGACGAAGAAGCGCGAGGCGCGCATGGGCCGCAATCCCAAGACGAAGGAAGCCATCGAGATCCCGGCGACCACCATCCCCGTCTTCAAGGCCGGCAAGGCCCTCAAGGAGAAGACCGCAAAATAATGCAGCCAGACAGGGCAGCCGAAGCGCTGCCCTGTTTTTTCGCGTTTTCTGCATTTTTTCCAGATTCCCGGTTGACTTTTCCGGTCCTTCCGGCTATAATAAATCGGTCTGCGAAGCGCAGACGATCCTTGCCGCAGGCGGGACCTGCGGCCATAAGTCCAGAAGGAGGTGCAACATCATGGCAAAACTTTCCGCAAAGTATGAGGTCCTCTATATCATCGACCCCGCGCAGGGTGAAGAGGGTATCGCGGCTCTCGTGGAAAAATTCAAGGGTATCGTGGAGGCTCACGGCACTCTGACCAGTGTTGACGAGTGGGGCAAGCGCCGTCTTGCGTACCCGATCAACGACCTGGTTGAGGGCTACTACGTCTACATGACCTGCGAAGTAACGCCCGAAATGCCGGCTGAGCTTGATCGTGTCTTCAAGATCACCGACGGCATTCTGCGTTCCATCATCGTCGCTGTTGAAGAGTAAGGAGGCGCTCACATGCTGAACCACATCGTTCTCATGGGCCGACTGACTCGCGACCCTGAGCTGCGCCGGACCGGCAGCGGCGTCGCGGTCGCATCCTTTACCCTCGCCGTCGACCGCGATTACGCGGCACAGGGCGCGGAAAAGGAAACAGATTTCGTGGATATCGTCGCATGGCGCAATACCGCTGAGTTCGTCAGCAAGTATTTTGCCAAGGGCCGTATGGCTGTCGTGACGGGCCGGCTGCAGATCCGCAACTGGCAGGACAAGGAAGGCAACAAGCGCCGCTCGGCGGAGGTCGTTGCCGACAACGTCTATTTCGGCGACAGCAAGCGCGACAATGCCGACGGCGGCTCGTTCAACCAGTCGCAGGGCTACGCGCAGAGCTTCAATCAGGTTCCGCAGCAGCAGCCGGCGTATCAGGCGCCGCAGAACGTGTCTGCCGCTCCGTCTGATTTCTCCATGCTCTCCGACGACGATCCCGATCTCCCGTTCTAACATTTTTCCACAAGACCAAAGATAGGAGGATTCACTATGGCAATGGCTAATGATCGTGTTCATCCTCGTAAGCGCAAGAAGGTTTGCTCCTTCTGCGTTGATAAGGTGACGCACATCGATTTCAAAGACACTGTCAAGCTCCGCCGTTACCTGTCCGAGCGCGGCAAGATCCTGCCCCGCCGTACAACCGGTACCTGCGCCGCTCATCAGCGTCAGCTCACGGTCGCCATCAAGCGCGCCCGTCAGATCGCCCTGCTGCCCTACGTAGCAGACTAAGTTTTTCATCCAGAAGCCTGTCCGACGCGGACAGGCTTTTTGGATTTGCGGAGGTTTTTATGTTTTCCATCACGCTCATCTGTATGGGAAAGCTGAAGGAGCGCTTCTATACCGAGGCCGCGGCGGAATACGCCAAGCGCCTGCGGGCCTATTGCGATTTCCAGCTCATCGAGCTGCCGGAGTGCCGTCTGCCGGAGGACCCGAACGACGCGCAGATCGCGCAGGGTCTGCAAAAAGAAGCGGAGCTTATCCGCGCGAAGCTCCCGAAGGGCTGCTTTTTCTGCGTCCTGACGCCGGAGGGGAAGCTGTCGTCCTCTGAGCAGCTGGCAGATACGCTGCGGCAGGCGAAAAGCGGCGGCCGTTCCAGCGCCTGCTTTCTGATCGGCTCGTCGTTCGGCATCGCGCCGGAACTGAAAAAGCTTGCCGATCTGCAGCTTTCCATGAGCAAAATGACCTTTCCGCACCATCTGGCCCGCGTTATGGCCCTTGAGCAGCTTTACCGCGCCGAGGCCATTCAGGCGGGCAGCAAATATCACAAGTAACAGGAGGAATTTGTCATGTTTCAGATGAAGGATGAAATGCAGACCGCGGTCAAGCACAACATCCGCGGCGGCGACGGCAGCCCCAGCTTCCGCTATCTGTTCTCTGCCGAGCAGCTTGGAAACCGCGCGGAGATGATGGCTGTCATCACGCTCCGGCCCGGCGAATCCGTCGGCGTCCATCCGCATGAGACGAACGGCGAGGCGTATTACATCCTTGAGGGCGCGGCGACCGTCACCGAGGACGGCGAGAGCCGCGAGCTGCACGTCGGCGACGCGGAGTTCTGTGCCGACGGCCACACCCATTCCATCCGCAACCACACCGGTTCCGTCACGCGCTTCCTGGCAGTGATCGTCCCGAACCGGTAAGATCGATTGAGAACCAGGAAAAGAGGCCCCGCAGGCAGCGGGACCTCTTTTTCGTGAAGACCTGATTGATGCACCGGCGCGGGAGCGCCCAAGGCTTCCCCGTCGGGGACGGCGTTCGGTGCGTTTATTCAACGGTTACAGTGCCGTTCGGGCCGATGGTGACGGTCATGCCGTCCTTGACATAGGACAGGAATTCCTCGCCCAGCGAGTCGACGACCGGCATTTTGCCCGGCTGGAGCCACACGTCGGCGAGGATCGCGCCGGCGGCTGCCAGAGAATCGATGGGGTTGGCAAACAGCATACACGCCGGCTGCCGGTCCATGGCGCAGGCGCAGTAGAGCACCAGTCCGCCCGTGGTCGAGCCGATGGTCTGCGGCAGGCAGAGCGCCTTGCCCGCCATGGGCTTGCCGTAGAGATCAGGGTTATTCTGGTCGCCGCATTTGGCGGTCTTATCGCCGAATTGGAGCGATTTCTGGAACGAAGCGAGCGTATTCAGCCCGCCGTGCGTCACAAGCGCCTCAGCCTGCGCGCAGCCGGGCGTAATGACGCGGCCCTGGAAGGTCTTCATGCGCGTGCGCCTCCTTTCGTGATCTGGACAAGGATCTCATCATCGGTGTAATAGCGCGCGGTCGTATAGGTGCGCAGCTTGTTGGAGGAGGTAATGACCGGCATCTTGCCGCAGAGCGGATTGTTCATGTACATGAGCGGACAGATATAGGATGTGATCACGCCGGTCTTTTTGAGCCGGGCAGCATACGGTGTTTTCTCAAACTCCTTCAAAACGGCGGGCGCGGCGGTGAAGACTGTGGGGATGCAGACTTGGCTGCGGCCTGCCTCTGCAAGCGCCTGCTCCACGCGGTCGGTCCATGTCTTCAGCTGCTCAAGCGACATATGCGGGCAGCCCATGAAGCAGAGCTTTGGCTTCGCGTCCCTGTTCTTCCAGACGACGGGATAGCTGTCCTTGACGCGCTGAAGCTCCACGTCGTCGATCACATAGACCCTCGCGCCCTCGGCAATCAGCGCTTCGCCCTGCGCCTTCGCCTCGGGCGTGAGGTTCGCAATGTGATAAAGGCCCACTGCGCCGTTGGATGCGGTGGCCGCGCCGAAGTCCTTGAGATACGTGCAGGCCGCGTCATCCAGCTCCGTGCCGAGCCATTTGTCGAGGCCGACCACATACGGCACATCCTCCATGACCTTCATGCCGATGGCCGAGCCAAGCAGCTGCGCTTCGGGCTTTTTGGACGTCTCGATTTTGATGACCCACGTTGCCCGGCGTCCTTCGTCGGTCAGCAGACCGAAATACGGCACAAAGCCGACGATGGAGCCCATGATGTCCATGATGCCGGAGTTGCGGTTGCAGCGTGCGCCGAGCACGGAGTTCGCGTACACGACGGCGGAGGATTCCGACCATGAGAGCACCTCGCCCTGTTCAGGCTTGTTTCCGACCTCGGACATATAGCAGGTGCAGGTGAATGCGTCGCTGTTCAGAAGTCCCAGCTTTTCCAGCTGGCCCTCATAAAAGTCCTGCTTGTTGTACATGAATTTTTTGAACACGAGCTGCTGCAGGAGATTTGCCGGGACATTGGGGTCGAGCGGGCGGGGGTCTGCCGAGAATTTCTGGCCGGAGACGGCGCCCGCGTCGATCAGCTGCTGCATGAGATCGTACACCGGCTGCAGAACGCCGAGGCCGAAGGATGTGACAAGATGGTTGTACCGGCTCGTGACCGGAACCATTTTCTCCGCGTGGAATGCTTCGCCGAACATGACAAGCGTTTTCATGACCTTCGCCATGGTTTCACCCTTGGTGCCGTCCAGAATGGCCTGCTGTTCGTCCGTCAGGATCATGCCCATGATGGATCTGCCTCCTTTTTTTCTATTATATAGTAACAAAAAATCAAATGCGGTTGGTAGAGGCGGGGCCCTGCTCCGCCCGCTGGGCAGCTGCAAATCTGCACAGTGCCCTGTAGGGGCCGATGCCCACATCGGCCCACTGGGAAGTTACGAATTCGCCACAGATTTCCGTAAAAAGCGGTACATTCTGCCGGGCCGATGTGGGCATCGGCCCCTACACCCGTATGAGAGGGAGCCTTTAGGCGTACTCAGAACGTGATCTGTTCCCCGCTTCGTGTCAAGGTCTTGCCGTAATAGCACGTCATGGCTTTAACCAGCGCGTCGAGATCCTCCGCGCCTGCCGTTTCCACGCAGGAGTGCATGGCCAGCTGTGCAAGGCCGATGTCTACGCTTGGAACGGAGACCTTCGTTGTGGCGATGGAGCCGAGGGTCGAGCCGCCCGGCATATCGGAGCGGTTCGCGTAGACCTGCACGGGCGCGCCCGCCTCGCGGCAGACTGCCGTGAACAGCGCGCAGGAGACGCCGTCGGTCGTGTAGCGCTGGTTGGCGTTGAACTTGATGACGACGCCGCCGTTCAGACGCGGCGTGTTGGTCATGTCGGCGTATTCCGGATGGTTCGGGTGGACGCCGTGGGCGTTGTCCGCCGAGACAAGGAAGCTCTGCGCAAGCATTCGCAGATACCCTTCCTCATTCAGCCCCAGCGCAAGCGCGATGCGCCGGAGCGTATCGGAAAGCAGGCTCGACGCCGCGCCCTGCTTCGTCTCGCTGCCGACCTCCTCATTGTCGAACGCGCAGAAGACCGGCACGCTGCCGGAGGCCTTCGCTGCCAGAAAGCCCTCGAGCAGACCAAACACGCAGCCGAGATCGTCCAGCCGCGGGGCGAGAATAAACTCGTTTTTCGCGCCGAGGCAAGTGCCGCGTGTGCGCACATACAGACTCAGGTCTTCTCCGAGCACCTCGTCCTCCTGCACGCCCGCAGCCTTGGCCACGACGCTGCGGAAGCTGCCGGAGGATTCCTGCATGCCATAGAGCGGGAGTGTGTCAATGTTTGCCATGAACTTGAAGCCCTCGTTTGCGGCGCGGTTCATGTGGATGGCGACGGAGGGGATCACGGCCAGATCGCGGTCCACATCGACCAGCTTCGTTTCCAGCTTCCCGTCCTTCGCCGTCACGACGCGGCCTGCGACGGAAAGCGGCCGGTCAAACCATGTGCCCATGAGCATGCCGCCGTATTTCTCCGTCGACAGCTGCACATACGGGCCGGACTTTTTCTCCGGGTTGTGCTTGATCTTGAAGGTGGGGGAGTCGGTATGCGCGGCGGCCATCAGGAAGCCCGCGGGCGCACTCTGCGGGATGCGGAAGGACAGGAGCGACGAGCCGTTGCGCGTGACGAAGTATTTCCCGCCCGGCGTCAGCGCCCATGCGTCCTGCTCCCGCAGCTGCGCATAGCCGTTTCTTTCCAGCCGCTCCGCGAGCGCCTGCACGGCATGGTAGCAGCTGGGGCTGGCGGCAAGAAAGTCGAAAAGCTGTTCGGTAAGCATGAAAGAACCCTCCATGTGTCGTTTTCTTTCAGTATACCGCGCCCGGCGCAGGCCCGCAAGGGCGAATTTTCGCGCGGCCCTTTTCAATACGGGAAAAATGTGCTAAACTATAGAAAAATAAAAGCAATGGAGGCTTTTTTATGAAAAAAACAGTCCTGCGGGAATACGCAAAGCTGATCGCCAAGGCCGGAGCGAATGTCCAGAAGGGACAGGAGGTCTTTATCACGGCCGAGCTTGACCAGCCGGAATTCGTCGCGATGGTGGTCGACGAATGCTATAAGCTGAAGGCGAAGAAGGTCGTTGTCGACTGGAGCTATCAGCCGCTTACGAAGCTGCACGTGCGCTACCGCTCCGTCAAGACTCTGTCCACGCTCGACAACTATGAAGAGGCCCGCTGGCAGCACTATGTCGACACCATTCCCTGCCGCATTTATCTCATCAGCGAGGACCCCGACGGCCTGCGCGGCGTGAACCAGGAGAAGATGGCAAAGTCCCAGCAGGCCAAGTACCCCATCATCAAGGGCTACCGCGACCAGATCGAGAACAAATATCAGTGGTGCATCGCCGCTGTGCCGGGTGAAAAGTGGGCCAAGAAGCTCTTCCCGGAGCTGCGCGCGTCGCAGGCCGTGGAAAAGCTGTGGGAGGCCATTCTGAAGACCTCCCGCGTGACCGACGATCCCATCAAGGCGTGGGAAGACCACAACCGGGATCTGCATGACCGCTGCGAATATCTCAACAAGCTGCATATCCGCGAGCTGCGCTACAAATCCTCCAACGGCACCGACTTCACCGTCGGCATGATTCCCGAGGCGCAGTTCTGCGGCGGCGGAGAGACGAGCCTGCAGGGCATTTTCTTCAACCCCAACATCCCCACCGAGGAATGCTTCATCTCCCCGATGCGCGGCGTGGCCGAGGGCATCGTCTACGCGACGAAGCCGCTGAGCTATCAGGGCCAGCTGATAAGCGGCTTCTGGATCCGCTTCCATGAGGGCAAGGCCGTCGAATGGCACGCCGAGGAAAACAACGAGCTTCTGACGAAGCTCATCGAAATGGACGAGGGCAGCCGGTATCTCGGCGAATGCGCGCTCGTGCCGTTCGATTCGCCCATCAACCAGACGGGCCTGCTGTTCTACAACACGCTGTTCGATGAGAACGCCTGCTGCCATCTGGCGCTCGGCATGGGCTTTGCGGACACCATCAGGGACTTCCAGAACAAGACGCTGGACGAATGCCGCAAGCTCGGCGTGAACGATTCCATGATCCACGAGGATTTCATGATCGGCTCGGCAGATCTTTCCATCGACGCGGTCTGCGAGGACGGAAAGACGGTTGCTATCTTCCGCAACGGAACCTGGGCGTTCTGATCGGATCTGTCAGGAGCTGCCTGTTACGGGACATCGAGCTTGACAGCGGCTGTCTTTGAATGGCTGCGGTAAATCAGCTTTGCATTCAAAATCTGCGAAGCAGTACGAATTCGCCTAAGGCTCCTCTTTGCACGCAAAGGGGAGCCCTTTTGCTGCGCCTGCGCATGGAAAAATGCGGGGCTTTAGCGTGGTGCACAAATAAAAATGGCAGGCGGATTTTCTGCTGTTTTGTACAGAATACAGAGGAAATTCTGTGCGCACTGGCGAGGAGGACTGGATGAACGCACAAAAACAAGCGGTAAAAACTGTGAAAAATGCTGATTTTTGTTCAAAAAGACACGGAAAGATCGCCGTTTTTGGACGAAATCGGAACGCGCGCAGGAAAAAGATACGGCACGGGAAGCGAACCGGGCGCTGTCGGGAAATGTACGGGAAAAGACAATTTTTCAGGTGGAAAAAAATCATTTTAGTTGATTCCAGACCACGAATATGCTATAATAAGTTACAGATATTATATTGTATCCGGCGCGCGGCCAGATGACCGCCGGAGACGGACAAATATCAAAAACAGCGATAATTTTCTGTGGATCAAACACAGTAAATTATAAAATTAAAACAGGAGGATTAAGATGAAAAAGAATCTGAAGAAGCTCTTCGCGCTGCTTCTCGTCGTCGTCATGGTCGCTGCCATGTTCGCCGGCTGTGCAAACAACGCCGAAAAGCCCGCTGAGACCGTAACTCCCAGCGAAGACACCAACACCCCCGCTGAAGACACTAACACTCCCGCCGAAGACACCACCCCGGCTGAAGATGCGACTCCCGTTGAGACCCGTGAGAACAAGGTCATCTACGGCAGCACCACCGAAATTTCCGGTGACCTCGGCAACGCATGGTGGACCAACAATGCCACCGACAAGATGATCCGCGACCTGATCAACGACTATGACACCGTCATTTTCGATCAGTTCGGTCAGATGGTCATGAACGCTACCACCGCCGCTTCCATCGACCAGGTTCACAACGATGATGGCTCCATCACCTTCACTGTCAAGATCAACGAAGGCCTGACCTACAACAACGGCGAGCCCATCACCGCAGCTGACTATGTTGCGTATGCACTGGTTGCCTACTCGCCTGTCACTACAGAAGCGGGCGCCAAGATCTCTGCGGAATCCGTTGTTGGCGCTGCCGCATATCAGGCAGGCGAAACCAAGGAGCTGGCCGGCGTCCGCCTGCTCGATCCCTATACCTACTCCATCCAGATCACCCCGGAGAAGGCCAACTACTACTTCGCAATGACCTACGCATCTCTGGCGCCTCTGTATCTGCCGCTGTACGGCGGTGAGGGCCTCACTGTCAAGGACGACGGCAACGGCGCGTATCTCGACGGCGGCGAACTGACTGCCGACGGCGTCAACGCTTCCCGCTACGTCTACGAAGGCCGCGTTGTCGCTGGCCCGTACATGATCAAGAGCCTCGACACCGGCGCTCTGACCGCTACCCTTGAGATCAACCCCAACTACAACGGCAACTTTGAGGGCCAGAAGCCTTCCATCCAGACCGTTGTCATCGTCAAGGCTGAAGACGACACCATGATGGACGCCTTCAAGACGGGCGAAATCAACTTCCTGTCCCAGCTGGGCGAAGGTGACCAGATCAACGCTGCACTCGACATGGCTGAAACCGGCGAATTCGACTACTGCCACTACACCCGTAACGGCTACGGCAAGCTGATGTTCCAGTGCGACTTTGGCCCCACGCAGTTTGCTGCTGTCCGTCAGGCAATCGCTTACCTGCTTGACCGCGAAGAGTTTGCAAACACATTCTGCGGCGGCTACGGCTCTGTCGTTCATGGCCCGTACTCCACCGCACAGTGGATGTATCAGGATTCCGAAGAATTCTTCAACGACAACCTCAACACCTACTCCTATGACCCGGCTAAGGCTGTTGAAGTCCTCGAGGCTGACGGCTGGACGCTGGACGCCGAAGGCAACGAGTATTCCGGCACCGGCCTGCGGTACAAGGAAGTCACTGCTGAAGAAGCCGGCGACTACGCTCTGAACGTTACTCTGGCTGACGGCCGCATCCTGATGCCTCTGCACATCATGTGGTCTTCCTCCGAGGGTAACTCCGTCTCCGCGCTGCTGGCCACCATGCTTGCCAACGGCAAGCAGACTGCTGATGCCGGTATGCAGATCGAGCAGGTCACCATGACCTTCTCCGAACTGCTGAACTGGATGTACCGCGATACCTCCGTCGGCGATCAGTATGGCGTGAAGACCTACGGTATGTACAACCTGGCCACCGGTTTTGCCGATGTCTATGACTATGCCTACAACTACGCTTCCGATCCCGAGTCCGATTATGTCAAGCAGGGCTGGAACCAGAACTACATCTTCGACAAGGAACTCGACGACCTGTCCATGGATATGGTTTACAAGCCTGCTCCTGGCGACGACGCGACCTACCTGGATTACTTCCAGAAGTTCATCGTCCGCTGGAACGAACTGCTGCCGGAAATCCCGCTGTACTGCAACGAGTACCACACCTTCTTCCCGGATTGGCTGAAGAACTACAATGAGTCCAGCCTGTGGGACTTCCAGAAGGCGATTGTCTACGCTTCCATCGAGGGCGCAGAATAATCCGAACTTCCCCATTTATCCCAGCGACGGGGCGGCCAATCACCGCCCCGTCGCTTCCGGTATCTTTAACGATTCTTTTCTTATTTAACGTACCGCATTTAAGCACGAAAACAACCGAAACGGTTTGATATAGAGACTCCCGCGCTTCTTTTTGAAGCAAATACGAGAAAAAGGAGGGTATGCGGATGACCAAATACGTACTCAAGCGACTGGTTTACATGGTGATCGTGTTCCTGCTTGTTTCGCTTTTGATGTATTCCATCTACAACCTGATCCCAACTGACCCAGCCCGGGCACAGCTTGAACCGCTCAAGACAACGCTGACCCCGACAGAGTATGAAACGCGTTACCAGGCGCTTCGCACCGAAATGGGGCTGGACGATCCGCTGATCGTACGCTATCTGCGCTGGTTCGGCTTCTGGCCGGATGTTGACGGCGAACTCAACGGCATGCTGCAGGGCAACTTCGGCTATTCCCAGATCTACAAGACAAATGTTTCCAATGTTCTGCCGGCCCGAATGCTCAACACGATCTACATCAACATTTTCTCAACGCTTGTCGCGCTGGCGATCACGATCCCGCTTGGCATCTACTGTGCCGTGCATAAGCGCAGCAAATCAGACAACGCCGTGCAGGTGCTGTCCATTGTGGGCTACTCGATTCCAGTCTACATCATTGCGCTGCTGTTTATCTGGCTGTTCGCGGTCACGCTCAAGCTGCTGCCGGTCTTCGGCATGCAGACGCCGGGCAATAACTTCACCGGCTTCCGTGCGTTCCTCGACAAGGTCTACTATATGACGCTGCCGGTGCTCGTCATGACGGTCGGTTCGCTCGGCGGCATGACCCGCTACGTCCGCGCCGCCATGATCGAAGCGCTCAGCATGGACTATATCCGCACTGCCCGTGCCAAGGGCCTGCGCGAAAAGGTCGTCGTCTATTCCCACGCATGGCGCAACGCCCTGCTGCCGGTCATTACCGTCCTCATCGGCTGGTTCATCAGCATCTTCTCCGGTTCTCTGATCATTGAGCAGATGTTCGCGCTCAACGGTATGGGCCAGCTGTACTATCAGGGCCTGATGAACAACGACTTTGAACTTGCACTGGCGATTCAGATGTTCTATGTGCTCATCGCGCTCGTCGGCCAGCTGATCACCGACCTCAGCTACGGTATCGTCGACCCGCGTGTTCGCGTCAATAAGTAAAGGGGGAGAAGAAACATGGAAAAAAAGAAAAAATCGACCCTCTTTACCCGTCTGTTCGGCAACCGCAACAAGGTCACCGACTTCATGACGGAAGAACAGCTGCAAAGCCCCGGCCGTCTGATCCTCAAGAATTTCCTGCATAACCGGCTCGGCATGATCGGTCTGATCGTGTTCCTTCTGATTTTCCTGCTGGTCATGATCGGCCCGAATTTCTATACGCTCGACCTGTCCTATCAGGACAACACCCAGCTGAACGTCGCGCCCGGAATGAACATGATGTCCATTCCCGACGGTATGAAGCATAAGGTCGCAGATATCTCTCCCGGCACGACCTATGGCGTCGGTGTCGACACCGACGGCAAGGTCTATACGTGGGGCTATACCAGAATCACTGAAACGATCGATCTGAAGAACATCCCTGAGGAGGTTCAGAACGCAAAGATCGTCAACGTTGCGGCAGGCTATGACCATATCGTCGCACTTGACGAAAACGGCGCGATCTATGTCTGGGGCAACCGCCGTCTCGGCCAGGATATGCTTCCCGACAAGATCCAGATGGCTGCCGCCTACGGCAAGAACCTCGGCTTCAAGCAGATCGAGGCCAGCAACCAGTTCTCCGCGGCTGTCACTGAATCTGGCGAGCTGTTCCTCTGGGGCAACGGCAATCAGGCCGATATCAAGGTCAAAAAGGAATATCAGGGCAACATCGAAAAAGTCGCTCTGACCGCTCGCGGGTATATCGCCCTGACCAAAGACGGCGCAGCTGTCTACGCGGGTTTCCAGAAGGACAACGCCCTTGTCCGCATCCCCGACGGGCTGGATTCCGGCGTCGTTGATATCGCGGCGTCCAGCAACGCGGTTGCGGCGGTCAAGGAAGACGGCACCGTCGTCGTCTGGGGCACCTGCACCAACGGCGAAAACATCGTCCCCGAATTCGAGAGCAAGCCTGTCGAGCTCTACGGCGGCCGCTACCACTTCACGGCGCTGATGGACGACGGCGAGGTCATCTCCTGGGGCGACAACACCCATGGTCAGGCATCCGTCCCGGCATCCTTCAACGATAAGGAGATCGTGACGGTCTTCGCGGGCTTCTATCAGAACTATGCCGTCACGGTCGACGGCGACGTCGAGACGTGGGGCCTGAAGGGCTATCTCTGCGGTACGGACGATCTGGGCCGCGACGTGTTTAACCGCCTCATCAACGGCGGCAAGGTCACCATGACCGTCGGCGCCATCTCGGTTATTATCCAGCTTATCATCGGCATCATCCTCGGCGGTCTGGCCGGTTATTTCGGCGGCTGGGTCGACAACATCATCATGCGTATCTCCGAGATCGTCGGCGGTCTGCCGTTCCTTCCGTTTGCGATGATTCTTTCCGCCATCATCGGTACGCGCATCTCGGTCGAACAGCGTATGTACCTCATCATGGTCGTGCTTGGCGTTCTGTCCTGGCCGGGCATCTGCCATCTGATCCGCGCGCAGATCTTCTCGCAGCGCGAGCAGGAATATGTCACGGCGGCCAAGGCTCTCGGTGTGCGCGAGAAGTCGATCATCTTCCATCACATCATCCCCAATGTCATGAGCCTGATTCTGGTCAACGCGACGCTGAGTTTCGCAACCTGCATGCTCACCGAGTCGTCCTTGTCCTACATGGGCTTCGGCATTGCGCCTCCCACGCCGACGTGGGGCAATATGCTCACCGGCGCGAACAACTCCATCGTCATCCAGCAGTACTGGTGGCGCTGGGTATTCCCGGCTGCGATCTTCGGCATCTGCACGATCTGCATCAACCTCGTCGGTGATGCGCTGCGCGATGCGGTCGATCCCAAGTCCGCTGAGCGATAAGGAGGGGTTGTTGTGGCATTACTAGAATTAAAAAACCTGAAGACTTTCTTCGCGACCAAACGCGGCACGGTCAAGGCGGTCAACGGCGTCAGCTATTCGCTGGATGCGGGCAAGGTGCTCGGCGTCGTCGGCGAATCCGGTTCCGGCAAGAGCGTCTCGGCCATGAGCATTCTCCGTCTGCTCGACGGCAACGGCTATATTGACTCCGGCGAGATCCTCTTCAACGGTCAGGATCTGACCAAGCTGTCCATGAACGAAATGTACAAGATCCGCGGCAACGAGATCTCCGTGATCTTCCAGGAGCCGATGACGAGCCTGAACCCGGTCTTCACCGTCAGCCGTCAGATCTCTGAGCCGCTCATGATCCATCAGGGCATGAACAAAAAGCAGGCTGCCGCAAAAGCGGTCGATCTGCTGTCCGACGTCAAGATCCCGAACCCCGAGGTCGTCGCCAAGCAGTATCCGCACCAGCTCTCCGGCGGTATGCGGCAGCGTGTCATGATCGCCATGGCGCTGGCCTGCCGTCCGAAGCTGCTGATCGCGGACGAGCCGACCACGGCGCTCGACGTGACCATTCAGGCGCAGATCCTGAAACTCATGAACGAGCTGCGTGAGAAAAACGGCACCGCCGTTCTGTTCATCACGCACGATCTCGGCGTCATCAACCAGATGGCCGACAACGTCGCGGTCATGTACTGCGGCCAGGTCGTCGAATACGCACCCGCCGGGACGATCTTCCACAAGAACGAGTATTCCCATCCCTATACCGAGGGCCTGATGCTCTCCATCCCGCGTCTGGATACCCCCAGCGACGAACGGCTTGAAGCGATCCCCGGCGCGGTCCCGCACCCGCTGGATCTGCCCAAGGGCTGCAAGTTCGCCCCGCGCTGCAAGTACGCGACCGAGCGCTGTCTGGAGGAGGAGCCGGAGCTGATCCACGTCTCCGACACCCAGCAGGTTCGCTGCTTCTACGCGAAGAAGGAGGACAGATATGCAAAATAATGACAAGAAGGTTCTGCTTCGCATCAGCAACCTGAAGCAGTATTTCCCCCTGAAGGGCGGCCGCTTTGTCAAGGCCAACGACGGCATCACGCTGGATATCTACGAGGGCGAGACGTTCGGCCTCGTCGGCGAGTCCGGCTGCGGCAAGTCTACGCTTGGCCGCACCATCCTCCAGCTGTATCACCAGACCTATGGCCGCACCATGTACTACGGCCGGTCCCTTGACGATCTGGCGCCGAAGTATGTCATCGATACCGTTAAAAACCTCAAAGCCCGCCGCACCAAGCTCCGCGAGCTGGAGCAGAAGCGCGACAAGCTCGAGGCCGATTACGCCAAGCTTTCCGAGAAGGAGCAGTACGCCAAGCACGGCGAGCTCGATACCGCCCGCAAGCTGGCGGAGGACGCGCTGCTGGATATCACAAAGATCGTCGGCGGCTTCCTCGTGGTCGATGATCTCGATCCCGTCATCGCGGCCTATTCCAAGGATTACGCCATTGCGCGCAAGCTGTCCAGCATGGAGGAAAAGCGGCAGGAGCTGCAGGTCGATGTGGACGACGCGGAGTACGCGAAGAAGACTGCCGAGGAAGCGGGCAAGTCCGGCAAGGACGGCCAGTTGCAGAAAGCGCAGGAAAAGCTGAAGCAGTGCGACGACCAGATCGCCGCTCTGCGTGCGCAGCTTGACGCGGGCCGCAAGGAGATCGAGGCGCTGCGCGCCCCGTATGCAAACGACCCTGAGTTCCAGAAGTACGAGGCCTACCGCGACGACGGCATCGACCTTGCCCGACTGGAGTACAACGAAATGCGCCGCCTGCGCCGCGATATGCAGCTGATCTTCCAGGACCCGTATTCCTCGCTGAACCCGCGCATGAGCGTCGGCCAGATCATCAGCGAGGGTATGCAGGCGCACAACATGATCAAGAAAAAGGACGCCCGTATGCAGGAAATGGTCCTCAAGATCATGGACGACTGCGGCCTTGCGCCCTACTTCCTGCACCGCTTCCCGCACCAGTTCTCCGGCGGCCAGCGGCAGCGTATCGGCATCGCCCGCGCGCTCGCCACGAAGCCGAAGTTCGTCGTCTGCGACGAGGCTGTCTCCGCGCTGGACGTGTCCATTCAGGCGCAGATCATCAACCTGCTGCTCGATCTGAAGGAACAGCAGAATCTGACCTATATGTTCATCACGCACGACCTGTCTGTCGTCAAGTACATCTCCGACCGCGTCGGCGTCATGTACCTCGGCACGATGGTCGAGCTGGCAGCGGCTGACGAGATCTTCCATCACCCCATCCATCCGTACACCGAGGCGCTGCTGAACGCGATCCCGACCACGGATACCGTCGGCGCGAAGGAGTTGTCGATCCTTGAGGGCGACATCCCCAGCCCGGTGAACCCGCCGAAGGGCTGCAAGTTCCATACGCGCTGCAAATACTGCACGGAGATCTGCACGCAGGTCGTTCCGGAGTGGGAAGAGGTTCGCCCGAACCACTTCGTCGCCTGCCACCACAAGCTTGAGGCGAAGGAGTAAGCCGATGCTGTTCCAGAAGAGAATAGACCGCGCGATGCGCTACCAGAAGGAGCGGAACGAAGCGGCGGAGCTGAAAAAGCCGACAGAGGAGGATAAGGACGCCGTCAGCAAAAAGGATCTTTTTGCGATGATCCTGTCCGCCATGCTGGTGATCCTGCCGGTCGCGATCCTGATCCTGTTCGTCATTGCGTTTGGCTGCTACTTCCTCTTCTTCCATTGAGCTGATCCCAATATGTACAATACCCCTGGTATGCGTCTGGCATACCGGGGGTATTTGCAATGCACGCCCATACCGGGGTGTCCGTCAGTCCGTGTCATCGTGCATCTGCCCGCGAAGAAAGACCGCGAGTGCCTGTCCCAGAATGCGGGCGGAGCGCAGCGCTTCGGCCAGCGTATTGCCACTTGCGCCGACCTCGACAAGAAGGGAACCCGGCGTTTCGTGCTGGTTGAAGCGCTCGGTGCGCAGATTGAGGTTCCGGCACAGGCCGGGTGCCGAGCGGTTCAGAAGTGTCTGGATTTTCAGCGCATTTGCGAGATTTTCCTGCCAGTCCGGGTGCGATAAGCCGCCCTCGTCCGTGCCGACTACGAGCATCAGCTCTGCACAGGCTTCGCCGTCTGCTTCCGCCGTCAGCGCGACCGGGTTCCCGTCTGCGTCCTCAGCCGCGTCGCGATGGATATCCAGCACCATCTGAATGGACGGATATTCTGCCAGATAGCCCTCGATGGTCTGCCGCATACGCTCGTAGGCGCCGTTGTAATTCGGATAATCGTTCGGCTGCGTGTCGTGCAGGACAGAAATGCCCGCCTCCGTCAGAATATCCGCAATTTCATCGCCCACGCGGATCACGGAATACCGCTCATCCAGCGTCCGCAGCGCATCCGATTCCGGATATTCAAAGCCCGCCTCCATGGTATACGCCTCGCTGGAGTGCGTATGTACGATCAGGACTGCCGGGCCGTCATCCGAAAGCGACAGTGCGGACGGACGGGTCAGCAGCGCCTGCTTGTCCGGCTGATAGCTGCAGGCGCCGACGATGCCGATCACGTCCGCCTCGTCCGCAGAAAACACAAGCGGCGGGTCGACTGGCTCCGCCTCCGTCTCCTGCTCTGCGGGCGCTTCCGATGCAGCGGCGATCTCCGGCTGCACAGGCGGCTCAGACGGTGCAGTCTCCGGCTCGAGAATTTCCAGAAGAAATACATCCGGCTCGTCCGGCGCTTCGAGCTTCGGCGCAAGCCCGATTGCCGAATCCAGCGCCGCGGACACGCCTGTCGCCAGAAGCAGCCGCACGATCACGGCAAACGCCACCAGACTCATGCAGAACCGGTTTTCCATACTGCGGTATTTCATATGCTTCGCCCCCATTACAGTATATGCACGCAGACCGGCAGGCAGAACCGGCAGTTTCCATGCCAAACAGAAAGAAAAAACCGTTTGGCTGCACTTTTCCCATTGAATTTCCGGTCAGCGTCGTTTATAATATGCAATAAGTATCAGCACGCAGGAGGGACACGGCTTGGCACAGGTTTTGGCAGTCATCTCCGGCAAGGGCGGCACGGGCAAGACCTCGCTCTGCGCGGGCGTCGCGTCGTGTCTGGCGATGGGGGGACAGCGGGTGCTGTGCGTCGATCTCGACGTCGGCCTGCGCAACCTCGATATCGCGCTCGGCATGGCCGATATGGCGGTTCTGCCGTTTACGTCCGTCATGCGTGGGGAATACTCCCTTCAGCAGGCATCACAGCACCCTACGATCGGAAATCTCTCCATGCTCACGGCCCCTGTGACCGAGAGCGCTGAGGAGGTCGACACAGAAGCGTTCGAACGACTCATCACGCAGGCACGGGACGGCTTCGACTGGATCCTGCTGGATGCGCCGGCGGGCGTCGGACGGTTGTTCCGGATGGCGGTGCGCTGTGCGGACGAGGCAATGCTCGTCACGCTGCCCGGCCCTGCGTCGCAGCGGGATGCCGCGCACACAGCGGAGCTTCTGCTGCAGGAGCGGCAGATCCCGGCGCGGCTTGTGGTCAACAGGACTGTCCCGAAGCTGTTTGCCTGTATGCGCTCGACGGTCGACGATGTGATGGACGGCGTGGGATTGCCGCTGCTCGGCGTGGTACCGGACGATGCATCTGTCACGCTGGCTGCGGCAGAGGGAAAGCCGCTCGTACAATATACCTACCACGGCGCGGCGCTGGCCTGCCTGCATATCGCAAAGCGGCTGTGCGGACAGCGCGTTCCGTTGATGAAAATTACCCGATAATGCGTACATAAAGGAGCTGAGCGTATGAACATCACCCTTATGGCACACGATAAAAAGAAGGAACTCATGGTGCAGTTCTGCACCGCGTATAAAAGCATTCTGTCCAAGCACTCGCTGTCGGCTACGGCTGCGACGGGACGCCTGGTGTCCGAGGCAACGGGCCTGCCCGTGACGCTCTTCCTGTCCAAGAGTCAGGGTGGCCACCAGCAGATCGACGCGCGCATCGCGTATAACGAGATCGACCTTGTCATCATGTTTTCCGACCCCAACGATACCGATCCCTGGGAGGATCAGCGCATCATGCGCACGCTTCGCCTGTGCGATTCGTCCAACGTCCCGTGCGCGACAAATCTGGCCTCGGCAGAAATGCTGATCCTCGGATTGCAGCGCGGCGATCTGGATTGGCGCATGATGATGAAGAACAAGAAAACGATCCGATAATTTTGATTTTTGCGACGACGCGGAAGCAGTACCGGCTTTCTGCTTGCCCAGAGAGAGGGCCATGACGCTGAAAGGCCCTTGCAGCAGCACCGGGAAGGACATCCGCTGAGCAAGCGTATAAGGCGCACCGCGCCGAAATCGCCGGGCCCGCGCAGCCCGCATCCCTTGCGCAAGAGGGAAGTGTCCAACCGCTTCCGAATTTGGGTGGCACCACGAAGCAGGTATGCTCTCGTCCCAAAACGCCGGGACGGGAGTATATTTTTATGGATATGCAAAGCAAATTTGCACGCACCGGTTGTAGGGGGCGATGCCGGTCACAGCCGTTCGCGACGAAGGAGCGTTACGGATGTGGGTCTGCCGCTTGCCGGTACACATCGCCCCGGCAGGATGGACTGTTTTTTCGGAAATCTTCGGCAAATTCGCAGCTGCCCAGCGGGCCGATGTGGGCATCGGCCCCTACAAGATTCCAGCAAATCCATACTTCCCTGCAATTTTTTGACCACATAGCTGATTTACCGCAATGATCCCATCCAAAACCAAAAACGCATCACATAGAGAGGAACAAAACCATGTCACAAATCAAACCGCATACGCTCTCCGGGTTTATGGAGCTGCTGCCGCAGCCGCAGCTGCAGATGGAGGCGATCATGGAGGTTCTGCGGAAAACCTACAGCCTCTATGGCTTCACGCCGCTGGATACCCCCGCGATCGAAGCTGCCGACGTGCTGCTGGCCAAGGGCGGCGGCGAGACGGAAAAGCAGATCTATCGCTTCCAGAAGGGCGACAGCGATCTGGCGCTGCGCTTCGATCTGACCGTCCCGCTGGCAAAATACGTCGCGCTGCACTACGGCGAGCTGGCCTTCCCCTTCCGCCGCTACCAGATCGGCAAGGTCTACCGCGGCGAGCGCGCGCAGCGCGGCCGCTTCCGCGAGTTCTATCAGGCCGACATCGACATCATCGGCGACGGCAAGCTCTCCATCACGAACGAGGCCGAGATCCCGTCCATCATCTATAAGACGTTCTCGACGCTCGGCCTGCGCCGGTTCCAGATCCGCGTGAATAACCGCAAGATTTTGAACGGCTTCTACGCCATGCTTGGCCTGTCCGAGCAGTCCGGCGATATCATGCGCACCGTCGACAAGCTCGACAAGATCGGCGCCGACAAGGTCCGCGTCCTGCTGGTCGAGGAGTGCGGCGTGGAGGAGGCAAAGGCCGATGAGATCCTGACCTTCATCGCCATCCGCGGCACGAACGGCGAGGTCCTGTCCGCGCTGGAGCAGTACCGCGGCAGAAACGAGGTCTTCGATCAGGGCCTGGACGAGCTTTCGTCCGTGACGAAGCTGCTCGGCGCGTTCGGCGTACCGGAAGAGAATTTCGCCGTTGACCTCACCATTGCGCGCGGGCTGGATTACTACACTGGCACTGTCTACGAGACAACGCTTCTTGACCATCCCGAGATCGGCTCGGTCTGCTCCGGCGGCCGGTACGACAATCTCGCGGAGTATTATACCGACCGTCCGCTGCCCGGCGTCGGCATCTCTATCGGTCTGACGCGCCTGTTCTACGTGCTGAACGAGCAGAGAATGCTGAACGAGGAGCGCGTCATGGCCCCGGCTGACGTGATGATCGTTCCCATGACCGACGATCTGGAGGCCGCTGTCCGGCTTGCGACCGAGCTTCGCGCGCAGAATATCCGCGTCCAGCTCTACGCTGAGCAGAAGAAATTCAAGGCCAAGATCCAGTACGCGGACAAGCTGCACATCCCCTATGTCGTCTTCCTCGGCGAGGACGAGATCGCGGCCGGCACGGTCTCATTGAAGGATCTGCGCACCGGCGACCAGGTCACCGTCCCGGCGCAGGACGCAGCCGCCCGCATTCTGGCCGATATCGAGCTTCGCGGCCAGGGCACGATTTTAAAGTAAAAAATCTTCCCATAAAGAAAGAAGGAAACCACTATGATGCAGTCAAGAACCCATACCTGCGGTCAGCTCCGCATCGAAAACGCGGGCGAGCGCGTCACGCTCGTCGGCTGGATGGAAAATGTCCGCGTGGTCGGCAATAACTTTGCCTTTATCGTCCTGCGTGATTTCTACGGCACGACGCAGATCGTCGTCGAGACGGAAGAGATCATGAACATCGTCAAGGGCATCAACAAGGAGTCGACCATCTCCGTGACCGGCACCGTGCGGGAGCGCGCAAGCAAAAACCCCAAGCAGCCCACCGGCGACATTGAAGTCGTGCCGGAGAAGATCGAGCTGCTGGGCCGCTGCCAGTACAACGAGCTGCCGTTCGAGATCAACCGCAGCCGCGACGCCGACGAGACGCAGCGCCTGAAGTACCGCTATCTCGACCTGCGCAACCCCGCTGTCAAGAGCAACATCATCCTGCGCTGCAATGTCATCGCCGCCATCCGCAAGGCCATGATGGACCATGATTTCCTTGAGATCACGACCCCCATCCTCACGGCCTCCAGCCCGGAGGGCGCGCGCGACTACCTTGTTCCCGCCAGAAAGCATCCCGGCAAGTTCTACGCCCTGCCGCAGGCCCCGCAGCAGTTCAAGCAGCTGCTCATGACCTCCGGCTTTGACCGCTATTTCCAGATCGCTCCCTGCTTCCGCGACGAGGACGCACGCGGCGACCGCAGCCCCGGCGAGTTCTATCAGCTCGATATGGAAATGGCCTTTGCCGCGCAGGACGACGTGTTTGCCATCATTGAGGACGTGCTGCCGCCGATCTTCGCCAAATATGGCAAGTATAACATCGCGTCCAGCGCACCGTTCCGCCGCATCGCGTACAAGGACGCGCTGGAGACCTACGGCTCCGACAAGCCGGATCTGCGCATCGATCTGACGTGCAAAAATATCTCCGACCTGTTCACGGAGTCTGAATTTGAGCCGTTCAAGGGCCAGACCGTCAAGGCTGTGCCCATCTCGAACTGCCATCTGACGCGGAAACAGATCGAAAAGCTGCTGACCGACTGCGAGGTGCAGGCGGGCGTCAAGGGCTACTGGTTCAAGATGGACGAGAACGGCGAGCTTGCAGGCGGCGTCGCGAAGTTCGTGCAGGGCTGCAAGGATGCGCTCATCGAGCGTCTCGGCCTGACCGCCAACACGCTGGTCGTTGTTGCGGCGGGCGCTTCTGCTACGAAGCTCACCGGCGTTCTCATCAAGACCTTCGGCGCGAATGTTGAGGGGCATATGGACAAGGAGCGCTACGAATTCTGCTGGATCGTCGACTTCCCGATGTACGAGATCGGCGACGAGTCCGGAGAACTGGAATTCTGCCACAACCCGTTCTCCATGCCGGGCGGCGGCGCAGCCACGCTGGACAAGGCCATCCGGGGCGAAATTGACCCGCTGACCATCACGGCGCAGCAGTATGACCTCGTCTGCAATGGCATCGAGCTGTCCTCCGGCGCAGTCCGGAACCATGATCCCGAGATCATGATCAAGGCCTTCCAGCTCGTCCGCCTCGGCGAGGATGATGTAAAGAAGAAGTTCCCCGCCATGTACAACGCCTTCTGCTACGGCGCACCTCCCCATGCCGGTATCGCTCCGGGCATCGACCGTATGGTCATGCTGCTGGCAGGTGAGGACTGCATCCGCGAGATCATTCCGTTCCCGATGAACAAGAACGCGCAGGATATCCTGATGGGCGCACCCAGCGAGGTCACCCAGAAGCAGCTCGACGAGCTGCATATCCGCTGCACGGCAAAGGAAGAAGACTGAAAAACCAGAATAAGCGCGCCGCAAGGCGCGCTTATTTTAACGGGAGAGAAAGAGAAATGGAAAAAAACCTCAGAAGGGCAATGCTGTCCTGCGCGGGCTGTACGCTGATGCTGTTTGTGACGTGCGGACTGGCCTTCAACGTCTTTTCGGCGGCGCAGCCGTACGTCCTGGCCCAGAACGGCTTTACCAACACGCAGACCTCGCTCATTACGACGATCCGCTCGGCGGCGTATCTGCTCGGCACGTTCGCCATCGGCCGGTATTACCGGAGGCTCGGCTATCGCACCGGCTGCGCGCTGGCGGCGATGCTGGCCTGCGTCAGCTTCCTGCTGTTTGCCGCAGCAAAAAGCCTCGCGGCCTATTATTTTGCCGGAGCCGTCGCGGGCGTCAGCTATGCGCTCGGCTCGATGGTACCGGCATCGATCCTGATGCGCCGCTGGTTCCGGGCGCATTCCGGGCTGGCCATCGGGATCTGCTCCGCCGGAACCGGACTGGCGACCGTCGTGTTTTCCCCGCTGTTCACCGCCATTGCGGAGTCCGGCGGCGTTGACCGCGCGTTTTTGTGGACAGCCGCGTTCTGCGCGGCAGCGGCTGTGCTCGTCTTTTTCCTCATTCGCAGCGACCCCGCCGCGCTCGGCCTTGAGCCATGGGGCAAGGCCGCCCCGGAGAGCACGCAGGAGCGTGCGCTGCACGGCCTGCACCCGTCCCGGCTGCGCTGGACGCTGCTTCTGCTGGCCGTTTTGCTGGTCAGCGGCATCGGTGCGACCGGTTTTACCCATCTGATGACGCTTTATATGTCAGAGGGCATGGACGCCATGCGCACCGCGGCGGCGTTCTCGCTGTGCGGACTGGCGCTGATGGCAGGCAAGTGCGTTTGCGGCGCGCTGTGCGACAAGCTGGGCAGCTACCGGGCAAATTATCTGCTGTTCGGCAGCTTTATCCTCGGCTGCACGCTGTGCGTGCTGGCGCCGCTGAAAAGTGAGGCGCTGATGCTGGCCTCTGCGGTCTTCCTGGGCTTCGGCGGGTCGCTCATTACCGTTGGCGTTTCGATCTGGGCGGGCGATCTGAGCACGCCGGAGCGCTATGAGAAGACGCTCCGGCTGTTTCAGGGGGCTTACGGCCTCGGCGGCATTGTGCTGTCCTTCCTGCCCGGCGCGATCGCCGATCTTGCGGGCGGCTATGCACCGGCCTACGCCGTCTTCGCCGTCATGCTCCTGTACAGCCTGTTCATGCTGCAGAGCACATACCGTCTGGCAAAGGTTTAAATACGGCAGAGTGACTGAGCAGCCCCGGATACTTCAGTATCCGGGGCTGCTGTAAGTTTTTTAGCTGATCGAACTGCTGCGTGCCGGCCGGTCTATGCCCCGTCCTTTAAATGCAGCAGGTTCATGAAATTTCCGTACAGGATCTTCTGCTGCTCGGCCTCGTCCAGACCGAGGGAAAGAAACCGCTCCAGCTCCTCCTTCGGGCTCCACATGGGGAAGTCCGTGCCGAAAATCAGCCGGTCGGGGCCGATTTTGTCAATGAAGCGCAGAACAAGCTCCCGGTCGATCATGCCGAGCGTGGAGGATGTGTCGTACAGGACGCTTTCCGGCTGTAAATGCGCCAGCGACCGGGGCCAGCTGCGCCAGCCGCCGAAGTGCGCGGCCACGGCCCGCAGCTCCGGCACGCGCCGCAGCAGGTTCGTCAGCCGTTCCGGGGAAGAGAAATCGTACCGGTCGTCGCCCATATGAAACAGCACCGGAAGATCACGCCGGGCGATGGCCTTATAGGTTTCGATGCCGCATTCGTCGTCGATGGCGAGCTTCTGAAAATCCGGGTGGATCTTGATCCCGCGCAGGCCGAGCTCCAGCATACGGTCAAGCTCCTCCTCAAATCCGTCCATGCCGGGATAGATCGTGCCGAAGGCGAGATAGCCGTCGTGTCCGCGGACGGCCTCGGCCAGAAATGTGTTGGCGTTTTGGACCTGACTGGCATTCGTTGCGGAGTTGGAGACGACGCAGCGGGTGATGCCCGCAAGCTTATCCTCCGCGCACAGGCGCGGCATATCGGCCTCCCGCTCGATGGAAACGCCGTAGAAGCTGCCGATGGAATGCGATGCCTTTTCGGCCAGCTTTTCCGGGAAAATATGTGCGTGGATGTCTGCGATCTTCATGAAAAATCCTCTTTTATTCTATACGGAGATATGCCCGGTATGCAGAGCCGAGCTTTCCGTTTTCAATCAAAGTTTATCACACTTTTTTCCTGCATACAAGTGGCAGAAAAGCCGGAATCCGCATGGGATCCCGGCAAAATTTTGTCGCTTTCTTAGGCAGCGCGGTTTCGCAGGGCGAAGGACACGGCGAAATACACCGCCAGCAGCAGCGCGATCGTCGCACCCGCCGAGCAGCCGAGCCAATATGCCGCGCACAGACCCAAAAGCCCGCACACAAGCGCGGACAGGACGGACAGCAGATGGTACTGCCGCAGGTTCCGCGCCAGATTGCGCGAGGCTGCCGCCGGCAGGACGAGCAGGGAATTGATGACCATCAGGCCCACCCAGCTCATGGCCAGCGTTACGACGATAGCGATGGCGACGGTAAAGAGCGTTTCATTGCGCTTCGTCGCCACGCCGCGCGAGGAGGCCAGCTGCGGATGCACCGCCGTCAGCACCAGACGGTTCGACCCGAACACCCACAGCAGCACGACCGCCAGCAGAACCAGCGCCAGCAGGCCGATCTCCTGCGGGGAGACGGAGAGGATATCGCCGATGAGATACCGGTTGAATTTCGTAAAGCTCCGCCCGCCGAGCGTCACGATGAAAATGCCAAGCGCGACGGCGGTGGAGGAAAAGACGCCGATGATGGTGTCCGCCGACTGGCTCGTCCGGCTGCGGACGAAGGAAAACAGCAGCGCGAACAGAACCGACAGCCCGACCGCGAAATAGATCGGCTGCACCGCGCCGCAGAGTACGCCGATGGCGATGCCCGTAAAGCCGGAATGGCCCAGCGCGTCGGAGAAAAAGCTCATTTTTCCCGTCACGATCATCGTGGACAGCAGGCCGAACAGCGGCCCCAGCAGCAAAACGGCCAGCAGCGCGTTCTTCATGAAGTCCATTTCAAACATCCGGATGCCGAGTGCGTTCAAAAACGCGTACCAGACGTTCATGCCTGTGCGCCTCCTCCCATGTGGAATGCCTGCGCGAATTCCTCCGAGTTCAGCACGTCCAGCGGCGTCCCGCGCCGGAGGATCTTTCCCTGTAACAGCACCACCTGGTCGCAGTACTGCTCCAGCATGGTAAAGTCGTGCGTCGTCATGAGGATCGACAGGTCAAATTTTTTGCGGATCTCGTCGAGCATATCCATGAGCAGGCTCATGCCCTCGACATCCACGCCGGAGAGCGGCTCGTCGAGTATGAGAATATTCGGCATGGGCTCAAGCGCCAGCGCCAGCAGCACGCGCTGCAGCTCGCCGCCCGAAAGTGTGCCGATGCGCTTGTCGATGAGCGCTTCGCCGTGCACGTTCGCAAGGCAGGCCAAAACTTTTTCCCGCATGGCTTTTGTCGGGCGCAGGAACGCGGGGCGCTTGAAGATGCAGCAGGTGAAAAGGTCCATCACGCTCACGGGGTCGCCGCGGTCAAAGGCCGGGCTTTGCGGCACATAGCCGATGCGCAGCTTCGCCTCCTTGCCGCTGGCCTCATGGAAGGTGATCTTCCCTTCATATTCCCGCTGGCCCAGAATGGCGCGGATGAGCGTGGACTTGCCCGCGCCGTTCGGACCGATCAGCGCGACCATCTGGCCGCAGTGCATATGCAGGTCGATGTTGTCCAGGATCGTCTCGCCGCCGATATGGACGGACAGATGCTCGATTTTCAGACAGCAGGCGTGTTCACAGTCGCCTGCGTGCGGGTGCAGATGTGGGATCATGAAAGCGCCTCCCGGATGGTGTCGATGTTGTGATAGATCGCGTCCGTGCAGCCTGCCTCGCCGCCGTCCATACCCATTGTGAGCGCGTACAGTCCGGCTCCAGTCTGCCTCGCGACAGTCTCAGCCGTCTGCTGTTCGCCGTTTTCCTCGCAGAAGACGGCGGGGATGGCTTCAGTCTCTACCAGCCGGATGACGGACTCGATCTCCCTTGCGGACGGTTCGCTGCCCTCCTCAATTTCCATTGCGGCGGCAACCTCAAGGCCGAACGCGCGGGCGAAATAGGAAAAGCCGTCGTGGAACGTCACAAGCTCCCGGCAGGAAAGGGCCTTCAGCGTCTCTTCGCCATAGGTCTGTGCAGCCTCATACTCCGCCGTGACGGCGGACAGGTTCTGCTCGATCAGGGGCTGTTTGTCCGGATAGAATTCCGCAAGCCCGGCGGCGATATTTTTGCACATTAAAATACAGTTCGCGGGGTCGAGCCAGATATGCGGGTCCTCGCCGTCCTCGCCGGGGAGGGTGTCAACGCCGGTTGATGCCGTAATGGTGCGCTTCGCCGTGCGCAGCGCGTCTTCCATAAACTCCTCCAGCCCGAGGCCGTTCAGAACGACTACGTCGGCCTGCCCGATCTTTTCCATCTGCGCGACGGTCAGCGTATAGTCGTGCAGGCACGAAACGCTTTCCGTCACGACCAGCCCGCAGGTCAGTCCCGTGCCCTCCAGCAGCGCCGCCGTCATGGCGCGGACCGGTGCGGTGGACGCGAGCACGTCATAGCGCTCTGCCTCCCGCGCCGCGCAGCCGGAGAGCGGCGCGCACAGCAGAACCAGCGCCAGCAGTCCGGCAAAAAGCCGTTTTTTCAGATCTGTCATGATAATATTCCCTTCAAGCTCACTTCACTTTTATTATAGCGGAGCTGTCAAGTGATCCCTGCGTTTTTCCTTTTTCTCACTGTCCAGCCGGTTTTTGTGCAGAGCGACGAAGACAATTGTCCGCGCAGCGTGAATTTTTTTCAAAAAACAAGCAATTAGGGCTTGCATTTTACACTTCACTTCGCTATAATGTCGACTATAAGTTCATGAACACTTGTCTATTGTACATGGACAGAAGGAGGAAATATTCTATGAAAAAGATCATCGCTCTGCTTCTGGCTGCCGTTATGGTCATGTGCCTGTTCGCAGGCTGCGCGTCCAGCGGCGGCTCCAAGGTCATCAAGATCGGCGTGTTTGAGCCGCAGTCCGGCGACAACGGCGCCGGCGGCAAGCAGGAGGTTCTGGGCATCCAGTACGCCAACTCCGTCAAGCCGACCGTGACAATCAATGGCGAAGAGTATAAGATCGAGCTCGACATTCAGGACAACCAGTCCTCGACCGACAAGGCCGTCTCCGCTGCCCAGCAGCTGGTCGCCGACAAGGTCTCCGTCGTCCTCGGCTCCTACGGCTCCGGCGTTTCCATCGCCGCCGGTACCTACTTCGCAAACGCCAAGATCCCGGCCATCGGCTGCTCCTGCACGAACGCGGCCGTCACCGCCGGCAACGATTATTATTTCCGCGTCTGCTTCCTCGATCCGTTCCAGGGCTCCGTCATGGCCTCGTTCGCCATGGAAGAGTTCGGTGCCAAGAAGGCCTACGTCCTGTCGATGCTCGGCGACGACTACACCGTCGGCCTGGCCAAGAACTTTGTAAAGGCCTTTGAAGAGGCCGGCGGCGAGATCGTAGCCGATGAGACGTTTGTCGAGGGCACGGCGGACTTCTCCGCGTACCTCAATAACGCCGTCTCCGGCGGCGCAGACGTCATCTTCGCGCCGTCCGCCATCGCCTATGCCCCGCAGATCATCGAGCAGGCCTCTGCACTCGGCGTTAGCCTCCCCATCCTCGGCGGCGACACGTGGGAGAACTCCGCGATCTCCGACGCGCAGAACGGCACCGATATGCAGGTCTTCGTCTCCACATTCTTTGACGAGAACGACGAGTCCGGTCTTGCTAAGGAATTCGTCTCCGGCTATAAGGCGTGGCTGAACGGCAATGCCCAGAACCTCACCAACAACGGCGGCAACGACGTTGTCGCGGCAGTCTCCGCGCTCGGCTATGACGCCTACATGGCTGCGGTCGCGGCCATCGAAAAGGCCCAGTCCACCGACGGCACCGCCATCCGCGACGCGCTGGCCGGTCTGTCCATCGATGCCGTTACCGGCGCGCTGAGCTTCGATGCCAACGGCGACGCTGTCAAGAGCACCGCCTACATCAAGCAGGCCATCGACGGCGGCTTCCAGTTCTACAAGGTTCAGACTGCCGCCTGAGCATTTGTCCCGCAATACTGACCACAATGGTTTCCGGCCGGAGGAAATCCCTCCGGCCGGTACGCATTTTCATCCGGCAGCGTTCGAACCCGCTGCCGGATGGAACCATTCTTTTATCGCCGCGTCCAAGCCGGCTCATTTCGGTGAGCGGTTCGCGGTTTGGACATGGCGATAAACAAAAATCAGGAGGTTCCCCATGGGTGTTCTCAAGCAATGGCTGCCCTATGTCCTGTCGGGCATTTCGGCCGGCGGCCAATATGCGCTGATCGCCGTCGGCTATACGATGGTCTACGGCATTCTGCGCCTTATCAACTTTGCGCACGGCGATATCTTCATGGTCGCCGGTCTCATCATGGTCTATCTTTCGGCGACGATGCCGCTGTATTTTGCGCTGCCCGTCGTCGTGATTCTGACGGTCGCGCTCGGCTTCGCGGTGGAGCGCTGTGCGTATAAGCCGCTGCGGCAGGCCCCGCGTATGTCCGTCATGATCTCCGCCATCGGCGTGAGCTATCTGCTGCAGAACCTCGCGTATTACGTCACCGGCGGCGTCCCGAAGCAGTATCCCGAGCTGCCGTGGATCTCCGACACCATCACGATCCTCGGCGCGTCCACCAAGCGCGTGACCGTCATTACCCCGATCCTGACGCTGGCGCTGGTCGTGGCGCTCGTGGTTCTCATCAAGCGCACGAAGGTCGGCATGGCCATGCGCGCCGCGTCCAAGGATTTTGAGACGGCGCAGCTGATGGGCATCAAGATCAACTCCGTCATTTCCTTTACGTTCATCATCGGCTCCGCGCTGGCCGCCGTGGCCTCGTTCCTGTATTTCTCGAATTATACGACCATCGCTCCGGCCTCCGGCGCCATGCCGGGCCTGAAGGCGTTCGTCGCCGCCGTCTTTGGCGGCATCGGGTCGATCCCCGGCGCGGTCATCGGCGCGTTTATCATCGGCATCTGTGAGAACCTCCTCAAGGGCATGAAGCTGACGGCGTTCTCCGATGCGTTCACGTTTGCGCTGCTCATCGTCATCCTCGTCGTCAAGCCGACGGGCCTGTTCGGTGAGAAGCTGACCGAGAAAGTCTGAGGTGGAGCATATGGAAAAGAAAAAGGGCCTCTCCTTACAGACGATCCTGACCATTGCGGGCCTTGCGCTCATCTATCTGCTGGCGTTCCTGCTCGACCGCATTCCGGGCGTGCCCATCATGCTCACGACCGTCCTGCGCAAGGGCGCGATCTATTCCCTCGTCGCTGTGTCCATGAACCTTCTGAACGGCTTTACGGGCCTGTTCTCGCTCGGACAGGCGGGCTTCATGCTCGTCGGCGCGTACACGTTTGCCGCCATCAACATTTCAAGCGGCATCCGCTCGACCGTGTATCAGTATTATGACCCGCTGCTCAACTTCTCCCTGACCGAGACGCTGCAAGGTGCGCTCGGCAATACGGCAGGCACGGTCCTCGGCGTGTTCATTTCGCTGCTGCTGGCGGGACTGCTGGCGGCGGTGCTGGCGTATCTCATCGGCCTGCCCGTTCTGAAGCTCAAGAGCGACTATCTGGCCATCGCGACGCTCGGCTTTGCCGAAATTATCCGCGCCCTTGTCCAGCTGGAGGCGTTCGCGCCTGTCACCAACGGCTCGCAGCTCCTGCGCGGCTTCCCGTATTTTACGGATACGTTCATGCCGTTTGTGATCGTCGGCATCTGCATCGCCGTCGTCGTGCTGCTTATCAACTCGACCTATGGCCGCGCGTTCAAGGCCATCCGCGACGATGAGATCGCCGCCGAGGCCATGGGCATCAACCTTGCCCACCATAAACGCATGGCGTTTACCATTTCCTCGTTCTTTGCCGGGATATCCGGCGCGCTTCTGGCCATGTATCAGACCACGGTGCAGGCCAATACATTCAAATCCGCCATGACGTATGAGATTTTGCTCATCGTCGTCATCGGCGGCATCGGCTCCATCTCCGGCAGCTGCATCGGCTCGTTCCTGTTCATCGCGTGCTCGGAGTGGTGGCTGCGCTTCCTCGATAACGAGACGTATATCGGCGCGTTCAAGGTCCCGCTGCTGCGCACGGGCTTCCGCATGGTCGTGTTCTCGGTCATCATCATGATCGTGGTGCTCTTCTTCCGCAAGGGCATCATGGGCACCCGTGAGCTTTCGCTGGCCGGGCTTGCCGACAGGCTGCGGAAAGAATCCGCGAAGGGAGGAAAACAGGCATGAGCACACCCGTCCTTCATGTGGAGCATATCACGATGCAGTTTGGCGGCGTCGTCGCCGTCAACGACCTGTCCATGGATATCTATCCCGGCGAGATCGTCGCTCTGATCGGCCCGAACGGCGCCGGCAAGACCACGGCCTTCAACTGCATCACCGGCGTTTACGAGCCGACCAACGGCCGTGTGGACTTCATGGGCGAACCCATCGTCTGCAACCATCCGCGCGGCAAGATGAAAAAGAGCTATGCGGGAGCGGAGTCGGAGCGTTATCTGTCCCTGCCGACCGTCTCCTACACGCCCGACAAGATCACAAAGCGCGGCATCGCGCGCACGTTCCAGAACATTCGTCTGTTCAAGTCCATGACCGTTTTTGAAAACGTCCTGACGGCCATGCACGTGCGCCGCACGTCCAATGTTTTTTCCGCCACGTTCCGCGCCAACCATAAGGAGGAGGCTGCGCAGCGCGAAAAGGCGCTGGAGCTGCTGAAAATCGTCGGCCTTGACGATGTAAAGGACGAGCTGGCGACGGCTCTGCCGTATGGCAAGCAGCGCAGGCTTGAAATTGCCCGCGCGCTGGCGACCAGTCCGAAGCTGCTGCTGCTCGACGAGCCTGCGGCTGGCATGAACCCGCAGGAGACGCTTGAGCTGACCGCTTTCATCCGCAGCATCCGCGACCGGTTCGGCCTGACCATCTTCCTCATCGAGCATCACATGAATCTTGTCATGGACATCTCCGACCGCATCTATGTCATCGACTTCGGCAAGCAGATCGCGGCGGGCGTTCCGGCGGAGATCCAAAACGATCCGCGCGTCATTGACGCGTATCTGGGGGTGGACGAGGATGCGTAACATTCTGGAAATCAAGAATCTGGTCGTCTCCTATGGCGGCATTGAGGCCGTCAAGGGCATCGACCTGAAGGTCGAGGAGGGCAAGATCGTGACCCTCATCGGCTCGAACGGCGCGGGCAAATCGACCACGCTGAAGGCAGTCGCCGGACTGGTCAGGCCGAAATCGGGTGAAATTCTCCTGAACGACGCGAATCTGGTCGGAAAATCGACCGACCAGATCGTTTCGAGCGGCGTTACGCTCGTGCCGGAGGGCCGCCGCGTGTTCGAGAACCTGACTGTTGCAGAAAATCTGCGCATCGGCGCATATCTGCGCAAAGACCCGCTGGCGGACGATCTGGCCCGGGTCTACGACCTCTTCCCGCGTTTGAAGGAGCGTGCGTGGCAGCAGGCCGGGACGCTCTCGGGCGGCGAGCAGCAGATGCTGGCCGTGGGCCGCGCGCTCATGGCAAAACCGAAGCTCATCATGATGGACGAGCCGTCTCTGGGCCTTGCACCCATCGTCGTCCGGGGCATTTTCGAGATCATCCGCGAGATCAACCGCCAGGGCATCACGGTGCTTCTCATCGAGCAGAACGCGAACATGGCGCTCAAAATCGCGGACTGGGCCTACGTCATGCAGACCGGCTCCATCCTCATGCAGGGCCCCGGCGAAGAGCTGGCCGCCAACGAGGAGGTCAAGGCCGCGTATCTCGGCACGGCAAAATAAAAGAAGCGAATCCCCCGGCAGCCGCCGGGGGATTTTTGCGCGGCTCCGGTGCGTGCGGTTTTTACACATCTTTTCCTGCTTGCCTATTGCCAGATCCGGCTGTTTTGTGCTAAACTGGATTAAATTTTCAGGAGAATCCAAATACGGGAGTGTGAATCATGAGTCGGGAACCGAAAAACAACGAAGAGGGCTTCATGTATAAGCTTGCCAGCTTTATTGTTGACAAGCGGAATCTGATTTTTCTGATCGTCGCCATCGGGCTGGTGTTTTCCGTGTTTTCACGGAACTGGGTGCAGGTGGAGAACCAGCTTTCGGCATATCTGCCGAAGGATTCGGAGACATACAGGGGCCTGCATCTGATGGAGGATGAATTCATCACCTTCGGCACGGCAAAGGTCATGCTTGTCAACGTGACCTATGACGAGGCGCAGGCCGTATCCGAGCGGCTTGAAGCGGTCGACGGCGTGCAGAGCGTTACGTTTGACGACACGAAGGAGCACTATACCAACGCCTCCGCGCTCTACAACATTACCTTCGACTATTCCGAGACGGACGAGATGTGCGAGACGGTCATGAACCGGGTCGAGGATGAGCTTTCCGGCTATGATATCTACGTCTCGGCGACCTTCGGCGATACCGCGTCCAAGACGCTGGCGCAGGAGATCGGCGTGATCGTCATCATCGTGGCAATCGTCGTCGTGTCCGTGCTGATCCTGACCTCGCAGACGTATGCGGAGGTTCCGGTGCTGCTCATTACGTTCATTGCAGCGGCGCTTTTGAACATGGGCACGAACTTCCTGCTCGGCACGATCTCGTTCGTGTCAAACTCCGTCACGATTGTGCTGCAATTAGCGCTGTCTGTGGACTATGCGATCATTTTCTGCAACCGCTATAAAGAAGAGCACGAAAAGCTTCCCACCCGCGAGGCCGTCATTGTCGCTCTGAGCAAGGCTGTGCCGGAGATCTGCGGCAGCAGCCTGACGACGATCGGCGGCCTGGTCGCGATGCTCTTTATGGAGTTCCGGCTGGGCTTTGACCTCGGCATCTGCCTGATCAAGTCCATTTTCTTCTCGCTGTTCGCGGTGTTCTTCCTCATGCCGGGCCTTCTGGTGCTCTTCGGCAAAAAAATTGACGCAACGCGGCACAAGAATTTCGTTCCCAAAATTCCGTTCGTCGGCAGGTTTGCCTATGCGACAAAGAAGATCATTCCGCCGATTTTTCTGGCGGTCATCATCGTCGCCATGCTCCTTGCGAATAACTGCCCGTATGTCTACGGCTTCAGCTATCTGGAGACGACCAAGCGCTCGGAGCAGCAGATCGCGGACGATCTGATGGACGAGACGTTCGGCTCGACGAATATGGTTGCCGTCGTGGTCCCGGCAGGGGATTACGCGGCGGAAAAGAAGCTGCTGGATGAGCTTGGGACATACGACGAGGTCAACTCCACGCTAGGCCTTTCCAATGTGGAGGCGATGGGCGGCTATATGCTGACCGACGCGCTGACGCCCCGGCAGTTTTCCGAGCTGACCGACCTCGACTATGAGGTCGCGGAGCTTCTCTACGCGGCCTATGCCGCCGACGGCGGCAATTACGGCAAGATCATCGGCGGTCTTCCCAATTACTCCGTGCCGCTCATCGATATGTTCACCTTCCTCTACGGTGAAATGCAGGACGGCTACGTTTCGCTCGACGCCGATATGACCGAGACGCTGGAAAGCGCCTATTCGCAGATCACCAACGCCCGCAAGCAGCTGCAGTCCGACGATTATACCCGTATGCTCGTCTATCTGAACCTGCCCGTGGGCGGCGACGAGACGTATGACTTCCTCGACCAGATGCGCGTCGTCGCGCACAAATACTATCCGGACGGCGAGGTATACGTCGTGGGCGATTCCTCGTCCGAGCAGGACTTCAAGACCTCGTTCTCGCGCGACAACGTCGTCGTGTCGGTGCTGTCTATCCTGATCGTTCTGGTCGTGCTGCTGTTCACGTTCAAATCAGCCGGTATCCCGGTGCTGCTGATCGTGGTCATTCAGGGCAGCATCTGGATCAACTACGGCATCCCGACCATCACCAATAGCCCCCTGTTCTTCCTGAGCTATCTGGTCGTCTCGTCCATCCAGATGGGCGCGAACATCGACTATGCAATTGTCACGACCAGCCGCTTCATGGAGTTCAAGGACAAAATGCCCAAAAAGGACGCGATCATCGAAACGATGAACATGTCCTTCCCGACGATCATCACCTCGGGCCTTATGATGGCCATCGCCGGTATCCTCATCGGCCAGATGACCTCCAACGCCGCGATTGCCGGTATCGGCGACAGCCTTGGACGCGGCACGATTATCACGATCTTCATCGTCATGTTCATTCTGCCGCAGATTCTGCTTCTGGGCGAGAAGGTCATTGATAAGACTGCGTTCGATATGCCCTCTGCTGTCTCCTCGCATCAGTCTTCGGGACGCGTGCGCATCGACGGCATGGTGCGCGGCGAAATTCACGGCCAGATCAGCGGCATTGTACACGCGGTCGTGGAGGGGGACGTCAATATCAGCCTGCTCTCCGGCACGGCAGAGCCGGAAACCGCGGACGCGCCGCAGGCGCAGACGGAAAAGGAGGATGACGCGCATGAATAACAGAACGCTTCGGGCCCGCGTGGGTGCGGTGCTGCTGGTGCTGGCGCTTTGCCTGACCGTTCTCCCGGCAGCCGCGGCATCCGGCAGTATGCAGACCGTCTATCTGGACTCTGCCGAAGAGTTTGCCGCGTTCGCGAAAAGCTGTTCGCTCGATACCTGGTCGCAGGGAAAAACCTTCATCCTGCGCGCGGATATTTCGCTTTCCGGCGTGGACTTTACGCCTGCAGCCTCCTTCGGCGGCACGTTTGAAGGACGCGGACATACCATCTCCGATTTCAATCTCACGGAAAATGCCAGCCCCGCCGGGCTGTTCGGCACGATCCTGCCCGGCGGACGCGTGGCAAACCTGAATGTTGCGGGCTCCGTGGCTGCGGGCGGCGATAAGATCGCCTGCGGCGGCATCGCGGGTGAGAACTACGGCAAGATCGTCTGCTGCACGTTCACCGGCATGGTGCAGGGCGACACGCAGATCGGCGGCATTGCGGGCCGCAATCAGGCCTCCGGCCAGATCGTCAGCTGCTCGTTCGAGGGTAAGGTGCAGGGCACGACCGCCACGGGCGGCATCGCGGGCCAGAATGCGGGCACCATCCGGCACTGCACGAATACAGGCAGCGTCAATATTGACAACATCGACTCTGCGCTGAGCCTCAGCGACATTCAGATCGACACCACGCTTGATCTTGCCAATCTTGCTACCACGCAGACCTTCCTCACCACGACCGCCACCGGCGGCATTGCAGGCCGGAATACTGGCCTGATCGCAGTCTGCGAAAATACCGGCACGGTCGGCTATGAGCACGTCGGCTACAACGTCGGCGGCATTGCGGGCGTGACGAGCGGGTATCTGCTCAATAATACGAACTCCGGCACAATCTACGGCCGCAAGGACGTTGGCGGCATCGCCGGTCAGGTCGAGCCGTATGTCGCCGTGACCGTCTCCGAGAGCACAAAGCAGCAACTGCAAGATCAGCTGCAGGAGCTCAAAACGCTCACCGATCAGGCAACCGCTGACGCAGGCGGTGCGGCAAGCGACCTCGGCTCCCAGCTGGCCGGGATGGGCGCGTATCTGGACAGCGCGGCCAACGCGGCCAATAACCTCCGCGCGACCGCGACCATCGATGCGGGTGCGCTGGCAAATGGCGGTGTGAGCGGCGGGGCAGACCTCACCGTCGGGGACGCGTCAGCCGGCATCGGCGCAGGCCTTGGCATCGGCGCAGGCGGGATCGGCATCGGTGCGGGCGGATACATCGACCCGTCCGATCTCTCAATCTCCGGCGGCACGGACGGCTCCGGCGCGCTCAGCGCGTCGCTGCAGATGAATGCAGACGCTTCCATGCCGGAACTGGCAAGCGCGCTGAGCGGCATGGGCGCACAGATGCGCGCCATCGGCTCACAGGCGGCGAATCTGTCCGAGACGCTGCAAAAAGACGTGCAGGCCGTCAGCGACAAGCTGGACGAGATCAGCACGACCGTCTTTGACGCCATGGACAGTCTGGAAAACTGCGACCTTGTGACCGACGGCTCGCAGACAGATCCCGACAGCATCACCATGGGCGCTCTGCGCGGCTGCGAAAATACCGGCGCGGTGCAGGCTGACCGCAACGTCGGCGGCATCGCGGGCGCGATGGGCATGGAGGCTGGCGCTGACCCGGAAAGCGACGTCAGCCAGAGCCTGTCCACGACCGAGCGCAAGCAGTATGAGCTGCGCGCCGTTTTGCAGCGCTGCGTCTCCACGGGCGCAGTCACAGCCAAGAAGGACTGCGCGGCGGCGATCTGCGGCCGGATGGATCTCGGCCTGATCGACGGCTGCGAGGCCTACGGCAGCGTGGAGAGCCAGAGCGGCGATTATGCCGGCGGCGTCGCGGGCATTTGCAGCGCGGCGATTGAAAACTGCTGGGCCAAGTGTGCGCTTTCCGGCGGACGTTATGTCGGCGGCATCACCGGCACGGGTGTGACGGACAGCGTGACCGGCAGCGGCAGCACCGTCTCCGGCTGCGTGTCGCTTGTGTCCATCACCGGGTATTCCCAGTATGCGGGCGCGATCAGCGGCAGCAGCGCAGGTGCGTTCGCGGATAATCTCTTCGTCTCCGACACGCTGGCCGGGCTTGACGGCGCAAGCGCTGCCGGACAGGCGGAGCCGGTCGCGTATGAAACGCTGCTGGAAAACGAAGCGCTTCCCGATGCGTTCCGCACCTTCACTGTGCAGTTCGTCGCGGGCGAGGAGGTGCTCAAGACCGTAGAAGTAAATTACGGCGAGTCCCTGCCGGACAGCGTGTACCCGGACATCCCCGCCGTCGACGGACAGTACGGCGAGTGGGACGTGCAGACGCTTGAAAATATTCAGTTTGACACCACCGTGACCGCGCAGTACCACGCCAGCATCGACGCGCTCCCGAGCGATGTGCAGCGTGCCGACGGCAGGCCCGTCTTCCTGGCCGAGGGCGCGTATACGAGCGCCGACCGCCTGCAGGCGCAGCCGCAGGCCATCACGCCCGCCGCTTTCGGCGAGATCTCTGCCAGCATCCCGGAGGCCATCCGGAAATACTGCGAGAATATCGCAGACGGCCATGCGCCCGCCGCGCACGTGGCGCGCTCCGTCGTCGAGCAGTGGCAGCTCCGCCTGCCGGACGACGGCGCGGACACGCACACCATCCGCTTCCGCGCGCCCGATGGGCAGTCCGGCAAGCTGGATATCTATCTGGAAAACGAAAACGGCGTCTGGCAGAAGGTGCCCACGACCGAGATCGGCAGCTATCTGTCCTTCGAGGCCTCCGGCCAGACCGTGCAGCTTGCGGCGCTGTCCACGTTCCCCGTCTGGTGGGTGTGGATCGTGCTGGCCGGGCTTGCGGCTCTGCTGGTGCTGCTGATCATTCATCTGATCCATAAGACCGGCAAAAAGCGCCGCCGCCAGATGCAGGCGCTGCGCAAGGCCATGCAGGACGAGCAGAACGCCAACGACGCCGTCATCGGCGCCATCGACCCGGACGCGCAGGAAGCGCCCGTCTCACCGGAGCAGCTGCAGAAAAAGAAGAAAAAGCGCCGCGTCTGGTGGATCATCGCGCTTGTGGCCGTGATTTTGATCGCCGCCGGGATCCTCATCTACCGGGCCAGTCTCAAGAGCAGCGTGGACGCGCTTCTGCTGCTGAAAAACCTCTCCGGCAGGAAGGAGCTGGACATGACCGCGTCCGTGCAGATGGAGCTTGGCGACGAGACGCTGCGAACGGACGTGCGCCTGTTCCGCACGCAGGCCGGTGGGGACACCATCCTCTGCATCGAGGATAACGGCGTGCAGCTGTATTATTATGACGGCGCAATCTATCTGGAAAACGGCAGTGCGTACCGTACGAACGGTCTGTTCCCGGACTATTCCACGCTCGGCGAGCATCTGCTGGAACTCTACAACGCGACCGATGTGACCTACGCCCGTGAAAGCGGTGAAGAGGTCTATTCCGTGACCGCCTACGGCAGCGACGCAGAGCAGGCGCTTTCGCTGCTGACGCCGACGATTGCGGATTCGCTCAGCGCCGTCGAGAGCATCGACCTGTGTATGCACGTTGAAGACGGGGAGATCCGCTCCATCGAAGCCTCCGGCAGCTGTGAAGCGGAAGACGACAGCGGCCAGACACAGCCGATGACCGTCTGGGCCGAGCTTACCGTCCAGCAGGATGCGCAGACGGCGCATACCGTCCCCACGGCGGTCACGGATGCGATCGCGAACGGCGGCTATCAGGGCAAGCTGGAGCTGACGGAGGATCTGCTGCGCGTGCTGTCTGCCGCCTCCGAGCTTGGCAGGCGCGACCCGCTTGCCGCCCGCGTCCAGCTCAGCGCCAACTGCGGCCCCGTGATCTTCGATACGTCGCTGGATTACACCCGGACTGTAAAGGACGGCAAGACCGTCAGCTGCATCCGCACGGGCGCGCTGGAGCTGTATTTCTCCGGCGAAACGGTCCTTTCGAAGGACGGTTCCCCCGCCGTGAGTGAGCAGACGCTGGTCAAGTGCGCGGATCTGATCGATCTGGCCTACCGCGCCTGTCTGGAGGACAGCGCCGCAAGCGAGCAGACGGAGACCGGCTGGCACTATACGCTCAGCCTCAGCGCCGAGCAGACAAAGCAGGCCGCCTGCGCCATCGCGCCGGAGGCGGAGAAGCTGGACGTGCAGTACCTGCCCGGCACGCTGGAGCTGGACGTGCAGGACGGCACGATCACAGCCCTGCGCGTCACGACCGGCGGCAGCGTACAGGTCGGTGTCGTCGACACGCAGGTGTCGATCTCGGCCCAGTTCGACTTCCAGACCGGCCTGACCACAGACGACTGCCCCGTCCCGGCCGCAGTGCTGGAAAAGCTGTAACAGCCGGACAAAGATCGTACAAACCAAAGCCTTCCCCGCCGGGGAAGGCGGCCCGAAGGGCCGGATGAGGGCTGGGGAGCAGCTGCGATTTTGAGAAACTGCAAAATAAAGTGCAAGTGCTGCTCACCCTCATCAGTCTGCTCCGCTTCGCTCCGCAGCCAGCTTCCCCGGAGGGGAAGCCGTTGGGCGCTCCCGCGCCAGTGCACCGCAGAGCAGGCAAAACGCCCCGGTTTTCCGTTTGGAAAACCGGGGCGCAGTCATTTTTATCCCGTTACGATCTCTCCCACGCCGTTCAGAATGTAGGTCGGGCGGTAGGGATAGCCGTTTACGTCGGTGCGGCTCGTGCAGCCGGAGAGGACGAGGACGGTAGCAAGGCCGGACTCCATGCCCGCGATGACGTCGGTGTCCATCCGGTCGCCGACCATGGCGGCCTCTTCGGAGTGGACACCCAGCAGATGCAGGCCTGTGCGCATCATGAGCGGGTTCGGCTTGCCCATAAAATAGGCCTTCCGGCCCGTCGCCAGCTCAATGGGCGCGACGAGCGACCGGCAGGCGGGCGCAATGCCGAATTCCGTCGGCCCCGTGAGGTCGGAATTTGTCGCGATCAGCCGCGCACCGTTCAGAACCAGCCGGACAGCCTTGGTGATGACCTCGTAATTATAGCTTGCCGTCTCGCCGACGATCACATAATCCGGGTCCACGTCGTTCATCGTGACGCCCACGTCATACAGCGCGTTCAGAAGCCCCGGCGCGCCGATCACGAACGCGGTGCAGCCCGGCGCCTGCTTTTTAAGAAACGCGGCGGTGGCCAGCGCGCTGGTGTAGAAATGCTCCTCGCCGATATCCAGTCCCATGCGCTGCAGCTTCTGCCGCAGCTCCTTGGGCGAACGCTCGGACGAGTTCGTCAGGAACAGAAACTGCTTGTCGTTTTCGTTCAGCCAGCTTACAAATTCCCGCACGCCCGGCAGCAGCTGGCTGCCGAGATAGATCACGCCGTCCATGTCGCAGATAAAGCCCTTCCGGGCGCGTAATTCTTCCAGATTCATCTCTTTGACTCCTCTCCTCCCGCTCCTGCGGCGGGGTATCTCTTTTCATTCGCTTACAGGCTCAGTATATGGGATAAGATCTGGAAAAGCAAGATAATTTGCACAGATTTAACGAAGATTTGTTGTGGATTTTACCGAAGCAGGTCAACGCAGGAAGCCCTCGAGAATTTTCTCCTCTGCCTCCTCCGGCGTCAGGCCGAGCGTTTCGAGCTTCAGCAGCTGCTCGCCTGCGATCTTGCCGATGGCGGCTTCATGCATAAGCGTCGCGTCGACGTGGTTGCAGGAAATTTCGGGGATGGAGCGCACCTTTGCCGCGCCCATGATGATCGAGTCGCACGACACATGGCCGAAGCAGGGGGCGTTGCCCTGTACGCGCGGGTAGAAGACCTGCGTGGACTGCTCCTTCGCGACAGACCGGGAGACAACGCGTGTGCGCGCGCCCGCACCGTTCAGGATCACGTCCATTTCGCTGACAGCGTGCTGATCGCCCGCCGTCAGGAGCTTTTCGTTGATCTGCACCTCGGAATTCGCGCCGTTGGCCTCGCACTTTGTATAGCGCTTCGTATCGTCCACGCCGCCGATCTGGCTGGTGTCCATGACGATGGACGCGCCCTCTTCGAGATATACGATGGTCTGCGGGTTCAGAATGCGCTTGCCCGTACCCTCGCCCTCGCCGTAGTGCTTTTCGATATAATGCACCTTCGCGTTTTTGCCGATGTAGAAGGTATGGATGCCGTCATGCTCGGAGTCGCAGTCGCCGCAGTTGTGGATGCCGCACCCGGCCACGATGGTCACGTCTGCACCCTCGCCGACAAAGAAGTCGTTATAGACCATGTCGTGGAATCCGGCCTTGCTCAGTACGACAGGGATATGCACGTTTTCGCTCCTGGTAAAAGGCGCGATTTTGATGTCAATGCCGTCCTTGTCGGTCTTGGAGACGATCTGGATATGCTCGGAGTTCTGGCGGAACGCCTTCTGTCCGTCGAGACGGATGTTCACCGCGCCGTCCGGGATGCCCGTCATATCCGAGACGGTCTTGAGAATGCTTTTTTGAATGTCGTTCAGCATATTCCGTTCACCTCCAGCAGATTGCAGCCCGCAACGGTCTGCGACAGCAGCTTCGGATAAAGCTCGTCCGCCGTGCCGCGTCCGGCGATCTCGCCGTTCGCGATCAGGATGATCTCGTCGGCCAGACGGATGATGCGCTCCTGATGGGAAATGATGAGGATCGTGCGGCCGCCCTTTTCGTGCAGCTCGCGGAATGTTTCCGTCAGTCGGGCGAACGACCACAGATCGATGCCTGCCTCCGGCTCGTCAAAGATCATAAGCCGGGAATTTTTGGCCAGCAGGGTCGCAATCTCGATGCGCTTGACCTCGCCGCCGGACAGGCTTGTGTCCACGTCGCGGTTCAGATAGTCGCGCGCACACAGACCCACCTGCGTCAGATAGGAACAGGCCTCGTCATGGGAAAGCGCCTTGCCCGCCGCGATGGTGAGAAGGTCGGAGACCTTCATGCCCTTGAACCGGGGCGGCTGCTGAAAGGAATACGAAATGCCGCGCTTTGCGCGGTCGGTGATGGAAAGGCCGGTGATGTCCTCGCCGTCCAGAAAAATCTGGCCGCCGGTGGGGGTCGCAAGGCCCATGATGAGCTTGGCCAGCGTCGTCTTGCCGCCGCCGTTCGGGCCGGTAATGACAAGGAATTTTCCGTCTTCTACGTCCAGAGAGACGTTTTTGACAATGTCCGCGCGTCCCTGCGCGTCAGCCGCTGTAAGGCTGAGATTCTTGAGTGTCAGCATAGTCGCTCCTCTTTGTTTTTCTGATAATCTGTGGGTATTCTATCATAGTTTGTTCATTTGTGCAATGAATAGCCCGTTTTTCCAGAAAACTTTCTCTGTTTTTCCGTGAAAATTCCGCGCGGCTTTCTGTACAAACAGCATAATCTCTGCTATAATAGCCACAAAGGGCGCACTGTGTGCGCTCACGTGCCATTGGCACGAGACTTTTGCTTTGCAAAAGTCTTTGTGTTGCTGTTACAGCGACAATAAAAATCGGCGATGCCGATTTTTTGCACGGCTGCGCCGTGCATACAGCGCTCAGCGCTGTAATTGTGCTATAATACAGGCAGAATGTCTATCGGTGAAGGAGCGTGGGTCTGTTGTCTGATTTGTCTGCCGTCGTCTTTGTGCCTGACGATACCGCGAAAACAGGTTTTTCCCGCCCGATGATGCTGCAGGCGATCATGGGGACGCCGCTGCTGTCGTGGCTGACGCGTTCTCTGGCCGCGGGCGGGGTCGGGCGTTTCTTTTTGGTCTGCCACGAGCGGTTCCTGTCCGAGGCGAAGCACTGCTTCCCGGACGGCTGCGAGCTGAGCTGCGCGAAGCTCGAGGAGACTGCCGACCAGCTCCACGTCTTTTTGTCCACGGCCGACGAGCAGGAGGAGGACGTCATCGTCGTCACTGGCCCCGCCGTCATTGATCCGTTTGCCGTCGACGAGGAAGCGTTTTCCGGCGCGCCGGTTGAAAGCGGCGTAAGCTCCGTGAGCCGTCAGGCGCTGATGGACGCGCTGGACGATACGTTCATCTTCACCGACTTCATGAAGGAGCACGGTATTCCCTATACCGACCGCGACGGCGTCTACGCCGTTTCGTCCATGCAGCAGCTGGCCGAGTGGAAGCCCGTGCTCAGCCGGGGCGTTCTGTACGATCTGGCCGCCGCAGGCGTGTCGATCTGGGACTATGACAACACCTATGTCGAGCCGACCGTCTTCGTCGGGGCCGGGGCAGAGCTGCTGCCCGGGACTGTGCTGCGCGGTACGACGTCCATCGCCGACGGCTGCATGATCGGCCCGAACAGCTATTTGGAAAACGTGAAGGTCGGAGAGAATACGCGCGTCAACGCCTCGCAGGTCTACGATTCCGAGATCGGCGCGGACACGACCGTCGGCCCCTTCGCCTACGTCCGTCCGGGTTCGCGTATCGGCTCGCACGTGCGCTGCGGCGATTTTGTGGAGGTCAAGAACTCCACCATCGGCGACGGCACGAAGATCTCCCACCTGACCTACATCGGCGACAGCGACGTAGGCAAAAATATCAACTTCGGCTGCGGCACGGTCACGGTCAACTATGACCGCGTGAAAAAATCCCGCACCGTCATTGACGATGACGCCTTCATCGGCTGCAATGCGAATCTCATTGCGCCGGTTCACATCGGAGAGGGCGCGTACATCGCAGCCGGCTCCACCGTGACCGACGACGTGCCGCCCGCAGCGCTCGCCATCGCCCGCGCCCGCCAGCAGAACAAGCGCGACTGGGCCAACCGGCACAAGCTGAAGGAGAAAAAATAAGCCTCGTATTCCCGGCGGCGGGTGCCGCCATGATATAGAACACACAGAACAGGAACAGACCGAACAACACAAGAGAGAGGGTAATTTCATATGATTTCTCATGGTAAGAACGTCAAGGTATTCTGTGCCAATGCCAACCGTCCGTTTGCCGAGGGCGTGTGCCGCAAGCTGTGGCTGCCGCTGGGCGACTGCACCGTGACAACCTTCGCCGACGGCGAGGTTTCCCTGACGATCAATGAATCTGTCCGCGGCAGCGACGTATTTCTGGTACAGTCGACCTGCAAGCCGGTCAACAACAACCTGATGGAGCTGCTCATCATGATCGACGCCTGCCGCCGTGCCTCGGCCGGCCGCATCACCGCCGTCATCCCGTACTTTGGCTACGCCCGTCAGGATCGCAAGGCCAAGGGCCGCGACCCCATCTCCGCAAAGCTGGTCGCCAACATGATCGAGGCCGCAGGCGCCGACCGCGTGCTGACCATGGATCTGCACGCGTCCCAGATCCAGGGCTTCTTTGACATCCCCGTTGACAACCTGCTCTCCAATCCCGTCTTCGTGAAATATTATATGTCCAAGTTCGAGCATCCGGAGGAGATGGTCGTCGTCTCTCCGGACGTCGGCTCCGTCGCCCGCAGCCGCACGTTTGCCAACAAGATGGGCATGAACCTCGCCATCGTCGACAAGCGCCGCGAAAAGGCCAACCAGTGTGAGGTCATGAACGTCATCGGCGACGTCAAGGACAAGAAGTGCATCCTCTTTGACGATATGGTCGACACTGCCGGTTCTCTGTGCAACGCGGCCAAGGCCATCGTGGAGATCGGCGGCGCGACCGAGGTCTACGCCTGCGCGACCCACGGCGTGCTCTCCGGCCCGGCCAACGAGCGCATTGCCAACAGCTGCATCAAGGAGCTGACCTTCCTGAATACCATCCCGCCGCTTGAGGGTGCGTGCAGCAAGATCAAGTATTTGGACGTTTCCCCGATCTTTGCCGACGCCATCCAGAGAATCTACGAAGAAAACTCCATGTCCGTTCTGTTCTGATTTTATGCTGTTTCAAAAGCCAACCTATGACTGGCTGATTGCGGGACTCGGCAATCCGGGTCCTGAGTATGAGAAGACCCGTCACAATACCGGCTTCATGTCCCTTGACCTGCTGGCTGCGCGCCTGCAGGTCAAGGTTTCCAAGGAGCGCTTCAAGGCCCTCACCGCGCAGGCGGACTTCGACGGCCAGCGGCTGCTTCTCATGAAGCCACTGACCTTTATGAACGCCTCCGGCATCGCGATCGAGGCTGCCGCGCACTTTTATAAGATCCCGCCGGAGCGGGTGCTCGTCCTCTTTGACGACATTTCGCTCCCCGTCGGCAAGCTCCGCATCCGCAAAAACGGCTCTGCCGGCGGCCACAACGGCCTGAAATCCATCATTTCCTGCCTCGGCTCCGACCAGTTCCCGCGCGTCAAGATCGGCGTCGGCGCGAAGCCGCACCCCGATTACGATCTGGCCGACTGGGTGCTGTCTACCGTCTCCAAGACCGAATGGCCCGACTATCAGGAGGCTATGTCCCACGCCGGCGACGCGGCCCTCTGCATCGTCAAAAACGGCTGCGAAAAGGCCGCGGCGGAGTATAACGGGAAGATGTTCTGAGCGCACCCTAAGGCATCGGCCCCTACAGGGTGCTGTGCAAATTCCCTCCCCATCTCACTTTCAATACCCACACCCCCTACGCATAGGAGACTCTCTCCTATGCGCGTTGCCTGTTGGGCAAAAAACTGTTTTTAGGAGAATCCCATGAACGTTCTGCTTTCGCTTCTGCAAAAGAGCACCGATTATAACCAGCTGCTGAAGGCCGTGGAGGCGAAGCAGGCCGTCGCTGTGTCGGGACTGAGTCAGGCCCCGCGCAGCCATGTGCTTGCCGCCGCGCACGAGCAGTCCGGCAGACCCCTCGTCGCCGTGTGCCAGGACGATATGGCCGCGAAGCGGCTGGCTTCCGAGCTGGGGGCATTCTTAGGCGAAGAGCCGCCCGTGCTGCCGTCGCGTGAGCTGACGCTGGCCGGGGCCATCGGCGTGTCCCGGCAGTGGGAGCAGCAGCGGCTGCGGCTTTTGTACGCGCTGGCGCAGGGACGCGTCCCGGTGCTGGTGGCAAGTCTGGACGCGCTGCTGCTGCGCACGCTCCCGCGGCAGACGCTCTTTTCCGCGTCCGTGACGCTTCGGGTCGGTGCGGAATACAGTATGCCGGAGCTGATCGAACGCCTGACCCGCGCGGGCTATTCCCGTGCAAGTCTGGTCGAGGGCGTGGGACAGTTCGCGCTGCGCGGCGGCATTCTGGACGTGTATTCGCCTGCGCAGGAAAAGCCGCTGCGCGCGGAGTTTTTCGGCGACGAGCTGGACACCATGGGCTATTTTGACCCCATCACGCAGCGGCGCACGGAAAACGTTGACGAGGCCGTCCTCCTGCCCGTGGCCGAGACGGAGCCGCACCTGCACCCGCAGGGGATATCCGGCCTGTGCGAGGACCTGCGCGCCATCATCGCGCGCCAGCAGCGGCGCAAAACGCCCAATCAGGCGCTGATCGAAACGCTGCAGAAGGACTGCGAGGCGCTCGAAAACGAGACGCTTTTCGCCAGCGCCGACCGGTATATGGCGCTGATCTACCCAGAATTCACGACCGCCGCCTCGTATCTGCCGCAGGAGGCCATCGTCGCCTTCTGCGACCACGGCAATCTCCAGCGCGGGGAAAAGGATCGTGCGGAGGAGTTCGGCCTTCTGCTCGATTCGTTTTTGACCTCCGGCACGCTCTTCGGCGAGCTGTGCGATTATTACGCCACGATGGACGATCTGGCCGCGTCACTGCGCGGCCGGGCTGTTATCTACTGCGACAGCTTCCTTGCCGCGCGGTACCCGGAGTCCCTGCCGCCCAAGCAGCTGCTTTCCTTTACGGCCCGGCAGCTGCCGGGCTACGGCGGCAGTCTGGAAACAGCGGCGGCAGACCTGAAAAATTACGCGTCGAACCAGTACGGCTCCATCGTTCTGTGCGGCGGACAGCGGCGCGGGGAAATTTTAAAGGAACTGCTTGCCAAAAGCGGCCTGAACGCGCTTTTGTCCTTCCCGCTGACGAAGCTCCCGCAGCCGGGACAGATCCTTATTGCGGGCGGCTCGCTCCCGGCGGGGCTTGAATACCCGACGCTCAAATTTGCCATCTTAACAGAGGGGCAGATCGCCGTCCGGCAGGAGCGCAAGCGCGTCCGTGCGCCGAAAAAGGCAACGAACCGCAAAAAGCTCGATTCGTTCACCGATCTGACCCCCGGCGATCTCGTCGTACACGAGCACCACGGCATCGGCCGCTACGTCGGCATGGAGCAGCTGAAGGTTGGCGGCGTGACGAAGGATTATGTGAAGATCGCCTATCAGGGCACGGACTGCCTGTACGTGCCCGCAACGCAGCTCGATCTGGTCAGCAAGTATATCGGCGCCGGTGAGGATACGCCCGTCCGGCTCAACAAGCTCGGCGGCGACCAGTGGCAAAAGACAAAGGCGAAGGCCAAGGCTGCGGCCAAGGATCTGGCTGCGGGCCTCATCAAGCTCTATGCCGAGCGCAAGCGCCTGCCGGGCTTCGCCTTCGCGGCGGATTCGCCGTGGCAGCAGGAGTTTGAGGAGAGCTTTGAATACGCCGAAACGGACGATCAGCTGCGCTGCATCGACGAGATCAAGCGCGACATGGAATCCCCTGCGCCGATGGACCGTCTGCTCTGCGGCGACGTCGGCTTCGGCAAAACGGAGGTCGCGCTGCGTGCGGCCATGAAGTGTATGCTGGACGGCAAGCAGGTCGCGATCTTAGTCCCGACGACCGTTCTGGCCCAGCAGCACTATCTCACGGCCATGCGCCGCTTTGCGACCTTCCCGGTCACCATCGATGTGCTTTCCCGCTTCCGTACGCCTGCGCAGATCAAAAAAACGCTCTTCGATCTGCAGTCCGGCAAGATCGATCTGATCGTCGGCACGCACAAGCTGCTGCAGAAGGACATTCATTTTCACGATCTCGGCCTGCTCATCGTCGACGAGGAGCAGCGCTTCGGCGTGACGCATAAGGAGCGATTGAAGGAACTTTCGCGCGGCGTCGACGTCTTAACCCTATCCGCAACGCCCATCCCGCGCACGCTCAATATGGCGCTGTCGGGTCTGCGCGATATGTCTACCATCGAGCAGCCGCCGCAGGACCGCTATCCTGTGCAGACCTTCGTGCTTGAGCATCAGGACGGCATTCTCGACGAGGCCATGCGCCGCGAGCTGGCGCGCGGCGGGCAGGTCTATTATCTCCACAACCGCGTGGAATCCATCGACCAGTGCGCCGCGAAGATCAAGCAGCGCATTCCGGAGGCCGAGGTCGCCGTCGCCCACGGCAAGATGAACGAGGAGCAGCTCGGCGATGTCATGCAGTCGATGTCAAACGGCGAAATTCAAATTCTCGTCTGCACGACCATCATTGAAACCGGCATTGATATCCCGAACGTCAACACGCTCATCATCGAGGACGCCGACCGGCTGGGCCTTGCGCAGCTGCACCAGATCCGCGGCCGCGTGGGCCGTTCGAGCCGCCATGCGTATGCGTACCTCACGTTCCGCAAGGGAAAAGTCCTGTCCGAAATCGCGGAAAAGCGGCTCGACACCATCCGCGAATACGCGGAGTTCGGCTCCGGCTTCAAGATCGCCATGCGCGACCTTGAAATTCGCGGTGCGGGCGATCTGCTGGGCGCGGAACAGTCCGGCCATATGATGACCGTCGGCTACGATATGTACCTGAAGCTGCTTGAGGACGCCGTGCTCGAAGAGCGCGGCGAGGCGGCGCAGAAGGAGCCAGAATGCACCGCAGACCTCACCGTCACGGCAAATATCAACAAGGACTACGTCGCCTCCGGCGAGCAGCGCATGGATCTCTACCGCCGCATGGCGGCCATCCGCACGCAGGAGGACGCAGATGAGCTGCTCGACGAGATCGTCGACCGCTTTGGCGACCCTCCGAAGGGCGTCATGAACCTCATCGCCATCGCGCTTCTGCGCGCAAGAGCCGCAGCGGCGGGCATCACGGAGATCACGCAGAAAGACGGTGCGGTTCTCCTGTCGCTTTCCACGATGGACTTTGCCGCCATCTCCGCCTGCTGCGCCGAGGCGCAGTTCAAGGGCCGCATTTTCTTCTCGGCAGGCAAGGTGCCGATGCTGTCCGTCAAGCTCAAAAAGGCCGAAGACCCGTTAAAGCTTGCGACGCAGCTCGTCGGCGTCTACGCTGCACTGCGCGCACAGACAGCGGGGACGTAAAAGACTTCTCTGTACTGATTTGCAGTCAACAATGCACTTTTCAAAGTAAGAACCCATATTAGAAATTTGCGGCTGCCATCCAGCATTTTCTTTTGCTTCTCCAAAAGAAAACGCTGGCAAAAGAAAACGAGCCCGGAGGGATTTCGATTTCCCTTTGGACTTCCTTGAAGCGGCCAGAAAAACCGCTTCGGTTTTTCTGGGCTTTTCCCGCGATAACAGGAACAGCGTTGGGATACGGCAGTCAGCAAGACCAATGCGAATCCGTACTGTCCCGCAAATTTTGAATGCAAGGCGTTTTTACTGCGGCCATTCAAAGGCAGTTGCCATCAATCTTGGTGTACCGTAACAGGCGGCGCGTAGTTTTGCGCTCGTAGGATGAGTGTGTGTTCGTAACGACTATAAAATTGGTACTTGCCTAAATCGTACCGGCAGCACGCACCAAACGCATCCAAGCGCCCCTTTTCTCCCCATTCTTTTCCGGCAAGGCGGAAAAGAAAGGGCCGCCGGAGGCGCGTCGGAAACGGCCTCGACGGAACGGGTCTCAGCTATGCGCAGAGCGTAAACCCGAAAATGTTAATAGAAATTTCAGAAATCCGGGGGCTGTTCCTGTCGGGAATGCCGTTGCAAAAAGCGGTCGGTTTATGTATAATACAGACACAAAATAGAGTATGTCGCCTCTGCGGCTTTTGAATAGGAGGGATTCATATCAGAAAGAAAGGCAGATTTGAGGCCAGCCGTCCCGCGCACAAAACTGCGGCGGACAGAGCCGCCGCGCCGAAGAAGCAGCCGTCCGGCAATGCCGGGAAGAAGGCCGCGGTGATCGCGGGCTGCATCGTGCTGCTGGCGGTGCTCGGCGTGTGCACCTATGGATTTATATTAAAGGGAAGCGACACCATTTTCCCGAACGTCTATGTCGCCGGCGTGAACGTCGGCGGATTGAAGCGCGACGCCGCGATCAACGCTGTGACGCTTGCCGTCGAACAGGAGACGGCCACCGATACGCTCACCGTCGTCCTGCCAGACCGGACGATCGACTTCACCCCTGAGATCACCAACGTCGCCCTCAACCCGGACGAGGCGGCGGATGCCGCCATGAACTATGGCCGCGACGGCGGCCCGGTCAAGGCGCTCATCACCTATGAACGCGCGAAAAAGACCCGGCAGGACATTTCGCTCGAATCCGGGACGAATCTTGATACCGCGTATATCCGCGATCTGATCGACCAGACCGCGCGCGCCTGCGCGTCGGAAAAGGTCGACCCGACCGTCACGGTCGACGCGGACGCAAAAACGGTCACGGTCGTGACAGGTTCGCCGAAAATTTCGCTTGACGCGGACGCGCTCTATGACGCGGTCGTTGCGCGGTTCAATGCCGGCGATCTGTCCGAACTCAAGTTCGATTACGACACCGAGCCCTGCGCGCCCGTCGATCTGCAGCAGTATTACGACCAGTTCGCAACCGAGATGAAGGACGCGTACTACGACGAGGAAAAGAAGGAACTCGTTGCCGAAAAGGTCGGCTTCGGCTTTGACGTGTCGTATTACACGCAGCAGCTTGCCATGGCCGATCCCGGCACGAAGATCGTCATTCAGGCCGAGGCAATCCAGCCGGAGGTCACGCTGGCCGAGCTGGAGAAGGAATACTTCTCCGATGTACTCGGTTCCTGCGACAGCCCGCATACCGCGCAGGCAGGCCGCACGAAGAATCTGGAGCTGGCCTGCAAGGCCATCGACGGCACAATCCTGAACCCCGGCGACGAGTTCTCGTTCAACAAAATCGTTGGTGAGCGCACGCCGGAGAAGGGCTATCAGTCCGCTATCGTCTACCAGACCGGCGGCAAGAGCGAGGCAGAGGCCGGCGGAGGCGTCTGTCAGGTCGCGTCCACGATCTATACCGCCTGCCTCTACGCCGATCTCAAGGTCACAGAGCGCTCTCCGCATATGTTTACCGTTACCTATGTCCAGCTCGGTATGGATGCAACGATCTACTGGGGCAATCTTGATTATAAGTTCGTCAACAGCACCGACCATCCGCTGCGCATCGACGCGTCTGTCTCCGGCGGCTATGTCCACGTCAAGCTCGTGGGCACCGCGCCGAAGGACAAGGGCTACGACCATATCGTCCTGCGGCACGAGGTTGTCGCGACCATCCAGCCCAAGATGGAGATCGACGGCGACAAGACCATCATCACCGACGCCGGTACCGCCCTCGACGAAAACGGCAACACCGTCAACATCGTCGTTGACAAGGACGGCAACAAGTATATCAAGGGCGACATGGTGCAGTATTCCTACGTCGGCAAGACCGTCATGGCCTACCGCGATTATGTGGACGCGAATGGAAACGTCATCAAGACCGAGACACTGCACAAGGATGCGTATCAGGCCCGCAACACCAGCTACAAGTGTACGCCGTATGTCGAGCCGGAGGTTCCCGAGGAGCCGGATCCCACTGACCCGGATTACCCCGACTATCCGGATGAACCGGATGATCCGGGCGACCCGGACGACCCGATGAACCCGTGGGATTGACCCCCAAAAACACCAGCCCCCCGGCAGCCCGAATGGGCCGCCGGGGGGCTGATGCGTTACAGGCAAATATGCGCGGTGATGTTGTTTTCGCCCTCCGCACGGTCGAAGCCCTGTGATTCGTACAGGGCAATCGCGGCCTCATTGTCGATGTCGACCAGAAGCGCCATGCCGTTCGGCCGGTTTTCCTGAACCGCTGCTGATAGAAGCGCGCGGCCAAGGCCGCGCCTGCGGCTCTCCTTACGGACAAACAGGTCATATGGCTCGTTTTCCGCGCTGTTGTGGGTCAGGTCGATATAGCCTGCAGCTTCGCCGTCCTCGATCGCCAGCAGAACGCGGAAAATTTCCGGCGCAGCCAGCACGCGTTCGCCCGTCCAATAGCGGTCGCCGGTGTGCAGCGCCAGATACTGCGCCCGGTACTCCGGACGGTAGGGCACGATGCGCGCATCCGGCACATACGGGACAGTCCGCCGCAGGACGAGCTTCTGCTGCTCCGGATCAAATTTCGCGTCCAGCGCTTCGAACGCTGCCTGCAAAAGCCGGTTGCGCGGGTTATAGACAAAGTCCGCCTGATAGCCGGGGTAAGCCGATTTCAGATGCGCAAGCAGCTCGTCATAGGCCGCCGCGCTTCGGGAAAGTCCAGCCAGAAGCTCCAGATACTTCTCGTCCTCCAGCGCCAGCAGCGCAAACACGCCTGTGACGGTGTCGTTTTCGAACGTGCCGAGCACGCGCGTATTCGGGTTTTCAGGCGCATCCAGCAGGTTCCGGTGCAGCTGCTGCTCTGTAAGCAGCATGGGGTCACGGTAGTCGGGGTCTGCGCTGCAGGCATGAATAAAGTCCAGATATGGCGAGAGCGTGTGCAGATCTTTCAGCATATTGCGGCTTCCTCTCAGTCAATTTTTCTGTTGTGTATTGTACGGCCTTCTCCGGCGCTTGTCAAACGGCGCGGAACACTGTATAATCATTATCAGATTTTTATTGATCCTCGGAGGTGGCTGCATGTCTCTTGCGGAAAAACGGCTGTTCCTGCTGGATATGGACGGCACGATCTATTTAAGCGAAACGCTCTTCGACGGGACGCTGGAGTTCCTGCGCTATGTGCGCGCCATCGGCGGCCGGTATTTGTTCCTGACGAACAATTCCTCGCGCGGGACCGACGCGTATATTGCAAAGATGGCCCGCCTCGGCATCGAGGCCTTCCCCGACGATTTTCTGACCAGCGCGGACGCGACGATCCGCTATCTGCGGGGCCGCTACTTGCCGGATACGGTCTATTATGTCTGCGGAACGGAATCTCTTAAAAATCAGCTTCGTCTGGCAGGGCTGCGAGTAGCCGAGACGCTGCGGGATGATTGCGCCGTTGTCCTTCTGGGCTACGACACGGAATTGACGTATGAAAAGCTGGAAAATTGCTGCATTCTTCTGAACCGAGGCGCGGATTACGTCGCCACGCACCCCGATCTTGTCTGCCCGACATGGTACGGCAGCGCGCCGGACTGCGGCAGCGTGATCGAAATGCTCCATACCGCGACGGGCCGCCGCCCGAAGGTCATCGGCAAGCCCCAGCCCGAAATGGCGCTGCTGGCGATGGAGCAGACGGGCTTCTCGCCGCGCGAAACATGCCTCATCGGCGACCGGGTGTATACCGACATCGCTTGCGGCGTGAACGCCGGGATCGACACGATCTTCGTCCTGTCCGGCGAGGGCGTGATGGAGGATATCCCAAAATACGGCGTTCAGCCGACGTATTGTATGCAGAATATCCGCGAAGTCCTCAATACATTAGAAAAGGGAGAACCGAAATGAAGCTCAACAACAAGCGCACCATCCTGGTTGGCCTCGCGTTCTTGTCCATCTGCGCGTTCTGGCAGATGTACGACAGCATCGTGCCGCTGATCCTCACGAAGACCTTCCACATGAACGAAACGTTCTCCGGCGCGATCATGGCGGCGGACAACATTCTGGCGCTCTTTCTGCTGCCGTTCTTCGGCTCTGTCTCGGATAAGAGTCATTCGAAGCTCGGCAAGCGGATGCCCTTTATCCTCTTCGGCACTGGCTGCGCCATCATCCTCATGAACATTCTCCCTCTGCTCGACAACAGCTACGCCGCCCAGCCCTCCGGCTTCAAGACGGCCTCATTTGTCATCGTCCTCGGCCTGCTGCTTGTCGCCATGGGAACGTACCGCGCTCCCGCCGTCGCCCTCATGCCCGACGTGACGCCAAAGCCGCTGCGCTCGCGTGCGAACGCCATCATCAATCTGATGGGCGCGGTCGGCGGCATTCTGTATCTCGGCGTTGCGGCGGTGCTCTATCCCAACTCCAAGACCGCCGGTTTGGATCATGTGAACTATCAGCCGCTGTTTATCGTTGTGTCGGCCATCATGTTCGTCGCCGTCGCCGTCCTCTTCCTCACGATCAGGGAGCCGAAGCTCACGGCGGAAAATCAGGCGCTTGAAAAGCAGCACCCGGAATGGAACCTTGCGCAGGACGACGGCAGCGGCCACGAGACGCTCCCGAAGCCCGTCAAAAAGAGCCTCGGCTTCCTGCTGGCCTCCATCGCGCTCTGGTTCATCGGCTATAACGGCGTGACGACGTGGTTCTCGACGTATGTCGATACCGTCATGGGGCAGGGCCTCGGCGGCGCTTCGACCTGCCTGCTCATCGCCACGGCGGGCGCCATCGTCTCGTACATCCCCATCGGCCAGATCGCCTCGAAGATCGGCCGCAAGCGCACGATCCAGGGCGGCATCATCCTGCTTACCGCCTGCTTTGCCAGCGGCTATGTGCTCACAACGACATTCTCCTCGATCAACGCCATTATGTTTGTCGTCTTCGCCCTCGTCGGCCTTGCCTGGGCCGCGATCAACGTCAACTCGCTTCCCATGGTCGTCGAGATGTGCAAGGGCTCGGATATCGGCAAATTTACCGGCTATTACTACACGGCCTCCATGGCCGCGCAGGTCGTCACGCCCATCGTCGCCGGTACACTCATGCGCAAGATCGACTACCGCGTCCTGTTCCCGTATGCCGCGCTGTTCGTCGCACTGAGCTTCGTGACCATGCTCTTCGTCCACCACGGCGACGCCAAGGCCGAGGCCAAGAAGGGGCTGGAAGCGTTCGAGGAAATGGACGACTGACCCCGTCTGCATAACCTTTGTAGGGGTCGATGCCGGTCACAGCCGTTCGCGACGAAGGAGCGTTACGGATGTGGGGCTGCCGCTTGCCGGTACACATCGACCCGGCAGGATGCACCGGTTTTTATGGTAATCTTCGGTGAATTCGCAACTTCCCATCGGGCCGACAGAGTCGTCGGCCCCTACGGCGAGACTGCACCTCCGCGTACCTCGTAGGGGCGGACGACTCTGTCCGCCCGCGGGATGTGCCGATTTTACGGGAACCTTCGGCGAATTCGCAACTTCCTCACGGGCCGATGTGGGCATCGGCCCCTACAGAACTCCGGCGAATCCGTACTGCTTTGCAAATTTTGAACGCAAAGCGTTTTTACAGCAGCCATTCAAAGGCAGCTGTTATCAAACTTGATGTACCGTAACAGGCGGCGCGTCGGAAACGGCCTCGACGGAACGGGCCGCCGCCTATATGCGACGTCTCTTATCCTCTGAGCCCGTTTCCTCCTTTCCAAAACACAAATGCTTCGCTGGTTTGTGTTTTGGGTTTCAGTGCTGCTCAAGCCTATCTTAAATATAGCAAGAAAGAAGTCTGTAACTATGCTGACAATCTGCATCATCCTGATCGTGCTTCTGGCGCTCGATCTGCTGTTTACGCTGGCGCTGCGGTGCCGGAAGGGACACCGGGAGTGGGAGGTTCTCAAGAAGTACCGTTATGCCCACCGGGGCTATCACGACAAGCCCGTCGTCCCGGAAAACTCTCTGCCCGCCTTCCGCCGGGCCATCGAGCGCGGCTTCGGCGCGGAGCTGGACGTGCATCTTTTGAAGGACGGCACGCTTGCCGTCTTCCATGACTCTGATCTGAAGCGCTGCGCGAATGTCGAGGGCGAGATCGAGGATCTGACGCTGGACGAGCTGAAGCAGCTCCGACTTGAGGGCACGGACGAGCAGATCCCGACCTTTGACGAGGTTCTTGCCCTGTTCGAGCACGAAACGCCGCTCATCATCGAGCTTAAGACCGCGCGCGGCAACCATATGGCGCTGGCCAAGGCAGTCTGCGAGCGGCTGGACAGCTATCAGGGCGAGTTCTGCATCGAGTCGTTTGACCCGTTCGCGCTCATCGACGTGAAAAAGCTCCGCCCCGAAATCTGCCGCGGGCAGCTTTCTATGAATTTTGAGAAGGACAAGGCGGGCCTGCCGTGGTACAAGCGGTTCATCGCGGGCAATCTGCTTTTGAACTTCCTGACGGTCCCGGACTTTATCGCGTACAAGTTTGAAGACCGCAGCAGCTACTGCCTGCGCTCGTGCGTCCGCGTCTGGGGCGCGCAGGAGGTCGACTGGACGATCCGCACGAAGGAGGATCTGCTGGCCTGCGAGGCCGCCGGCGGCATTCCGATTTTTGAGCGCTTCGATCCGGAGGGCTGAGTGTCCGTACATACGCCAAGTGAAAACAGGAACTGCCGCCCGGCCGGGCGGCAGTTCCTGTTTTCAGAGCAGCAGCGTCAGATGGTACACGGCGAACGCGGCCAGCCACGCAATGCAGCACTGGGAAAGCGCAATGAGTGCGGCTCGCAGCGCCGAACCCGTCTCGCGCCGGATGGCGGCGATGGCCGCTACGCACGGGGTATACAGAAGCGTAAAGACCAGAAAGCTCAGCGCGGCCTTCGCGGTAAAGAGCGTCGAGACGGCGGCGGTGCCCAGCAGGATCTGAAGTGTGCTGACGACGGATTCCTTTGCGATAAAGCCGGTGATCAGCGCCGTCGCGCAGCGCCAGTCCGCGAAGCCCAGCGGCGCAAATATGGGTGCGAGCCAGCGCCCGACCATGGCAAGCAGGCTCTGCTCGCTGCTCGTCACAACGTCCAGCCGGGTATCGAAGCTTTGCAGGAACCAGATGACGATGGTCGCAAGGAAAATAACAGTAAAGGCGCGCTCGATAAAATCCTTCGCCTTGTCCCAGAGCAGAAGCGCGACGCTTTTTACGCTCGGCAGGCGGTAATTCGGCAGCTCCATCACAAACGGGACCGGACGGCCCCGGAAGGCGGATTTGAGCACGAGCGCGGAGAGAATGCCGAACAGGATGCCGAGCACATACAGCCCGATCATCACAAGCGCTGCATACTTCGGGAAAAACGCCGCCGAGAAGAACGCATAGATCGGGATTTTTGCCGAGCAGCTCATAAAGGGCGTGAGCAGGATGGTCATGGTGCGGTCGCGCTCCGACGGGAGCGTCCGCGCCGCCATGACCGCCGGAACGGTGCAGCCGAAGCCGATGAGCATCGGCACGACGGACTTGCCGGACAGGCCGATGCGCCGCAGCAGCTTGTCCATCACGAACGCCACGCGCGCCATATAGCCGGTGTCTTCCAGAATAGACAGGAAGAAAAAGAGCGTCACGATGATCGGCAGAAAGCTCAGAACCGCGCCGACGCCCTGAAAAATGCCGTCGATCACAAGGCTCTGCACGACGGGGTTCAGGTGATAGGCCGTCAGCGCCCGATCGACCACGACGGTTAGCGCATCAATGCCGGAAGCCAGCAGATCGCTCAGTCCCTGCCCGATCACATGGAACGTCAGATAGAAGATCAGCAGCATCACGCCGATGAAAATCGGGAGGGCGGTATATTTTCCGGTCAGAATTTTATCCGCGCTGACAGAGCGCAGGCGCTCCTTGCTTTCGTGCGGCTTGACGACGCAGGCTTTGACCAGCGCTTCAATGAATGTATAGCGCATATCCGCGATGGCTGCGTTGCGGTCAAGTCCGCGTTCGAGTTCCATTTGGACGATGGAATGCTCGATCAGCTCCTTTTCGTTCTGATCGAGGCGCAGCTGCTCCAGCACGGCTTCATCGCCATCGATGACCCACGTCGCTGCGAAGCGGACGGAAAGCCCCGCACGCTGCGCGTGATCTTCAATCTGGTGGCAGACGGCGTGGATGCAGCGGTGGACAGGTCCGGGGGCGCAGAAATCGACGACGGCGGGCAGGCGCTTGTCCTCCGCCGTGCGCACAGCCGCCTCGATCAGCGCCTCGACCCCGTCGCCGGAGGCCGCGCAGATGGGCACGACGGGAACGCCCAGCTGCTGCGAGAGCTTATCCGTGTCGATGCTGCCGCCGTTGCCGGTCAGCTCGTCCATCATGTTGAGCGCCAGCACCGTCGGCACGCGCAGCGTCAATAATTGGAGCGTCAGATAGAGATTGCGCTCTAAATTGGTCGCGTCGACAATATTGATGATGCCGTCCGGCTTGCTTTTGAGAATAAAATCGCGTGTGACGATCTCCTCCGCCGTATACGGGCGGAGCGAGTAAATGCCCGGCAGATCGACGACGGTGCAGTCCTTCTGCCCGCGCACCGGGCCGGATTTCTGGTCGACCGTCACGCCGGGGAAATTGCCGACGTGCTGGTTTGAACCGGTCAGTTGGTTAAAAAGCGTCGTTTTGCCGCAGTTCTGGTTGCCAGCCAGTGCGAAGATCATTCTGCGTCCTCCTCAATCGTGATGCTGCGCGCATCCTCCTTGCGCAGCGTGAGCGTATAGCCGCGCAGAAACAGCTCCATGGGGTCGCCCATGGGCGCAATTTTGCTGACGTGTACGCGCGTGTGCGGGATGAGACCCATGTCAAGCAGCCGGCACCGAAGGATCCCCTCGCCGCCGACCGCGGTAATGACGCCGGAATGTCCGACGGAAAGCTCGTCAAGTGTCATATCTGCATTTCCTTTCCCTGTTGGTTTCTGAATGTTAGGATAATCTAACTTTCGCGAAAATGCAAGAAAAACAGACGCGGAACGGCAAATTTTTTCTGCGCCCGCGCAGTTTACAAAATCGTCACGCCCTCGGCTATTCGGTATGCTATGATATACTACAGATATAAGGAGGCCGACGCATGAATATTCTCTTTTTCCTGACGCCGAAGGCGATGTGCGCCTATATAGAGTCCGACGACACGCTGCGGCAGGCGATGGAACGGATGGAGCATTCCGGCTACGCGGCGCTGCCCGTACTGGACAAGAGCGGGAAATACTGCGGCGTTGTTACCGAGGGCGACCTGCTCTGGACGCTCAAGCGCCTGTGCGTGATGGACCTGCGCCAGACCGAGGAGCATTCCATTTCCGAGATCGAGCACCGCCGCACCGTGCAGCCTGTGCGGGTCGACACGCGCGTGGAGGATCTGATCTCCGTCGCCGCCGAGCAGAACTTCGTCCCCGTGATCGACGACAAGGGCGATTTCATCGGCATCGTCACCCGCAGCCGCATTCTCCGGTATTACTTACAGACGAATTTCCCGCACGAATAATTTTCCTCCGCTGGTTTAATCCTCCGGTTTTTGGCACATACTTAGCCTCGGAGGTGCAAAATCATGCAAACAAACGAAAATCATCCGAACCGGAAGCGGATCCGGAATTTTTTCCGTGAAAAGGGCTACTACATCGTTCTGGCGCTGTGCGTATGCGCGGTAGGCGTTTCGGGCTGGCTGTTCGTGTCCGGCGCCATCGCCGAGAAGAAAGCACTGCGGCAGGAGACGATGTCCATTGCCACCAGCGCGGAAGAACCGGCCAAAAATCCGTCCGCCGAACAGAAGCCGGCCCCGACCGCCGCTGCGGAGGAGGAAACGGCTCCGGCAGCCGCCATGACGGACGAGTCCGTCCGCGAGGCGGCGAAGAACGTGCGCGTCTGGCCCGTTTCCGGCAGCACGCAGGCCGCCTACAGCGTCGACGCGCTGCAGTATAACGCCACGACGCAGGACTGGCGGACACACGCGGGCGTCGATCTGGCCGCGTCGGTCGGAACGCCGGTCAAGGCCGCGGGTTCCGGCGTCGTGACGGCGGTTTATGACGATGAATTCCTCGGCACGACCGTCGTCATCAACCACCCGGACGGCCACGTCTCGCAGTATTCCAATCTCGCCGTCATGCCGTCCGTCTCGGCGGGCGACAGCGTAGAGGCCGGGCAGACCATCGGCGCCGTTGGCGAAACGGCTCTGCTCGAAATTGCGGACGAACCGCATCTGCACTTTGCCGTCTATGCCAACGGCGACACCATCGACCCGGCAGAATTCATCCGATAAACGCAGACAAGCGCCGCAGCAGCCGCTGCGGCGTATTTCTTTGCAACAGATTCTGTTTTTCTGCGACTATATAGGTGAGACGTCTCAAAGGAACAAAACGACAGGAGGGATGGATACGGATGACAAGACCATTCTGCGGCGGCTGAAGCGGGGCGACGCGGCGGCGCTGGAGGCCGCCGTGCGGCAGTACAGCGGATATGTATCGGCTGTGATCGGCAATCAGCTTGGCCCGTGCGCTGCCGCAGAAGACATTGAAGAACTGGCCTCCGATGTGTTTGTCGCGCTGTGGCGCGCACCGCAGCCGCTTCGGACAGAGCATCTGCGCGGCTGGCTGGGCAAGGTCGCGCGCAACCAGGCGATCAGCTTTCTGCGGCGGCAGCATTTACAACTCGTCCGGGACGAGGACTGCATCCTCGTCGACGACCGCGACGCGCAGAAGCTGCTGGAGGCGAAGGAGCGCAGCGCGCTTTTAAACGCGGCGCTGGCAGCGCTCACGCCGGAGGACCGGGAAATTTTTCTGCGCCGGTATTACTACAACCAGACCGCCGGACAGATCGCGGAGGCGCTGCATATGAACCCCAGCACGGTCCGCAGCCGCCTTTTGCGCGGACGGCAGGCGCTGAGGACGGAATTACAGAAAGGAGACGTGCAGATTGAAGATCTCTGTGCAGAGCCTGTTTGAGGACTATGAGGAAAACACCGTTTCGCTGAGCCGGGACGCGGACGCGGAGCGAATTTGGGAAAAAACAAGGGCCAAGCTGCCGGGGCTGAAAAAGCGGCGGCCGGTCGGCCTTGTGCTGATCGCAGCGGCGGCCGTCGCCGTTTTGTGCGGCGCGGCGGCGATCGTACATTACGCGTCGGTCCGGGACGGTGCGGGAAGCTACATCATGCCGGACACGCTCCGCTATGACGAGGAAAACAAAAAGACGATTCTGGTGGATACGCCGTTTGAGTGGAACAACCCCATCAGCTTCGATACCGAGGGCCGGACAAAGGGAAAGGTCTGCGGTATGCGGCTCGGTTGGCTGCCGGAGGGCTGGGGCACGGGCTACACCCAAACGGCCTATGACGTGATCGCCCAGCGGGACGCCGAACAGGCGCAGAGTCTGCCGCAGGACGAGCGGGAGCTGGTGGTCTATACCTACGACCTCTTTGCCGTGCAGGACGTGCGGAAGGACTACAGCGTGCAGTGTATGTCCGCCAACACGGTCGCCGGGTGCGACTTCCTCTGCGGCGGTACGCGGACGGAGATCACAAAGCAGGGGACGATCGGCCCCTACGACGCGTCGTGGGTCGAGACACACTGGCAGCGTTCAAGTCCAGGCTCCGACGCGCCGGAGGAGTGGACCACGCAGATGCTTCTGCTGTACGACCGGGAGAAGCTCTGCGTCGTCATTATCAGCGCCGACTGGGACGATGCGGAACGGATCGCGGCGAATCTGGAGATTGTGGAGACCTCCGTTGACGCCCCGCAGCCCGATCTGACGAACGGCAGAGGGTTCCGCTGGATCGGCGGCGTCGGATAGTCGGAAACGGCCTTGCAGGAACGAGGCCCCGCTGTTCGCGGAGCCTCTTATCCTCTAAGGCCGTTTCCTCCTTTTTCCCGTCGAACCGCTGATGCTGGGTTCGCCGGGAAGCCGTGGCCTTGCCGGAACGAGGCCCCGCTGTTCGCGGAGCCTCTTATCCTCTAAGGCCGTTTCCTCCTTTTTCCCGTCGAACCGCTGATGCTGGGTTCGCCGGGAAGCCATGGCCTTGCCGGAACGAGGCCTGCGATAAGCCAAAAGCCTCCTCTTACCGCGCGGGACGCGGCAAGAGGAGGCTTTGAGGGGACTGCGGCGAATCTGTACTGCCTTGCAAATTTCAAACGCAAAGCGTTTTCACCGCAGATATTGAATCGCAGCTGCTTGCAAATTCGGTGTACCGTAACAGGCGGCGCGTACCATAGCGCCCGTAGGGTAAGTATGTGTGCTCGCAGCGACTATAAAGCGGGTGCTTGCATGAACTGCACCCGCAGGATGCACCAAACGTAATCCAGCGCCCCTTTTCTTCCCCATCTTTTCCGGCAAGGCGGAAAAGATGGGGCCGCCGGAGGCATTGGCGCTCACGGGCCGTGATGCACGGAAGCTTGACAAATCTCTCATTTGCAGGTAAAATGTAGACCCTTCCATACGGACGAATGCCGCAGGAAGGCGCTTTATCACAAACAAGGAGATACTGTTATGAAAAAGAATCAACTTCTTGCCCTGCTGCTGGCGGCTGTGATGCTGCTGGCCGTCCTGACCGGCTGCGCCTCCAAGACAGAGCCCGCTCCGGTTGAGCCTGCACAGACCGAGACGGCTCCGGAAGCAGAGACCGCCACGCCCGAAGAAGACCCGGCTCCCGCGGAAGAGCCGGAAGCGGAGGACGCCTCCCCCGCCGTCACGCTGACCGACATGACCGGCCGCGAGATCACGCTGGACGCGCCCGCAGAGCGCGTCGTCGCGCTGACGGCCTCCGACTGTGAGATCCTCTACGCGCTGGGCGCGGGCGATCTGCTGGTCGGCCGCGGCGAATACTGCGACTATCCGGCGGAGGTCCTGGACGTTCCCTCCGTCCAGTCCGGCTACGACACGAACATCGAGCAGATCATCGCGCTCGAGCCGCAGGTGCTGCTCATGAGCACCATGGCCCAGACCGACGAGCAGGTGCAGCAGCTGGAGGCCGCCGGCGTCCGCGTCGTCGTGAGCGACGCGCAGGACATCGAGGGTACCTATACCGCCATCAGCATGATCGGCGAGCTGGTTGGCCGGCAGGCCGAGGCTGCGTCCATTGTTGAGAGCATGCAGAAGACCTTCGACGAGATCAGGGCAAACGCCGGCGACGGCACAAAGAGCATCTATTTTGAGGTCTCCCCGCTGCAATACGGCCTCTGGACGGCAGGTTCCGGCACGTTTATGGACGAGATCGCCAATATGCTTGGTCTGACGAACTGCTTTGCCGACGTGACCGGCTGGGGCGAGATCTCCGAGGAGCAGGTGCTTGAGCGCAACCCGGATTACATCGTGACCATCTCCATGTACTATGGCGAGGGCCCGACGCCGGAGGAGGAGATCCTCTCCCGCACCGGCTGGGAGAACGTCACGGCTGTCAAGGACGGCAAGATCCTGAATCTGCAGAACAATGAGCTGTCCCGCCCGGCCCCGCGTCTGGCCGACGGCGCGAAGGCTCTGTATGACTTTGTCTACGGCGAATAATTGAAATAAACACAGGAGGCACAGCATGCGCCGGTATCACGAAACGTTCAGGCTCTGGGAATACCTGCTCTTTACGCTCGTGACGCTGGCCGTGCTGTGCCTCTGCGTCTGCGTGGGGAGCGTCCGCATTCCGCTTGCGGACACGCTTGCCTATTTCGCGGCGAAGCTCACGGGCGGCGAGACGCCCGTGGGTCTTGTTTCGTCCATTCTGCCCATCCGCCTGCCGCGTGTTCTGTGCGTGGCGCTGACGGGCGCAGCGTTGTCTCTGGCAGGCGCAGCGATGCAGGGACTGCTCAAAAACCCACTGGCCGACGGCTCGACGCTCGGCGTTTCGTCCGGCGCGTCGCTCGGCGCGGTCATTGCCATTGCCTTCGGCGTGACGCTGCCGGGTCTGCCGTTCGCGGGGACAATGGGTATGGCGATCGTGTTCGCGTTCTTATCGCTGCTTGTCATTCTCGGCCTTTCCTATAAGCTCGACCGTTCTCTGTCGACGAACACGATCATCCTGATCGGCGTGATCTTCTCCATGTTCGTCTCCAGCATTATGAGCATCGTCATTACCTTCGCTGCCGACAAGGTCCAGCGCATCACGTTCTGGACGATGGGCTCCCTGAGCGGCAGCACATATCAGAATGCCGCCGTGCTGGCAGGCGCGCTTTTGATCTGCGGCACGGTCATCCTGCTGCACGCGCAGATTCTCAACGCCTTTGCCGTTGGGGAGGACAACGCCCGGCAGATCGGCGTGGACGTGAAGCGGGCCAAGCTCGTGCTGCTCATTATGGTTTCCATGCTCATCGGCGTGTGCGTGTCCATCGGCGGGACGATCGGCTTTGTCGGCCTTGTTACGCCGCATATGGCGCGGATGCTGGTCGGGCCGAACCACAAGCGGCTGCTTCCGGCGGCGATGTTCGGCGGAGCGGTCTTTCTGATGCTGGCCGATCTCATTGCGCGCATTCTATTGAATCCGCTGGAGCTGCCCATCGGCGTGGTCACGAGCTTTGTGGGCGCGATCGTATTCGTGGTGATCTTCTATCAGTCGAGAAAGGAGCACTGATATGCCGATGCTGGATGTCGACCGTCTTTCGGTGCGGTACGGAACAAAGCAGATCGTCGACGCTCTCTCCTTTTCCGTTTCCGAGGGGCAGTGGCTCATGATCGCAGGCCCGAACGGGGCAGGTAAATCGACAGCGCTTGCCGCCATCACGCAGGGGACGCCGTATACGGGCCGCGTGCTGTTTGAAGGACAGAATGTAAGGAGCATGAAGCCCGCGCTTCGCGCGCGGGCCATCGGCGTTCTGGCGCAGAACCACTTTGTCGGCTACGGCTTCACAGTCGAGGAGGTCGTGCGCCTTGGGCGCTTCGCCTATGCAGGAGGCGTGTTCGGCCGCAGCCAGGAGGACGACGCCGGGCACGTCGAGCAGGCGCTGACGCTCACCGGCCTGCAGGACAAGCGGCGGCAGTCGGTTCTGACGCTCTCCGGCGGCGAGCTGCAGCGCACGTTCCTCGCGCAGGTTCTGGCGCAGGACCCGAAGCTCCTGCTGCTCGACGAGCCGGCGAACCATCTCGATCTCATCTATCAGAAGCAGATCTTCGCCCTGATCGGCCAGTGGCTGCAAACGCCGGGCCGCGCTGTGGTGAGCGTGGTGCACGATCTGTCTCTTGCGCGGGCCTTTGGCACGGATGCGCTGCTGATGGACAGCGGCCGCAAGATCGCACTGGGCCGGGCGAACGACGTCCTGACCCCCGCAAATCTTGACCGGGTCTACGGCATGGATGTTGCCGCGTGGATGCGCGGATTGTACAGACAGTGGGCCGAATAAGCCGCTGGCACCGTATGGAGAATGCTGCCGACAGGAAAAAAACGCCGCCCAGCCGGGCGGCGTTTTTTGAATTTTGATTACTCGTCCTCTTCGGAGTCCTCGTCTTCCATGTCGAACTCCAGCTCTTCGCCGCAGTTCGGGCAGGTCGTCGCGCCCTCGTCGAGCATTTCCTCGTCGATGGTGATGACTTCGCCGCAGGTGGGGCACTTGACCTCATAGAGCGTTTCGCTGCCGAAGTCGTACTCGTTCTGATCGTCGTCGTCCTCGTCGTCTTCGTAGTCCTCGTCTTCGTCGTAGTCGTCATACTCGTCGTCATCGTCGTCCATCAGGTAATCGTCGATGTTGTCGAGATCCTCTTCGATGCAGTCGAGCTCATCGGAAATGCAGTCCACGACTTCTTCCAGATCGGAAACATTCTCAGCCACGTCCTGAAGCATACTGATGATCTCAGAGATCAGTTTGCCTTCGTTAGTTTCGGTGTCGAGCTTCATGCCCTCCATCAGGCCCTTGAGATATGCGGATTTTTCAGAAAGCGTCATCGTAAAATCTCCTTTCCGGCGGTTTGCCTTTCGCTGACGTTTGGATTAACCCTTGACTCGGCCCAGATATTCGCCCGTGCGGGTGTCGATCTGGATCTTTTCGCCCTCGTTGATGAACAGGGGAACCTTGATCTCCGCGCCCGTCTCGACGGTCGCGGGCTTGGTGACGTTGGTAGCGGTGTCGCCCTTGACGCCCGGATCGGCCTTGGTAACGGTCAGCTCGACGAAGTTCGGCGTTTCGACGCTGAAGACGTTGCCCTTGTAGCTCAGGAGCTTGACCGGGGTGTTTTCCTTGATGAACTTGAAGGAGTCGTCGAGCATATCCTTGCTGACGGGAACCATGTCGTACGTCTCCTGATCCATGAAGTAGTACAGATCGCCGTCGTTGTAGCTGTACTCATAATCCTTGCGCTCGATGAAAGCCTCTTCGAACTTTGCAGTCGGGTTGAAAGAGGTCTCGGTCACGGCGCCGGTCACGACGTTCTTCATCTTCGTGCGGACGAATGCAGCGCCCTTGCCGGGCTTGACGTGCTGGAACTCCACGACCTGCATGATCTTGCCGTCCATCTCAAATGTTTTACCGTTTCTGAAATCGCCAGCGGTAATAGTAGCCATAAAAATATTCCTCCAATATACGTGTAGAATACACCAACAAATAAAATAGCTTTTTGATTTTACACTATTTTGCTCGGTTTTTCAAGATATTTTATAAAATAATCAAATTTTTCGGGCTCTTCGTCAGGATCTCGCAGCCGGTTTCGGTGATGACGGTCACATCCTCGATGCGCACGCCGAATTCGTCCGGGATGTAGATGCCCGGCTCTGCCGATACGACCGCGCCTGCGGGCATGGGCTTGTCGTTGCGCGTGTTGGCATACGGCCCCTCATGGATGAGAAGGCCGAGGCTGTGACCGTAGCTGTGGCCGAACAGCCCCTCAAAGCCTGCGGCGTTGATGACATTCCGCGCGGCTGCGTCCATTTCCCTGCCGGCCACGCCTGCCTTTGTCGCGGCGATGCCCGCCAGCTGCGCCTCGAGCACGGTATGATAGACCTTGTCCATCTTCTCGGACACGTAGCCCAGCGCGATGGTGCGGGTCATGTCGGAGCAGTAGCCGTGGTACAGGCAGCCGAAATCCATGGTGACGAAATCGCCGTACTGCAGAACGCGCTCGGACGGAACGCCGTGCGGCAGGCTGGTGTTGGGGCCGGAGACGGTGATGGGGTCGAACGACGGGCCTTCGGAGCCGTATTTGTAGAGCCGGTAGATCAGCTCCGCGCACAGCTCCTTTTCCGTCATGCCCGGATGGATGACGTTCAGAAGATCGTCAAAGGTGCGGTCAGTGATCTCCTGCGCTTTTTTCATGTATTCAATTTCCCACGGCTCCTTGCTTGCGCGCGGGGCGTTGATCTCGGCGGCGTAGGGATGCAGGACGGCGTTCAGCTTCGTGTTGTAGAGCGTATATTCCTCCACGGTCAGCGTATCGTCCTCAAAGCCGATGGTCTTGACAGTATTGTCGGAAATGGCCTCGTTGATCAGCTTTGTGTACGGGTGCTCCGTATCGACCATCTTCACGGCAAAGCCCGGCAGGTTTTTCTGTGCCGACTCGATATAGCGGAAGTCGGTGAAATAATAGCTCTGCGTCTTGCAGATGACGGCGACGCCCTCTGCGATGCAGTATTCCGCGGCATACTGCCGGTTGTGCTTCGAGGTCAGCAGCAGCGCGTCGACCTCGCCCTTTGCGATGAGCTTCTGGTACTTTTCAATGTTTTTCATGTTGGATCCTCCATTTTCCGATTGCAATAAAGGGAAGCTCGGCCACGTGCCGGAGCTTCAGCCACATGGTATGGTTATGAATTGCCGAGATCAGGATCGACTGCACCCCCGCGCAGTTTGCGCCCAGTACGTCCGTGTAGATCTGATCGCCCACGAGCGCGCAGCGGGCCGGTTCCAGCGAAAAACGCGCCAGACACGCGCGGATGCCGCGCGAAAAGGGCTTTTTCGCGTGCGTGATGCAGTCCAGCCCGTATTTCTCGCAGAAGGTCACAACGCGCGGCTTTCTGCTGTTTGACACGACGCAGAGGCCGATCCCGGAGGCCTGCATGGCTCCCAGCCACGCGGCCATTTCCGGCGTCGGTTCGCTCGTCGTGTAGGGGACGATGGTGTTGTCAAAATCCAGCATCAGGAACGAGACGCCGCGCGCGGTCAGATCCTCGACGCGCACGTCGGTCAGATGCGGGTAGATCATGCGGGGCAAAAATGAAAACGGCATAGCTTTTCCTGCAATCTCATAGTTTTATACATAGTATTATATCACAGGAAAGGCGGCTTGTCCATGATTCTGTATCCATTTCCGCCCGGTTCTGCCTTGAAATGCGGCATTGCGGGCTTTGATGAAGAAAAAAGAGAACCCGCCGCGGAGCTGTACCTGCTCGCGCCGGGCACTGTGCCGCCTGCGGAATTTGACGGCGGATATCTGTTCTGCGAAGCGCCGGGCTGTCGCGACACGCGGCTTCTGCAGCCCGTACAGACTGCCGCGCCGGATGCGCCCGCCGTCTGGTGCGACACGCAGGTCTCCGGCGGCAGTCTGGAGGGATACCTGCGCGGGCTGCTCCCGGTCTGGGGGGAGCGGCTCTGGGTATATCTCGCGCCCATCCGGATGCTGTTCCCCGTCCCATGCCCCTCCGGTGTCGGAACGCCGCTTGACGAAACGGCGGCGGACGCGCTGACCGCGCGGCACCCATCGCATTTCTCCCCGGAGCTTGTCTGCCGCTACTGCTTTTTCCGGGACGAAGACGGGGACGCGCACGTCTTCCTGTACGACACGGAGGAGACCTGCCGGGAAAAGCTGAACCTCCTGCGAAGGCTCGGTGTGCGCCGGGTATTTGGGGAGATTCCGCAGACATAAGGAAACCCTGACCAAAATCAGAAGCAGCCGGTAGGGGCAGACACTGAAAATCCGGCATAAATGGATTTGGACAAACAAATAAGGCTCCCCCGCCTAGGGTGTATCTGAAAACTCATGATGTGACCGGCAGCGAGGGATTTTTGCGTTGCGCAAGACATTTTTTCGCAGGAATACTGACGTATTTCAAGGAAAAATGACGCGGCGCACCGCAAAAAGGCCCGCTGTCCGGGTGCGTTGGGAGTTTTCAGATACACCCTAAATAAGAGAGGGAGCCTTTGAAGCCTGAACCCGCGCTTACTGCGCCGTTTCCGACAATTCAAGACCGGGGTTGCGCTTGAGAATGAAGTTGATCGACCACTGCGAGGCGAAGACCAGCAGGCTCCGGCCGCGGTAGTCCTCGAGAAGCTCCGCGTCGGTGGACAGGTACAGATCCTTGAGATCCGTGACCGGCGCTTTGGTGATGAACCGCAGCTGCTCATACGGCAACTGCTGCATACGCAGGTCGACGCCGTATTCGGCCTTCATGCGGTACTGGAAAACGTCGAACTGCAGCGTGCCGACGACGCCGACAATGACCTCCTCCATGCCGGAATTCGGCACCTTGAAGATCTGGATCGCGCCCTCCTGCGCGATCTGCTCGGTTCCCTTGAGGAACTGCTTGCGCTTCATGGAGTCCTTGGCGCTGACGCGCGCGAAGTGCTCCGGCGCGAAGGTCGGGATGCCGCCGAATTTGAACTTTTTGCCCGGCACGGTGATGGTATCGCCGATGGAGAAAATGCCGGGGTCGAACACGCCGATGATATCGCCCGCGTAGGCCTCGTCGACGATCTCGCGCTCGGAGGCCATGAGCTGCTGCGGCTGCGACAGGCGCATTTTCTTGCCGCTCTGCACGTGATAATATTCTGCGTCGCGCTGGAACTGGCCGGAGCAGATGCGCATGAAGGCCAGCCGGTCTCGGTGGGCCTTGTTCATGTTTGCCTGGATTTTGAACACAAACGCGGAAAAATCCGGGCTGAACGTGTCGATCACGCCGCAGTCCGCTTCGCGCGGCAGAGGACTCGGCGTCATGCGCAGGAATTCCTCCAGAAACGGCTCTACGCCGAAATTGGTCAGGGCCGAGCCGAAGAACACCGGTGAAAGCCGGCCCGCGCGCACCTCGTCCAGATCAAATTCCCGGCCCGCGCCGAGCAGCTCCACATCGTCGATCAGCTGCTGATGGCGGCGCTCGCCGATGAGCTGCGCGACCTGCGGGTCGTATAGATCGATCTCCATCTTGTCCGCGCGGTTCTTGCCGGACACGCCGGAGAAAAAGATCAGCTGGCTGGAACGGCGGTCGTACACGCCCTGAAACTCCCGGCCGGAGCCCATGGGCCAGTTGCAGGCGTAGGTTTCAATGCCGAGCTCGTTTTCCAGCTCGTCCAGCAGCTCAAACGGGTCGCGCGCCTCACGGTCCATCTTGTTGACGAATGTAAAGATCGGGATATGGCGCATGGCGCAGACCTTGAAGAGCTTCCGGGTCTGCGGCTCGACGCCCTTTGCGCCGTCGATGACCATGACGGCGGAGTCCGCCGCCATGAGCGTGCGGTAGGTGTCCTCGGAAAAGTCCTGATGGCCGGGGGTGTCGAGGATGTTGATGCAGAAGCCCTCATACTGGAACTGCATGACGGACGATGTGACCGAGATGCCTCTTTGCTTCTCGATCTCCATCCAGTCGGATACGGCGGCACGGGAATTTTTCTTGCCCTTGACCGCGCCCGCCTGCGCGATGGCCCCGCCGTAGAGCAGGAATTTTTCTGTCAGGGTCGTTTTACCGGCGTCGGGGTGCGAAATGATCGCAAACGTTCTGCGCCGGGAGATCTCTTCTTTCAGGGATGCCATGTATGTTCCTCCAAATTCAGTTTGTTTTTGATTGAATCGTCAGCCGCTACATGGGTCGCCCTCCAAATCATTCTGGTTTTTTACACAACTGGTTTAGTTTATCACACAAACCGCCTGTTTACAAGCGGCTTCACCGGAAAAATCACAGCAGAAGCGCCAGCAGCGCCTCCGGCGTTTCCGCAAGCGCGTCCGCACCGGCCTTTTCCAGCTCCTCCCGGCTGCCGTAGCCGTAGAGCACGCCGACGGTCTGGATTCCCGCCGCGTGACCGCCGTAAATATCATATTCCCGGTCACCGGACAAAATGGCGCGGGAATACTCCGTGCATTCTGCCTCGCGCAGGGCGCGGCGCACGACGTTGACCTTCTTCCCGGCCTCCGGGTCGTCGGCGATCCCGCCGCATACGCCGTCAAAATACTGCATCAGATCAAAATGTGTCAGCACCTGCCGCGCCATGCTCTCGAGCTTGGACGTGGCGACGTACATCCGCTTTCCCGCCGCTTTCAGTGCGTGCAGGCATTCCCGCACGCCGGGATACGGCTCGTTTTCGAGCCAGCCCGTCTCGCGGTAATATGCACGGAAGCGGTCGATGGCCGTCTGGACATCCGCCTGCGGGAGATAGACGGCAAACGACTCGACCAGCGGCGGGCCGACAAAGTATCGCAGTTCCCGCTCGCACAGTCCGGTGATCCCGAAGGACGCCAGCGCAGTCTCAGCCGCGTGCATGATCCCCGGCCCGGAATCTGTCAGCGTTCCGTCCAGATCAAATAATAAAACATCCCAGCCCATCATGTCTCCTATCAGCCGAGGCTTGCGTATTCCTCATCCGAGACCGGCTCGCACCATTCATTCCGGGTGTTCTCGCCGGGAACCTCGACGGCGATGTGGCTGAACCAGCTGTTCGCCTTCGCTCCGTGCCAGTGCTTGACCCCGGCCGGGATGGTAATGACCATGCCGGGCGTCAGGCTTACGGCAGGCTTGCCCGCTTCCTGATACCAGCCCTCTCCGGCCGTGCAGATCAGCAGCTGTCCGCCGCCCCTGCTCGCGTGGTGGATGTGCCAGTTGTTCCGGCAGCCCGGCTCAAAGGTCACATTGGCCAGAAACACGGGACAGGCCCCGCGCGCGGTCAGCGGCTTCAGATAGGACTGGCCGGTAAAATACTGCGCATACGCGTCGTTCGGCGCGCCGATCCCGAACGCGTCCTGTTTTTCAAATGCTTCTCTGCTGACAGTACTCATGATGATACTCCTTTCACGCGCAATGGCTTCTGCCTGAATTTTATTTGTCTATCATACCGCACAGCCGAGGATTCCGCAAGATAAAACCGGTGAAAAGCGAATGCTTCGGGAGTTTTTTGATTCCATTGCCGGGACACCTCCGGCGGCCCCATCTTTTCCGCCTTGCCGGAAAAGATGGGGGAGAAAAGGGGCGCTGGGTTCCGTTTGGTGCAGGATTCAAAGCGCTCAAAAATTTGCCGCGTTCGAATCCCTTCAGGCCCTCCTGCTCAAGGGAGAGGTGCTCCCGCGCCAGTGCGTCACAGAAAAAAGCAGGGGCCGGCAGAGTCGCCGGCCCCTACAGGCTGATAATCTTGCGGCCCGATCAGCCGTTCGTGCTGGCTGCGGCGCTGCTGATGGATTTGACGTATTTGGCGTTCAGGTACGCGCAGACCTCGTTGTACCAGATCTCATACCATGCGCCGTCGTCCGTCTCGTCCGAGACGCCGGTGACGGCGACGACCGTATCGGTCGGCATGGTCATGAAGACCTCGCTGTTGGTCGACGGGGCGGAGCGCACATTCACATCATTCGTCGTGGCCATGCTTTCGGCCTTCGGCGTGATGGCAAGCTCCTGCACGTCGGCAGGCCACTTGGCCGTGTCACGCTCCGGCGTGCCGCCGAGATGGTTGGAGGCGAAGATGGACGCGACGGTGCAGCTGCTCTTGGTGACGAGCATGGCGACCTGTCCGTTATAGCGCACAGAGCCGTTCCACGTGTTGTCCTTCCAGTCGAGCGCGACCTCGTAGATCTGGCCGCCCAGATCGACGCTGTACCGGTAATCCGCCGTCTTGCCGGTCTTTTTATAGTTGGCCTGCAGCAGCACGGTGGACAGAGCCGCCGCGTCGCTTTCGGGCAGCGACACGGGATCGTCGCTGCCGTAGGTCACAACGGCGCTGGTACTGGGCTGCGGCTCAGCGGCCTGCGGGACAGTGATCATGAACTGGCCGTTCGTGTCCTGCTCGTCAAACTGGAACATCAGCTCCTGTGCGCCGCCGCGCGGAACGAGCGTGAAGCCCTTGTCGCTGGTCGTGACGGTGTAGAGGCCGGACGCCTCATAGAATGCGCGGAACATGCCGGAGAGCGTCTGCCCGTCCGGCAGCTTGTCGATGCCGCAGGTATACGGCGTGCCGGGCTGGACGGCGGCGAACATCGTATCGCGCAGCGACGCGTCCGTGATAAGGTGCAGCGGCAGGAGCAGATCAAGCGTGCCGGAATCGAGCGCGATCTCGCGGTGCTCACCCATGAAGAAGTACCATTTTTCATTGGTGTTCTTCGGATCCTTGACATACAGGCACCAGCTGTCTGTACCGCCGGATTCGTTCGTCTTCGTATAAACGCCGCACTCGCCGTAGCTGTTGGTATATGTCTCGGCGGTGATGCCCTCGTTATTTTTGGTGATGAGCTTGCTCAGCGCGCTGAGCTTTTTCTTGGTCGTGAACTGATAGCCGCCGTAGGAGACGAAATCCGACTCGTTCAGCTCGGCGGACAGGGGCAGCTCGATGGTCGTGCCGGTGGAAAACGCCTTGGCCCTGATCACCGTGTCGCTGCCCTTGGAGCAGCCGCGTGCAACCAGCACAATGATGAGCACCAGCAGCACGAGCGCTGCGGCCGCGATCAGCAGCGGCAGATTTCTGCGCAGCCAGATGCTTTGCTTTCTTCTTTTGTTCATAGCCGTACCTCCATGATTGTGTTCGGGGCTGCGAAGCACGAGGATAGACTTCGCGCAGTATATTCATGATTATGATAGCACAGCTTTCTGAAAATAGCAATTCTTCATAAAAAAATAAGATTTGACGATTTTTCTTGCGAAGCGCCGCTTCTGCTGGTATGATGTCAGAAAAGACTGACAGGAGGGATCTTTCTTGCGCTTCAGATGTCTGGTCATGGATCACGACGACACCACGGTCAACAGCACCGCCACCATTCACTTTCCGTCGTTCCTCGCCTATTTAAAGCTCGTGCGCCCGGAGGCGTCGTATACGCTGGAGGACTATTTCCGCAAAAATTTTGACCCCGGCATCATGGCGCTGTTCACCGGCGAACTCGGCTTTTCGGAGGAAGAACTCGAGGGCGAGTTCCGCTTCTGGCAGGACTGGGTGCGCACGCGCGTGCCGAGCGCCTATCCCGGCATCTGCGAAATTCTGCGGCGGCACAAGGACGCGGGCGGGTATATCGCCGTCGTCTCGCACTCCATGCGCGGGAGCATCGAGCGCGATTACCGGGAAAACGATCTTCCCGAGCCGGATATCATCTTCGGCTGGGAGCAGCCGCCCGAGCAGCGCAAGCCGAACACCTGGCCGCTGGAGCAGGTCATGGAGCGCTTCGGCCTTGAGCCGCAGGAACTTCTTGTCGTCGACGATCTGAAGCCCGGCTACGACATGGCGCGCGCCGCAGGCGTTCCCTTCGCCGCCGCAGGCTGGGCGAATGATATCCCGGAAATCGAGCAGTTCATGCGGAAAAACTGCGATTTCTACTGCAAAACCGTCGCCGATCTCGACCGGCTGCTGGAGGAATCATAACAGCCGCTCCCGGTGGGAACCGGGGGCGGCTGTTTGTGTGTTCTGCTTATTTCTTCATGGCCAGCGCCTGCTTGACCTTGGCGATGATGCCGTCGGCATTGACGCCGTAGGCGTCGAGCACCAGCGGGGCCTTGCCGCTGCGGCCAAACTCGTCGTTGACGCCGTGGCGGACGACGGGCACGGGGTAATTCTCGCTCAGATATTCGGCGACTGCCGCGCCAAGACCGCCGAGGACGTTGGCCTCTTCGGTGGTGACGATCGCGCCGGTTTCCTTCGCGGCCTTCAGAACCAGCTCGGTGTCGAGCGGCTTGATGGTGTGCATATCGATGACGCGGGCGGAGATGCCCTCGGCGGCCAGCTTTTCGGCGGCGGCCAGCGCCATCTGCACGTTCATGCCGACCGCGATGATGGTCACGTCGGTGCCGTCCCGCAGCGTTGCGCCCTTGCCGAGTTCAAATTTATAGCCGGGGATAGAATCGGTGACAGTCTCAACGGCCAGACGGCCCAGACGCATGTAGGCCGGGCCTTCATAATTGACGAGTGCCTCAACGGCCAGCCGCATCTCGTTGCCGTCGCACGGGCACAGGACCAGCATACCGGGGATGGCGCGCATGATGGCAAAATCCTCGATGCACTGGTGCGTCGCGCCGTCCTCGCCGACGGACAGACCGCCGTGGCTGCCGACGACCTTGACATTCAGGTGCGGGTAAGCGACGGAGTTGCGGACCTGCTCCCACGCACGGCCGGCTGCAAACATGGCGAACGTGTTGACGAAGGGCTTGAAGCCGCACAGGCTCATACCGGCGGCGACGCCGACCATATCGGCCTCGGCGATGCCCATATCAAAAAAGCGTTCCGGGCAGGCGGCCTTGAAATACTTCGTCATGGTCGCGCCTGCGAGGTCTGCGTCGAAGCAGACAAGGTCGGGATATTTTTCGGCCAGCGCGGCAAGCGCCTTGCCGTATGCTTCACGGGTTGCAATTTTCTCAGCCATTTTTTAACCCTCCAGTTCCTTGATCTTCGCTTCAAGCTCTGCTTTGGCCTGCGCCCACTGCTCGTCGTTTGGCGCCTTGCCGTGCCAGCCCGCGTTGTTTTCCATAAAGCTCACGCCTTTACCCTTGATGGTCTTTGCGAGGATCATGGTGGGCTGCCCCTTGGTCTGCTCGGCTTCCTTGTAAGCGGCTTCGATCTGATTGAAGTCATGACCGTCGATCTTGATAACGTGCCAACCGAAAGACTCGAACTTCTTGTCCAGCGGCTCGGTGGGCATGACGTCCTTCGTCTCGCCGTCGATCTGCAGACCGTTGACGTCAACGCAGGCGCACAGATTGTCGAGGTGGTACTTGTTGGCGGCCATCATGGCCTCCCAGACCTGACCCTCGGCGACCTCGCCATCGCCGAGAATGGCGTAAACGCGGTAGTCCTTCTGCGCGACCTTACCGGCCAGCGCCATGCCGACGGCGACGGAGATGCCCTGGCCCAGAGAGCCGGTGGACATATCGACGCCGGGGACGTATTTCATTTCCACATGGCCGGACATATGGCCGTCGATGCGGCGGAACATCTTGAGATCCTCGACCGGGAAGAAGCCGCGCAGCGCCAGGACCGGGTACATGGCGGGGGAGCAGTGGCCCTTGGACATGACGAAGCGGTCACGCGCGGGGTCATGCGGGTTCTTGGGATCGACGCGCATTTCGGCAAAGTACAGGTACGTCAGCACGTCCATGCAGCTCATCGAGCCGCCCGGATGGCCGGAGGCCGCGTCGTGCACCATCTGGACGCCATAAAGACGCGCCTTTGCCGCGTTCAGCTCGAGCGCCTTCAGTTTGGTTTGTTCCATATGAATTCCTTCCTTTGTTCATAGAATCGGGAATTTCCTGCGTTTGTGTGGGATTGATTTGTCTCGCAGGAAAACTCATTTTGCTTCTTGTTGCATTCCGGCTTCTATCATACAATATCTGCGCGGATTTTTCCAGTAGTATTTACAAAAAAACAGGTTTTTGCGTTCAGTTCAGGTATTTGCCGCCTCTGCCGCCCGGCACAGGGCGACGAACGCCTCCCGGACGGGGGCAGGGGAGAGCAGCTGCGCCCGCGCGCCGAATGAGGCAAGCCAGCCGAAAAAGTTCGGCGACACTGCGACCTCGACCGTGCAGATAAACGCGTCCGGCCCATCCGGGACGCATGGGGTCCCGCGGCCGAAGCGGTCGATCACAACACCCGCCAGCGACCGGTCAAAGCGCAGCCGCAGCTGCTCCCGGCTGCCCGCGAACATACCGAAGACGTTTTTGCCGTATTCGGTCAGATCAAGCTCCCGCGTCTGCGCGTCCATATAGCGCGGCTGGCCCGTCATGCTGATCGAGGCCATCTTGTCCACACGGTAATGCGTCAGCCCGTGGCGCTCGGAATGCGCGATGAGATAATAATTTTCATCCTGCCAGCACAGCGCATAGGGGCTGGCAGGATACAGCCCCGGCCGGTAGCGGCGGGAGCCGTTCAGATCATAGTCAAAATAGCGGAACGTGATGCGGCTGTTTTTCTGGATGGCCTCGTGCAGCAGATCGACGGAATAATAGACGCTCTCGTTCATGGTCTTGACGCGTCCGGCGACTGTGACCTGCCGCCGCAGGCTCCCGGCGGCATACCCGCTGGCAAGCGTCTCAAGCTTGGCGATCAGCTGCATGGACTTCCGCTCTGACAAAAACCGGCTCGACTGCACGGCGTCGACCAGCAGCTTCAGCTCCGGCAGCTCAAACGTGCGCGAGGCAAGAAAATACCCGCCGTTCCGGCCCTTGACCGTCACGATATCCATGCCGAACTGCTGCAGGCACAAAATATCGTCGTAGACGCTCTTGCGCTCGGCCCGGATGCCCTGCGCGGCGAGCGCGTCCAGAATGTCCTGCATGGAGAGCAGGTGCTCCTCATCCGACTGCCGCTCGAACAGCTCCTTTAAATACAGCAGCTTCAGCTTCTGATTCTCCGTCCGTCCCATCGTCCGCGCCTCCTGTCAGTAGTGGTATATTTATTGTACAGATTTTTCGCGCCGGGAGCAAGTGGAATTGCGGATTTTCCAAAAACGTGATAAACTATAAAAAATACGCTTGCAGGAGGCCGCTTATGCTGTATCTGGGCTGCCATTTGTCCTCGTCGAAGGGCTATGCCGCGATGGGGAGGACCGCGCTTTCCATCGGCGCGAACACCTTTCAGTTTTTTACGCGTAATCCGCGCGGCGGTGCTGCAAAAAGTGCTGACCCGGCGGACGCCGCCGTGCTCGTGCAGATGCAGCAGGACGGGCAGTTGGGCCGCGTCGTGGCCCATGCGCCGTATACGCTGAACCCGTGCTCCAAGGACGAGCGGACGCGGGAATTTGCCCGCGAGGTCTTTGAAAGCGATTTGCAGCGCATGGAGCTGACACCCGGAAACTTCTACAATTTCCATCCCGGCAGCCATGTCGGACAGGGCGTTGAAGCCGGGATCGAGCTGATCGCCGCGTGTCTGGATGCGGTCGTCCGGCCGGAGCAGCACACGACCGTTCTGCTCGAAACGATGTCCGGCAAGGGAAGCGAGGTCGGCGGCCGGTTCGAGGAGCTGCGCGCGATTCTTGACGCCTGCCGGTGCGGGGAGCTGCTCGGCGTGTGCCTCGATACGTGCCATGTGTCGGACGCGGGATACGACATTGTAAACGATCTGGACGGCGTGCTGGCTGAATTCGACCGCGTGATCGGCCTTGACCGGCTGAAGGCGCTGCATCTGAACGACAGCAAAAACCCCTGCGGCGCGCATAAGGACCGGCATGAAAAGCTCGGGCAGGGCTGCCTGGGGCTGGAAATGTTCCGGCGTATTCTGCACCACCCGGCCCTGCGGGGTCTGCCCATGATCCTCGAAACGCCGAACGAGCTGCCGGGCTACGCGCAGGAGCTTGCACTGCTGCGCGCACTAGGGTGTATCTGAAAACTCCCAACGCACCCGGACAGCGGGCCTTTTTGCGGTGCGCCGCGTCATTTTTCCTTGAAATACGTCAGTATTCCTGCGAAAAAATGTCTTGCGCAACGCAAAAATCCCTCGCTGCCGGTCACATCATGAGTTTTCAGATACACCCTAGGGGAATCTCTGAATTGACGTTTTCTGTCGAATATGATACTTTATAGATAACTGGGAAAAGGAGAATCGCGTATGAACGAACATCGAGACAAGCCATACGTCAAATGGGGTCTGACGGCGCTGGTCGTGATCTTTGTCAGCATTCTGCTCGTCGTGATCTTTACGGATCTGCCGGGTTTCTTCGGTGTGCTGACGGCGCTGGAGATGATTCTGGAGCCGCTGATCTTCGGCGTGGTGATCGCGTTCCTTCTGAACCCGATCGTGCGCTTCGTCGACAGCCGCCTGCTGCCGCTGCTGGAACAGAAGACAAAGTGGAAGCCCGCGCTCATCCGCAATCTGAGCCGTGCGGCGGGCATCTTCGTCAGCGTTGTTGTGGCAGTCCTGATTTTATACGCGTTCTTCTCCATGCTGCTGCCGCAGCTGTATGAGAGCGTCGTCGGAATCGTGGACAACGCGGAGACGTATTATACCAGCATCGACCGCTGGGTCACGAACATCCTCGAGGACAACCCCGAGATCCAGAGCTATGTCGACTCGGCGCTCGGCAAGATCTATGATTTCATCAACAACTGGATCACCACGACGTTTTTGCAGGACGTGCAGAAGCTCCTGACCACGCTCACAAGCTCCGTAGTCGCCTTTGTCAAGGGCTTTATGAACTTCCTCATCGGCTTCGTCGCGTCGATCTATATCCTGTGGTCGAAGGAGACGTTTCAGGCGCAGAGCAAGAAGATCATCGTTGCGCTGTTTTCGCCGAAGGGCGCGGATCACGTGTTCTATCTCGGCCGCAATATCTACCGCGTGTTCAACGGCTTCGTCATCGGCAAGATCGTCGACTCGGCCATCATCGGCGTTCTTTGCTATATCGGCATTCTGATCCTCAAGATGCCGTATCCGGCCCTGATCGCCACGGTCATCGGCGTGACGAACGTCATCCCGTTCTTCGGGCCGATCATCGGTCTTGTGCCGTGCGCGTTCCTCATTCTGCTGGTGAACCCGCTGCAGGCGTTCTATTTCGTCATCTTCATTCTGGTCCTGCAGCAGGTGGACGGCAATGTCATCGGGCCGAAGATTCTCGGCAATACCGTCGGCATTTCGGGCTTCTGGGTGCTCGCTTCCATCACCATTGCGGCCAGCCTCTTCGGCTTCGCGGGCATGATTCTGGGCGTGCCGGTGTTTGCAATCATTTATATGCTCATTTCCGATTCCATCAACAATAAGCTCCGCAAAAAGAACCTGACCACCGACACGACGGCCTACCGCTCCATCAGCGAGGTCGCCGACCTTCCGGAGGAGGACAGAACCGCCGCACCGTAACCGCCCGTACATGGAGAATTTCTCATGCAGGATGCACTGACTATGTTTTTTTCACAATTTGAGCCCGTTCCATGGCTGTGCTATCTGTTCCCGGTGCTTGCGCTGGGAATCCTGATCCGCTGTGCGGTGAGCCTGCTGACGTTCCGGCCGGAGCCGGAGGTCTGGGCGTGGCTGACCACGCCGGACGGTGCGCACATCCCCGTCACGCACTGGGAAAGTCTCGTCGGACGCGGCGCGGGCTGCGACGTGCAGCTCGGCTACCCGACCGTCTCGCGCACCCATGCGGTTTTAACGCGCTACGACGACGGCAGCTGGACAATCTCGGACGCGCACTCCAAATCCGGTGTGTTCGTCAACGGGAAGCAGACGGCGCTGTCCGCGCTGCGCTTCGGCGACGTCATTACGATGGGCGGCGTGAATTTTACGCTCATCCCCCTGACAAAGGAGCAGGAGCGCATTCAGGCCGGGACCCGCACGCGGGCCGGCCATGCCGTGCATCAGGTGCCGACGCTGCTGCTCCTGACGCTGTTCCAGCTGCTGACGGCTGTTCAGCTCATCCTCGGCGGCTGCGAGCCTGCGCTGGAGCTGACCGCCTTCGGCGGGCTGATCGGGCTGGAATGGGCGCTGTATCTTGCCTTGCGCGCGTTCCGCAGAACGGGCTTCGAGGCGGAGACGCTGGCGTTTTTCCTGTGCACGATGGGCCTTGCCGTCGTGTCAAGCTCCGCACCGGAAAGTCTGATCAAGGAGCTGCTTGCTATCGTTGCGGGCGTGTGCGTGTTCCTCGTCGTCTGCTGGTCGCTGCGCGATCTGGAGCGGGCAAAGACCGTGCGGTATCTCGCGGCCGTAGCAGGCATCGGCCTGCTGGCGTTCAATCTGCTCTTTGGCGTGGAAAAATTCGGCGCGCGCAACTGGATCCAGCTGGGCGGCGTGTCGTTCCAGCCGTCGGAGTTCGTCAAGGTCTGCTTTATCTATGTCGGCGCGTCCACGCTCTCGCGGCTGATGGCAAAGCGCAATATTGTGCTGTTCATTGCCTATTCCGCTGTGATCTGCGCGTGTCTGGCGCTCATGAAGGATTTCGGAACTGCGATCATTTTCTTTGTCGCGTTCCTTGTCATCGCGTTCCTGCGCTCCGGCAACTTTGCAACCATCGCGCTGGCCATCGCCGCGACGGGCTTCGCGGGCGTTCTGGTACTGCGCTTTCTGCCCTACGCGCGCAACCGCTTTGAGGCGTGGGGCCATGTGTGGGACTATGCGCTCACGACCGGGTATTCCCAGACGCGCTCGATGATGTGCATCGCCTCAGGCGGCCTGTTCGGCCTCGGACCGGGGAAGGGCTGGCTCAAATACGTCGCGGCGTCAGACACCGATCTGGTCTTCGCCTTCGTCTCGGAGGAATGGGGCCTCATCATGGCGGTTCTGATGGTCGCGTGCATTGTCATTCTCGCCTGCTTCGTCGTGCGCTCCGCGCCCGCGGGCAGAAGCTGCTTTTATACCATCGGCGCCTGCGCGGCCGTGACGGTCATGGTCACGCAGACGATTTTAAACGTGTTCGGCATGGCGGATTTCCTGCCGCTCACGGGCGTGACGTTCCCGTTCGTATCGAACGGCGGGTCGAGCATGGTCTGCGTCTGGGGCCTGCTGGCCTTTATCAAGGCAGCCGATACCCGGCAGAACGCCTCTGTCGCCATCCGCGTCCCGCACGGCGTCACGCCGCTGCCGGAGGAGCCTGACGCACAGGAGGCTGCTGAGGAACCTGCGGCGGAGGACCCTGACGCCGTCTGGCAGCGTCCTGCCGGAAAGGAGGCGTGCAGATGAAAAAGGTATCGCGCCGCGCGCTGTTCGCGCTGGCTCTGGCCGTTGTGCTTGCCGTGGGGACGCTGGCCTTCTGCGTCAAATACGCGGCAAACGCCGAAAAATGGGTCACGTTTTCCGGCAGCCCGCACGTCTATACCGGCACGAATCTCACCGGCGGCAAAATTTACGACCGCTCCGGCGTACGCATCCTGAATACAACGGATGGCCGCGTGTACAGTGCCGATGAAGCCGTGCGCGAGGCGACCGTCCATCTGCTGGGCGACCGCTACGGCTATATCAGCGCGCCGCTGCTGGGCAATTTCGCCGAGCAGATGATCGGCTACGATAAAATTACCGGCCTGAACGAAGCATCCAAGGGCACGGCCAGCGCAAGACTCACCATCAGTGCCGAGGTGCAGAAAGCAGCCCTGCAGGCGCTTGGCAGCTACCACGGCGCAGTCGGCGTTTATAACTACAAAACCGGCGAAATTTTGTGCGCTGTGACCAGTCCCAGCTACGACCCCGACAACATCCCCGACATTGCGGGCGACGAGACGGGCACATATGACGGCGTGTATCTCAACCGCTTCTTTGACGCGGCCTATACGCCCGGCTCCATTTTTAAACTCGTGACAAGCGCCGCAGCGCTGGAAAAAAGCGCGTCCGCGCAGACCGGGACACATACCTGCACCGGGAAAACCATCATCGGCGGGCAGGAGATCGTCTGTATGTCCAGCCATGGGACGCTTGCCATGCCGGAGGCGCTGGCGCATTCGTGCAACGTCTATTACGGTGAGCTGGCCTCGGCCCTCGGTAAGGACGCTTTGCAGGCGGCCTGCGATAAGCTGGGCCTCAACGGAACGCTCACCTGCGACGGCTATACCGCCCGCTCGACCGTCGATTTGTCAGACGCGGATGACGGCAGCGTCGCCTGGGCCGGAATCGGCCAGTACACCGACCAGATCACGGCAATCCAGTTCCTGCGCTTTATGGGCGTGATCGCGAACGGCGGAGAGGCGGCGGAGCCGTATCTCATGCAGAAAATTTCCCGCGCGGGCCAGACGGTCTATGAAGCGGAAGCGAAGACGACCGGGCGGCTGCTGTCCGAAGAAACAGCCGAAGCGCTGGGCAGCATGATGCGCGGCGCGGTCGTGAACCAGTACGGCGCGTGGCAGTTCGGCTCTTTGACGGTCTGCGCCAAGTCCGGCACGGCGGAGCGCGAAAACGGCCCGGCAGACGCGATGTTCGCGGGCTTTGTGGAGGATGAGGCATATCCGCTCGCGTTCGTCGTCTTCGCCGAACGCGGCGGCTCCGGCAGCCAGACAGCCGCGCCCATCGCCGCAAAGGTCCTTGCCGCGTGCAAGACCATGCTGGATACCCCGAACCCGAACGGTTGAGCGCTTGGACAGCCGGCAGACGCGAAAAGCAGTCGTCCGCCGGCAAATCCATGCAGCCACATAAAGTATAAACGTAGGAGAATCCCACTATGACTGATTTCCACACGCTGATCGACAGCTATCAGAACTGCGCCTGCGGGCAGGCGCATGAATGTGCCATCCGGGATATCGAGATTGGCAGCGGGCTTGTGTCCGAGGCCGGCGAGATCCTGAAGAAAAACGGCTTTGGCCCCCGGCTCCTGCTGGCGGCGGACGAGCAGACGCTTGCCGCTGCGGACGGCATTGAGGCTTCCCTGTCCGGCTTTACCGTCCTGCGCCATATCTGGCCGTCCATCCGCGTCGCGACCATGCAGGACGTGGAGAAGATCGAGGGGTATTTTGACCGCGTGGACGGCGTGCTTGCCGTCGGCACGGGGTCTGTCCATGACCCGTGCAGGCTTGCCTGTGCGCGGCATAACGTGCCGCTGTGCCTGTTCGCAACAGCCCCCTCGATGGACGGCTTCGCGTCCTATTCCGCGCCCATTGTCAACGGCAATTTCAAGATCACCTATCCCGCAAAATGCCCCGAGGTCATCATCGGCGACACGAAAATTCTCGCGGACGCTCCGGCAGAGCTTAAATCCGCGGGCTTCGGCGATATGATCTCGAAATATATCGCGCTCATCGACTGGCAGGTATCGAATCTTCTGACCGGGGAATCCTATTGTGAGCGCGTCGCCGCCCTGACGCGGCGGGCGACCGACCAGATCTTCGCTATGGCCGGGAGCGTGACGAAACGCAACGAAAAAACGGCGGCGGCGATCTTCGAATCGCTGCTTCTGACCGGTATCGCGATGAGCTTCACCAAGACCTCCCGCCCCGGCAGCGGCACGGAGCATATCATGGCCCATTTCTGGGAGTGCATGGAGCTGCTGGACGGCAAAACGCCCAATTACCACGGCGAGGACGTCGGCGTGACGACGCTCATCATGCTCCGGTATTACGAAGCACTCTCCCGTCTGCCGCAGGTCACGGCCCATCCGGAGGTCTGCAATTGGGATGAGATCTACCGCATCTACGGCCCATTGGCTCCGGATGTCCAGAAGCTCAACACCCCGGACACCATCACAGACGGCATCACCCCCCGCCGCATCGAAGCCTGCTGGCCCCAGATCCGCCGGATCGTGCAGTCCGTGCCGTCCTATGACGCCTGCCTTGCCGCTATGCGGCAGGCCGGGTGCAAAACAACGATCGGGGAGGTCGGCAAAGCGCCGGACTTCGTCGAGATCAGCTTCCGCTTCCACCCGTATATGCGCCGCAGGCTGTCATTGAAGCGTGTGAGCCATATGCTGGATCTGCCGGAACCGCTTTTCTGAACAGACACGCCGAAAAGGAGCGCAGAACCATGGAAAATTACGATGAAAAGATGAACTACAGCTTTGAACCCGCGCCCGAGGAGCCGTCCCGGCCGCCGCTGGAGCAGGCCAAGGAGGAGATCCGGCGCAGCGGCAAGCACACCGGACTCAAGATCGCGGCGCTGCTGGCCGCGGTGGCGATCGTCGCAGGCGTCGGCGGCTCTGCGCTGACGAAGGCCATCGACGCCATCGGGCAGAAAAACCTCGCCGAGCAGGAATCAAGCGCCTCTGTCGGCGCTATGGCTGAGCAGTCTGTCGAACAGGAACAGCCCGCAGCGCAGAAGCCGCAGGCCGACGCCTCCTACCGGCTCGAACGGACGCCGCTGCCGGAAACGCTCAAGTCCAACGAGGGCGACAAGACGCTTACACCGGCGCAGGTCTATAAGATGAACATCGGCGCGGTCTGCGGCATTTCCACGCAGGTCACAGCCGACCTCTGGGGCGTGGAAACGACCGGCATATGCACGGGCAGCGGCTTCGTCCTGACGGAGGACGGCTATATCGTCACCAATCACCACGTCATCGCGGATGCGGACGAGGGGACCGTCGTCGTGCAGTTCTATTCGGGCGAGGAATACCCCGCCGCCATCGTCGGCACGGACAGCATGAACGACGTTGCGCTTCTGAAGATCGAGGCAGAGGGCCTGCAGACCGTCACGGTCGGCGATTCCGACGAGGTCGAGGTCGGCGAGACAGTCGAGGCCATCGGAAATCCGTTGGGCGATCTGACGTTCACCATGACCGCCGGTTACATCAGCGCGCTTGACCGCGAGATCGACGCTGATGGAACACCCATCAACATGCTGCAGACCGACGCGGCTATCAACTCCGGCAACTCCGGCGGGCCGCTGTTCGATATGAACGGCAATATCATCGGCGTTACGACCGCGAAGGTATCCGGAACGACGGAGACGGGCGTGACCATCGAAGGCCTCGGCTTCGCCATTCCCATCAACGACGTGCTGCGCGTGGTGTATGACCTGCAGCAATACGGCCGCGTCCGCGGCCGGGCCTATCTCGGCGTTACGCTGCAAAATCTCGACGCAGAGGTTGCGGAAATTTACGGCCTGCCCTCCGGACCGCAGGTCGTGACCGTGACGGAAGGCAGCTGCTCGGAAAAGGCCGGTTTGCAGCCGCACGATATCATTCTGGAATTTGACGGCCGCGAGATCAACGCGTATTCCGATCTTGTCTCCGCACTTTCCAAGCACCGGGCGGGCGACACCGTCAAGCTGAAGCTCTACCGCGCGGGCGCGGAGATCGAGGTCACGCTCACGCTCGACGAGCGGCCCGGCGAGGAGGAGATCAACGAGGCCGAGCAGCAGGCGCAGAACGAGCTGGAAGGCCAGTCCGGGCAGGAGGAAGAATTCACTGTCCCTGACTTTGACGGCTACGGCTACGATTACGGCGGATAAAAGGCATATCCCCCTGTCCATCGCATAAGGATGGACAGGGGTGATGTTTTATGAAGCGATTTTTCCGGCAGTACGGCAGACTGACGCTGGCGCTGGCGGCGGTGCTGGCGTTCTGCGCCGTTCTGCCGCTGCTGTTTCAGCAGAGCCGGTCGATCGAAACCGGGTCGTGGGGCCTGAGCTTCCGGACGGAGGGCCAGCCGCCCGCCGGCAACGCGTCAAAGGAGGCGCTGCGGCGCTATGACGCGGTCTATCTCGGCGATGAGACACAGAAGAAGCTCTATCTGACCTTCGACGCAGGCTATGAAAACGGCTGCACAGAGCCGATCCTGGAGGCGCTGGCGAAGCACAACGTCAAGGCGGCGTTCTTCGTCGTGGGCAACTACATCGAGCAGAACCCGGAGCTTGTGCGCCGGATGCTGCGCGAGGGGCATATCGTCGGCAACCACACGTACCACCACTATGATATGTCGAAGCTTTCAGACGAAGCCGCCTTCAATCAGGAGCTGACGAGCCTCGAAACGCTCTACCGGGAGACGACCGGCGAGGACCTGCCGCGCTATTACCGCCCGCCGCAGGGCATTTACAGCGAAAAAAATCTTGAAATGGCGCAGAAGCTCGGCTACCGGACGGTATTCTGGTCGCTGGCCTACGTCGACTGGTATCAGGACAACCAGCCGACCGACGAGCAGGCGTTTTCCAAGCTCCTGCCGCGCATCCATCCCGGCGCGGTCGTGCTGCTGCACTCCACGTCGCAGACGAACGCGCGGATCCTGGACACGCTGCTGAGCAAATGGGAGGAGATGGGCTATTCCTTCGGAACGCTCGACGAGCTGTTCGCGTAGCCGTCACCATTTTCGGACCTCTGCATAACATGGAATGAGCGAGCGATCAAACGCTACGTTATCTTTCAGGAGGTCTTGTTATGTCTTGTAATCAGTCCGGATTCTGCGCCTTCGGCAACAGCTGGTGGTGGATCATCATCCTTCTGCTGATCTTCGGCACCGGCAGCAATGGCTGCGGCAATTCCTGCGGCTGCGACACCGGCTGCGGCTGCTGACAGCGCTACATGACGCAAAAGGGGAGCGGCGTGAGCCGCTCCCCTTGCGTGCGTGTCAGGGTGTATCTTCCGGCTGGCAGAGCGTGAAGCAGCTGCGGTCGGTGCGGAGCAGGCCGTCGCGCTGCATATTCGAAAGCTCGGCGGACATGGCGCTGCGGTTGACGGACAGGTAATCTGCCAGCTGCTGCCGGTCAAAGGGGATGCGGAAGCTGGCGCTGCCGGCCCGGCGTGCCTGCGCGGACAGATAAGCCAGCAGCTTTTCGCGCGTTGTGCGCTGGGAAAGAAAACCCGCCTTTTCATTCAGCTGCATATTTTTTTCTGCCAGCACCCGGATGAGGTTCTGCGAAAGCGTTTTGTGCTGCGCGCAGGCCTTTTCGCAGGGGGAGAAGACGGCGCGCACGTTCAGATACAGAACGCTCCCGTCCGTGGTGCACTGCACGCTCACCGGGGAAACGGCGTGCGCGCAGGCAAACGCCTCGGCAAACAGCTCGCCCGGCCCAACGGCGGCAAGCAGATTGCGGTTGCCCCAGAAATCCTCCTGCAGGACCTCGGCCTCGCCGGACAGGATGATCCCGGCGGATGAGGCTCTGTCTCCCGCCCGCAGCAGGAACTGCCCGCGCCGGAAGCGGGCCTGCCGCGCGGACAGACACGGCAGCATCTCCCGGATCTGCGCCCTGCGCAGGCCCCGGAACAGCGCACATTCGGTCAAAATGTTCGGTTCATCCATAATTTGAATCTCCTTTGTTTGAAAAACAACATACATTTTTTCTTCAGTATCCTATACTATGACCAGAAAGTCAAGTAACTGACGATTGGATCAGCAGTTACTTAAAAAGGGGATGATGAGCATGATCATGGACGGCTGCCAGGGCAAGCCGAGAACGCCGACCATTGAGGACCGGATCTGTCCGAACTGCGGCAATCCGATCGAGATTTTTTCCACAGACACGGAGGTCGCCTGCGATAACTGCGGCTTCATCGTGTACAACGACAAGCTCAGCTGCGTGCAGTGGTGCAAATACGCGAAGCAGTGCGTGGGCGAGGAGACGTATGAGAAGCTGATGATCATCGCGCGGCGCAATCAGGAAAAGGCCGACGCCGAGCGGCGCGCGAGATTGGAGGCCCAAAAGCAGCAGGAGGGACAAGCATGAAACGGACGATCATCGAAATCGACGAGGCGGCCTGCACGGGCTGCGGCCTGTGTGCGCAGGCGTGCCACGAGGGCGCGATCGCCATCATAGACGGAAAAGCAAAGCTGATCCGGGACGATTACTGCGACGGGCTTGGCAACTGTCTGCCGGTCTGTCCAGTGGATGCGATCCGCTTTATCGAGCGCGAAGCGGCGGCATATGACGAGGAGGCTGTCAAAAAAGCGAAGCTCGAACGGCTGACGGAGAAGGCGGTCAGGGGCGTGCAGGCGGCAAAAAAGCCGGGCGCAAGCGCACCGGACAGGCTGGCCTGCGGCTGCGCCGGGACGCAGGTACGGACGCTTGCGCAGGAGTCCGTCGGACAGGACGCGCCCGCGCAGCCGGGCCGTCTGCGGAACTGGCCGGTGCAGCTGCAGCTCGTACCGGTGCGTGCACCGTATTTTGACGGCTGCGACCTGCTGATCGCCGCCGACTGCACGGCTTACGCCTGCGGCAGCTTCCATGCGGACTTTATCCGCGGCCGCGTCACGCTCATCGGCTGTCCGAAGCTCGACCGCGCGGACTATGCGGAAAAGCTGACGGCGATCCTGACGGAGAACGACGTGCGCAGCGTGACGCTTACGCGCATGGAGGTGCCGTGCTGCGGTGGGCTGGAATACGCCGCACGGCAGGCTGTCGCGGCAAGCGGAAAGGACATTCCCATGCGCGTCGTGACGTTCACAGCGGAGGGCAAAATCCTGCCGCAGGACGCCTGAAGCTGAAAAAAACAAAGAAAAACCCGGATCCCGCGCAGCTGCGGGATCCGGTTTTTTTATGCAGATTGGCCAAAATTACTCTGGAAATTTTACAAAAATATAGAAAAACATTGGATGCACTTGACGCGGCGGGCAAATGGTCATATAATCGCGTTTGGTAGTTAAGCCCAAAAAAGATATTGCAATTTATTTTCATTTTTATGATTTTATCAGACTTTTAACGGTTTCTTTACTTTGAAAATATTATGTCGAAGGACATCGAGAAGTTTCTGGAAAAAATTGCATAAAAGAAATTGAATAATTTACCAGAATGTGCTATATTCATGATGTCGCAGCGATAAAAAAGTCAGTGTCTGACACAAACCATATTATGAGGAGAGGTCAAGAATGGAAAACCGTGTCAAAATTCTGATCGCAGATGGAAATGAGGAGTTTTGCGATCACGTCAAACGCCGTCTGGAACAGGTTCCCGGCTATGAGATCGTCGGTACGGCAGCCGACGGGCAGCGCGCGGCAGAGCTTATGCGCGTGACGAAGCCGGATATCCTGGTACTGGATCTGATGCTGTCGAAGCTGGACGGCATCGCGGTCCTGAAACGGGCGCGTGAGATGGACAAGCCGCCGGCAGCGCTGGTGCTGACGGGCTTTATGACGGAATACGTCGCCAACATGGCGGCGAGTCTCGGCGTGCAGTATTTCATGACGAAGCCGTGCGAGCTGGACGCCGTGGCCGAGCGCATCCACGAGATGACCGCGATCGACGGTCAGCTCCGTCAAAACGCCCAGCGGCGGCAGGAGGTCAACATCGAGGCAATGGTCACCTCCATCATCCATGAGATCGGCGTTCCGGCGCACATCAAGGGCTATCAGTATCTGCGCGAGGCGATCATGATCGCCGTACAGGACATGGACGTCATCAACGCCATCACGAAGGTCCTGTACCCGCAGGTCGCCAAGACGTTCGCGACCACGCCGTCGCGCGTCGAGCGGGCCATCCGCCACGCCATCGAGGTCGCGTGGGACAGAGGCGATCTCGAAACGCTCCAGCGCTTTTTCGGCTACACCGTCTCAAACACAAAGGGCAAGCCGACAAATTCCGAGTTTATCGCGCTCATCGCCGACAAGCTCCAATTGCAGCTGAAAAACGGTCAGGTGATCTGAGCGACGTGATACAGCCGCTTCCTGTAGGGGCCAGGAACCTGCAAATTCGCTGTGAATTTCTAAAAATCACTGCTTTCCGTCAGCCCATGCCCGGAAGCGCTAACGCGCTTCCGGGCAGATTTTTTGTGTTCCGCGTAAATTTTTCTTGCGTATCGGGGAAAAGTATGGTATGATCTGTGCAAGCAGTTAAGGTTCTCTAACCAAAGGGTGGAAGCAATCCTATCTGCCGCAGTCCGCAGGACAGGCGGAGAATGGGTGTACTGTATCCTGCGGTTAGAGATATCTAACTAATTTCAAACCGAAAGGACGAGCCTATGAGCGTTGTAATTCTTGGCGGCAACGAATGTATGGAGCGCCGCTACCGGGAGCTTTGCGAAAGCTACCAATGTCAGTCGAAGATCTTCACCAAGCCCGCCGGCGGCCTGCGGAACAAGCTGGGCAGCCCGGATCTGACGATCTTTTTCACCAATACCATGTCCCACAAGATGGTGCAGGGCGCGCTGAGCGAGCTCAAGGGCCGCGGGACGATCATCGAGCGCTGCCACACCAGCTCTCTGTCCGCGCTGCGCGGCATTCTGGACAAATACGCGGCGCAGGGAGCCTGCTGATGTCGGAAGAAATGGTCGTGCGGCAGGCCGCGCCGACGCTGGCCGGGATCAAGACCGGCAGTCTGTTCCCATGTCCGTGCGCGGAAAAGGACGTGCTGCTGGGCGAGATCCGCGCGTTCAACCGGCGCTATCTTTCCCGCGGGCTGTGCCTGCTGCCGCTGCGGTTCACCGAGGGGAAGGTGCTTTTGTACCTCTACCGTCCGGCGGCGCTGCAGCGTGATCTGCGCGCGCAGACGGCAAAGGCGCTTCTGGCGGACGCGGGATATCCCTGCGGCAGCTGCGGCGGATGCGTTGCGCGGCTGGTGCGCCGTATGCGCGAGGGCGCGGAATTCCCGCACGAGGTCGGCCTGTTTCTCAGCTACCCGCCGGAGGATGTCAAGGGATTCATAGAGAATCACGCGGCAAACGCCAAATGCACGGGCGTGTGGAAGGTCTACGGCGACGAACGGCAGGCGCGGCAGACGTTCGACCGCTATAAAAAATGTACGCAAACCTACTGCGAGCGCTGGCGCTCCGGCGTGGAGCTGGACCGGCTGGCGGTCGCAGACAGAATAGAAAGGAAGTCCTGATTATGAAAAAAACAGCAGTCATTTATTGGAGCGGCACCGGCAACACCGAGGCCATGGCAAACGCCGTCGCGGAGGGTATGCGCGAAGCCGGCGCGGAGTGCGCCGTCTGGACGCCTGCGGACGTCGGCGCGGATGCAGTGAAGGAACTGGACGCAGCCGCGCTCGGCTGCCCGGCGATGGGCGCCGAGGAACTGGAAGAGACGGAATTCGCGCCGATGTTCGACGCGGTGAAATCGGCGCTTGCGGGCAAGTCCGTCGGCCTGTTCGGCTCCTATGGCTGGGGCGATGGCGAATGGATGCGCACGTGGGAGGAAGAGTGCGGAGCTGCCGGGATCAACCGCGTATCGGACAGCGTCATCTGCTGCGAAGCGCCGGACGACGAGGCGCTTGCCGCCTGCCGCGCGCTGGGCAGGAAGCTGGTCGAATAACGCTTGACAGTGCCGGTTCCCGATGCTATATATAAAAAAATAGAATCGGGAGGCATTGAAGCATGGTACAGATCACAAAAGAGAGCGGTATGCAGAGCGCAGCGATCCCGTTCGCATGGGTCGAGGTACAGTACCCGGACAAGGCGCAGTGGGACGAGACAGGCTTCTACGATATGGTAGAGCAGCACGTCGCCGCACTGCGGGAGCAGTACCGGGATTATGTCCGCGCGGATGTGTTTGGGCAGAACCCGTATTTCCGCTATTTCCGGAAATTCAAGAAGACCTATCCTGTCATGATGCAGTTCGAGTCCGTGCTGCTCAAGGGCAGGGAGTTCCCGCGCTGGAACGCCGTGACCGCCGTGCCGTTTCTGGTCGAGCTGGAAACGCACGTGCTTTGCGGCACGCACGACATTGACCGCCTGATGGGGCCGGTCGAGCTGTATCAGGCGGAAGCCAGGGAACCGTTTGCGGGCCTGCGCGGCGATGAGGTCCACACTTACCCCGGTGACGTCACCGGACGCGACGCGGGCGGCATCATCTTCAGCATGATCGCCGGTGCGGACGAAAGAACGTGTGCGCGGGAGGAAAGCCGCCATGTGTTCTACCCCGTCTTCGGCGTGCCCGGACAGGCGCCCGACGCACTGCGCAGCGCGCAGACGCGCATGGCGGAATACGCAGCGCTCCTCGCGAAGGATGCGCAGATCGCGTGTGAATGGATCTGAAAAAACGCGGCGGCCGGGCTTCCCGGCCGCCGCGGGTTTATGGTGAGGTACGAAAGTCTTCCGGCGAATCTGTACTGCCCGGCAAATTTCAAATGCAGAGCGTTTTTACCGCAGCCATTCAAGGGCAGCTGCTCACAAATCTGGCGTCCCGTAACAGGCGGCGCGTACCATAGCGCCCGTAGGGTGAATATGTGTGTTCGCAGCGGCTAAAAATCAGGGCTTGCCTGAAACGTACCCGCAGCAGGCACCAAACGCGTCCAAGCACTCTTTTCTTCCATATCTTTTCTCTTGCGAGAGAAAAGATATGGCCGCCGGAGGCTCGTCGGAACCGGCCTCGACGGAACGAGTCCCCGCTATGCGCGGAGCCTCTTATCCTCTGAGCACGTTTCCTCCTCTTTCCCGTCGAACCGCTCCGCTGGGTTCGCCGGGAATGCTTGAACCTCATAGTTGCACCGACATAAAAACCGCGGCGTCCGAACATTCAGACGCCGCGTGTGCTTTTATTCATCCCGGTACCGGAACAGTGCCCGGCTGAGGGCTAAGATCTCCGGCTCGTCGAGGGAATTTTCAAAAACCGCCGTTCCCGGTTCGCCGCATTGGCGCAGCATACCGCTTTGCGCAAGCTTCCGTTCGAGCTGCATCGCGACGCCGTGGCTGCCGTCCATGATCTCCGGCCCCGGCCCGACGATCCTGCGGATCGCGCCCGTCAGGAACGGATAGTGCGTGCAGCCCAGCACGATCCCGTCGACCGGCTCGCGCAGATACGGCGCGAGCTTTTCGGTCAGATACGCCTCCACGGCGCTCCCGCGCAGCTCCCCGCGCTCGACAAACTCCATCAGCCCCTCGCACGGCAGGCCGATGATCTGCGCGCGGTCGTCAAACTGGTGCTTGAGCGCCTGAAATTTCTCCTGCTTGATGGTCATGGGCGTGGCCATGACCAGAATCCTGCCGCCGGGGTATTTTTCTACGGCTGGCTTGAGCGCAGGCTCCGTTCCGATCACGGGAATGTCCGGGTAGACTTGCCGCAGCAGGCCGATGGCGGCGGATGTTGCCGTGTTGCAGGCCACGACGATGGCCTTGGCTCCGGCGCTTACCAGATGCTCCGCCGCCGCAAGGCTCAGCGCCTGGATCTGCGCTTCGCTCTTGACGCCGTAGGGCGCGTGGAGCGAGTCGCCGTAGTACAGATAGTTTTCCTGCGGCAGCAGCCGCACCGTCTCGCGCAGGACGCTGATCCCGCCGAGGCCGGAGTCAAAAAACGCGACAGGCCGATCCTGCTTCTGCATACTCACGCCTCCAAAAACCGCACGATCTCATTCAGATCGTATTCCCCGCCGTCCATGTTGATGCGCAGCGTCCGCTCCGGCGGGAGGGTTTTGGCCCATTCGTCGTAAAGCTCCTTGAGCTCGTACACATACATGAGGTCGAGATCGTCCTCGTATTCCCGCCCGCGCTGGCGCATATGCTCGATGATCGTGCTGACGGAGCAGTCGAGATAGAGATACTTGTCGACCGGCGGCATCAGCGACGCGATGCCGTGCGCCAGCTTGCAGAGAATGCCGAATTCATCCTGCGTCAGATCCTGCTGGTTCAGGCGGTATTTCGCGATGACCAGATTTTCCAGAAACGCGCGGTCAAAGAAGAAAAACTCGGTGTCGCCGACCTCCGGCCGCCACTTCTCGTCGTCAAAATACAGCGAGAGGAAGCTCACCTGCGAGTGAAACGACCAGCGTTTGGAATCGGAATAGTATTCATTGATATAGGGGTTGTCCTGCGGGCGCTCCTCATGAAACGCGGCGCGCGGGCCGAAATATGCTGTGAGCCGCTGCAAAAGCGTCGTCTTTCCCGCGCCGACAGTGCCGCAGATCGCGATGTACTTCATATCCGCCCGCCTCCTTCGTTTACACAAAACGCTTTTCTATTCTACAACATCCAGCCGGTGGAAGCAAGATGCAAAACTGCCGAAAAACGCGGCGTCCCGCTTGCAAACCTCCCGGCGGCATGATACGATAGAAAAAAGAAAAGGGGAGGGTGCTGCAATGAACTACGCGGCGATCAAAAACTGCGATATTGCCAACGGACCCGGCGTGCGGGTCAGTCTGTTCGTCTCCGGCTGCCGCCACCACTGCAAGGATTGCTTCAATCCCGAAACGTGGGACTTTGCCTGCGGCGAGCTGTTTGATGAGGCTGTGATGGACAAGCTTCTCGCCCTGCTGGCTCCCGGCTATATCCGGGGCATCACGTATCTCGGCGGCGAACCGTTTGAGCCGGAGAACCAGCCGGGGCTGCTGGAGCTTTCTCGCAGGATCAAGGCGGCCTATCCCGAAAAATCCATCTGGTCGTTCACGGGCTATCTCTTCGACCGCGACATTCTGGCAAAAAAGCTCGGCCCGTGGGAGGTCACGCAGGAGCTTTTGTCCTATCTCGACGTGCTGGTTGACGGGCCGTTCGTTGCAAGTCTCAAAAATCTGAACCTGCGCTTCCGCGGCTCGTCCAATCAGCGGCTGATCGACGTGCCCGCAAGCCTGAAAACCGGAGCCGTCGTCCTCTGGGACGAGCGGCAGTAGGAGGAAGTCTATGCCTGTGATCAAGATCCACTATTTTTCCGACGATCTGCCCCGGCTGCAAAAGACGGCCAAGGGCGACTGGATCGACCTGTACTGCGCACAGACCATGACGCTTCACGCGGGGGAGTTTGCGCTTGTCCCGCTGGGCGTGTCGATGCAGCTGCCGGAGGGGTATGAGGCGCGCACGGCCCCGCGCTCGTCCACGTTCAAGCGTTGGGGCATTCTGCAGGCCAACTCCGTCGGCGTGATCGACAACAGCTACTGCGGCACGAACGATGAATGGAAGCTGCCGGTCTACGCCACGCGCGACACCGTGCTCGAAAAGGGCGACCGCATCTGTCAGTTCCGCATCTATGAGGTGCAGCCGCCCATCAGCTTTGAAGAATGCGACACGCTTTCCGACACCGACCGGGGGGGCTTCGGCTCGACCGGCGTGCGCTGATTTTTGAAACATATACTCCGATACAAGAAAGGATGATTTGGTTATGAAAACGTTGCTCAAGGGCGGCACGGTCGTCTCTGCGGCAGGCTCCCGCGTTGCGGATGTGCTGGTGGACGGCGAGAAGATCGCTGCTGTCGGCGAAGGACTGGCAGTGGACGGCGCAAAGGTCGTCGACGTGCGCGGCAAGCTGCTCTTCCCCGGCTTTATCGACGCGCATACGCATTTTGACCTCGACGTCTGCAACACCACGACCGCCGACAACTTTGACACCGGCACGCGCAGCGCCATCCACGGCGGCACGACGATGGTCATCGACTTTGCCTGCCCGAATAAGGGCGAGACGCTGGGCTATGGGCTTGATCTCTGGCACAAAAAGGCCGACGGCCGGTCCAGCTGCGACTATAGCTTCCACATGACCATTGACGACTGGAACGAGGGCATCAAAAATGAAATTCCGGCCATGTTTGCCGCCGGTATCCCATCGTTCAAGATGTACATGACGTATCCCGCCATGATGATCGGCGATCAGGATCTGTTCTCGGCGCTGCTGGAGCTGAAAAAATACGGCGGCATCGCGGGCGTTCACTGCGAAAACGCGGGCGTGATCGATGCGCTGATCGCGCAGCACAAGGCGGAAGGGAAGACGGCCCCGTCGTCCCATCCCGAGTGCCGCCCGAATCCGCTTGAGGCGGAGGCCGTGGCCCATCTGCTGCGCATTGCGGAGGTCGCGGACGTTCCCATCGTGATCGTGCACCTGAGCACGAAGGAGGCGCTGCTCGAAGTTATGCACGCGCGCGAGCGCGGACAGAAGGTCTATGTCGAAACCTGCCCGCACTACCTGCTGCTGGACGACAGCGTCTATTATCAGGAGGACTATTCCGCCTCTGCCCGCTATATCTGCGCACCGCCCATGCGCAAAAAGGAGGATCAGGCGGTTCTGTGGAAGGCCCTTGCCAACGGCAGCATCCAGACCGTCTCGACCGACCATTGCAGCTTTACGCTGAAACAGAAGGACGCCGGACGCGGCGACTTTACGAAGATCCCCGGCGGTCTTCCCGGCGTGGAAACGCGCGGCGAGCTGCTCTATACCGCAGGCGTGGCCGAAGGCCGCATCACAAAGGAGCAGATGTGCGCCCTGCTGTCCGAAAACCCCGCCCGGCTCTATGGCGCATATCCGCGCAAGGGCGTGATCGCGCCCGGCAGCGACGCGGACATCGTCGTCTACGATCCTGAGGCTGACACGGTCATCACCGCGCAGACGCAGCTTTCCGCCGCAGGCTACACGCCCTATGAGGGCTTCAAGACCAGGGGCTCCATCGCACAGGTCTATCTGCGCGGCACGCTCGCCGTCGACCACGGCGAAATGAAGACCGGCCCCATCGGCACGTACATCCCGCGCCATCCGGGAAGTCTGTAAGCATAAGCGCAGCGGCCCGGCACGGGCTGCTGCACTGGCTTCTTTCTGGATTTGATTGACAGTGCCCAAAGACTGTGGTACAGTGAGATCACAGCCAGTGTTATACGGGGCGTCTTGGACGTGTTTGCCGGGGGGGCTTCGGCCTGTTGATCCGCTTCGGGCGGGCACATCGGTATCGTCGGAAACACTGGTGATAAATACAGCCTCCCATTCTCATGCATGGCATGACAACGGGAGGCTGTTTCGCAGATTCCTGCCGCTCAGGTTTGCCGGGCGGCTTTTTCCATGAGCTTCTGATAGACCGGGCGCATGGCAGGCTCGGAGACGGACGGCAGAACGTCCTGCGCGGAAAGCCAGCGGACGGCGCTGTTTTCATCCGGCTTGCAGCGGATGGGGGATTTGTCGTCGGCCTCCAGCAGATACGTCGCGTTCAGATGCAGGTGGGCGCAGACGAATTTTCCACGCTTGACGTGCGGCGCGACGTGCAGGATTTCGAGTGAGAAGATATCCGGGGAGACGGGCGCGGCCAGCACGCCGGATTCCTCATTTGCCTCGCGCAGCGCGACGGAAAGAAGGTCGGCTTCTCCATCGGCGTGTCCGCCGAGCCAGGCCCAGGACTGATAGAGATTGTGATAGGCCATAAGCACCTTCGTCCTGTCCGGGTTTACGATCCAGCAGGAGGCGGTGAAGTGCGCCGTAGCATTTTCGCGCGTAAGGAGATCGGAGAAGCAGTCCATGTCGGCCAGCATCTGCCGCCGGTCGGCCTCCTCCTGTTCGTTATAAGGCGCAAACGCCTCGATCTGCGCGCGCAGGCGGGTAAGCTCAGTCATGCTCGTAGGCCATCATCTTGTCGATGCGCCGCTGGTGACGTTCGACGCCGGAGAACGCCGTGTCCAGCCACACGTCGACGATCTCAAGGGCCAGCATTTCGCCCGTCACGGCTGCGCCGAGGGCCATCATGTTGGTGTCGTTGTGTTCGCGGGTGAGCCTTGCGGACATGGGGTTGTCGAGCAGCGCGCAGCGGATGCCCTTGACCTTGTTGGCCGTGATGGACACGCCGATGCCGGTCGTGCAGCAGACAATGCCGCGGTCGCATTCGCCGCTGGCGACGGCCTGCGCCGCCGGGCCCGCAAAGTCGGGATAGTCACAGCTGTCTTTCGTGTAGCAGCCGAAGTCCTTATAGGCAAGGCCGCGCTGTTCGAGATGCTTCATAATGGCGTGCTTGAGATCAAGCGCGCCGTGGTCACAAGCGAGAGCGATCATAGGGGTGTTCCTCCTGCGGTTTTTCTTTTATTATACCGCAGAGGACACAATTTGCAAGCGCAATCGTTTCAGCCGCTGACGCTGATGCTGCGGACAAGGCCGTCCGTGCCGGTGCGAATGATGCAGGAAAGCTCCCCGCAGCCGATGTCGATCGTATAAAAGCCGTCATGATCCCACCAGATCCACGCGCAGAGCGCGTCGCCGGAACTGCCGTAGAGGAACTGTTGCCGCTCCTGCTCCGGCGTCCAATCGGCAGCGGGAAGCGCGGCTAGAACATGGTCCAGATTGTCGCCGAGCTGAATGCCGCGCAGGAAGTCCGGCGAGGAGCCGATTCCCGGCCCGCCGTAGAGCAGCTCGTCCTCGCAGCACCATGCGTCCAGCCGGACGGTGCCGTCGCTGTGCTGTGTAAATTGATAGCTCACGCCGTCGACCGTAAAGTTGTCCCCGCGCATTTTGCCCTTCCGGACGGGACTGCCCTGATAGGCAGCCGCCCTTTGCAGAACGGCTGCGTAATCCATGCCGGGGAAGACCCCGTTCGGAAGCACAAGCTCACAGCGCTGCACCGGCAGAGAACGGTCTGTCTCTGCCGCATCGGGAAGCGCGATGGGGTCGCCCGACAGCGATGCGCCCGTATACATCTCCACGCGGTCGTCAGAGCGCCAGCGTGTCAGATCGAACCGGTCGCTGCCGCTTGAAAAGCGGCCTGTGTGCAGATCCTGTTCCAGATAGCCGAAGCGGGCCTTCGGCGCGTTGATGTCGATCAGCCACCACGCACCGTCCAGCAGCGGCGCACCGAGCGGGTGCACCTGCCCGTTTTCCTCACAGACAAGCTGCGTTTTCGTGTGCGCAAGCGTGCAGTCAGTCCTGCCCTCCGGGCAGGAGGACGTTTCCGTTTCGAGCCGGAACGTGTATCCGTCCGCGCTTCCCAGCGTCACGGAAGCGCCTGCGCAGGCGGTAAAGCTCGCGGCCATCTGCTTTAGCAGCTGCCCTTCATAGCGTGCCTGCAGATACGGGTTATAGCCGGAAGCATCGGTTTCATCCGCCCCGCGCGGCCAGTGGATCGTGACCTCGTAACAGCCATCTTTTGCGCCGCAGAGATAGACCATCTTGTTCTGCTCACCCGCCTCGACGGAGATCGTCTCGCCACGCTGCGTCACCTCGCTGAGACAGCCGCGCGCGGTATAGCCGGCGGAGCATTCGGTGATCGTCTTTTCAACATAGCGGACGGCGAACGTCGAGCCGGTGCTGTAGGTGCTGCGCCAGAGGTCGTCCTGCTCGTCGTATTCCCAGCCGGTCGTGGGCAGATACGCGCCCCAGCCTCCGGCCTCGTCCGGGAAGGTGGAGAAGTACGCGTCAATATGAACGGCCCTGCCGTAGCCGTCCATGCCGTTATAGAAGCTCGGATAGAAATAGCCCTGTATATTATTTGCACCATGGGTCGCGGCGTAAATGTCGCGCAGATAGTCCGTCAAGCGGCCGGACTGTTCATACACGGCCAGCGACGTGCCGTCCGTGTCCTTTGTCCAGCCGAGCAGGCGGTAGTCCTGCGTTTCGCTGCGATAGGTGACGGTCACGAGATAGCGGGTGTTGTCCACCAGATAATCCTGCCCGTCGATATACGACAGGCCGGTATCAGTGCCCAGCATGAAGGTGCGCCCGTCGGCATTTTCCGGCGCGATCGCAATTTTGTAGCTCCAGAGCTGCAAGTCTCCCTCCGGGTCGAGGCCGGACAGGGATGCAAGCTGCTCGAGGTTCACCATCTGCGCGTCCTGCACCGTATCTGTTACAGTCTCAAAGCCGCCGTCGGTCAGCACCTTATATTCGATTGGCTCCGGCAAAATGACCTGCGCGATATAATATTCGGCGTAGTCCTCTATACTGGAAAAGAACGCGCTTGTCGGGGGCGTGCTGTCTGCCTCTGCGGGGCTGTCTGCGGTAGAAGAAGCGGGCGGCTCTTCCTCCGGCTGCTCTGCGTCTGTCTTCGGGTCGGTCAGGAAGCACACGGCCACGGCGATGGACACGAATACCGCCGCCAGCACGACCCAGAACGCAGGCTTTTTGTAATTTAAAACGGACTTGATGCGGCCCTTCACGCCCGTCTCGCCGAAGGCCAGCGGGCAGGCCGTGATCATCCGGCGCGGGACGCTGCATTGCAGCAGCGCACGGGAATAGGCCGTCTTGCAGCTCTCTCCCAGCTCGCGCACGACCTTTTCATCGCAGGCCGCCTCGATATCGCGGCAGAATAAAACATACGCCAGCCAGCAGACGGGGTTGAACCAGTATGCCGTCAGGAGCAGGAAGCCCAGCGGCTTCCAGAGCTGGTCGCCGCGCTTTAAATGTGCGCGCTCGTGCGCCAGAACCATGTCCTGCGCGCCGGGCTCCAGCCCGAAGGGCAGATAAATTCTTGGCCGAATCACGCCGAGGATGAACGGGGACGGGACGAATTCCGACTGGAACACGTTTCCCTCCAGCCGCACCGCCGTGCGCACACGAAGCCGCAGGCGCAGCGCGGAAATGGCCGCGTACAGGATAAGCACCGCGCAGCCGCCGAGCCAGACCCACGCGGCAAGCCACGTCAGAATTTGCAGCGGGTTCGCGCTCTGCGCGGGGTCGGGCGTGAATGCAGCCTGTAAGGGCGGATTTACAATGGCGTCGACCGCCGGGATGCCGCTCGTGATGGCTGGCGCGGCGGAATACACGATCTCCGGCTGCACCGGCTCCGCGCTCGGAATGAGGCTCAGCACGCTTTCAATCGAGAACGGGCACAAAAGCCGCACCGCCGCCAGCGCCCACAGGGCGCACAGCAGCCATTTCGGCGCTTTTTTGAACGCCAGCCGCACCAGCACGACCGCAAAAATCAGAACCGCCGCAGACAGGCTGCGGTTGAGAAAGCCGAGAAAAAGATTTGTCATGGCCGCTTCTCCTCATAGCCGTCGATCATGGCGCGCAGCCGGTCGACCTCGTCCTGCGAAAGCTTCGTCTTGCGCGCGAACGCCGCGATAAACGCGGGGAGCGAGCCTTCGAACGTCTTCTCGACCAGCTCGTCCAGCTCTGCCGCCTGCGCCTCGTCCTTGGAGACGAGGGAGGAGACGAGGCCGTTTTCGTTTTTTACGATGCCGCGCTCGCCTAGACGGTGGATGACCGTATACGTCGTCGTCCGGCTCCAGCCGAGCCTTTCTTTGCACAGCTTCGCCAGCTCCGCGCTGGGCAGCGGCTCATGCTCCCATAAAATCAGGCAGAACCGGTATTCGCTCTCAAAGATCTTCGGGGTGGACATAGGCATTCCCTCCTTGTCTAATGCGTTAGACTGTAATTGCAGTCTAACGCATTAGACTGCTCTTGTCAAGCCCCCGTTGCAAAAGGGCAGCTTTTTGCGGACAGAAAATTTTCGGCAGGATGCAACCCTTGCGGAATTTTTGCGTGTAGGAAAGAGAAGCGCGGATGCGGACGCGGTGCGCGCCACAATATCTTGTGGCGGATGTTACGTCTACCTCGCAACATGGGCCGAAAGGGGCTGAAATGCTTGGTAAAACAGACATTTTCGTAAAAATCGGTTGCAATTTTTAATTTTTATGGTAAACTGGTTACATAAAATCTGCGGCTGCAACAGGCCGCAAATTGAAAGAGGTGCACTTATGAAGCGTACATTTGGAAGATTCATGAGCCTGCTGCTGGTGCTCGCCATGGTATTGGCGATGGTTCCTGCGGCATTGGCTGCAAATCAGGCGTACAGCGTCGAGCCGGACTCGACGATCAAGATCAAGACGTCGATCACAGGCTTTACTGTGACAAACTGGGAATCCAGTGATGAGAGCGTCGCGACAGTCGCAGCTGTCAGCGGCAGCAAAACAGAGGCGATCGTGACCGGCAAAAAGGCCAGCAACACGGCCATCCGGATCACGGCTACCGGTACATTGGCAAATGGCAGATCCCATTCGGAGTATTTCACGGTTTATGTGCGGGACGCATATACCCTCACGCTGGCGCTCAGCAACAGCAATATCAACGGCACGGTTGCGCTGAATCAGGGCGACACCAGAACGCTCACCGCGACTGTCACGGTCGGCAGCAGCGGCGTGACCGCAGGCAATCTGGCAAACTGCGAAGTTCATTTCACCAGCGATAACGATGCCATCTCGGTTACTCCTGCCAGCGCGAAGGTCACCGCAAGCACGGTCGGCAACTACACGACCTATAAGGTTGAAGCGACTGTCAAAGCAGAGAAGGTCGGCGGCGCAACGCTGACGGCGCAGGTCTGGTATCAGGGTAAAGATGGCATGAAGCCGTCCACGTCCGCGACTGCGACCAAGACCATCGGCTTCAGAGTCAGCGGCGCGGCGACGATCTCGGTCACGCTTCCGACCGCCCAGCAGGTATTGTCGCTGGAGGCAGGCGGCACGTCTGCCACGCTGCAGCCGAAGGTGACCGGCTATTCCGGCACGGCGCAGCCGAAGCTGCTGTATCTGTATGACACCAAGGATAACAATCTGTATGTCCGCCCCAACGCTTCGACGACCTCCGCGACAGTCGAGCCGTACAAGGCCTGCGACGCAACAAAGATCTATATCTGCATCGCGGACTACAACGCGGGTCTGACATACGCGAAGATCGACCAGACGAACCCGTCCGCATCGATCGAGGGCAGCTACGCTGTCTGCACGGTCAGCATCAAGAATAAGGGCATGGCCGTCACATCGATTGAGGTCATGAACAACGAAAGCGTGTCCTATAACGGAAAGACCTCCCGCCTGCAGACGCTGCTGGACAACGGCACGATGGTCTTCGGTCTGCAGGACAGCTATTATAAGCCTGCTGTGAAGTCTGCGTTGATCCGTGACGAGCTGATACTTACTGCGCGCATCAAGGCTCCCGATTCGCTGCTTGCAAGCGCTGCGGATCTGAAAAATGCCTATTCCCGCATTGAGTGGACAAGCTCTGCCCCTGCTGTTGCCAAGGTGGGCACGACCGATTCGGACGGAACCTCGGCAACTGCGACGATCGTGCCGGTCGCAGCCGGTACGGCGACGATCACCGCGAAGGTCGACGGCAATGTTACCGCAACCTATAATGTTACGGTCTATCAGGGTCGTGCATACAAGATCACCGAAGAGCCGAGCATCGGTGAGACGGTCGGAAAAATGACCCAGACAGAACTCGAAGCTCTGTTTAAGAAAGAATCGGCGAAGGTCGAGATTCAAACCAGTATTTACTCCGACGAGGTAATGATCTATGAATTGCCAGTCAAAACTGCAAAAGCAAATGGTTCTGATGCGGCTGGCTATACGTTCACCTATACACTTAACGGACTCAAAACGGCCACAAAGGAATTCTTCTACAACAGAAGCGACCCTGACGACAGCGGTGTTACGACGACAGGCAAGGTGACCTTCTCCGACATTTCCTTTACGGAGCAGCCCGCAAACGCGGCCTATAAGATCACGGACACCATTGCCGATCTGGCCATGACGGCGTCGGTTTCGACGGGCAAGATCAAATCCGTGGTCTGGTACATGAACAGCGACCAGACGACCGGCGGTGTGGATAAAGCAATTCAGACAGACAAAATTACCGATAAGCTTACGAACTGCCGTTCGGTTCTGTCCAATCTCAAGCAGTACATCACCGGTACCGGAACCTATGTGTTCTACTGCCGTGTCACGACCGACGACGGCAAGTATGCCGAAACACGCAAGGCCATCATCACCATCACGGGTGAGAACCACATCAACATTGTCTTCAACCCGACTACGGTAAAAGCCGGCGGGACGTTCACCATCACCGGCACGCCGCAGGAGTATGTGAGCGGCAAGCTGACCAATGTGACCGGCAAGACCTATACGATCACATGGTCCTCGAGCGACGAGAACATCGTCAAGCTCTCCAGCAAGACCAGCACCAACAGCAGCCCCTCTATCACCGCGACGGCCAAGGCCGGCGGTCAGGTCACCATCAAGGCTGAAACGACGATCGGCGCGAAAAAGTATGCTGCCGAAGTGAAGTTCACCGTCACTGTCCCCGAGGCGGACACTGTCAGCCTGACGCTCGGCGAGAACGACACCTATGTCATGCTCGACGGCAGCAAGCTTGCCGCGGCAGTCAAGACCGCCGCCAAGACCACTCCCAGCACCTTTACCTTTGAGTCCCCGGCCAACGGCACGCTCTATACCTCGAGCGCCATGTCCGGCACGGTCAGCACGACGACCAAGTATTCCGTCAGCGAAGTCAGCAAGATGGTCTACCGTCCGACGAGAACCACCGGCACGCATACCATCAGGTACGCCGCCTATGACGGCAGCGCCCAGATCGCGACCGGCACGATCAATGTCGTGACCAGCGCAAGCACGGTCGAATACCACATCTCCGCCAATGAAAAGCAGCAGATGGTCGTCAGCGACTTCCAGCGCGTCTACGGCTCCGGCCTGAGCACCGTGACCTTCGGCTCAAACACCGATACCCGCGGCGCGCTGTACAAGGGCAGCACGACCAGCTCCGGCAAGGTCGGCAGCGAGGCCTACAGCGTCTCGACCGGCTCGAACCTGCTGAAAAACGTCTGCTTCATCGCGGGCAGCACCACGTCGAAGTACACTGTGACCATCCCCTTCACGGCAAACGGCTCGTCCGGTCAGATGAACGGCCAGCTTGTGGTCTATGTCAACGACACCCACACGCTGAACTCCACCGGCGCGTCCTTCCGCTCCATGGGCATCGCGGGTGAGCTGACGCCGGAAAACGCCACCGGCAGCACCTACATCACCATTGACCGTGTCGTCGGCGGCAAGCTTTACTCCGCCTACACCAGCATCAAGAACTGCACCGCGCTGACCAGCAAGGATTTCGGCAGCACGAAGTTCTACTTCTCTGGCTCCGGCAGTCTGGATAACCTCTATATCCTGCCGCTGGCCGACAGCAAGAGCGTCGAGGTCAGCTACACCATCGACGGCAGCACAAAGGGCACGCTGTCCTTCAAGGTCAACCAGCAGACAGCCTCCAACCAGTTCACGGATGTGAGCGGCTCGTACAAGTGGGCGGCCAACTCGGTCGACTTCATGTACATGAACGATATCATCAAGGGCAACAACACCAAGAACCCGAAGCTCTTCGGGCCGGGCGCCAAGATGACCCGCGCCATGCTCGTCACGGTCCTCTACCGTGCGGCAGGCGAGCCCACCGTTACCGGTATCACCAACAAGTTCACCGACAACAAGCAGGGCCAGTACTACTACAACGCAGTCCTCTGGGCCTCCAACATGGGCATTGTCAACGGCGCGACCGCCACGACCTTCGACCCGAACGGCAATGTCACCCGTGAGCAGATCGCGGCTATCCTGTACCGCTACGAAGGCAGTCCGACCGTGACCGGTTCTCTGAGCGGCTATCCCGATCAGGCGCAGGTCAGCTCCTTTGCCGTCACGGCAATGCAGTGGGCTGTCGGCACCGGCATCATCACCGGCGTCACCTCCGGCGGCAGGACGACCCTCTCCGCAAAGGGCAACGCCACCCGCGCTCAGGTCGCCGTCATGCTCCACCGCTTCCTGACGTTCTAAGCATATCGACCCCTCGCCCCCGGCTCACGCCGGGGGCGTTTTTGCGCACAAAAAGGCGCTCCTTTCAAGGCAATGTCATCAACTTAAGGTCAGCACACATCAGATTTACACAGAGAACGACCGGCACTCGAACAGGGCTGGTAGGGGCGGAGCAGAGCCCCGCCCCTACCAACTGCGTTTGAATTTCGCAGGTTTTCGCAGATAATGGGTAATCTATCCGTCTTAGTATGAAAAATCTCCCCTTGCCGGGCGGCAAGGGGAGGAGATGAGGGCGTTTACCCTTCGAACTGACTGTGGTACAGATTGGCGTAGAAGCCGTTTTTGGCGAGCAGGTCCTCATGGCGGCCCTGTTCGATGATGTGGCCGTCCTTCATAACGAGGATGACGTCCGCTTCGCGGATGGTGGACAGACGGTGGGCGACGACGAAGCTTGTCCGGCCCTGCATCATGGTGTCGAACGCCTGCTGGATATGCGCCTCGGTGCGCGTGTCGATGGAGCTGGTCGCTTCGTCGAGGATGAGCATGGGCGGCAGGCAGAGCATCACGCGCGCAATGCACAGCAGCTGCCGCTGTCCGGCGGACAGCGCGCCGCCCGTGTCGGACAGCACCGTGTCATAGCCCTCCGGCAGACGGCGGATGAAGGAATCCGCGTGCGCCATGCGCGCGGCGGCTTCAACCTCGGCATCCGTCGCGTCCGGCTTTGCAAGGCGGATGTTCTCGCGCACGGAGGCCGTCTTGAGCCACGTATCCTGCAGCACCATGCCGTACTGGCGGCGCAGGCTCTCGCGCGTGACGGAACGGATCTCGCTGCCGTCGACGGAAATGGAGCCGTCCTTCACGTCATAAAAGCGCATGAGCAGATTGATGAGCGTCGTCTTGCCGCAGCCCGTCGGGCCGACGATGGCGATGCGCTGGCCGGGTTTTACGGTGAGGTTCAGGTGCTCAATCAGATGCTGCTCCGGCGTGTAGGAGAATGCGACGTTCTGCAGCTCTACGCTGCCGGAGACGGCTTCAAGCTTCTTCGCGTCCAGTGCGTCAGGCGTTTCGGCAGGCTCGTCGATGAGTTCGAAGACCCGTGCGGCGCAGGCCAGCGCGTTTTGAAGCTCCGTGACCACGCCGGTGATCTCGTTGAAGGGCTTGGCGTACTGGTTCGCGTAGCTGAGGAAGCACGACAGCCCGCCGACCGTGATCGCGCCTGCCACGGCGCTGAGCGCGCCGGTAAAGCCGACGCAGGCATAAATAATATTGTAAATGATGCGCGTGGACGGGTTCGTCATGGACGAAAAGAACGTCGCACGCATGGTCGCCGCCGTCAGACGGTCGTTGATCTCGTCAAACTGGCGCAGGCTCTCGTCCTCGTGCGAGAAAGCCTGCACGACGCGCTGGCCGCTCAGCTGCTCGTTGATCAGCGCGGTCTGCTCCCCGCGTGCCTTGGACTGCAGCTGGAACATGGAGTAGGTATGCCCCGCGATGAACTTTGCCACCAGCAGCGAAAGCGGCGTCAGCAGCACGACGACGAGCGTGATCTTCCAGCTGATCGAAAGCATGAAGCCGAGCGTGCCCACAATGGTCAGAACGCCGGTAAACAGCTGCGTGAAGCCCATGAGCAGGCCGTCTGCGAACTGGTCGACGTCGGCGATCATGCGGCTGAGCGTGTCGCCGGAGGGGTGGCTGTCCAGATACGCAAGCGGCAGCCGCTGCAAGTGGGAAAACGCCTGACGGCGCACGTCGCGCGTCACGCAGAAGCAGACGCGGTTGTGAATGGCCGTCATGACCCACTGCAAAATTGCCGTCAGACCGGCAAGCACGGCGATTCTGACCGCCAGCGTACTGACGGCGGCAAAATCGACCTGTCCGGGGCCGACGATCTGGTCGATCGCGTCGCCGACCAGAATGGGGATATAGAGCGTGCCCGCTACGCTGGCCGCGGCCAGCAGCAAGGATGCAAGCAGCAGCGGCAGATACCGCCCGAGGCTTTTTAACACGCGCCGCAGCGCCCAGGAGGATGTATGCTTCATGATGCACTCGCCTCCCCCTTCTCCTGCGACCGGCAGATTTCCTGATAGACCGGGCAGGTCTGCTGCAGCTGTGTATGCGTGCCGAGTCCGGCCATATGGCCGTCGTCGAGCACGACGATCTTGTCTGCGTGCCGGATAGACGACACGCGCTGCGAGATCAGCACGACCGTGGGTTTCCACGGAAGCTTCGACAGCGCCTTGCGCAGCGCTGCGTCCGTCGCGAAGTCCAGCGCGGAGGCGCTGTCGTCCAGAATGAGAAGCTCGGGCCTGCGTACAAGTGCGCGGGCGATGGTCAGCCGCTGGCGCTGGCCGCCGGAGAAATTGCGCCCGCCTGGCTCGACCGCCGCGTCCAGCTGGCCCTTCTTATCCTGCACGACGCCATCCGCCTGCGCTGCGCGCAGCGCGTCCCAGAGCGCCTCGTCGGACGCATCCGCATTGCCCCAGTGAAGATTCCCCCGGATGGTGCCGGAGAAGAGCAGCGCCTTCTGCGGCACAACGCCGATGCGCGTCCGAAGCGCCTGCAATTGAAGCGTTTTCACATCCTCGCCCCGCACGAGCACCTGTCCGTCTGTCGCGTCATAGAAGCGGGGGATCAGATTTGCCAGCGTCGATTTGCCGGAGCCTGTGCCGCCGATCACGCCAATCGTCTCGCCGGGCGCGGCACAGAAGCTGATATCGGTCAGCGCATCCGCGCCTGCCTGCGGATAACGGAAGCTGACGTGCCGGAATTCCAGCTCCGCCTCTCCCGCGCCGTCCGGCAGCGCGTCCGCGCCGCTCACCATGCTGGACTTCGTGTCCAGCACCTGCGAAATGCGGCCCGCGCAGGCGGCGGATTTTGTGATGTTCAGGATCAGATTGGCAAACTTGATGAGTTCAACCAGAATCTGCGACATATAGTTATAAAGCGCGATCAGCTGGCCCTGCGTGATCGCGCCCTCGTTCACGCGGACGCCGCCCACGCGCAGGATTGCGACGATAGCCAGATTGATGATGACATAGGTCAGCGGATTGAGCAGCGCGGAGAGCTTTCCGACAAACTGCTGCGCGGAAAACAGATCGCCGGTTTTCTCCGCGAAGCTTTCCGTCTCTGTCTGTTCGCGGGTAAAGGCGCGGATGACGCGCACGCCGGACAGATTTTCCTGCGCCGCACCGGTCACGCCGTCGAGCTTCGTCTGCACGCGCCGGTAGAGCGGAATGCAGCTGAGCATGATGGCAAACACAACGGCAAAGAGCACCGGGATGGCCACGGCGAAGATAAGCGCCGACTTTGTATCGATGGTAAAGGCCATGAGCATCGCGCCGAAAACCACGATGGGCGAACGCAGCAGCAGCCGGAGCGTCAGATTGAGGCCCGTCTGCACCTGATTCATGTCGCTCGTCATGCGCGTGACGAGCGTGGCCGTGCCGAGCCGGTCAAGCTCGGCGTAGGACAGCGACTGGATGTGCGCAAAAAGCGCACGGCGCAGGCTGCCCGTCGCGCCGGTCGCGGCCTTGGCGGAAAAATACTGCGCGCACGTGGCGCTGGCAAAGCCGCACAGGCCGAGTCCGACCAGCACAAGGCATTTTTTCAGGATATACGCCGTATCGCCGGACGAAATGCCGACGTCGATGATATCCGCCATGATGAGCGGCACGAGCAGCTCAAACGCGGCCTCGAGCAGCTTGAAGCACGGGGCCAGGATCGCCTGCAGGCGGTAGGGCCGCAGGTAAACAAGCAGTTTTTTCATGGGTTATTTCTTCTCTTTCTTCTGCTATTCAATGGATTTGAGCGCCTGCGACATATCGATTGTGCGGATCTTCCGCCGCAGGGCAAGATTGACAAGCAGACCGAACACCAGCGTCAGCGCGGCCGAGATGAGATAGCTCAGCGGCGCGACGCGCACATCGAAGCACATGAGATCGATCTTGATCTGTCCCATGACATACGCGTGCAGCAGCTTTCCCATCGGAAGGCCCACAAGCGCGCCGAGGACGGTCAGGATGATGTTCTCGCGGAAGACGTAGCGGTTCGTCTCGCCGTCGTAGAAGCCAAGCACCTTGATGGTCGCGATCTCTCGTTCGCGTTCGGTGATGTTGATGTTCGTGAGGTTATACAGCACGATGAATGCCAGCGCTGCCGCGCCCAGCACGACGACCAGCACGATATATTGCAGGCTCTGCATCATCGTCGCCACACGGCTGCGGAAATCAAGGCTGAGAGTAACTGCCGCCGCGTTTTTCGCGCCCGCGAGCGCTGCGGAGGCCGCCTGCGCGTCCTCGTCCGTCTGATAATTGACCCATGCGGCCTCGTATCCGGGCGCTTCACCGAAGACGTCCTGCCAGGTAGTCTGCGTCAGATAGACGTAATTATAAACATAGTTTTCAAACACAGCCTCGACGGTCAGCTCCGTCCGGCGCATATCGCCCGTCTGCAGGATGATGGTATCGCCCGCCGACAGGCGCAGCGCCTGCGCAAGGCCCCGGCTGATGATGCAGCCGCCGTCCTGCGGGTAGGGGATCGGCGTTTTCTCCTGCGTGTGCAGGTCGATAAAGCCGTCCACGCTGCCCGATTCCGGGCAGACGACGTTTGTGGTCTTGACCGTGCCGCCGGCAGAAGCGTCCAGACTTTTTTCCGCGACAAACAGACAGCCCTCCGCGCCGCTTTTCTCGCAGACGGCGAGGAAGTCCTCGCGTTCGCTGCCGCTCAGCGCGTGCTGGAAGGTCACGGCGGCGTCATAGCGGGTGATCTCGTCGTATTGATAGTCGACGACGCTGCTGATGGAGTCCTGAATGCCGAAGCCTGTGATGAGCAGCGCCGTGCAGCCGCCGATGCCAATCATCATCATGACCATGCGCTTTTTAAAGCGCAGAATGTTCCGGATGGAGACTTTATGCAGGAACGGCAGCCGGTTCCAGAGCAGCGGGAGCCGTTCGAGCAGAATGCGCTTGCCCGCCTTCGGCGCTCTGGGGCGGATCAGCTCCGCTGCCGGCTTCTGCAGTTCGGCGTGTACGACGAACCACGTTGTGCCGAGCGCGCACAGCAGATATGCGCCCGACGAGACGAGCGCAAGCGGCCAGTCAAAGGCATACAGAATGCTGGTAAAGCCGTACATGATGTTATAGGCATGCCAGATCATCTTCGGCAGGAAATACGAACCTGCCGCGATGCCGAGCACACAGCCGAGAACCGAGGCGATCCCGGCATAGAGGAAGTATTGGGACAAGATCGCGCCGTTGGAATACCCCAGCGCCTTTAAAACGCCCGCCTGCGTCCGCTGCTCGTCGACCATGCGGGTCATGGTCGTGATGCAGACCAGCGCGGCCACGGCGAAGAAAAACAGCGGGAACACCTGTGACACGCCGCGCACGATATCGGAATCGCTCTCAAAGCAGGCGTAGCCGACGTTGCTGCTGCGATCCAGCACGAACACGTCCGGGTTTTCGAGCTTTTCCAGTTCGTCCTCGCCGTCGCGGTAGTCCTGCTCGGCATCGGCCAGCTTTTGTTCACCATCGGCCAGCTCCTGCTCGGCGTCGGCCAGCTTCTGATCGCCGTCTGTGATCTCCTGCTTTGCGTCAGCCAGCTCCTGCTCGGCGTCGGAGATCTTCTGTTCTGCTTCGGCCTTACCTGTGTAATAATCCGCCCAGCCGTCTTTGAGTTCCTGTTTTGCGTCTTCCAGCTCCTTCCGGCCATCTTCCAGCTCCTGCTTCGCATCTTCCAGTTCCTGCTGCTTTTCTTCCAGCGTTTTTTTCGCCTCGTCCAGCTTTTTCTGGTTTTCCGCGAACGCCTCGTTCGCCGCGTCTGCCGCCAGATCCAGCTGATTCTCATTGTCGGCCAGAGCGTTCTTGCCCTCGTCCAGCTGCGCCTGCGCCGCTGCAAGCTGCCCACGCGCCGCCGCGATCTGCGCTTTGGCCGCCTCCGCCGCCTCCGGCGACATCGCTCCTGCGGAAACCGCGGCGTCTATCTGCGCCTCCTGTTTGTCGAGCGCGGCTTTCTGCGCGTCTAACTGCTGCTGCTGCTCGGCAAGCGTTTCGCGTGCTTTCTGGAGCTGCGCGAAAGCGAAGCTCATCTCGTTCTCGGCCTGTTTCTTTTCTTTTTCAAATTTGGCGGCGTTTTCCTCATAGGTCTGCTTCGCGTCGGCCAGCTTTTTTTCGCCGTCTGCCAGCTCCTGTTCGCCATCGGCCAGCTTCTGTTCATTTTCCTTGATCGTCCGCTGCCCATCCACCAGCTTCTGGTATGCGTCGGCCAGTTCCTGCTCCGCCTCCTGCTTTGCGTCGGCCAGAGAAACAACGCCGTCAGCATACGTCTGATGCGCGTCTTCCAGCTCCTGCTTCGCGTCGGCAAGCTCCTGCTTTGCATCGGCCAACTCCTGCTGCTTTTCATCCAGCGTTTCACGCGCGTCGGAGAGCGTCTGCTCGGCCTCTTCATAGAGGCGATCGCTGCGCCCATAAGCCGCGCTCTCGGCAAGCTGCGTGACCCACGGCTCAGCAGCGTCAATGCAGGCGGTATACTCGTCGGAATAGACCTCGCCCTGTCGGCCGGCCAGACGGAGATAGAGCGACGTGTCGTATTCCAGCGCAAACGCCTCCGGCAGGATGTACACGAATGACGAAAGCGTTCCGCTGCCGATGGAGGTGCCGCCGCGCTCATAATTGATGTATAAGACGCTCTTGGCGATGCCGACGATGGTGAATTCCCGGCGGTTGAAGCCGTCCAGCGTATCTTCATCGTTCTCTTCCGTCAGAACGACTGTTTTTCCGAGATCCTTTTCGGAATACAGCAGCCCGTCAGCCAGACATTCCCCCGCCGTCTGCGGAAATCTTCCACATTTTAAGCCCGGCAGGTCGATCTGCTCAGGCAGCGACAAAAATCTGCACGGCTTCGCCGCCCCATCTGCGACGGAGGCCAGCGCGTCCGCACTCTTTTCCCCCTCGCAGGCCGCCACGCGCGCATCGGCGGCGAGCGCTTCCGCATCCGTTTCGTCAAAGCCGACCGTGCTGACGAGGCGGAAATCATACATCCGGTGCGCCTCGGCATAGTCGTTCAGCGTATGTACCATTGCGGTCTTTGTCAGCCGCAGGCCGCAGAAAAATCCCACGCCCAGCGCGACGATCGCCGCGATCGCCAGAAACCGGGTGAGACTGCTGCGGATCTGGCGCATTGTCAGCTTCAGCATACCCGTCACCATTCAATGCTTTCCACCGGCATGGGCGCTTCGTTTTGCCGCACGTCGGTGATCTGGCCGCTTCTGACGCGGATGACGCGGTCGGCCATGGCGGTCAGGGCGGAATTGTGCGTAATAATCACGACGGTCATGCCATTTTCCCGGCTCTGCTTCTGCAAAAGCGCAAGGATCTGCTTGCCGGTCTGGTAGTCAAGCGCGCCGGTCGGCTCGTCGCACAGCAGCAACTGCGGCCGTTTGGCCAGCGCCCGCGCGATGGCCACGCGCTGCTGCTCGCCGCCGGAGAGCTGGGCGGGGAAATTCTGCATCCGCTCGCCGAGGCCGACCTGCCGCAGAACTTCGTCTGCCGGGATGGGATTTTTACAAAGCTGGCCCGCGATCTGCACGTTTTCCAGCGCCGTCATATTGGGCAGCAGATTATAGAACTGGAACACAAAGCCGACCTCATGGCGGCGGTAGGCCGTCAGCTGCCTACGGTCAAACCCCGACACATCCTCGCCCGCCAGCAGCACATGGCCGCTCGTCAGCCGGTCCATGCCTCCGAGAATGTTTAAAAGCGTCGTCTTGCCCGCGCCGGACTGCCCGACGATCACGCAGATCTCCCCCTCCGCGATTGTAAACGAGGCATCCTTCAGCGCGTCGATGCACACATCGCCCATCCGATAGGTCTTGCAGACATGATCGAACAACACAAAATTCTGCACACAGAACCCCTCCTGTATTTTTTCTAAAAGTATATTATGGCATACTGTTTTCTGTTTTGCTTGAATAATCCATGAACGCCGGGCTTGAAAATACTTTTTCTTGCTTTTGCCGCACATCAATGTTACTATTAAATTATAAAAAACGATAGGGAAGCTCTGATTCAATGACCGAGAGCATTCGGCGAGAGATTTTGGCCCAAGACATCGGATCAGAGGTTCCCTGACAGGAAAAGGAGCGGTCCTTTTGGCAAAACAGATCACGCGGATCGTGCTGACTGGCGGGCCTGCCGCGGGCAAGACGACGCTTATCAGCCGCATTCTCAAGGAATTCAAGCAGGACGAGGGCTGGAAGGTCATTACCATCCCTGAAACTGCGACGGAGCTGATCTCCGGCTTCGGCATCAAGCCCTTCGGCGGGTGCGTGTCCATGCTGGATTTTCAGGATTTTGTCGTTTCCGACCAGCTGCACAAGGAGCAGCTGGCGCTCAAGGCGGCACAGATGGTGCCGGAGGAGCACGTCATCGTGCTGTACGACCGTGCGCTCTTCGATGACAAGGCCTATATCTCCGACGAGGAGTTCCGGCAGGTGCTCGCGCGCTTCGGCCTGACCGAGCAGCAGGCGCTTTCCCACTACGATACCGTCCTGCACCTCGTCTCCTGCGCCAAGGGCGCGGAGTTTGCCTATAATTTCGGCAACGAGGCGCGCTACGAGCCGCTGGAGCTTGCGCGGGAAAAGGACGATCTGACGCTGCGCGCATGGCGTGCGCACCCGAATCTGCACGTGATCGACAATTCCGTCGATTTTGAGGACAAGATCGCGCGCGGCCTGCGCGCCGTCTATGAAGCGCTCGGCAGGCCCACGCAGCAGGAGGTCTGGCACAAGTATCTCATCGCGCTGCCCACGCTCCAGACGCTCGAGCAGACGTATCACGCCGCCAGCATCGACATGATGCAGACCTATCTGACCCGCGCCAACCCCAACATCGTCCGCCGCGTCCGCCAGCAGAAAAACGGCGGAGATTATCTCTATTTCTACACGGAAAAGCGCACGACCGGCTCCGGCCAGTGGGAGACGGAAAAGCCGATCTCCGAAAAGGAATACATCCGCTATCTCATGGAGGGAGACACGAGCCTGCACACCGTCCACAAGACGAAATACCGCTTTGTGTATAACGGCTGCCGGTTCGAGATCGATGTCTACCCGTTCTCGCAGGACCGGGCCATCATGCGTGCCGCATTGCCGGAAAATGCCCCCGTGCTTACCGCGCCGCCCGAGATCACCGTCCTGCGCGAGGTCACCGGCGACCCCGCCTACAAAAACCGCCAGCTGGCGAAAAATCAGAGACTGTAAAAGCTGCCGCCCGCGTTCAGTTCCATCGAACGTGGGCGGTGTGTTTTGTGAAAGGGGCGTTCCGGTGTGCCTCCGGCGGCCCATTCTTTTCCGTCTTGCCGGAAAAGAATGGGAAGAAAAGGGGCGCTGGTTACGGTTTGGTGCGTGCTGCGGGCGGACAGAGTCGTCCGCCACTACGGAGATACGGGGAGAGTAAAGCCTTGACGTAGGGGCCGACGACTCTGTCGGCCCAATGAGAAGTTACGAATTCGCCGAGGATTTCAGTAGAAGCGGTGCATCCTGCCGGGCCGATGTGTACCGGCAAGCGGCAGACCCACATCCGTAACGCTCCTTCGTCGCGAACGGCTGTGACCAGCATCGACCCCTACAACGCTTATAGGCGCTGCATCAAAAATTCTGAGCTGCATCAAGCTTCGCGGGAAAAGTCCAGAAAAACCGAAGGGGTTTTTCTGGTCGGTTCAAGGGGGGCCGGGGGAAATCGAAATCCCCCCGGGCTCGTTTTCTTTTCCCAATCTTTTCTTTTGGAGAAGCAAAAGAAAAGACTGAAAGGCAGCCGCAGATTTCTAATACGAGTTCTTACCTTGCTGTGCGTCTCAAAATGCTGCGGCTTTTCGTTTATTCCACGCCGGCGACTTCGTAATCCTGCGCTTCGACGGCAGCCTTGAGCGTCTCGTTCGAAACATCCTTCGTGAGCGTGACGACGGCGGTGCCGTTGTTGTGATCCGCGACTGCGGAAGCCACGCCGTCCACGGCCTCGAGTGCCTTTTTGACGCGCGCTTCGCAGTGGCCGCACATCATGCCCTTTACGTGTAATGTCTTTGTCATACCAGTTTCCTCCTTATTTTGTTCTGCCAGATGAATTTCCGGCATGGGTTTTCCTTTGTGATCGTATTTGGCGCTGTAGAGCTTGCACAGGTTCAGCCGCAGCGCGTTCGACACCACGCAGAAGCTGGACAGGCTCATCGCCGCCGCGCCGTACATCGGATTGAGCGTCAGGCCCAGCCCGACGAACACACCGGCTGCCAGCGGGATACCGATGACGTTGTAGATAAACGCCCAGAACAGGTTCTCGTGAATGTTCCGCAGTGCCGCACGGCTGAGGCGGATGGCGGCGGCGACGTCGAGCAGCGTGCTCTTCATAAGCACCACATCCGCCGCATCGATGGCGACGTCGGCTCCCGCGCCGATGGCAATGCCGGTATCGGCAGCAGTAAGGGCGGGCGCATCATTGATGCCGTCGCCGACCATGGCGACGGGGCCGTATTTCTGAAGCTCACGCACGACAGCCTCCTTGCCGCCCGGCAGAACGCCCGCGACTACATCGTCCACGCCCGCAAGATTGCCGATGGCGTCGGCTGTGCGCTGGTTATCGCCCGTCAGCATCACGACGCGGATGCCCATGCCGCGCAGCTGCCGGATGGCGTCCGGGCTTTCCGGCTTGATGGCGTCCGCCACGGCGATGAGGCCGAGAAGCCTGCCGTTTTTCGCAAACAGCAGCGGCGTCTTGCCGGACTGGGAAAGCGCATCCGCCTGCTTTTGAATTTCCTGCGGCAGTGCAAGCTGCGAAGCCATATATTTGACGCTGCCGCCGAGCAGCTGCGCGCCCAGTACCGTCGCGGTCAGGCCGCTGCCGGTGATGGCGGCGAACTTCTCCGCCGCTTCGGGCTGCAGTTTTTCTTCTTCGCCGCGCTTCATGATCGCTGCGGCCAGCGGATGCTCGCTCTTGGCCTCCAGCGAGATGGCTGCCTGCAAAAGCTCCCGCTCCGTCACGCCGGCCGCCGGGATGAGATCTGTGACCTCCGGCTGGCCGGAGGTGATGGTACCGGTCTTGTCAAGGGCGACGATGCGCGTCCGACCCGTATGCTCCAGACTTGCCGCCGTTTTGAACAGAATGCCGTTTTTCGCGCCCACACCGCTGCCAACCATGATGGCGACCGGCGTCGCAAGGCCCAGCGCACACGGGCAGCTGATGACCAGCACGGAAATGCCCCGCGCAAGCGCAAAGGAGAATTCCCGGCCCAGCAGCAGCCAGACGATTGTTGTGACAAGCGCGATGGAGATGACCGCCGGGACGAACACGCCCGCGACCTTGTCCGCCGTCTTGGCAATCGGCGCTTTCGTCGCCGCCGCATCGGAGACCATGCGGATGATCTGGCTGAGTGTAGTATCCTCGCCGACGCGGGTGGCCTCGCAGCGGAGGAAGCCCGAGCAGTTGACCGTCGCGGCGGACACGTCGTCGCCGGGGGCTTTATCGACCGGGACGCTCTCGCCGGTCAGCGCTGCCTCGTTGACAGCGCTCGCGCCGTCCAGCACAACGCCGTCGACCGGGATGCTCTGGCCCGGACGGACGACGAACACGTCGCCCTTGCGAACCTGCGCGGCGGGAATTTTGATCTCTTTGCCGTCGCGGATGACCGTCGCCGTCTCCGGTGCGAGGGCCATGAGGCTCTTGAGCGCGTCCGTGGTTTTGCCCTTGGAATGCGCTTCGAGCAGCTTGCCGACGGTGATGAGCGTGAGGATCATGGCGGCGGACTCAAAATAAAATTCGTCCATATACGCCATGGCGGCTTCGCTGCCGCCGTGGAGCTGCGCGTCCGTCATGGCAAACAGCGCGTAGACGCTCCACCCGTAGGACGCCGCCGCGCCGAGCGAGACGAGCGTGTCCATGTTCGGCGAGCCGCGCAGTAGACTCTTTGTGCCGCTCACGAAAAATTCCTGATTGATGACCATGACGATCCCGGCCAGCAGCAGCTGGACAAGGCCCATGGCGACGTGGTTGCCGCTAAACCAGCCTGGCAGCGGCCAGCCCCACATCATGTGGCCCATCGAGAAATACATCAGAATGAGCAAAAATGCGACAGAGGCGATCAGCCGCTTTTTAAGATGCGGCGTCTGCCTGTCCTCCAGCACGCTTGCGTCCGCCGCAGGAGCGGCCTCCTGCCCGCGCATAGACGCGCCGTAGCCCGCGTCCTCGACGGCTTTGATGACGGCGGCGGGCTCCGCCGTACCCTCGACGCCCATCGAGTTTGTGAGCAGGCTCACGGCGCAGGATTCGACGCCCGGCACTTTTTTGACCGCTTTTTCCACACTTGCGCTGCACGCGGCGCAGTGCATGCCGGTCACGGTATATTGCTGCATGAAAATCCCTCCTTGGGAGCAAATTACTTCATTAGCTTTTGCAGAGTTGCGGCCAGTTCATCCACGATCTCCTCGTGGCCGTTCTTTAAGTCCCGTGTCACGCAGGTGCGCAGGTGCTCGGCCAGAAGCTCGCGGTTAAAGGCGTTGATGGCGGCGTTGACGGCAGCGGACTGCGTCAGCACGTCGTTGCAGTAGGCGTCAGCCTCGACCATCGCCTGTAGCCCCCGCACCTGTCCTTCAATGCGGCGCAGGCGGTTCAGAAGCTTCTTTTTCTCCTCCTGCGCGCGCAGCGTATGCTTCTCACAGCAAGAACATCGCTTGGGTTCCGGCATGGGGCAGCCTCCTTTTTATGTTTATATACCCCATCGGGGTATCTTCACTATATACCCTGATGGGGTATTTGTCAAGTGTAAATTTACAGGGCTTCCTGTAGGGGCCGATGCCTACTCGGCCCGTTGGGAAGCTGCGAATTCGCAGTAGATTTCCGTAAAAGCCGGTGCGTTCTGCGGGCGGACAGAGTCGTCCGCCCCTACAAAGCTCCCACGCCGGTGTCACCCCATCTTACAAAACTGTAAGATGCGCAGGGAAAAGTGTAAGCCAAATCGATAGCGTTCTGGCGTGCGGCGCGGTATACTGGGGACAGAAATCAACACAGGAGGCATTTTCATCATGCAGATTCTCGAAGTAAACGGACTGCGCAAGGTCTACACGACGCGCTTTGGCGGCGCGTCGGTCGAGGCGCTCAGAAATATCAATTTCAGCGTGGAAAACGGGGAATACGTCGCCATCATGGGCGAATCCGGCTCCGGCAAGACGACGCTTTTAAACATTCTGGCCGGGCTTGACAAGCCGACCTCCGGCTCTGTCCTGCTGGACGGCAAGGACCTTGCCTCCATCAGGGAAGCCGACCGCGCGGCCTTCCGCCGCGACCATCTGGGCTTCGTATTTCAGGAATTCAACCTGCTCGACACGTTCTCGGTCGAGGACAATATCTATCTGCCGCTCGTACTGGCGGGCGTGCCGCAGAGGGAACTCTCCGCACGGCTCGAACCCATCGCGGCTCGACTCGGCATTACGGAACTGCTGAAAAAGTACCCGTATGAAATTTCCGGCGGCCAGAAACAGCGCGCGGCCGTTGCCCGCGCGATCATCACGAACCCGCGCCTTCTGCTGGCCGACGAGCCGACCGGCGCGCTGGACTCCAAGGCCACGGACGAGCTGCTGCGCGTGTTCTCCGACATCAGCCGCAGCGGGCAGACGATCCTGATGGTCACGCACTCCGTCCGTGCGGCCAGCCGTGCCGGACGTGTCCTCTTCATCAAGGACGGCGAGGTCTATCACCAGCTCTATCGCGGCAATCTCACCGACGATCAGCTCTACCAGAAGATCACCGACGCGCTGACCGTTCTGCAGGCAGGGGGCGAGCAGGCATGACACACAAGCTCTATCCGCGCCTTGCCTGGCAGGGTATCACGAAAAACAAACGGCTGTATCTGCCGTTCCTGCTGACCTGCGTGGGCATGGTCATGATGACGTACATTCTGCTGTCGCTTGCCTCCTCCCCCATCCTCAGGACCTTCCCGGGCGGAGACACCATGCCCATGATTCTCGGCATGGGCAGCTTTGTCATGGCGGCGTTCGCCGTTTTGTTCCTGTTCTACACGAATTCCTTCCTTATCCGCCGCCGGAACCGTGAGTTTGGTCTTTACAACATTCTCGGCATGGGCAAGGGCAACCTTGCGAAGGTTCTGGCGTGGGAAACGGTCATTATGGCGCTCATTGCCATTGTGGGCGGCGAAGCGCTGGGCATTGCGCTCGGAAAGCTCTTTGAGCTGCTGCTCGTCAATATCGTGGACGGCACCGTACAGATGCAGTTTACCGTCTCCGTTCCGGCCACGACCATGACGACTATTTTGTATCTTGCCATCTTCGCGCTTTTGTTCCTGCGCTCGCTGGTGACGGTCTGCAAGACGAACGCGGCGGCGCTTCTGCGCAGCGAAGCCTGCGGCGAAAAGCCGCCGAAGGCGAACTGGGTGTTCGGCCTGGCGGGCTTTCTGATCCTCGGCGCGGCGTATTATATTGCCGTGACGATCAAGCAGCCGCTGACGGCGCTGGCGGTGTTCTTTATCGCCGTTCTGATGGTCATCGCGGCGACATATCTGATCTTTATCTCCGGCTCCGTGGTGCTGTGCCGCGCGCTGCAGAAGAATAAGCGGTATTATTATCAGAAAAACCATTTTATTTCCGTCTCGTCCATGGCTTACCGTATGAAGCGCAACGGCGCGGGACTGGCCTCGATCTGTATTCTTGCCACGATGGTGCTCGTTATGCTCTCGTCGACGACATGCCTCTACTTCGGCAAAGAGGATGCGCTGCGCACACGCTATCCGAGCGATCTTTCTGTCGAACTGCGCTTTGCCAAGGACGAGGGCGGTATGGATGAAGCAAACATCGCCATCGCGCGCGGCATGATCGAGGACGTTATCAAACAGGACGGACTTGACGTGCATGGGCAGTTCGATATCCGCAGCGCATGGTTCTCCGGGTTTCTCACGGGCAATACTTTCTCCCGCGCCGAAGAGAGTACGCTTATGGACTATGAGCGTGCGGTCGATCTGACGATCCTGCCGCTGGAGGATTATGCCCGCATGATGGGCGAGCGCCTGACGCTGGAGCCGGGCGAAGCATATCTTTGCAGCCCGCGCATGGCCTATACGCAGCCGGATATCCGCATCGGCGAACTGTCCTATCAGATCAAGGGCCAGCTGCCAAGCTTCGGCGGCTTCGGCGCGGACAGCGCAAACATCACGACGACGATCTATCTCATCGTCCCGGATTTTGACGCAGCGGTGAACGCGCTGCGGACGCAGAACACCCGCTATCCGGTCGTCGTGAGCTGGCAGTATTCGTTTGATTCCGGCAGCCCGGATGAAGCGCAGATCGCGTTTCTCCGCGATATGATGGGGACGTTTGCCGATAACAGGGAAGGGCTGGTCTACGCGTCGTACACGGTAGAATCCATCGCGTCCAACCGCGAAGATTTCGTCGGCACCTACGGAAGCCTCTTCTTCCTCGCAATTCTGCTCAGCATCGTATTCCTCGCCGCCGCCGTTTTGATTCTATATTATAAGCAGATCTCCGAGGGCTATGAGGATCAGGCCCGGTTCGAGATCATGCAGCGCGTCGGCATGACGAAGACGGATATCCGGAAGTCCATCAACTCACAGCTGCTGCTCGTGTTCTTCCTGCCGCTCTTGTTTGCGGGGCTGCATCTGGGCTTTGCGTTCCCGTTTGTCCATAAAATGCTGATGCTGTTCAACCTCACAAATCTGAAGCTGCTCATCGGCACGACGGTCGTCACCTTCGCCATCTATGCGGTCTTCTACACGCTTGTCTACCGCATCACATCCAATTCGTATTATTCCATCGTCGCAGGCGCAAAGGAGGAAGCAGCATGATCCGGTTTTTGCTCCGTCTTGTTCTGGTGCTGGTCCTGATCGCGGCGCTGCTGGTCGGTATGACATGCTGCGCTGCTAAAGCCGTGTTCGGCAGCTGCGCGGAGGTCGGCGTGCAGCAGACCGTCCGCAATTTGGAAGACTTCTTCCTCTGGCTGCGCGACGTGTGGACGCTTGCACGGGAGAAATTAGAGCTATGCGCAGTGATTCGATAAAAAAAGCAAAGGACGGCGTCTCGGGCGGCGTGTTCTATCTGGGGCTGGTCGTGATCGGCGTGCTGGCCATCCCGGCTGCGGTCCTGCTGGGACTGATCGCGGGCGTGTGGACGCTGACGGACAGGCTGACGGCGCTTTTATCCGAAAAGCATTGACGTTTCTGCGCAATTCGGGTATCCTAGCGGCAGGAGGGATGAATATGACCGACTGTACGTCCTGCGGAGGCTGCGCGGGCGGCTGCGGCGGGTGCAGGAGCCACGTGCTGCTGCTGACGGAGCCGGAGCTTCGGCTGCTGCGGCAGTTTGCCGAGCTGGCGTTCCTGCCTGCCGCCTGCACGAGAACGGACGAAACGCCCGTGTATCTGGACGGCTCCGAAAACCGCGCGCAGACCAGCGCGGCGATCCTCGCCTTACAGATCAAGCGGCTCATTTCCGTGGATTTCGCCCTGCCCCTGAAGGGCTTTGACTACACAGGCTACGAAGCCTGGCCCATCCGCGGCAGCATGGCCCTGACCGCCGCCGGTCAGGAGGCGCTCGACTCTCTGGATATCCAGGGCTGCGGCGAATAACAGACCGCCGGGAGAAGGCAGCTGCCTTCCCCCGGCGTGCGTCCGCTTTTCTGTTCCAAAACGGGACTTTCTTGACAATCCGAATATGCCACACTATAATCAACATATACCCCTTACCGTATGGAGGTGCAAGCCATGAAGCAATGCATGGATGCAGACAATCTGCATCGGCATTTGAAAAAAATCATCGGGCAGGTACAGGCCATCGACCGCATGGTGGATGAAGACGTGCCCTGCGAGGATATTCTCTCCCAGATCAACGCGGCCAAGTCGGCTCTGAACGGCTGTGGAAAGGTCGTTTTGGAGGGCCATATCCAGCACTGCGTCCGCGACGGCATCCAGCACGGCGACGCGGACAAAACCATCGAAAGCTTCACCAAGGCCGTGGAGCGCTTTGCGAATATGCAGTAACCATTACACGCTTCCGAAAAGTCAGCCGTATGGGCTGACTTTTTTCTTTATACAATCAACGGCCCGGATGCTTCTGAAGCATCCGGGCCATTGGTTTATGAAGCAGTTCAAAGCGCCTCGACGGCGGCGCGGACCTCATCCATCAGGGGGATGGACGCTGCTGCGCCGGGGCGGGTGACGGAGATGGCGGAGGCCATGGACGCATACTGCATGGCCGTCTGCCGCTCCATGCCCTGCGCGAGGCAGCCGACGAAATAGCCCATGAACGTATCGCCCGCGCCGGTCGTGTCGACGGCCTTGACCGGGTACGCACACTGCCGGACCTCCGTGCCGTCCTTCCAGCTGACGGATCCCTCAGACCCGAGCGTCAGCAGAATGCCAAGCGACGGATAGCGCTGCTTGAGCGTCTCATAGCCCGCCTGCGCATCGCCGCAGCCCGCCATGGCCGCGCATTCGATCTCGTTCACGACCAGCCAGTCGACGCCGGAAAGATCGGCGTTTAAAAGCTCGTCCGAAATGGGCGACGCGTTCAGCACAACGCGCAGACCGCGCCGGGCGGCGGCGCGCAGCAGATAGGTCAGATTGGCGATCTCGTTCTGCAGCAGCAGATAATCCCCGGCGTTCAGCTGCATGAGCACCTCGTCGATCTCCTGCGGCGTGACCGCCTGATTGGAGCCGCCGTAGAGGAAAATGCAGTTCTGGCCGTCCGGCTGGACCTGAATGACGGCGTGGCCCTGCGGAACGTCGGTATGCTTCAGATAGCGCAGATCGACGCCGCTGCCGGACAGCAGCTCTGCCAGCCGTGTGCCCTCCGGGCCGAGCAGACCCGCGTGATGCACCTTCTGCCCGCTGCGTGAAACGGCGATGGACTGGTTCAGCCCCTTGCCGCCCGCGTTTTGGGTATAGCTTTTTGTGTGGATCGTCTCGCCCGCGCGGCAGAAATGGTCGACGGCGTAGACGTGATCGATATTCAGAGAGCCAAAATTGACGACGTTCATCGGATGAACCTCCATCGTTGGAATTTCCTATAGCATACCCGCTCTGCAGACCGGTTGTCAAGCCTTGCGCGGGTCGAGATAGACGGACGGGTGCTTTTTGCACGTTGCAAGGCTCACGAGCACGAGCGCCAGCGCACAGGCGATTGCCCCCGGCACTGTCGCGCCGAGGCCGAACGGCTGGCCCAGCAGCTTCCACGCGATCGTGACCGTAAAGCCCGCCGCCATGCCGGACAGAACGCCTGCCTTCGTCGCCTTTTTCCAATAGAGCGCGGCGAACGCCGGAAGTCCCGCCGCAGCGGCATAGAAGCTCCAAGCGAACATGAGGATGTTATACGCGTTTTTGATGTACAGCGCGATCAGCAGCGCGCCCAGCGGCAGTACGACGGCGAACACGCGCGTGAGCCGCAGCTCCTTCCTTTCCGGCGTATCCGGCCGGAATACCTTGTAGATATCATGTACGCACGTCTGCACGGAGACGATGAGATAGCTGTCCGCCGTGGACATGATGACGGACAGAATGCCCGCCAGTGCGAGGCCCGTCAGGCCGACCGGGAGAATTTCAATCGCCAGCGCCGGAACGACCGCGTCGGTCGAGCCGTAGGCCGCGATCTTCTCCGCCGGGACGAGCTGATGCGCGACCACGCCCATGAACCATACCAGCGGGATCGTCAGCCCGTAGGCAAGCGTGCCGAGGAACAGGCCCTCCTTGGCGGATCTGCGGTTCTTTGCCGCGAACGCCCGCTGCCACATCTCCGCGCCGGCCAGCGTGAAGACAAAATAGGTGATGATATCGCCGACGATGCCGCCGTCGATGTACGGCTTTGCCAGCTCCGGCGCCAGATTCTGCACAAAATTGCCGATCCCGCCGAGCTTGACGAGCGACGAGGCCGGGATCAGGATATACACGAACAGGATCAGCATGACAAACTGGAACACGTCCGTATAAATGACGCCGAACAGGCCGGACGTGGCCGTGTAGATGATAAATACCGCGCAGGCGATGAGCGCGCCCAGCTCATAGGAAATGCCGATCTCGCCGCCGAGCATATTGATGATCGTGGCTGTCGCCGTGACCTGTGAGGCGACCGTGCCCATCATGGTAAACGCAATGAGGCAGCCCAGCACGACCTTGGCCGTTTTTCCGAAGCGCTGCTCAAACAGATCCGGGATGGATGTGACGCCGAACTTTGTGCCGACGTCCGAGATGCGCCCGGCGAGGCCGGAAAAGATGAACATCCCAAGCAGGTACGGCAGCGCCGTCATGATGGCCTTGAAGCCGCTTGAATACGCGACACCCGCACGCCCCATCAGGCCGCTGCCGCCGATGATGGTCGCGCAGACGGTGGCCATCAGAACCAGCGGCCCGAAGGAGCGCCCGCCGAGATAATAATCGTCCATGCTCCGGACCTTTTTGACCACCACAAGGCCGATGAGCACCATTGCAATCAGATACGCGCCGATGATCGCCAGATCCAGCGCGTGAAGTTCGTTGTGAACCACGTGTGTCTCCTTTCCTTCCGGCAGGCAGACACCCGCCGGATCATGTTGTTTCTGTTTTGCTGAAGAACCGGGCGACGGCCTCCCGTGCCTCCTGGTCGCCCACAAAGAGAATGCGGTCCTCGCTGCGAAGCTCGGCATACGGCCCCGGCGAGACGGTCAGCGCGTCCGCGCGCGCAATGGCGACGACGGTCGCCCCCGTCGCCTGCCAGAAATGGAGCGAGCCGAGGGTCTTTCCCGCGTCCGGCCAGTCCTGCGGCACGCGGCAGGAGAAGGTCTTCAGCTGCTCCGCAGCCTGTTCGGGCTGCACGGAATCATCGAGAATGCTGCCGCACAGCTCCGACACCTGCCGCGCCACGGCCTCCTGCTGGGCAAGCAGCGCGCGCAGCCGCTGCTTTTTCTGCCGCAGCTCGTTTTTTTCGCCGACCATCTGCAGATAGCGCTTCGCGTTTTCCGCAGAGCGCACGTACACGCCGCTCTGCTCCTTGACGGTCACGACCTGCATATCGCGCAGCAGCTGCACGGACTTGCGGATCGTCTCGGGAGAAACCTGATATTCCGACGAAAGCTTCGAGCGCCCGGAGAGCTTTTCCCCCTCTGCAAGCTGCCCGTCCGCGATCCGCACGGCTACGGAAACCGCAATCCGCATATATTGCGGGAGTTCTTCATTTTCCATCGCGGAATCCCCTCCTTTTTCCCGGAATAGAACTATTATATCAACTGACAACCTTCTTTTCAAGAAAGATTTTCAGTTTTTTGAATAAAAAAACAAGGCTGCGGAAAAGCAGCCTGAAAAAAGCGGCCGGGGAAGACAGAAAAACTGGCTTCCCCGGTTTTTGATGTGATCAGCAGCCTCAGCTGATGGATACGACGAACTGCCAGACCGGCTCTGCCAGAAAAAAGCCCAGCGCAGCCGAGCAGACGTTGGCGCACAAGCCGCACAGGAACGCGCGGCGCTTTGACCGGCCCCTGAGTGCGGCGCGGTAAATAAACGCCTCCAGCAGCGCGATCACCAGCTCTGCCGGGAAGAAGAGCATGAAATATCCCGGCCCGACGCCATTGTTGACGGCGAACAGCGCGAAATACCCGTGCAGCAGCCCCTGCGTCACGAGATTGACGAGCAGGAACGGCTTCCAGTTTTCTTTCAGCTTGAACCCGAACAGGAACAGCACCACAAGCTCGATCAGAATCGTCGGCACAAACGTCGCGGCGAATTGCAGCAGATATCCCACGGACTGCAAAGGCGGCTTTGCCGTTTTCGCCGTCCAGTCGACCGTGACGGAGGACTGCAGCGTCCTGCGCGTCAGCACATCCGACAGAAACGTCTCGCCGGAGGCCGTGACCATCAGAATGCGGTATGTCTCCGGAACGCCGTAGTAGCGGAAGCTGTGCAGCATCGCGCCGGAGCCGTCCGGCTCGCCCGTCAGCTCGCCCCAGATGGGTGCGCGCGTGGAACCCTGTGCAATGCAGGCGTGCCAGCCTGACGGAACAGCCGCGCGGAGCGCGGCCAGCAGCGCCGGGTCAAGCTCCCGCTCGTCCAGGTCATAGAGATTTTTCGCCCAGTCGCCCGTGTCCAGCAGATCGAGATAATACTCCTCCTGCGGCGGCTGCTCGACCCGGACGACCAGCTGCGGCTTGGGGCCGAAGTCGGCGAAGACTGCTGTGGTCAGCAGCAGAAGCACGGCGAGCAGGAGCGAAAGTCTTTGCAAGAAGCGTTTCATTTTTTTCTCCTTTGTCAAGTGTTACGTGATGACGAAGCCTCCGTTGACAGGCAGAACCTGCCCGGTGACAAACGCTGCGTCTGCCAGATAGACCATCGCCCGCGCGATGTCCTCCGGCGTGCCCAGCCGCTCGATGGGCGTCTGCTGCCGCAGACCCTCCATAACGCTGGGGTCTACGTGCGCGCACATATCGGTCTGGATGACGCCCGGCGCGACGGCGTTCACGCGGATGCCGGACGGCCCCAGCTCCTGCGCCAGCGCCTTGGTCAGAGCGAGGATCGCGCCCTTCGTCGCCGAATACGCCGCCTCGCACGACGCGCCGATCTGCCCCCACATGGAGCTGACGTTGAGGATGCAGCCGGACTGCTGCCGCAGCATATGGGGAAGGGCTGCGCGGATGCAGTAAAACGCGCCGTCGACGTTGACGGCAAACAGCCTGTGCCAGCGTTCGGGTGTGATGGTGTTGATGAGCGCATAATCCGCGATCCCGGCGTTGTTGATGAGAAGATCTGTGCCGGGAAGCTGCGCGAACGCGGCGTTCACCGCCGCCTCGTCCGCAACGTCGCAGCGGATCGCAAGCGCGCCGGTCTCGGCGGCGACAGCCGCCGCCTTTTCGTCTTCCTTTTCATAGAAAAACGCGACCCGGTCACCGCGCGCGGAAAACGCGCGCACGGCTGCGGCCCCGATGCCGCGCGAGCCGCCGGTAATCAAAACATTCATAAATAGCTCCTCGCCCCGGCGCGGCTGACCGCTCCGGGGCGTTTTCCGGTTATCGTTTTCTGGTCTTGGTCTTGTGGTCGGAATAGGCGCGGATGGAGGACATTTTGCTGTCCGACTCGGACATGAACTGCTTGAGCATATCGTCGAACGATTTCTGCTGCGGCGCGGACGGCTGCTGCCGGTTCGGCTGCGCCTGACGCTGCTGGAAGCTGCCGCGCGGGCGCTGGGTCTGCTGCCGCGTGGGCGCAGGCAGGGTGCGCTTGATGGAAAGATTGATCTTTCCGCCTTCCAGTCCGATGACCATGACCTTGACAGTCTGGCCCTCGGTCAGATACTCGTGCAGATCGCTCACATAGGCGTGCGCGACCTCGGAAATGTGGACAAGTCCGGTCGTGTTTGCGTCCAGCGCGACGAACGCGCCGAATTTGGTCAGGCTCTTGACAGTTCCTTCAACAATTTCTCCAACCTTCAACTGCATCTTTCTATCCTGGTCCCCCATTTTGTTTAGTCACCGACATCTTCAAAGACGATCTCACCCTCTGATACCATGCCGAGTTGGTCGCGCGCGACCTGTTCCAGCCCCTCGGGCGTGTCGAGCGCGTCGATCGAGCTCTGCAGCCGGTCATTTTCCTGCTGTGTGCTTGCGATGGAGCTTGTCAGCCCGGCAGCCTCTGCTTCCTTTTCGCTGATCTGGGAGCGAAGGCGCACCAGGGTAACAGTGGCGTACACAACGAGGATCAGAATCACCAGCTTGACCAGCAGAGACGACTTGACGAATTTCATTCCGGCGTCTGCTCCTTTCCAGTTGTGCGTGTTTCCAATCGAGAATATGCTTACAGGTCATTGTACCCCATTTTCGGAAGCTTGCAAAGAGGGTTTTTGAAATTTTTCTGAGAAATTTCAAAAAAAAGCGCATAGGCGCGAAGAGCGTCCGCAAAATCCGCCCCAGCAGACGGAAAAGTCCCCGGAACACGCGCAGCATAAGCGGGCTGAGCGTCAGAAAATACAGAACGGCGGTCAGAAATACGGCGAGGAACACATACAGCCGGAACTGCCCCTGTCCCGCCGTGAGCGCGAAGGACAAAAACGAGGCCGTGAGCAGCAGGCCGAACAGCGCGTCCGCCGCAAGTCCCATCCGCGGGCAAAGCTGCCGCAGCGCACGCAGCAGATCGTAGGCCAGACACAGCCCCAGCCCCAGCAGCGCTCCCTGCGCAAAGGTCAGCGCCTGCGCCGAGACAGGGATCTCCATCAGCCGAACAGGCGGGCGAAAAAGCCGCCGCGCGGGATATCGTCCTCATACGAGATCGCGTCGACGCTCCCGTCGACCAGGACCTGCCCGCCGTCGATAGACAGCTGCTGCAGATGCAGTCCCTGTCCGCGGATGGACATCGGGCCGCGCGTGGAGGTCAGAAGGATCTCCGTGTCGTCAAAGCTTTCGACCTCCAGAACGCCTGTGATGGAAAGACGGCTGCGCGAGTCGAGCGTCAGCCGGTGCGGCTGCTGGGCAAGATTCGTTTCGATCAGCGCCTGCTGCATGGTATCATCCTTTCTTCTGTCCGGGTATGCCGGCTTCTCCCTACATATATACGCGGGAAACAGGATCGTATGCAGCAATATGATCCGCTATATTTCGCGGTACATGGCCGCCGCGTCGTCCTTGCGCACGGCCTCGGCCACGGCGAGCACCTCGACCGTAACGGTCCGTGCGCCGAAGGCGATGGAAATATGATCGCCGACCTTCACGTCATAGCTGGCCTTGGCCGGCTTGCCGTTGACCGTCACGCGGGTATTGTCGCAGGCCTCGTTCGCGACCGTGCGGCGCTTGATGAGGCGGGAAACCTTCAGATATTTATCAAGTCTCATGCTGTCTGCCTTTCTGCCGGAGGCTCCGGCAATGTGTTTCTGTTATCATACCGCGAACCGCCGCTCTGTGTCAACGTCCGGAAGCGCTTTGCTGTCTGAGGATTTTGCGGTTGACGGCCCGTGCAGCGGCAGCTACAATAAAAGAAAAACGCAAAGGAGAATCTGCAATGGACGTAACGCGGATCCCGAAGATCGAGCTGCACCTGCATCTGGACGGCGCAGTGCCGCCGGAGACGATGTGGCGCATGGCGCAGGAAAAGCACGTTTCGCTGCCGGTGGACACGCTGGACGAATTTTACGCCTGGCTGGTCAAGACGGCGGACTGCCGCGACGTGAATACCTATCTTGCCCGCTTTGAGCTGCCCCTGCAGCTCATGCAGGATGCGCCAGGCATCACGCGCATCACCTGCGATGTGCTCACGACGCTTGCGCGGCAGGGACATATTTACGACGAGCTCCGGTTTGCGCCGCAGCTGCATACGCGTGCCGGACTGCGGCAGCAGGACGCCATCGAGGCCGTGCTGGCCGGGCGGGAGCAGGCGCTGCGCGCCTTCCCGGACTATCACTGCGGCATTCTGCTGTGCTGTATGTGCATCGGCCCGGAGACGGCCAATATGGCGGAAAACCTTGAAACCGTGCGGCTGACGCAGGAATATCTCGGCTCCGGCGTTGTGGGGATGGACTTGGCGGGCGCGGAGGGGATCGTCCCGCTGCGAAATTTCCACCCGATTTTCGACCTGGCGCGGGAGCTGGGCCTGCCCTTCACGTGCCACGCGGGCGACTCGCAGGGGCCGGACACCGTGCGGGACGCGCTGGACTTCGGCGCGAAGCGTATCGGGCATGGCCACCATATTTTTGACGATCCCACGCTCTGGCAGCGTGCGATTCAAAACGGCGTCACGCTGGAGATCTGCCCGACGAGCAATATCCAGTGCAAAACACAGCCGTCCTATGCGCTGCACCCGGCGAAAAAGCTGCTGGACGCCGGGCTGTGCGTGTGCATCAGCACCGACAATATGACCCTCGCCGCCGTGACGCTCGAGGATGAGTACCGGCACTGCGTCGCGGACATGGGCTTTGCGCCGGACGATCTACGGACCATGGCCCGCTTCGCGCTGGACGCCGCGTTCCTGCCGGAGCAGGAGAAGCGGGAGCTGGCTGGGAAATTTTAAATTAAAACAAATATTCGAATATTTCTTGACGCGTCCACCTCCTCTGTGGTACACTTGCCGCAGAGGAGGCAGATATCATATGCTGAGTGAACAGGAGCTTTTGGATATGGAGCGGCCCGTCTCCGCGCGCCATGCGCCGATGCGGCGGTGCGACCGCGCGGCACAGTTTGCGCCGTTCGCTGCCTTGAGCGGCTTCGGCGAGGCTGTGCAGGAGGCCGGACGGCTGGCGCGGGAGCGGATCGAGTCCGCTGAGCGCTCTGACAAGCTGCCGGACGACGCGTTTTTTGATTTTGATCCCGATTTTATGGATGGGATGCCTTGACAAACTTACTCTACAGATGTAGAATGCATATATACTACAAATGTAGAGGAATGATATACCATGACAGAACGCATTCGGACGCTGCCGGACGCGGAGCTGGCGGTCATGCAGGCCGTCTGGGCCTGCGAAGCTCCGGCAAAGCGCGCGCAGCTCGCCGCGATTCTGGACAAGACCCACCCGATGGCCCCGACGACGCTTTTGACCGTTCTGTCGCGGCTGGCGGACAAGGGCTTTCTGCGCATTGAAAAAACAGGCCGCAGCGCGGAATACTGGCCGCTGGTCGCGCGGGAGGACTATCTTGCCCGGCAGGGTCGGAAATTCTATGATACCCTCTGCGGCGGGAGTCTGCCCGCGTTTGCCGCCGCGCTGTGCGCAAGCGGTCTGACGGCGGAGGAACTTGCCGAGCTGCGCGAGCTTCTGCGGGAGGGCACGCTATGAGCGCGGCGATGGCGCTGCGGCTGTTGTTCGGGGTGCTGTGCGGCGGAGTTCTCGCGTGGGTCGTCTGGGACCGCTCCGAGCGGGAGCTGGCAGACCGGACGGGTAGGGAAGAGCATGAGCGGCCGCGCTTCCTGCCCTTCGGCGGCTATTATTATCTGCCAATGATGATGCTGCTCTATCCGATTCTCGGTGTGATCGTCGGTGGGGCGCAGATGGCGGTGCAGCTCACGCTGTGCGCGCTGATGCGCGTGTTTCTGGAGCTGGGGGTCTATTATGTGCTCCTGATGGCCGTGATGCCGTGGCTGCGCAGATGGGTCTCCGCTCGCGTGTGCGCGATGCTCTGGCTGCTGCCGGACTGGATATACGTGTTTGTCGGCAGGCTCGATTTGCCCACAGACGGGAAAAAGATCGTCCTGCATGCGCCGGGGACGCTCGTCTATGTGCTGCTGGCCGTCTGGGCCGTAGGCGCGGTAGGCGTGATGGTCTGGAAGATCGGGTCGCACCTCGCGTTCCGCCGTCGAATTTTAAAAAACGCCGTTCCGGTCACGGACCGGCAGACGCTGCATGTCTGGGAGATCGAGCTGGAACGCGCGTGGATCCGGAAATGCAAGTGGAAGCTCGTGCGCTCCGACGCGGTCACGACGCCGCTGTCCATCGGCCTGTATAACCGGACGACCCGCATCGTGCTGCCCATGCGCGATTATACGCAGGAGGAGCTGTCGCTCATCCTGCGGCATGAGATCATTCATATCTCCCGCGGCGACCCGGCGTCGAAATTCTTCCTGACGTTCTGCACGGCCATGTGCTGGTTCAACCCCCTCATGTGGGCCGCCATGCGCAAAAGCGCCGATGATTTTGAGCTCAGCTGCGACGAATCCGTGCTTCTGGATGAGCCGCAGCCTGTCCGGCGGCAGTATGCGGAGCTGCTGCTGCAGACCGCGGGCGACGAGCGGGGCTTCACGACCTGTTTGTCCGCGACGGCGGGCGCACTGCGCTACCGGCTGAAAAATATCATGAAGCCTGAAAAAAAGCGCACGGGCGCGATTCTGATCGGGCTGACGCTGTTTGTGCTGGCGATGTGCTCCGGCTATGTGGCGCTGGCCTATGACGCGCAGCCGGGTGCAGCGCACATTTTCGGCGGACAGGATTTGAGCACCGTGACGGTCGATAGCGTCGACCCGTGGAACGATCCACGCGGCGAGGACGGTGTCTGCCTGAACGAGGAAGCACTGAAGGCGTACCTCGCGTCACTGGAGCTGGAGCTGTACACGGAGGAAATTCACGCCTATAATGAGGATGAACGGACGATTTTTATCGAATTTGACTCGCCGCAGGGCTACCTGTCCGCGGCGCTGTGCGACCGCGCCGTTCAAGTCACGCGTTCACAAAACGGAGAGACAACCGGAAGAGACTATTATCTGAAAACCCCGCTCGACTGGGACTATCTCGACACGCTCATCGCGCCGGTGCCGAATCTTCAACTTATTTTCCTGAACAACAGGGTGGACCGCGTTGTGTGCCGCTCCCTGACGCGGACGGCGGCAGACGGAACGGTCAGAGTTCTGCTGGCGTCCGAGGACTGGCGCTATAACGAGTATCTAAACGAAGATGTGCAGGAGGTGCAGCTGGGCTTTTCCCTGCCGCTGGCCGGGCCGTACACCGTAACGGTCGAGCCGCTGCGCGGCGGCGCGCGGCAGACGCTCACGCAGGACGATCTGCCCGGCGACTGTCTCCCGCTCACCGGCCCCGATGCGAAATATACCGTCGCCGCCGACCTGCAGGGCGAGGACGGCGCGGTCTACCACGCACAGTATGTTTTCATATTCCGAAAAGAAGCGTCCTGAACATAAACCAGCGGCTGCCCGACGCGAAGGAAAGCCGGATCATGAACTTGACATGTGGGTACTGCAAGCTTAGAATGGAGCTATCTACCAGAACCTGTTGAAGGAAGGATTGTATGCGGCTCTTTGAGAAAACGCCGGAGGCGATGACCGGCAGCAGGATCGCCGCCGTTGATTACGCGAAAACGCTTGCGATCGTCTGCGTGGTGATGATCCATGTATCCAGCGAGGTCCTGCTCGGCAGGCAGATCGGGAGCGCTGCATGGCTGGAAGGCCTGTTCTGGAGCAGCCTTGCAAGAGGCGCGGTTCCGCTGTTTCTGATGTGCAGCGGCGTTCTGTTTCTGGATAGAAGCGGCGGCCTGTCCGTCCGGCGCATCTGGAAACGGAACATTCCGCATATCCTGCTTGCGCTGCTTGTCTGGGCGGCTGTTTACAAGCTGGTTCCGCGCTTTTTGCATGAAAAGCTCACTGCGGAAGCGCTGCGCACGATTTTGCTGGAGCTGTTGTGCGGCCAGCATGAGGGCCATCTGTATTTTCTGCATATCATGCTGCTGGTATATGCCGCGTTGCCGGTCACATACACGTTTGCGGCAAATGCGGATGAAAAAACGGAGCGCTATGCGCTGGCCTTCTGGATCGTATCCGGCGTGCTCCTTCCGACAGCCAAGGGCCTCGGACTTCTCCATGCGTTTTCCGGCATTTTTCTGCAATGGCCGCTTACGCTGGCCTGGGCTGCGATCGGCTGCACCTGGCTGGGCCATTTTCTGATGAATCGTGATCCGCTCCCGGTGCATCTGGCGGCCGCAATGCTCCTCGCAGGATTTCTCATCTGCTTTGCCGGTACGTGGCTCCGATCTGTCCGGGCAGGAAAGCTGTCCGCGCAGCTGCTGGAGGGGTTGTCGCCGGGGCCGTGCCTCATCGCGGCAGGCGTCTTTTCACTGTGTATGCGGGTCGGGAAAAAGGGATACGGGAAGCTGGCGCGCATGGCAAAGGCGCTGTCCGGCGGCTCGTTCTGCGTGTATCTGGCGCATCTGCTGGTCCTGCGCGCACTGACGCGCGCCGGGCTTTCGACCGGCTGCTTCCGCCCCGCCGTTTCGGTCCCGTTCCTTACGCTGCTGTGCCTCCTTGGAAGTTATTGCATCTATTTGATTTTAAAAAGGATCCCGTGGGTCAACCGCTGGCTCATTTGATCTGCACAGCGTTTGCTGACGAAAAGCACAGAATGCAAAAGAAGGGGCTGTCTCTTAGTGAGACAGCCCCTCTAAATTAAGGCTTATTCTTCCTCGCTGAACTGATCCTTACCAACGCCGCACAGGGGGCAGACCCAGTCTTCGGGGACTTCTTCCCAAGGCGTGCCGGGGGCTACGCCGTTGTCGGGATCGCCGACCTCCGGGTCATAGACATAGCCGCAGATATCGCAGACATATTTCATGTTCAAATTCTCCTTTATTCTCAGCCGCTGAGCCGCTCGGAGAGGACTGCCATGATCTTATCGTGGCAACCGCCGCAGCCGGTCGAGCAGCTGGTCAGCTTCTGAACCTCGGCAAACTCCTTCTCCACATCGGAGAAGCGCGCGCTCCTCTGTAGAGCGTCGTCAATGTCCGCCAAGGTCACATGCTTGCAGTTGCAGATCACAGTGTTTTCCGTGTATTCCATCTTACTTGAAGTAGCGCTCCAGCAGGCCCTTGAGCGCGCGGCCGTGTCTGGCCTCGTCCTTGGCCATTTCATGGACGGTGTCGTGGATGGCGTCGAGGTTGTTCTTCTTGGCGCACTTGGCGAGGTCGAACTTGCCCTGGGTTGCGCCGAATTCGCAGTCGACGCGCCACTTGAGGTTGTCCTTCGTGGTGGCCTTCATGTTGGGCTCAAGCTCCTCGCCGAGCATCTCGGCGAACTTGGCGGCGTGCTCCGCCTCTTCGTAAGCGGCCTTTTCCCAGTACAGGCCGATCTCGGGATAGCCCTCGCGGTGGGCGATGCGGGCCATGCAGAGATACATACCGACCTCAGAGCATTCGCCGTTGAAGTTGGCCTTGAGCTGGTCGAAGATATACTGCTTGTCGGCCTCGGAGACGTCGGGGTTATTCTTGACGGTCTTGGCATAGACGCCGTACTCATGCTCGGCAGCCAGGGTCAGCTCGCCCTTGACTTCCTCGAACATATTGCTCTTTGCATGACAGACGGGGCATTCTGCCGGAGCAGCGTCGCCTTCGTAGATGTAACCGCAGAC